>Ga0308169_10005411_pt1 | contig 11612 bp, 22 predicted proteins | sample PhyBR1_2_FD_202139 | JGI IMG/M metagenome (GOLD analysis project Ga0308169, IMG submission 202139) | Phyllosphere microbial communities from UC Gill Tract Community Farm, Albany, California, United States - DLSLSB.R1 | ecosystem: Host-associated > Plants > Phyllosphere > Unclassified | place... | reverse complement strand
CATCTATTCGACACCCAAACTTTCGACAACTCAGGCTCAGGCGTCACGAGGAAAGCTGGGTCATTGGGCCAGGACACCATCAAGCATGACCGTGTCCCAATTCTCATCCCAATTCGACCACTCTCCCTCCTTGCCCACCTTGGTCGAGCGGTCAAAGTACCGCATCAATCTCTGCAGCTCCTCATTCTGTGGGAAACCATCAAGCAGTGACTGCCATTAGCTTCCGACCGATCAGGTACAGCCATCAGCTCACCAGCATCTGCTGGCCGAGCTCCGTCCCAGTCGTCCACACCTTGCCATTCTCCCCATCCTTGACCAGCTCCCCAATGGCCTTGAATCCCCGCGCCAGGACTGGCACACCACACCCAAACATATCCACCACCTTCATCGGCAGGTCCCGTCCCGAACTGCTGGAGTGCATACTCAGGCCGAGATCCGCACATCCCAGCAGGGTCGGGTAGTCCTTCGCAGGGAGGAACATACAGCGGACGCAGATCCTCGTCCAATGCCGCTCGTGTTGCGCTATGAGGCCCTCGAACGCGGACCGCAGGCTGCCTTTACCTGTGATGAGGACTAGCAGCCGAGGAAGGTGGGGATTGGAGACACTAGCGAGGTGGTATGCCTTGAGAGCGTCTAAGAGGGGCGTAAAGTCTTCGTCGGCGGTCCAGGACGTCGATGAGACGAGTATGGCAGGGCGCGAGGAGGCGTCTGACCATCTGGACGGGATCGATGAAGCCGGTACGGGAGGCGAGAGGGTGGGTATGAGGCGCTGGAAGAGGTCGTCTCGCTCGAAGTCGGTCGTGCGCCGGAAGTGCGAGGGTGGGCGGTCGTGCAAGACCGCTTGGTGACCTCTATTCGTGAGCTCTGGCAGAAGGTAGGGCGTTTTCGAGCAGCATACCGCAGAGCCCACTCCTTGACGAGGTGCTCTTTCAGCGCTTCGGTCACGAACAGATGAGCGAACGCATCCCTCCCAAAAGTCTTCTCGAGCCTGGCGTCAGCCGGAACACATCCGTGGTCCAGCCGTGTCCCACTTACCACCTCGCAAGCCTGCACAAAGGCGACCTCTCCCCCGTCCGCATAGCCAGGATACTCCACCCCGTGTTATGCCAATCCAGCACCACCTTGACCCCTTCCCCGCCTGTCCTGAGGCGTCCGCCGCCTGGCCCGCTGAGCCACCGTATAAGCTGCACCACCGGCAACGTAGGAATGCTCGGGGGATTCTGCACAACCATCCACTCTGTCCAGCCCTTTGTATCCCAGCACAGTATCTTCAGCACACTGGCAACCTGCCATACGACCCGTATAGGCGCCCGCGCTATCCAGGGAAGCCGGAGGAGGCGTGCCGGGGGGTTAGCAATGGGATGTATGATGACTCCCGGCTTGTCAAGCAGCGAAGCGATGGGCGGTGTATCGGTGTATGCGACGATGTGCACGGTGCATCCGTTCCGGTTGAACGAAGCGGCGTGGTACATCATCCGTGGGGAGCGGCCTATATCGCCCAGAACGAGGATGGTTGCCGAACGCGAGAGGGTGGGTCGCTGGGTGATGCGCCGGTAGAGGAGGGACAAGGCGATGAGCAGTGCGCCCAGGGCTGCCGTGAGCAGGGGCAGGACCGCCATGCTGTGAACTGGTCGAGGTGAGGTGATTCGGGCGGGATGATTGAGTTATGGTAGAATCAGAATGCCGGATGGACCGGTTGCGTATCGAGCCGACTGGGATAAAATGGGACAGAAATCCAACTCGAAACAAATCCGACTGAATTCTGAAACAACCTGGTGGAAGAGGTCTGTGCGTGGCTCTTGCATCCAGGGATCATCTACACAGGACGGAACTCGACTCCCGCCAAGTATCGAGACGACGCATGAGTCTTGCGTGCGTATTGTCACTCCACCGTCACCTCCCCTCGAGCCTCAACCTCCGCAAGGTACCTCCACCCCTTCTCTGCGTCCCGCTGTATGGCCCTCCCGTCATCCGTCTCCGCCGACGCAAAGACCTTGTGGACACCCTGGTACTTTTCCCCCTGGGGTTCGCGGGTCAAGTACGTGACTGCGACATGGGACGGCGTAGTCGCCATCACGACCATTGTTTCACACCTCGGCCACGTGTGATGAACATCCATCTCAGTAAACTCCTCGACCGGTTCCATCATTGTGAAAATCGCGTCACCCTCGTACACCCCCGGATCCAGCCAGAAGTACAGAATCGCTCTGGCGGTGCATGACGCCGCGATGGCCTTCAGACCGCTGGTCTGAGGTGAGGCTCTGTGTATTTGGCCACAGGGGAAAGGGAAAACTTACCACATGGAACCACGACCTAGCGCGATATTCCACAAAGAGCGTGTCGACGTGCTCGAAGTTCGCACACATGTACCGCAGCTGACTGGGGCAAAGGTAGTCTTCTAGGATGTGCAGGCTCTCGATGTGGTGCAAGCGCTCGTCCGGACGGGGTCCATTCCGAGGCAGACAGACGCCGAGCAAGCTGACCGATGTCATCTTTGGGGCGGCGAGGCATGCTGCCCACAGGACGAATATCGTGCATGGGAGGGGCGCGCTGTCGCGGTTGTCAAGGACGAGTCGTTTGAGACGCGGTAGCCTCAACTCTCCGGAGTGGTCGAACTGGGCCGAAGGATGAGTCGGGACTTTCACATACAGCGATTCGAGGTTTGGAAAGGACGACAAGAAAGGGGCGACCAACATTTCGAGCTCGTCATATTCCATGCTGCAAATGTCCATTTGAAGGGATCGGGCCTCGGGGTCTCTTCATCGGCTGAAAGCCACCACCCAGAAAGAGACTTACCGGACAAACAACTTAGCGGTGGGCAACATCGTCGTCCAGGTATCGGCTTTCTCATTCTCAAACATCGCAATTGCCAAGTACCGGTACCGCCGAGGTGCCACCGCTTCGTACGCCTGATGACATGTTCGCGCGAACACCCAGGCCGAAGAGGGACGCCCACGGCCCCTCACTGGATGACAGCGCAAAATGTAGTCATCCGAGTTCAACTCGTCGAGGAGGGCCGCTACGAGGTTGCGGGCGATCGGTGTATGGTCGAGGAGGGAGTGGATGGTGGGGGGCCTCAGACATCTCTCAATGATGAACGAAGGGTGGTGAAATGTCGAATGGGGGGATCTGATCAACAGTGAACGATCTCCCCAAGCCATGTGCTCTCGCTAGTACCTTTCACACACGCCGGCGTTCCGGCAGTTCGGCCAGGAGGCTAGAGGCTGACGTCATCACTTCATGGCGCACGATGACTGACTGGTCTGACGAGTGTTTCAACCTCTGCTAGCCTTGTAGCAGGCGAACTGGTGTCAGGACGTTCAGAGTTGCTTTGGTGCATGCAGAGGCCCCGACTCGGAGTTGTACGCTCCGTCACCAGGTCTGCATTCTTTGGGGAACATCGACGGAGACTTACCGCATCAGCCCAACTTCACGCGCCCACCAGACTCGAGCAAGCGGAATGACTTGGGAGGAGTCTGCATGAGAAGAGCAAAGGTCAACTTGTCGTGTTAGTGTACTCAAAATCGTCTGTGCCGACTTTGGCCTCAAGTGCTTGGGGCTGTTCTATTCGACCAGTACAGGCTCCCCTCGAGCTTTTACCGTGTGAGGTACTCCCAGCCCTGATCGAACGTCTACCGCCCACCCCCACTTGAGAACGCCATCGACAACATGATAGGCCAGTTAGAGGATGTGTGTACACTCGCTCATCATGCACTGGCAGGGGAACAGGATGATGGGTTACAAGGCGAAAATCAACATCCACGAGAAAGCCTGGTTGATCCCACCACGGCGTTGGGACAAGCGGGAAGGTGTCGAGGTCTTCACCTTTTGCGCCGGTGCGGGACATGCTGTAGCCGGGGTGTGTGCCCACAGCGCAAACACGCCCGGCTGCGAGATCATTCCATACCCGCCTCAGCCAGTCTCATGCATCCCCTGCACTCTGGACGCCGGCCGGTACTCCATCTGTCCAGAGAGCCAGCATACACCCTCACGCTTCGCTCAGAATGGGCGCCGTTGTCCCCTAGGCCAAAGGTGACAGTGGAAACGAGTCCAGGAGGCGCACAAGGCAGGGCGGGTCAGACATGATCGGGTGACCATATTGCAAGGTGCCAACAGGGCAGTGAAGACAGTGATCGGCGTTCCGACTGCCAGCAGATGATCTACATCCGTAGGCTACAAGGTGAAACAGCTGAGCGTTTCCTCGTCCCGCTATTGCGCTCGCCCTCGCTTTTTAACACTACACGCCGATCATCTTCCCCTTTCCTCCCGCTCCAGTTCGGCCAGCTTTGCCCATGCTCCTGCCGCGCTATCGAGGCCATCCCAGCCCATTCCTCCCTCTTCCAGCGTATATTTGTCCCATTGGGAGGTGTACGATTCGCTTGCTGCATCGAGGTCGAAATGGGACACGTTGAGAGTCCTCCCTGCCCTCCAGACGACGGTGATACTGCTGGCGACAGGACGTCTGTTCCTCCAGCTGGGCTCCTGTAATCTACCCAAGTCCTCCGGGCGACACGAGACACAGGGCAGGTGCTTCGCATATATGAAGATCTCTCCCCGTAGACGGCTCGCAATGTCCACCCATGAGACCTGGACCTCAGTTGCGGTAATACGCCTGAGCACTCACAAGCGAGGTGTCGTCGACTGCCCACGTCCATATGAAGACACGTGCTGAACGCTGGAGCCCGCTCTCATAAGCCGCGGGCAGCGAACGCGCTGGCTGCGAGCTCGAAGCCGGATCATCATCGGCCGCAATGCTGCAAGTCGTCGTTGCCGACAGGGGATCAGCCGATGCTGAACTCGTCGTCAAGAGTTGGTCAATGAGCTGGGGAGTCGGGCAGATGAGAGATATGTTTTGGACCATAGCAGGAATGTCCGTCCAGCGAAGGCCAGAGAGGTCCGCAAATGGGCCGAAGGAGAGCCGGAGACTTTCAAGGCGACTTAAAGACGCCACGAACGGTCCCAGCCATGTGCACGTTGACGAAACATCAACAACCAGGGTCCTACCGCCATCAGCGCCCCGTTGATGAATTAGATGTTGGAACTCACCGCACCGCTCGTCGGGCGGGAGGCAGCAGTGCTTTCGCCGTTGCGCTGTCCCGGTCCAAGTTTCGCCCAAGGTGCAACGTGCGGTAGATTTGCGGCGCAACAAGGTCGTAAGAGCCCTTGCATGTCCTTGCGAGACTCCAAACGCTTGATTCTCGAACACGGCGAGTGACTCCCGACGCTCCTTGTCTCAAGTCCACCGCTGTAGAGCTTGGACTAGAAACCGCCTCAACTAAACTCTCCGCTATCGGGTGGTAGTTCAGAAGGCATTGGAACGTCAGCGCGGTTATCATGAGGCTGTTGAGCGATGGTGGGGGTATAAAGGCATCAGTAAGGACCAGGAGATATATAGTCACCATCCTGAGCTTTCGGCCGGGGGGGCGGTACCCGGCGGCATTGGTGCTATCTTGCTCGTCCACGAAAGATATCAGTCGCCCGTCGTGGGTGCGTCGACTGCGATGCGCGCTTCGTAATCTGAAATGTCGGAATAGAACGGATAGGCCGCATCGCCGAGAGGCCGCATCGCCTTGCGACTCGCGGAGCCTCCCGCTCAGCGAAGAGCCTTATCAGCGAGATACGTAGCATCGCCAAACGGGGGCCTGCTTGTTCATTCTCATTTGAATCTCACCCCGGTGCGCGCCCGAGGCTTGGGGCTCCCGGAGAGGATCGCCTCGAGATCACGAACTTTTCGTCCGCACAGCATCTCGTCGGCTCAACCCCCCTCCCCCTTCATCGCCCGGCTCGATCACGAGCCCGGTCGTCGCCGCGCTTCACGACGCCTCTTCCGATCCACTCTACCTTTGATTATAGACACAGACCAGCGTAAAGCTTGGCTCATCCACTATCACCCGGTGATGCCCTCGTTCAGACCTCGCGGCGCATGTACGAAGCCCTCGCGCCGGCAGTATACAACTCAGTACAGGTCTTGCTTTGGCGCACGCCTCGTTCGGTAGCGAGCGGGATGTTACCCCTCGCCCCACAGGCAATCCGGTACGTACCCGCATACCCGCTTCGGGTCGAAGACGCTCGGCTGACCTATCCGAAGCTGATCCACAGAAATCTAGAGGTGTATCTCGACACCCCTGAAGACCGTGCTCCTTTCCTGGAGTCCCTCTCCACTCTGCCTCGCCTCGGCAGACGAAGATTATCCGGGACTACCCGACGGGAGATACTCGACCCGATATGCCCCTCTCGTCAGAAGCTGTCCCGCCGTCCCGGCTCCACGACACCCTAGAAGGCTACCACATCCACGCGCTGGACCAGCTATCTTGCACAGACGGAGCGGGGAATCAGCTGCCATCGCTGCATGTGTACATGTTCCGTCTGCGCCGCGAATACGAGGCGACAGGCCCTCGATGGAGCAAGCGGCTCGATGTCTATCCATCGGTCAAGTCTGATCCGGACTGGCCCGAGTGGAAGGAGTGGGACATGGCACGCAAGGCGTGGAAGCAGCTCGGGAAAATCGAAGCTCGGGAAGCGTGAGGATGGCCTCCAGCGAATCAGGCATCTTTGGGACTCGCTCTCATCCAGTCTGCCTTCCCCATATACCTTGTACCCCGGCTGCACATTCGCGTGAATATGTGAAACGCCGGCGCAAGCGCATACATACGCCATCTTGCCCACACCGCCCTAATCCTCCTCCAGATCCATCGTGCTCCCCTCGCCCACATCCATGCTCTCTTCATCCTGCGTCTCATCATCCTCCAGCTCGATCGACGCCGAGTCCGACGAGATCCTCCCTCTGCGCCGCATACTCCTCTCTCCGCCCTGGTCATCCATCCTCGGGACGCCTGGAGCGGGTTTGAGTTCCCGCTCAAAGCCCAGGAGCGGCGTCGTGCCCGCCGAGTTGGCCGCGAGGAAGTCGTTTGGGTCCGATTCGACCGGTAGAGGTCCGAACGCCGGGTTGCCCTGTCATTCAGCCGTCGCTCCAACCTCATTTTCAGATCGCTTGTCCGCTCACCTTGGGCACGTTGAAGGGGTCAAAGTCGGGTGCGGACAGCGCAGCGGGAAGGCCGGGGATCGTGGTGGGCCCGAAGCGCTCCACCTGCTCTCTCAGTGCGATTTCGAGCAAGACAGTGGCCATCGGATCTTGGGGCGCGAGGGACAGGGCGGTGTGGAGGATACGGATGGCTGCGCGGATCTGGTCTTGGTGGATGGCGATCCAGCCGAGGGATGAGTGGGCGGTATGGTTTGTCGGGTCTAGGCGGAGGGATTGGTTATATGACGACTTGGCCTCTTCCAAATTGCTGCTGCTCAGCGAGTGGACGACAGAGGCAAGTGAGAGCTCACCCGAGGAGACGGTACGCGTGACCCAGGTTGCAGTGCGTACATGCCCATATTGACGGTGACCCCTGCATCTCCTTTGCCCCACCGACGGCGCGCCGGAAGAAGTCTACAGCGGCGTGATTGCTAAACGTCAGCCATCTGGACGTGGAATCGCGCTCAATGACTCACTCTCCCTGGTTGAAGGCCACTATGCCCAGCTCATTCAGCAGCAGCGGGTCAGTAGGGCACATGCTCTCCGCAACGAGCAACCACTCCTTTGCCATCTCAATGTTGGCGAGTTGCAGGTGCTCCTTGCCGATAAACAAGTAGGGCAGATGTGATCTGCGCGTCAGCTCGTCCTTTACCCCCCGTTTCGCGACTCACCCTCGGAACAGCTTTGCGCACGTCGAGAACGCCGTGATCGCCGCGTCGTGCTCTCCCTCATACGCCAGAGAATGGGAGTAGGCGATCCAAGCGGGTGCATACCGCTGGTCGATAAGGTTGGCCTTGCTGTACCGTCAGCAGCTGCTCCAGGCAGTCACATAACGCGGTCTGTCCATGTGCGTGATCGACACTGACCTGAAGTACGGCCTGGCCTCGGCCCACCGCTTCCCCGAGAAGTACCACAGCCCAACAGCATACCACGTCGTGACCGCCGCCGGATCTTGCTGCACCAGCTCGTGCGCGAGGAGAAAGAGCGATGAATGCAGTCGAGGGATGTGGTGCATGCATGAGAGGTGTAATGTGAGAGCTCCGGGATGTGCCGGAACTCGATCGAGGATTCTGCGATCAGCCAACTGTCTCTCCAAGCTCGAGACGGCTCACTTCGACGTGATGGCGTAACATGCTTCCCACTTGTACGCTGTATACAGCTCTTCCGCCAGACCGAGTAACACATCGCAGTTGTCCGACAGGCCGTACTTCTCCGATAGCTCTGTGCGGGCACGTGCGATATCCCTAGCCTTGCCATTCTGCGGGTCAGCCGTGGGGAGGGTGCGCGGATGTAGGCTGACCTTCTTGAGCCGGCTCACATACATGAGCTTGACAAACATCGCCTGCTCATTCGTGAGGTGCGAGCTGTAGGCCAGCTTCTGCACGAAGTCCCACTCTGATGATCAGTACCAAACATGTACGGGCGGACTGGCTTGAACTCACCCTCCTGCGGCTGCATCATCTCCCCCTCGATCAGCTCCCTAAACGCCTCATAGTTCTTCACGTCGATTGTCAAAGCCTCAATGAACGACTCCTTTGCATCTTGCACGGAAGAAAGTCGCAGATGTAACAACCCTCGCAGATGACACATTGACGAGTTGAGCTTGATACAGTCTTCCTGCACGCCGGCGCTACTGCTCGAGGAGCCGGTCGGGTTTGAGCTGAAGGGATTCGAAGTGCCGAGAAGCTGCAGCGCGTCTTCGAACTGCTCCCGCTCCACCTGCAATGAGCAAATCATGTCATGCCATACCCTAGATTCTGGACTTACAAGGCACTGAGCCGCCAAGTATCGACAAGCCAAGCTCGAATCCGCCAACCTGCCCCTTGGCTTGTCACCGTTCACCTCGCCATTCGTGTACCTCCCAATTCCTTTACCCTTGCCCGCTACATCGTCCAGCTCCATCTCATCCTGCCGTGGCGCTAGAGGACTTCGCGGTCCCGGCAGCGGATACAACAACAGCCTCTCCGCGCGAAGGTAGTAGCCACACAGAAAGTGAGTGTGCGCCAGCCAGAATGCGTCGTTGGCGTCTCCCGTCCACGACAAGATCTTATCTCCCCAGAATGCCGCCGTCTCGTATAGATGCTGGATCAGCGCATCCTGTCGCCATAACCGCATGGCATCCACCATCGCCCAGCTCTTCTCCTCATCGTCGTCCTCGACCGGGTCCTCGTCCCGAGCATGGCGTTTCTTATGCCCAAGAGCTGGACTCGGAGCGCTGGCGAAGCTATCATCGGCGAAGCGGGACCGGGAAGCCAGCTCCCGCTGATTCCGTCGGGAAGGTCGAGAGCGGGGCGAGACGGACATCATCCCATGTTGTGCCTCTTCGGCCATGCGATCTCGAGCAGGGTGCGGCAGGTATTGGATCGAGCTGTCGCCGACGTCGGGTAAGAGGCGAGATGAGAAGGGCGAATTGTGCGGCGATTGACCGGGGTGTTGACCGGGTGGAGGGGTGGAGGGGAAGGAGAATGTGTTGTTGAGTGATGAGCGCTTGGGCAATCCGCCTCCTGCTCGCCGGCGTGGATGAGACGGCGCAGAAGCGGGAGGGAAGGACGGGCCGCCATGGTTGGTGTTATTTGGCGGGGTGAACATCGGGACGATGGCAGGAAGACAGTGCAAGGCGGTCGACAACGAGCGAAGAGTCACGAATCGCGGTTGGATTGATTGACTTTCCCGAGATCAACGCTCAGAACGCGTCTCGAAGTGCGGGATCAAATCTCGCGTGGCGTGTCCACAAAGCCATTGTTACGTAAGCCGTGCCTCTGGTAGCCTCTGGTAGTCATCAGGGTCTGGAAGGCAATCGACCATGTTGTGGGCCTGTGCTTCAGGGTCGGATAGAGTGTGTGATGCTATATGTATTTTGGCCCCCGTTTATAAAGAGGGAGGAGAGACCGAAGGTTACCCTTCCACCCCCTTTGTTATATTGCGCAACACCCATCAAAGTCGTACATTCGCTGCTCACGTTGACAACAACCCCATCCAACTCCCCTTACACATCCCATCCCCCCATCCATCCTCCATCCCTGATCATCATCACATCCTGGCCACGATGCAACCGCCAGGCATATACAACGTGAGTGCCTTGCTTTCCAACCTGCAATCTACAACCCACCCCCCAACTCACTCGTCGTGCCTAAGCGCCGTGACATCTCCCCTCCCCCCTTTGTCCATCGGCATGCGTTTCGCCGACCCGTCATGTCCCACACAGCGGCCATCACTCCTCGTCGCTCCCACGCACATCCCTCCTGGCCTGGATTGGCCGTGCACAGACCATGGCGTCAATCTAGGCGCGCCTGCATACGTGCGCCGTTGTCGCTTCATCGTCTTCTTCCCCCCGTTCCGCGTTGATCCTTTCGTCTTTATTCACTATACTTGACGCTGACCATGCTTCCACACTTTGGCACCTCGCAACGCACCGTCACTTCCATGCAATCGATCCATCGTCAACAGCATCACCGCCTCGCCCCAACAACGGCACCGACCAACCCCAGCGTCCTTTCGTCCTCGTCAAATCCACGGTTGAACGAGTTCTTCGAGTTGATCAAAGGAGAGTTCGATGCGGCGACCCAGGATGGCACGGTGTGGAAGGCGCAGAGGGACGAATACGAGTCCAAGTGTGCGTATCGACTCATCGATGATGGATCGATGTACGGCCGGGCGGACGCGAGCTAACGACAGTGACTGCCCAAGTCAACGAGTTGGGGCTTATCAGGCAGAACCTGTATGAACTTGAGGCGCAACATGCTCGGGCGCGAGAAGGGTGAGGTGGCACCGCGAGCGTGCGATGGCATGGCTAACGCGCAGCTACGAAGCAGAGATAGCGCGTCTTCGACGTGAGCTGGAGGCCAGAGGGGCAGGTGCCGTCGCTATGGCCGGACCAGGACCAGCTGGACCGGCTTCACCACCACGTGGGCCTCCCATCGATCCTGATCGACCGCCCTATCCCCGACCCGATATCCCTGGGACGCTTCCCGGCGGACCGCCCCCTCTAAACGGCGGTGATCGAGGTGAACTATGCCGCCTCGTGTGTTCTGGCAAAGCAGCTGACAATCAGCACGATCACCTTATCCACCTCCCATCCCTCGACCCAGCAGCGCCGAACGACGCAGCCACGCAGATCGCCCGGCTCCAAACTCTCCTCCCCCTTTGTTATCGGATCTTGACCCGGAGAACGTGTCGCGGGAGCTGAAGAAGGAGGGACCGGACTGGTTCGCAGTGTGGTCGAGTCAGTCGAAGAAGCAGCTGGATGTGCAGCTCGTTCACACCTTGAACCACGAAACGTACGTGGGCGACGACCCACTGGGATTCGGGCTGACTCGTAGCGTGGTGTGCTGTGTCAAGTTCTCCAACGATGGACGTTTCTTGGCGACGGGATGTAACAGGACGGCGCAAATCTACGACGTCAAGGATGGGCGAAAAGTCTGGTAAGCCAGCGACAACATGCGATCTGCTCGTACTGACAGGCAGTGTTCTGCTTGACGAGTCGACAAACCGCACAGGCGATCTGTACATCCGAAGTATCTGTTTCAGCCCAGACGGAAAGAGCCTCGCAACGGGAGCGGAAGATCGGCAGATCAGAGTGAACTCGCACTTC
>Ga0308169_10005410_pt1 | contig 11615 bp, 19 predicted proteins | sample PhyBR1_2_FD_202139 | JGI IMG/M metagenome (GOLD analysis project Ga0308169, IMG submission 202139) | Phyllosphere microbial communities from UC Gill Tract Community Farm, Albany, California, United States - DLSLSB.R1 | ecosystem: Host-associated > Plants > Phyllosphere > Unclassified | place... | reverse complement strand
GGCTGCTCACCTTTTGCGCTCGACGCGAGACCACTAGGGAGAAGCAGGGGTGGGAGACCGTCCGGGGCTGTCGACGTTGGTGTGACGCCAAAGGGAGGACCGTGGGTGGCTAGGCACTGATCTTGACGGGACGGGAAGGTCCGTTCTCTTCGGCCGGGCGAAAGTCTGTTCTGATCCGCGATGCGGAGCGGGTCGGGGGTGGTGGGCGGTGTGTGAAAGTTGTAGCGACAGTCGCGAGCAGCGGGAACGTAGCCGCTGTGTCTATCTCATGTATGATTCGAAAGATTGAGCGTATGGTCCTCCGCACCAGACCGCTTCGCGCCGCCGGTCGATGGTCGACTTTTTCTGCAACGTTTGCCGTGGAGTGTCCGGTATCACCTTCCGACGCTACTCTAGTTCGATGACAAGAATGAAACCGATGCAGTGGCCTGAGGTCTGTCTGTGTCGAACTGATGCACAACAATGAACGGGGTATGTATGATGGTCGCGATATCTAATATTGGGCGCATTCGCAATTATGAGTGAGCTGCAGTTGCTGCTGGTCCCGCCGGTGGCTGCTGGCGGTAGCGATCGCTCGCCCGCGGAATGGTACATGGGTGCCCAGGTGGTACAGCATGGGCGGGATCAGTTATTCCTGCTTCATTTGGTAGCGCGGCTGGAGCGAGTGCCTCACATGTCCCCCAGGTCGCCCGAGGCGAGGGAACGAAACTGCTCCCTATGTCAACCCTCCCTCCCCCCCCGCCGCGCCCGGGGTCAGGGAAATTTGACGAAAAAGCAGGACCACAAATTTATCGCCATGCCTTCCCCTTTCATCGAACTCCTGCCTTTTCGGCTCACTCTTTTCGGATCTCTCCCTGTCACTCGCTCGCTGTCGTCGTAATGCTCCCGGGCCCTAGGCGCCTCCCCCACAGCATCCCCAAAGATTCGATAGGGCATCTCTTGTCACGGCCTCTGCCTGCGCCCATCACGGCAACGCATCGGCCAAAAGATCTCCCACGCGTGCACTGGTTGCGCCATTCCGGTGGCGCCGATGATACGGCTTACCGCGGGCCGCTTCGTACTTCCAAGTGCAACTGCGGTCGCCGGACGGAACGCTCGCGAGATATATCGCTATCGGCGCGAGAGTTAGCGAGGTCGAGGATCTCGCAGTCGTTACAATGCATCGCAGCTCGCCATCGGCGAGCGCCCGGGCTGCGCGTCCGTCTTGCTTCCGGCCATTGCGATTATGCACGCCTCACTCCACCAGTAATCAGAGCCGAGGCGCTCGGGTAGCATCACCTGTTGCGCGGGGCCGCTGATGCCCTGGTGCTGCTCTGGACACCAAGCCGCCATGGTCGAGACCGCCTTCTCTACGTCATGTCGACGGTCGATCGCTCAGCCTAGACCTGGAACTGAAACCCTGCATACATACATAGCGTGTCCCCTGGTTCCTACATGCTGGGCTCGAAAACAGCCGTCCACACCGCGCGCCGACTCATGACATGAGGTGTGGGCCGATTAAGACGTCAGGGTGACAGATAAGATGACAACTGTGGTCGTACGCTCCAAACGTCGCCAGCGATGATCTCTGCGTCGCACGCTCGTGCCTGCTGGAGCTAGGGATCGTGAGAGAGGCGACTACACCATGTTCGGCTTAGGGGACGAGCCGCGCGCCTGCAGGCACTGAGCTACAGCAGGCACGGAACGAGCTTGACAGCTTCCTTTGCACGCAGCACAATCTGCATGCCCCTAGACTGCGTCATCTATGGAGAGTTCAACGTCAAGAGCCTGTTGACCCGCTCCGCCTCCCGGAACCCACTCAGGACAGCGCCCGCGACGCTGCCCCTGTTCTCCATCTCGGTGTGTTCGCCCGCAAATCCAAGACGTCCATCCCACACCGGCCTGCCAAGCTCCTTGAAGTCCATGGGACTTCGCTCTCCATTCTCCGAGATGACCGACGGGGTGGTGGTCGCCCCGCGGGACAGCGGGTCCGTCAGCCAGTTAGTCAACTCTGAGTTGGTCGGCTTTGGCGGCTGTTCCGAGGGCTTCAATCGAGACACCAAAAAGTCGTGGAAGGCCTGAGCAACTTCGGCCGGGTCGCACCGCAACGCAGCAGCCGCAGGCGTTTCGGACAGGTAAGACAAGAGCGTCGGCGACGGGTCCGGCAATGAGGGGCCGGCAAAGTTGGCGGTTATGATCGTCGAAGCGGCAAAGACCTCGGCGAGAGAGGATGAGTCGGTGATCGGCGCGGTCGAAGTCGGGAGGAAAGTGTAGGACCCGATCTTGTCAGAATTGGGCCACCACGCCGAAGGGTAACGCAAGAGCAGCTTCTCAAGCACGCCAACGTGCGTGCCGGCGATCGTCTCTTGCAGCCGCGTCGGCAAGGCTGGTTCAAACGTCCCGGACGGGAGCGTTTTCAGAACGCCGAGCGGGATCGTCACGATCGCCGACTTGGCGGTGTACTCTTGTCCCTTGTTATCGACAACGGCCACCCCATCGCCTTGCCGCTTGACTTGATTGATGGTCGTGCCGAGCTTGACCTCTGCGCCGTGCGACTTGGCCTCGTCAATCACCCGTCCGATCAAAGCTTCATATCCTCCCTCTGGCGCCGCGTCGGATCCAGCGAACGCAGTCGTCGACTCCCACCCCGCCCAGCGCAAAGACGCCTTCTCCAGCTTGAGTCCCAGCGGGACTTCAAGAGATCGTGCCAGGCCGGCCGCTAGGTTTTTGTGAGCGGAGGCGCTAGCGGATGAGGCCTGGGCCAGAGTTGGGTCGGCGGGGTTGGTCTGGTTGATGTCCGCGCTGGGGCTCGGTACTGCGTTCGACACAAACAAGGGGGATGCGGGCGAGAGCAAGGCGGACGCGAGCGAAGCGGACGAAGGCGGGGGTGGGTGCGGAGTCTTGTATGCACCTTGGGCGGCAGATAGCGAGGCACGCAAGGACGCAGCGGTCTCAGCTGAAAGAGGGCCTGGCGTAAGCAGGGCCGGGGGTGATAGCATGGTGACTTGCCGTCCGGACCGTAGACAATCCCTTCTGCAGCCTTGGGCAGATGAGCGGTCTGGCGTCAGATTCAACCTGGGCTGCAGCCCATGATTCCTCACGTACCACTTGGTAGCCCTCGGCGATGGCTCTAGCAGGGTTGCCCTCGTTGTACCCATGTATCCAGCTGCAGCCTAGGTCCACCTTGACTTGATCGTCCGTCCAGGTCCTCGCACGGCCCCCCACGCGATCCCTCGCCTCAAGCACAAGCACTGATCGTCCCTTCGCAGTGAGCTCTCGAGCAGCCACGGCTCCAGACCAGCCCGCCCCAATAATGATCGTGTCTACCTGCTTTGCGGAAGTCATGATCGTGCGAAGAAGCATGTGCATGCAAGGAGCAGCCGTCGCAGACCGCTTATAAGCCGTGATAGCGGCATCACCGGCCTCTCGGCCGGGCCGAAGTCCGGGGTAATCTGATATGCCACACGGGGTAGGCCAGCGGGATTATGGGACAAGGGCGGTAATGCCGCGAACCCTTGGCTGGCCGTCCCTGACTGAAGTGACCGTTAGCCGATTCGTAACGACTTCCCCCGCGTCGCCCACTCACCCAATCCGCCCACCCAGCAGCGGCCCTCCTTCATACTCGTCCAGATTACGCCGTGCTTGCAAGGCCAACTCAACCACAACACGCGATCAATCCAAGAGGACACCGCCCCGGTCCTGTACAGCAACTTTCCGCTTGGTCATACGCGACCTACGCGTCGAGAGAGGACGGCGCGAAATCGGTCGCCACCAGGTGAATAGGGGGTTGTTTTTGCCGAAGGGTCGTCGTCCCCGGGGACACGAGGCGGACACCTCCACTTCCGGCCTCCAGTCGTCACCTTATTGACACCATTTCCAGCGTCACCGACAAGCTGGCCTGGTCAATAAGCGCACCGCAAAGGGCCGACACAGACCCCGCGTACTCGTTCGACTCCTCGCCGACGCGTCAAGCATAGTCGGCGCCGATTGCACCTCCCTCCCCACACGAACCGTGAGGGAGGGAAGGAGGTCGCGACATGACGGTCACGCAACGGCGCGTGCGCACCGAGCCAGGCAAGGCCGATGCGCCGCTCGGTGAGCTATGAGTTGTGCAGTTGTGACATGGCTGACTTGCAGCGGTCGAGCCGGGGATCAAGTACACCTGCGACGCCTGTAAGTTGCTACACCTGTCATGTCTCCGCGTCGCTTACGCGCAGGTGGGATAGATATAACCCATACTGTCCGGATCAAGTGCGCAGCAAAGGAGTGCGAAGAGGTCGACCTGTGCCCCAGCTGCTTTTGCGAGGGTAAGGAGGTGCAGCGACATAAAGCATGGCACGATTACAAGGTGGTCGTGAGTAACCGCACGACGGCGCCTGTCTACAGCTCACGGCAGGAACAACATTCCCAACCCATCTTCTCGCCGGACTGGGGTGCGGACGAAGAGCTGTTGCTCATCTCTGGGCTGATTCTCAACGGTCTGGGCAACTGGGCAGAGGCGGCGACGCACATCGGTACACGTACCAAGGAGGAATGCCAGGCGCACTATGAGCAGGTCTACCTCGGCGTCGGCGAGAAGAGCGAGGAAGACGGCGGGCAGGCTATGGATATCGACGGGGCGGAAAGGAAACGGAAACGAGAGTTCATGCCGGTGAGTTCGGGTCGTCCGGGACCGGGGGTTGGCCGAGGGCGTCGCTGACAGCAGCGCATGCACGATTCGTATCCTTACGACCCAGACGAGTTCCAGGCCAAGAAGAAGGCCCGAATAGAGGAGATGCGCAAGCCGCATGGTGAGTGGAAACCGCTCATGGGGACTCAACTGACTCGTAGCGTTACCCACCGGCTCTAATCAACCCCTCGTCTCCGCGCCAACGAATCACGAAGTCGCGGGGTTCATGCCGGGCCGTCTCGAATTCGAGCACGAGGTGGACAACGACGCCGAGGTGGTGGTCAAGGACTTCGAGTTTGGGCTGGTGTACAAATACGGAGGGGACGAGCAACCAGAAGCGACCATTACTCGGCCGGCAGGTGATGAAGACGAGGAGGAAGATGAGGAAGATGGCGAGGAGGCCAAGGACAAGGATATAGAGGTAAAGAAGGAGGAGGTGGACGTGAAGCAGGAGCCTGGAGAACCCGAGGCGTCCGGATCACGGCGTGGCTCCGCATCGCCGAAAAAGGAGCTGAATGGCAAGGGGAAGGAGAAGGCCGAAGAACCAGCTTTCGACCTCGAGGATGAGGACGAGCTCGAGGTCAAACTCGCCCTGCTCGATATCTACTTCTCCAAGCTGGACAAGCGAGAGGAGGCCAAGGATCTCATCTTTGACCGGGGCCTGACGGAGTATAAAAAGGTGCGTTCTGCGCGGCAAGGCTGTCATTGACGCCCAGATTCAAGCGATGGAGCGAAAGAGGCCTAGAGACGAGAAGGACCTAGTGCAGCGGTACAAGGCGTTTGCGAAGCTGCAGACGGCCATGGACTACGAGCAGCTCATCGAGGGTTTGATCCGTGAGTCTAGCTCATAGGCTGCAAGCGCAGTGCTCATCGTAGACGAGCACAACCTCCGCAAACGCATCGCCGAGCTGCAAGAGTTCAGGCGCATGGGCATCACCACCGCGGCCGAGGCCGAGGCTTTCGAACAAGCACGCGCAGCTAGGGTGAGCAGAACGTCTCGTTGAACCTCCCGGAAGCTAACATGCAGGCTGGATATCGGCCCCTGGTCTCACGCGAGCGATCCGAGGTTGTCCCTTCGGGTGCGCGAGTCAACGCTGGCCAGCATCGTTTCTTACACGGGGCTGCGGCGACTCCGCCGTCCAAGGGGGAAAGCAGAGAGCCGACCCCTCGTGTCGTATCACATGGCGGGCGAAGGCCTCGTACGTTGGCAAGTCCCGTCGGATGACCTGCGCTGACCCCAGCTACGCCGCTCAATCTTGCCAATGCTGCGTCACTCGATTTGCTCTGCAACGAAGAGCGCTCCTTGTGCTCCAGCTTGCGGATCATGCCGAAACCGTACCTGTCCATCAAGGAGATGTACATACGTGAGAACGAGCGCCGCAAAGGCCTGCTCAAGCGCCGCGATGCTCGGTGAGTCGCTCCATGCCTCGCGTGTGACTCTGCTGACCGCAGCAAAATGCTCAAGATCGACGTGAACAAGTCTGGCCGCATATTCGACTTTCTCGTCTCGGCCGGCATGCTCCTGTTATCGTATGACCCCTTGGTCAAGCACGTGCCGTTGCCGGTCAAAGACGTCAATGGCGCGTTTGGCGGACAGCTCTCCGTGGAGATGGCAAACGGACAATCAACGCCGCATACGGCGCAATCGAACGGGCTGGCGAACGGAACTCACCACTCTGGGATCGCTGTTGGGCCATTGGTCAATGGTCAGGCGTAGGCGGGGCGGCAGAGGATGTCGCGAGGTAGCATGGGGTGGTGAGGACGATGTCAGAAGCATTGAGGAAGCATTGTGTATCCTTTTTGGAGCAGTACCGCAGCTATCCTTACACAGTATAAAATGTATATCATTACTCGAGCACTGGGCTGACACGATCGTGCTGCGAGACCGAGGACAGGCCGATCCGGCTGGCGATTTGTTTCTCAGACGACGAACTTTGCTCTGACCGCATTCGAAAGGCCAACGGTGGTGGGCTGGCTATGAGATGCATTTTTGTTCTAGGTCGACTGCTGCAACTGCACCGTCCAGTTGTACGGCTGGAACTTTGTGCCCAATGCCCTCGCTCGTTCCTTGTTCAGCGAAAGATCGATCGTGCGCGGATTGCGCCATCTGCGCGGCTCAACCCCGAGAATATTCCCAATGATCTCTGCCGCAAAGTATCTCACATCAGCACCGGATGCACGGGGATTCAGGGTCGACTCACTCAGGGAACGCTCCACCTCCCTTGTCGCCTTCGTCGACCGCCCCGCCCAGGTCGTCCTCTGGGCCCCCCCTCCCCGCCGCATCGTCCATCCCCTCGATAACGTGTCCGTACCCCTTCTCGCCCTTGTAATCCCACTGCACCATAAAGTACGGCAGGTTCGGGACCATTGCTCGCCTGAACCCGCCCGGACGCGTGCTGAAGTCGATGAGCTTCTTGTGCTGACTCCATTCGGACTCGGACGCAAGGATCGATTCCTGTCATCAGCGTGGCGTCGATCGAAGCCACGTGAACGTACCCGAAAGTACGCTGGCGCGTCCTGGAACTGCGCAAACGGTACCGGCACGCATTCGATATATGTGTGTCGCTGTTGGCGGAACGACACGTTGGTCTCGTAGAACAGCACACCCTTGTTGTCCTTGGCGTGCATTTTCATCAGGCACTTCATAAAGTTCTGTCGTTAGCACCATGATTGAAAGGGATTTCTCTCCGCCCACCTTGACCTCCTCCCAGTCGTCGTCCTCCATCTCCAGCGTGCTGAGGTGATGCTGGAGCGGGACGATCAAACAGTGTCCGGGCACGAGCTCTTCCTTTTGCGTACAACATAGGTACGTCCGTTCGCCGAGCGCCACGATTGCCGTCAGCGGCTGTCGGTCATCCTGATAGCAGAAAGGACAGGTGTCGAGCGCCTTCTTTGTCCGGGCAAAATCGTTGATCGCAAACTGCCGCTTCATCGCGTCGGCTTTGCGCTTCCTCTGCGCGAGCTTCTCGGCATTGTCGTCGATGTAGTCGAGGTTGTTCTGCGATCAGCTGAGGATTATTTCCCACTTTCAACCACTCACATCAAAGCGGCCATCCTTGGCAATCGCAGCAGCCATCTCGGCGTCCATATTCTTTTGGGTACCAGCGCCAAACCGCTCTTGCCGGACCAACTCGCCCAGCGTTTGCTCGTCGTCGTCCGCGTTGTACCGCAGCAGATTCCCCTGCCGGTCGCGCGTCTCAAACTTCTCCTGCTTCTTTCGCCGATTACCCCTGAGGTGAGGCGCGTCATCTTCTTTTCCCGTGCCCACATCGTACAGCCTGCCCCGCGCGTCCAGGGTCGGCAACACCTGCACGTCCACGCGGGTACCTTCTTCGTTGACCTCCCGACCCAATTGACCCTGTATGCCGTCCTCCTCCCCTTCCCACATACCCGCTCCACCTCGGTCTCCACTTCCTTCCTCCCACCTAGCCCGTTCGATGTCGTACTGTGCCTCGAGCGCTTCGGCATCCGGGTCCTCCATCAACTTTGCGCGGAGCACCTTTGCCTGCAGCCGGTTCAGCTCCTCGATCGACATGGGCGGCTTGGACGCGGTCGTAGTGCCGAGGACGTCTGTGACTGGAGCCGAGAACGGGTAGCCAGACGTGTTGCGCGACAAGTTTGTCGGAGTGAAGACGCTCGGTATCGGTGTACCAACTTTGGGTGGGAGCGCAGGGTTACCCACGCGCGGCGTGACGCCTTCGCGTCGCTTCAGATCCTCAACTCGACCCGCACCGGGCGTCTGCATCCCGTCCGACTCGCCGGGGCGCCTGAACCCAGCTCGAGAACCAGGTCGGCTGTTCGCTCCGTCGTCGCCAGTGAACATGAATCGCCGTCCCGTGGCGTCGGGCGTCCGCATCCCGCCAGAGCTGGGCGAAGACGCTCCTTCGTTAGTGTTGGTCCGCCTCGACAACCGTCGTCGGTCCCGCTCGTCCAAGATCCGTCGCTCCTCTCTCGCCTCGTCGAATTCTTCTAACGAGCCATACCGCTCCATCGCGACCTCCTCGACAGGTCGCTTCCTGTCTGTCAGGCGTATTCTAGCCGCGCAACAATGTCAAACTTACTCCTCTTCGGCCTGCTCGAAAAGCCGCTTCAACTTCATCATCCTCCAGGATGATCCCGGTCCTCCCGGCTGGACCTTTTTCTCCTTGGGCGCCTCGTACTCGTCGACGGATTTACCCTCCTTCAACTGAATGTTCAGCTCCCGATGGTCGATTGGCGGCTTCGCTGGGTCAGGTTTTCCCTCGTTGATGTCCTTGCGTTTGTGCTCGGTGCCTAGAGACGAGAAAAAGTCGACCCCGCCGTCGAGCGTTCGACCCGAACTCTCCGGCTCGCCGTACCCGTCTGTCATGTCCCTTCCGCCAACACCGGCGCTTCGTGGTACATCGCGTGACGGCATAGGTACCGTCGAGGTCGTCGCGATTGCCCCGGGGTCCAGCATCCAAGCATCTCGTTCCCTCCTGTGTGTACCGGTCGACGTCGCGGGCGGTAGAGGCGCGTCCGCCTTCTCTACCTGTGACGTGATGGGAAGCGAGTCTGCCGTAGGTATGTTCGATGCCGCCTCCTGCTGGTATGAGCCGGCGCCACTGCCATAACGAGCCTCAGAACTCACTTCGACATCGATGTCCTTCTCGACCCACAGGGCACCATCGTCGTCGTCGTCTACTACGTCCAGACCGTGTCGTGAGCTCCTCTCGCCTCTTCGCTTCTCCTTCTTCAACCGTTTCCGCTCTTTGCGCTCCTCCTCCGTCTCATGGCGGTCATGCTTGTGCCTCCGCTTCCGGTCATCCTCCTCGTCCGAGTAATGGTGCCTGCTAGACTTGTGGTGCTTTGAAGAATGTCGGTGCTCTCTGCTTCGCTCTCGATCGTCTTCGCGGTCTCGATGCCGTCGGGAAGGCGACCTCGATCGCGATCTGGACCTCCGAGATGAATCGCCCATGATGTGCGGTGGAGTGCAGGTCGAGTGCTGTAGTCTGACTATAATATTGTACTCTTGACTGTCGACGTCACGAGAGGGACTGGGGGGTGTCCAAGTCTCCCACGGTGATCACCCGGGGAATGAATTTGCCACTCTCCACGAGAAATTACCGAAAGTGGTAATTCTGTTCTGTAGTCGCTCCAATTACTTTTGGGTCGCGCGCGTGTGATGGTCGATCAAGACTTCTCTCGACCTCGCTCCCTCGCTTGCGATCATACACACACAATAACAAACACCCCACCTTGACCTATCCTTTTCTACATACCTTCTTTCGACAACCCTCGACGCATACCATGGAGTCCCGAAACCTCGAGCACAGGCGTGCAAACTTCAAGGGAAAGACCCAGTTCTCCGCCCAGGAGGTACGTCAAAACACCCATCTTCAACCCTCCCTTTCGTCCTTGTTTGTCGTGTGCCCATCGGGTCGACCGATGACTCCATCACCAATGACTGCTGACATGACAGCTGCGACGTCGTCGTGAGGAGCAGCAGGTCGAGATCCGAAAACAAAAGGTGCGTCACTATCGTGCTCGTTATGGCCACCCACCCGCCTTTCTCAGGATGACCGAGCTGACGGTGCAGCGAGAGGAGTCCATCGCGAAGCGACGAAACTTTCAGCCGGCCCCGCAGGATGAGGGACTCGACTCGGACGAGGACTTTGAGCTCGGCACGGCTTCGTTGAGCGAGACTCTGCCGGCGATGCTCCAGGCCGTGTACAGCGACAATCAGCAGACCCAACTGGAAGCGACCACGAAGTTCCGAAAGTGCGTGCCGGGCAACTTATCCTGCGTACCCTGACACCAGGCTGTTGTCCAAGGAGAAGAACCCGCCGATCGACAGGGTCATCGAGTGCGGCGTTGTCCCTCGATTCGTCGAGTTTCTGTCTAGCACCAACACGATGCTCCAGGTGGGTGTTGTCCAAGCGGGTCAAGATCGCGCTGACAACAGTTTGAAGCTGCCTGGGCTCTGACCAGTTCGTTCATGAGAATATGGAAGGTGATCCGTGCTGACGTCAGACATCGCCTCGGGCACGTCCCAACACACCCAGGTCGTCATCTCCCATGGCGCCGTCCCCCTCTTCATCAAGCTCCTCTCCTCCAACGTCCTCGATGTCCGGGAACAGGCGTGAGTGCGGAGACACCAGGAATGGCCCTTGCTGACAACAGCGTGTGGGCGCTGGGAAACATTGCGGGTGACTCGCCCAAGTGCCGAGACCACGTTCTCGAGTCTGGCGCGCTCAACCCGCTGCTCGCGCTCCTGACCGAGAACCACAAGCTCAGCATGCTGCGGAACGCGACCTGGACGCTGAGCAACTTCTGCCGAGGAAAGTCGCCCCAGCCCAAGTGGGAGCTGGTGAGTCCTTTGGAGCCCGCGGCGGCAATAGCAGCTCACTCCAGATCGCCCCGGCCTTGACCGTCCTCACCAAGCTCATCTACTCGCTCGACGACGAGGTCCTGATCGACGCATGCTGGGCGATCAGCTACCTGTCCGACGGCACCAACGATAAGATCCAGGCTGTCATCGAGAGCGGCGTGTGTCGACGACTGGTCGACCTGCTTATGTGAGTTGAACGTGATGGCCGGACCAAAGGCTGATCCACAGGCACCCGTCCACCGCTGTCCAGACCCCGGCCCTTCGATCGGTCGGAAACATCGTCACCGGTGACGACTTGCAAACCCAAGTCGTCATCTCGTCGGGTGCGCTCCCCGCCCTTCTCAGCCTGCTGTCCTCGCCCAAGGACGGTATCCGTAAGGAGGCCTGCTGGACCATCTCCAACGTGACCGCCGGATCGCCGCACCAGATCCAGGCCATCATCGACGCGTGAGTTGGATACTCCCCCTGGCAATCCGTGCTGACGACAGTAACATCATCCCTCCCCTGATCAACATCCTCCAGAACGCCGACTTCAAGACGAAGAAGGAGGCCTGCTGGGCGATCTCCAACGCCACTTCCGGCGGTCTCCAGGAGCCCAACCAGATCCGATACCTCGTC
>Ga0308169_10005409_pt1 | contig 11617 bp, 8 predicted proteins | sample PhyBR1_2_FD_202139 | JGI IMG/M metagenome (GOLD analysis project Ga0308169, IMG submission 202139) | Phyllosphere microbial communities from UC Gill Tract Community Farm, Albany, California, United States - DLSLSB.R1 | ecosystem: Host-associated > Plants > Phyllosphere > Unclassified | place... | reverse complement strand
TCACCCTTATTGTCTTGGCACATAAGGCCCCTGGTTCTTGATTTGGATACCTTTACTGCTTTTCAGGCAGATAGAGGGATTACGCCAACCTGCCATGCTTCAAATATCAATAAGCAGCTGTATCGCTGAATCCTTCAAGGCGAGTGTCTTGTGGCCAGCGTAAATAGCCGTGATCGATTGTTATTCGCCGCGTCGTGCATGAGTTAAACACCGTCGTCTTTAACGTTGGCAATAAACAAGAATCAGGCAGGGGATGATATGAAGTTCAAGTCATTGCAGGCACGCATTTGTGTCACGGCAGGCATTTGCCTGTTTGTTTCATCCATCAGCCTGGTGGTCTACGGGCTCTTTACCGCTAGGGCCAATGAGCAATACGTGGCCGGCGAAGTCTCGGCGCTGGTTGAAAAATCGACGATCCGGGAAATCCAGAACCTGGCCGAGTCCCGTGCCAACGCCATCCAGGCCAAGCTGCAGAATGCACTGGATGCGGCCCGCACCATGGCCAATACCTTTGCCGCCAGCAAGGCCGCGCAAAGTCCGTTGGCGCTGGGGCGTGAGCAGATCAACAGCGTGTTGCTCGGGGTCCTCAAGGACAATCCCGACTTCAACGGCACTTATTCCTGCTGGGAGCCGAATGCGCTGGACGGGCAAGATCTCGCGTTTCGCAATGCTCAAGACGGCAATAATCCCCAGACGGGTCGTTTCACGCCTTACTGGACGCGCAGCGCGGATGGGCATGTCGCGGTGCAGCCGTTGGTGGAATATGACTCGGCGGACCGGCATCCCAATGGCGTGCCCAAGGGCGGTTGGTACAGTGGACCACGCGACACCCTGAAAGAAAGCGTGCTCGATCCCATTCCTTATGTGGTCCAGGGCAAGAACGTCTGGCTGACCACTTTGTCGGTTCCGATTGTCGCCAACGGCAAGTTCTACGGCGTGGTCGGGGCCGACTTCGATATAGCCTTTATCCAGAAGCTCAGCGAGCAGATGTCCGCCGATCTGTATGGCGGTAAAGGCACGGTTTCGATCCTCAGCAACCAAGGGCTGGTGGTCGCGGACAGCCGGCGCACCGACCTGATTGGTCAACCCATCAAGGCCGTGTTGCCTGAATCCTGGGAAAAAGTGCTCGGCGACATCCAGGGCGGTCGCGGCGATGGGGTGCTCAATCCGCAAACGCAGGATATCGAAGTACTGATGCCCATTACCCTCGGCCGTACCGGCAAACCCTGGGCTGTGTTGATTCGCCTGCCCAAGGCCGTGGTCATGAGCCAGGCCATCGCCTTGGAGCAAGAGCTGCAGGCGCGCAGCCTCGACAACAGCATCTGGCAGGTGTCGGTAGGAATCGTCATCTCCCTATTGGCCTTGGCCGCCCTGTGGTTCGCTGCCGCAAAAATCGTCGGGCCGATCCGTGAAGCCGCAGCCTTGGCTGCCAACATCAGCCTGGGGGATTTTTCCCGGCGTTTGGTGCAGAAGTCCGAAGATGAAGTCGGGCAGTTGTCCGTGGCCCTCAACGACATGTCTGAAAGCCTGCAGCGGCAGGTGAGGGTGGCCGAGCGTATTTCCGAAGGCGACCTGGACCTGGAGGTCCGCTTGTCTTCGCCCCACGACACTCTCGGCAAGTCCTTGGAAAAGATGGTCAGCAACCTGAACCAACTGATTTCCGAGGTCCAGGCCAGCGCCACGCAGATCACCGGCAGCTCCGCACAAGTGACAGATCTGAGCCAGTCGCTGTCTGACGGCGCGTCCAATTCGGCTTCGTCCATCACCGAAATCAGCGCAGTGATGACGCAAATGGCCGCCCAGACCCGGGACAATGCCGCCAACGCCAAGAAAGCCGATGAGCAATCCCAGGCTTCACGCGCCGATGCGGGGGAGAGCGACAAACTGATGAGCGAACTGATAGCCGCAATGGCCGAAATCGATAATTCCGGCAAGGACATCACGGCGATCATTACCACCATCGATAACATCGCCGCGCAAACCAACCTGCTGGCCTTGAACGCGGCCATCGAAGCGGCCCGGGCGGGCGAGCTTGGGCGTGGTTTTGCCGTGGTGGCCGACGAAGTGCGCAGCCTGGCCGCGCGCAGCGCCGAGGCCGCCCAGCAGACCGCCGCACTGATCGCCGACTCCTCCAGCAAGACCCAGCGCGGCATGGTCATTGCCGGCCGGACCGCTGAGTCGCTCAAGAACATCGTCAGTGGCACCGATGCGGTCTCCAGCCTGGTTTCGCTGATCTACCAAGCCTCCAGCGAGCAAGCCTCGGGTTTGCAGCAGGCGAGCCTGGGGCTTGAGCAGATCGATGAAGTGACCCAGAAAAACCAGTCGAGCTCCCAAGAGTGTGCGGTGGCCGCCAAGGATCTCTCTGCGCGAGCCTCGCTGATGCAGCGCGTGTTGGGACGCTTCAAGGTCAAGGCAGGCCGAAGCGCCGCGTAGCGGCACGAAGCGCACGGATAAGTTTCACTTGAGGGTGTGGCACGGCGAAGCTTCTTGCTATCCTGCCCACCCTTTTTCATGGACGAATACCGAGACAGTCATGGCCAACGACACCCCGTCACACCTCGGGAAACTATTGCTGGGCGTGCTTTTTGCCCTGGTCGGTATCGGCTTGTTGGGCATTGCCCTCAACCTCACGCTGGACCGACGCGACTTCCTGACTCACGCACAGACCGCCGATGGCTCTGTCAGCCATTTGAATGCCGGCGGTTCGCATCCTGAAATCGCCTTCACCACCGGCACTGGCGAAAATATCTCTTATCCCCAAGGCGGCTTGATCTTCGGCTATCAACAGGGCCAGTCGGTCCGCGTGCATTACTTGCCAGAGCAACCGGCCGGCACTGCAGTCGTCGATGATGCGGGGGCACTGTGGGGGCCTTCCGGGCTGCTGGGATGCCTTGGCCTGTTGTTTACCTTCGCCGGTCTGGCAAAAGCCATTCGCCATCGCGGTCACGGTGCGGTTCATTCACATAAAGGACTTTGAACGTATGAGCTTCAACATTCCCCTGCCGGTCAACGAAAGTCGCTGGCAGTACCAGACCGCCAGCGGCGGCGGCCTGACCGTGGTCATGGTGGCGGGCAGTGGCGGCTCGATCATCCTGCGTTCACCTCAGGGCGAGGACGTCAGCTACCGCTACGGCGGCGTTGGGGTGGGGGCTGGATTCGGCGCGCGGCTGCCGCGTTTCGGCAAGATCAATATCCAGGTCAAGGGCAAGAGCGTCGGGGCCGCCGGTGCGGCAGAGGCTTTTCCGAGCTTCGGCAAGGTGTTTGTCAGCGATGCCTTGGCCAGTCGCGACCTGACCAGCGATGACATCACCGGGCCGTGCATGTACACCGAGGTGGCAGGTGGCCTGGTGGTCGGCGCTTCAGCCACGGCGCTGTTGTTCGGGCTCGATCCCAAGTTGCTGGCGTTGTCGGTGGCCTTGAGTGCCAACCCGGCCACTTCGTTGATTGCGTCCACCACGGTCAACCGGCAGTTGGCGAAATCGGCCAAGGGGGCGCTGGTCATGGCTGGCATGAACGCTGGCCTGCAGGCGGGCGGGGGTGGTGCGATCTACATTGGGTACCTGTTCTAGCCAGGCTTTAGAACACGCCCGACAACTAGCACCCATGAAAAAGCCGCGAATTATCGCGGCTTTTTCATGGCGGTAACGTTACATATTTAATAAAGGTTGGCTGAGCTGCACAACTAACGGGGCTGTTATGTGTATGTTCCTTAGTTCAACAGCGAAGCCAAGCGGCAATAACAAACCATTGGTCGATCTCTGTCCGCTTCAACGATAGTTACGCGTGCAAATCCTTACTGCTCTACTAAAGTGACGGATCCAAACCTGTTAAAGGATTAACCCATGGCAACTACCGATAGCATGATGGCAAGTACCCATACCGTGAGAACTGGCCCGGGCACTGTCCAAGTCGATCTCACCGGCCAGTTCGATGATAACCAGAGCATCATTATCCAGCCGGACGGCAAGATATTGGTCGCGGGCTATACCGAGTACCTGGCATGGGGATACCCCGGGGCGCCAGGCGAGGAAAGCTACGGCTACGAACAGAACTACTCCGTTATCCGCCTCAATGCCGATGGCAGTCTGGACACCAGCTTCCATGAAGGTGGCGTCGACATCATACCGACCATGACAGCCCCAGAGTCGCGCTACGAGCTGACGGCGGTGCAGCCCGATGGCAAGATGCTTGTCGCCATAGCGCTCAATACCGACGTACGAGTGGAGCGTTTCAACAGCGACGGGACGCGTGACACAACCTTTGGCCAAAACGGCGCTGTTACAGTCAACATTAACCATGAGTTCAAGGACATCGACCTGACGGCCAACACGGACGGCACATTCCAGGTCAGCGCCCGTGGGTTTGACCAAGCGTCAGTGACCAAGATCGACAATGACGGCACTTACGTCGATGGCTTTGGCGACGATGGCGTGCTGACCGTCAGCATCCCCACCGACGAGTTCTACAACGGAAGTATTTCCACGGCGGTGCAGGCCGATGGAGGCGTTGTAGTCGGGGCTGCCTACAATGCCGCCGGCATCGGTGACCCGACTTACGCCCTGCAGCGCTTCAACCCCGACGGTCAGTTGGACACTCGTTTCGGTGATGACGGAGTCCTTCACTTGAGCTCCGCCATGGGGTTTGGCGAAGACTCAGTGGTCACCGTGCAGGCTGACGGCAAGATCATCGTGATGGGCCATGGCGGCGATACCTTGACGACCGTGGCACGGCTCAACGCCGACGGTTCGTTTGACTCCAGCTTTGGCGCCGATGGCAGGGCGACCTTCGAGGCTGGCACGCCGGTGGCTTTGACGATACAAGCCGATGGCAAGATTCTCGCCGCCGGCACGAGCAGTGGGGATTTCAGTGTCATCCGCTTGAACGCGGATGGCAGTGTGGATTCCAGCTTCGGCAGCCAGGACGGCAAACTCCATGTGGACGGATACGCCGGTGCGGAAATCCTGCTGGGTAGCGATGCCGCCGAAATCATCCACGGCTTGGCGGGGGATGATGTGCTCCAGGGCAACGGCGGGCGCGACGTCCTGCAAGGTGGCGCTGGCGCAGATATCTTGCGCTTTACCGAATTGGGCGACAGCTTCCGCACTGCTACGCAAAACAACAGCGACCGAGTCCAGGACTTCGACGTTTCCCAGGACCGGATTGACCTGATTGCCCTGGGCTTCACCGGCATCGGCAACGGCCATGACGGCACCTTGGCAATCTCGGCCAGCGAAGACGGTACTCGCACCTACCTCAAGAGCTACGATGCGGATGCCTCTGGACAACGCTTTGAGCTGGTCTTGGATGGCAACCTCGTTGGGCAGTTGAACAGCAGCAACCTGGTCTTCACCGCGCCGACCATTGAAGGTTCGTCTGGCAAAGATACGATTACCGGTTCTGCGCTGTCGGAAGTCATCTATGGCCTGGGCGGCAATGACCGCATCAATGGCGGCGCTGGCGCTGATGTCATCATAGGCGGCGCAGGTGCCGACCACCTCAACGGTGGAGACAGGACGGACATCTCGCTTTGGACCGATAACCACCAAAACGATGATGTGTTCCGCTACCTCTCCACCGAGGACAGCTACCGTACTGACAGCCAGAGCTTCAGCGACCTGATCGAAGGCTTCACGGTTGACGACAGGATCGATGTATCGACCCTGGGCTATACCGGCTTCGGAGACGGTACGGGCACGACGCTGGAGATGGTTTACAACCAGGATCTGGACCGCACTTATCTGAGGGATGCAGACGCAGACGCACAAGGCCATTGGTTCCAGATTGCGCTGGCTGGGGACTGGCGGGAAAACCTTCGCGAAGATGACATGATCTTTGCGCCCGACCAGGAGGTGGGGCTGATTGGGGTGGCCCCAGAGGTTGATCCGGGGCATCTATTGACCTGACGGCTAGATGCGAAGTCGCGTGGCAGGCAGTCGTTGCCACGCGATGGACCAGATCGCAGCCGTGGCTCACTGCTGATCCGCAATGCACATCAATGGTAGGTAATCTCATGACTGGTTGCAGACGAGGCCCGTAATGTACGCAGCCCGTTGAGCACAATCAGCACCATGATCAGCCCCGCGACAATCGCGACACCGAACCCAGCCTGCGCGCCATAGGCGTCGGTGACCAGGCCTGCCAATACGCCACCGAGCGCTACGCCGATACTGACGCCGGTCGACATCCACGTAAATCCTTCAGTGATCCTGGATGGCGGAACAATCATCGTACCGAGATTCATGATGACGACCATCGTTGGTGCAAACGCCATACCTGCCACGAACAGCATCCCGGAAAGAACGTAGACGTCTGGTGAAAAAATGGGCAACGCAGCAGTGACTGCCATGACCAGCGCCCCGATGAAAAACTGCTGGTCAATCGGTATGGACAGTCTTGAGGCGCCAAACGTGAGGCCCGCAATCAGTGAACCGAGGGCATAGGCGGCCAAGATGAAACTGGCAGATGCCGGCCAGCCTTGTGCATTGGCGAAGGCGACAACCGCCACATCGACTGATCCGCCAATCACACCCATCGCCAATAGCGCCAGCACAATGGTAGGAACGCCGGGAATCAGCAAGGTCGACCCCGCGCGCTTTCCTGTGCTCACGACCACCTTCGGTTCTGTCTGCCGCTGCATAAGAAACGCCGCCACGCCGACTACCTGCAACAAGACTGCGACCAGCGGCCCGGCTTGAGGGAAAAAACCGACACTCAAACCGATGGCAAGCGGTGGACCGATAACGAAGGCCAGTTCAGTTATCACTGTGTCCAGGGAAAAGGCGGTGTGTAGCAGTGGCTTGCCACGGAAAAGCTGCATCCAGCGTGCCCTTATCATGGCGGGCATGCTTGGCATCGTGCCCGCCAATGCCGCAAGAATAAACAGCAGCGTGGCGGGAGCGCTCAGGTACACGGCAACGATCAACGCGAGCAGCATGCTGATACTGAAGGCTGCCAACGGGGGCAGAACCTGGCGCTGTCCTCGCCGGTCGACAAGTTTCGACACTTGTGGACCGATAAGCGCAGTCACCAGGGTATAAGTACCGGCGACCGCGCCTGCCAGCCAATAAAGTCCTGTCTGCTGAACCAACATGGTGATGATGCCTATGCCGATCATTGCCTGTGGCAGGCGGGCAATAGCGCTCGTGATTACTAACCCGATGGCGCCCGGGGCGGAGAAAAGTTCGCGGTAGGGGTTTGCCATGATGCTTCCTTTATCATGTGGCGCTGGCTGGACACCACGGTACACGTCACTGCTGTTCAAGCAAGTGCAGGCTAGGGGATCGGGCGACGGATTGATGTCGGACGGTGCCCTAAGGGGCTTCACGCAGATACTGCAAAGCCTTTCAGGGGGCAGGCCATGGAGTTACTTACAGGCTCAGGCACTGCTGTTGCGGAAACTGCCGGGTGTGATGCCGACTACTTTTTTGAAGGCTCGGGTCATGTGGCTTTGGTCGAAGAAGCCGCAAGTGAATGACGCTTCTGCGAGACTGGATCCGGTGCGCAGCAGTTTTTGGACCTGGGCGATTCTTTTCTGGATTTGATAGCTGTGGGGGGAGACGCCAACGCTTTTTTTGAACACCCGGATCAGGTAAAGAGGGTCAAGGTTCACCAGTTGCGCCAGTTCTTCCAGAGACAGATGTTTGTCGAACTCGTCTTCGAGCTTCCTCTTGATCTTTTGCACTGCGTGCTGCTCAGTCGCACTGACTGGTTCGATGGGCGCTCCGCTGCGCTCGAAGAGCTGCGTCACCAGATTTCCCGTTCAAGGCTGGAGGGGGATTTTTCAATGATTTGATGTTGATGCAAAAAGGTCCGGGCGAAGTCGGGAACCTGGCTCAGAGCTGTTTGAAAAAGATGAATATGATCGTCTGAAAAATACCCTTGAAACACCATCCGATTGACCCATTCGGGCTCGATATAAAGCATTCGATACATCCAGCCCTCATCATGGCCTGGTAAGCCGTCGTGGATCTCCCCGGGGGTAATGGTGACCACACTGCCAGCGACCCCCATGTAGTAACTGCCGCGATAAAAAAGCTTTTCAACGCCGCTACTTATAACGCCGATAGCGTACCGGTCATGTGAATGTCGGCCGAAAGATTGAGTGCTGTAACGCGCAGATAACAACTCACAGTCGCCTTCGGGTATACGCCAGAATTGAACAAAGTCCTTGTCTTTTTGAGGGGCTTTGTTTCGGCGATTCTCGTCCATGAATTGTCCAGTTTTGTGCAATACGTATGAAAAAAAGGTCGCTAAATTTAGCACCTATTTCACAACACAAGCTAGGGGATGCGATGTCTACAAAACTGGTAGTTGGGGATTTTAATAAATCTTCATGGTCATTTCGTGCGTGGCTGGTTCTTGTGACGGCGGATGTTGCATTTGAAACCCTTCAGATCAAACTGGAACAAAGCGACACCCGCCAGCGCATTCTGGAGCACTCGCCTTCCGGCAAGGTACCGGCGCTGCTGCTTGATGATGTCGTCATCAACGACAGCCTGGCCATCAGCGAATACATTGCCGGCACATATCCGGCCGCCAACCTTTGGCCCCAAGATTCATTGGTCAAGGCCCTGGCACGAGCTGCTGCGGCAGAGATGCACTCCGGCTTCACCCACCTGCGCACGCAGATGTCGTTTGGCCTGAACACCGGTGACATCCCAGAAAACCTAACCGCCGAGACCCAAGAGGAAATCATGCGGGTATTCGCTATCTGGAACCAACTCCGTGAGGTGAGTGGTTCAACACAATTCCTCTGCGGTGACTTCGGCATTGTTGATGCGATGTTTGTTCCGGTGGTGTTCCGCTTCCGTCGTTATGGTATTGCCATCCCTGCACAACTGCAGGGCTATGTTGACAACATTCTGGCTTATGCACCGGTACAACAATGGTTGAAGTTGGCCACGCAAGAAGTTTGAAGAGTTGTGTTGCTGCTAACTATTAAAGCCAATTAAAAATTAGTTATTTTTTTGACTCGTGGCAGAAAAGACCTGTGGGGCTTTTCTGCTTTGTCGAGTCTGATATTTGTTGCAGGGAGGGGAGAAGTGATGAGCGTTCATAAAGTTAATGCCAGGGATTCGGGACGTGACGGACAAGTCTATGATGTAATCGGAATAGGTTTTGGGCCGGCTAATATCGCATTGGCCATTGCTTTGGAAGAGTTGGCGTTTGCCGGGACGCGACTATTTCTTGAGCGCCATTCCAGTACGAAATGGCAACCGGAGATGATGCTGGCGGGCAGCGATATTCAGAATCATCCGAGCCGCGACCTGGTGACCCCGCGCAACCCTCGTAGTCGCTACACCTTCACCAATTTCCTGTTCGAAAATGATCGGCTTTTTGAGCACCTAAACCTAGGTCTGGAATTTCCCCTGCGCAGCGAATTCGCGGAGTACGTGCGCTGGGTTGCGGGGTTCTTTGCCAAGGACGTGGCTTACAACCAGACCGTGACGACCATTCAGGTGGACCCTGTAAGCAACCTGTATTGCGTGACCACTCAGGCCGGAAATCAGTTTTTTGCCCGTTCGCTGGTGCTCGCACCGGGTCGTACGCCGGTGATCCCCCAAGTGTTCGCAGACTGCGCCTCGGATCAGGTTTTCCATCTGACTCAGTACCTCGGGCGTTTGGCACAACTGGCCCAACAGCGCGAGCTGAAACGGGTCGCGGTGGTCGGCGGCAGCCAGAGTGCGATCGAGATCATGCTGCACCTGCGCCATCGCTACCCGCAACTGGAAATCATCAACGTGCAGCGCGGCTATGGTTTCCGCCTCAAGGACACCAGCCAGTTCAGCGAGCACGTGTACTTTCCGTCCTTTGTCGACGAGTACTACAACAGCTCCGCCGAGGCGAAAAAGAACATCAACCGCCACCTGCATTACACCAACTATTCCGCTGCCGACGCCGACGTGATCGCAGAGTTGTATGTGGGGATGTATGAAGACAAGTTGCAGGGTAAAAACAGGATTACGATCAAGAACTTCAGCGAAGTCCAGCATTGCGCACCCACGGCGCAGGGCTACTCGTTGACGGTACTCGACACTCAAGACCAAACCGCCGAACAACTGTCTGACCTCGACGCTGTCGTGCTAGCCACGGGGTTCCGCAACCTGGGCACGGGCGCACAGGACGAGCGTTTCCCAATCATTCTGCAAGACCTTGCCGAAAGCCTGGACTGTGATGCCCAGGGTGTAATTCGCATCGGTCGCGATTATCGCCTGTCTGCGCGCAAGGGTTGCAGCTTGCCAGCGCTTTACCTCAATGGCTTGTGCGAGTCGTCCCACGGCTACGGCGATGCCGGCTCCTTCAGCCTGTTGTCTTTGCGTGCCCGAGATATTTTCAGTTCGTTGAGCGAGCAACTGGGGCTGGAAGAGCGCGCAGAAAAAATAGCCTGAGTCGCGATTGAATAGAACGCTGAACCTCGACCCCCTTATATAAGTAGGCAGTAAATGGAAATTTCAAGAATGGATGAGTTGGGTATATTCGCTGAGGTCGAATCCCAGGCTCGCAGTTATTGCCGCAGTTTTCCGGTGGTCTTCGACCAGGCTCAAGGTAGCTATCTGTATGACCTTAAGGGGCAGGCGTACATTGACTTTCTAAGTTGCGCCGGCTCAGTCAATTACGGCCACAACCCCAAGCCGGTCAAGGCCGCGGTGATTGACTACCTGCAGCGTGACGGGATTCAGGCTGCATTGGATATGCACAGCCGGGCCAAGCAGGAGTTCATCTTCAACTTCCGCAAGATCATCCTCGAACCGCGAGCGCTGTCTTACAAGATGCAGTTCACGTCGCCCACCGGCACCAGCGTGGTGGAATCGGCGATCAAACTGGCTCGCAAGGTTACCGGACGACAGCATATCGTGGCCTTTACCAATGGCTTTCACGGCATGTCCAATACCTCCTTGGGCTTGACCGGCAACCGCGACAATCGCCAGCCCAGCGTAGACCCTCATGTGATTCGCATGCCCTACGACGGTTACCTGAAGGGGCTGGACTCCGTCGAGTACTTCGAGCGGCTGTTGAACGACAACAGCTCGGGCATGGATAAACCGGCAGCGGTCATCCTGGAAACCATTCAGGGCGAAGGCGGAATCAACGTAGCGTCCGCTGACTGGTTGGTGCGGTTGCGCAAGCTGACTGCGGAGCACGACATCCTGTTGATTATTGATGATATCCAGGCCGGTTGTGGCCGCACGGGGACCTTCTTCAGTTTTGAACCATCCGGCATCACGCCAGATATGGTCTGCCTGTCGAAGTCCCTCAGTGGTTACGGCTTGCCGTTCGCACTGTTGCTGCATCGCCCGGAGCTAGATCAGTGGGCGCCAGGCGAAGACAACGGCACATTCCGCGGTAACACGCTGGCCTTTGTTGCGGCGACCAAGACGCTGCAGGAATTCTGGGGCGACGATCGTTTGGTCAAACATATCCAGGCTAATGAAGCGTTGCTCAAGACCTGGCTCGGCGTAGTGACCGAACGCTTCGCTGTGCACATTAAGCAGGTGCGTGGCCGCGGACTGTTTTATGGCATCGAGTTCCACGATGCCTCACTGGCCGCCGCGGTCATGCGTGCCTGCTTTGCACGTCGTTTGATCATTGAACGCTGCGGTCCTGAAGATCAGGTGCT
>Ga0308169_10005408_pt1 | contig 11617 bp, 15 predicted proteins | sample PhyBR1_2_FD_202139 | JGI IMG/M metagenome (GOLD analysis project Ga0308169, IMG submission 202139) | Phyllosphere microbial communities from UC Gill Tract Community Farm, Albany, California, United States - DLSLSB.R1 | ecosystem: Host-associated > Plants > Phyllosphere > Unclassified | place... | reverse complement strand
CAGCGCCGAACAGCTCCCCGCACAACAGCCCAGCTCACCTTTCGACCCGATACCTGCTGCGTCGCGATCGACCCGTACTTGTCATCCTTGATCTTGCTCAGCCTGATTGGCCTGTTACCGATGTACTTTCCGTCGTTCTCCTTCCACGCTTTCAAAAAGTCTTCGGGGTCCTTGAACGCGATGAAGCCGTACTTTGCCTGCGGTCAGCTGCTGTCCGGTTGGGGTTCAGATTCCGATGACCCACCTTCAGACTGAGCCGGTCTCGCACGACCTTTGACTTGCAGTAGCTCGGGTACTTTGAGAACGCCTCGTCGAGCGTTCGCTCATTCACGTCGTTGGACACGTCGCCCACGAACAGCCTGAACCATTCTGTTGTTAATGGCCGAGCCCTCTACAAAGCAGATTCGAACGACCAGACTCACTCGGATCCCAATCAAGCAACGTCGTATCCTCCCAGACCTTTCCTCCCGCCTTCCGGATGACCGTCTCCCGCTTGCCCACCGGGGCCTTGTACTTGCCCGTCCTGACCAGCTCATTCACCACTCCAGGGAGGTATGCCGACTGCTGCGCAATGTAATCCGTGTCAAGCACATTCCGGTTCACTCCATAGGGCAGATTCACCGATGGCGCGGCGCTAGAGCTGGACGCAGCGGCGTTTGCACCGGTGCCGTAGGACGAAGATGAGCCGGCGGCGGCCGCCGGGGCGTCACCCAACGCGGCGGCGATCTGAGAGGCATCGTATCCCTGTTGGCGGTAGTAGTCCGCCCACTGCTAGTCAGCGCGCGCGCGAACGTGTGGGGAATCAGGAGGACGAGCCCCGACGCACCGCTGCTTTGCGTTGCTCCTCCGTGAATCCGTCTGACATGGTGTAAATTGGGTTGCTCGGCGGGAGGCGTGGGTGACAGCAGGGATACTAACCAGTGTAGGCCTGGGAGAGGGTGTCGTGGCGCGAGGATAAGTTGAATTGGGGCCGAGAGAGAGCAATGACGAAAAGGGCATGTTGGGTGGCGTGGACGGGTCAAACAGCACCGAGCGGCATCAAATGTGCACATGGGCCGCGGCGATCCGCAGCTACGCGAGACTACTGTTGCCCATCATCCCATCGTCGCATCCGCTTCCTTGCCTGCACCATGCCGCACCAATAGGACCCCCTCGCGACACACGTAATGTCAGACGCCTCGGACGCGGCAGCGGGCATCGGGCCCCTGTCCATCGCGCTCGATTCGGACCCTTACCTGCAGTACCAGCCTGCCTTTGCCTACTCGCTCCCCATTCAGCTCTTCGTCAACGGCATCACGCTCACCCTTCTGGCCGTCCTGTTGATGCACCTGCTGTGTGCGTCAGGTTTATCCCTGGTGGCCTCGCGCTCACGCCAGTCACGACACAGTACCACTACCCGCTCGCGCCGCTCAACTACTGCCTCCAGCTGTCGTCCATTGTCACCGTCTTCATCTCGGTCCTGGTCAAGATCTGGTTCGTGCTCGACTATTCGGCCAAGTCTGCCGACGCGTGGCCCTACGATCTAGACTATGTCGCCGTAGCGATACCGCCGAAGAGCTGGACTATAGCTCAAGACGCTGCGTGGTTCTTGCTTCAGGCGCTCAACATCGGTCTCTCCAACGTGCGTACGGGTGCGCCCACCTGCAGGCCGCATCATGAAGCTTTCCCGTCGCTAATAGCAGATCGCCCACATTCAATTCCTGACCCTCCTTTACCCCTCGCGGACCGAAGCCCGCCTGATCATCTTCATCCTTGGGCCCCTCGCCATTGCCTCCTCTGGCCTAGTCTTCACGTCCCTGTCGGGCTCGCAACGAGTCCTCGACGTATCCGACTCGATCCGGAACGTTTTAAACTCGACCCTGCTCCTCATCTTCACCATTGCCATCTTCATCTGGGGCTGTTTTGTGAACCGCCGCCGCGCATGGCGGACCGACGGGGGCACGGCGGTGTTTGGCTTTGGCGCGATGTTCCTGGCGGTCGTGAGCACCACGGTCAACTTTGTCGCGGTCGCAGAGGACGGTATCGACTGGCTGCAGCATTTGTTGTACGCCGCGATTCTGTGGCAGATCTGGCTGGGCTGGTGGTGGTGGGTTGGGAGCGGTATGGGCATCGGCGAAGTCGAGGTGGGTTGCGCGTTGATCTGGAATGGGACTGACGGGCAGGATCTTATGGAGCGTGCGGAGAAGAAGAAGCGGAAGAGCGCGAGGAAAGCTGCAAAGCTGCGGGCAATGGACCGTCAGCCACTGCGACACCGCGCGTCGTCCCTCGCTGGGATCGTGGACGCTGGCCAGGCATCCGCAAACGCCATGGCGGGCTTTACGTCTTCGGTCGCGGGGATCCTGCGAAACAGGAACGCCACTCTCACTCGGCGATCTACTATGCGGTCCGAGAGGCAGAACACGGGCGACGAGGAGGAGGGCGCCCTGGGCAGCAACATCGAGATGGAGAGGCTGCAATCGCGGGTCCGGACGCAGACACCTCAGCCCAGCGAGGCTGGCACAGGCGGAGGTGCCGCTTCCGCCGCCGAGCGACCCGGGAGAAGTGGTACGCCGGGAGCGGGTCGAGTGGAGTTTAGTGCGCAGACAACGACGACTCCGCCGGACTCGCGAAATGGCAACATCCAGCAGTCGACCAACTCTGAAACGTCGTCTACCTCTGCCACGCCGAGTCTACATCCGCCGAGGACGCTAGGTCAGCTGGTCTCGTTCCCCGCCACGTGGCTGCAAGTGTACTTTCGCCGGTTGCGACGCGCCCACGAAGACGCGGCGAGAAAGGCCGCGCTGGCACAGGTTGAGCGGAGACAACAGGTGTTTGAGCGGCGGGATAGGGAGACGCGGCGAGATGAAGCCGAGTTGGCCGCTGCGCGTGCCGAGGCTGCTCTTGCAGAGGGTGAAGGGGTGGGATGGGGCCTCGGTAGCTTTGGGATCAAAGAGCACCGCGAGAGTGCAAAGCGGCTGCAGGCCGCCCGGGAGAGGTTACAGAGCGATAGGTTGTTGTCACGTACGGACGAGGCGAACGAGGCGCTCGAGACGAGCCAAGAGGCGGGTCCGTCCACGACCGAGCCACGCGACCGCCCGGATGAGACGGAACGATCGCGGCGGGACGAGTCGGAGTGGGAAGATGTCGAGGAAGAGGATGAAGAGACGGGTACGACCAGCTCGGGCGGGGCGAGGGACGCCGGGAGAGCTAGGAAGGATAAAGGCAAAGCGAGGGAACCGGCGGCACGACAAGATGAACGTGGTGGAGGTGGAAGCGGGCCCAGTGGAGGAGCGGGCGGTGCGGCAGGCGGCGCGGCAGGCGGAGGAGGTGGAGCGGGAGGGACGGGAAGCTGGTCGTGGTGGGGCCCGCTCAAGGACTGGCGGCTGAATGATCGCAGTGCATTCTGAGTGCCCAAGACCGGGCATAGGGTTCTCTGTTGTACAGGCTTGTATGGTTGTCTCATGTATCACCTCGGCGTCCGTCTCTTTGGAGGTCCAGTCAACGGCCGCATGTCACCTGCCCCGCCCTCTTTCTTCCTGATATCCACCAAAGCGCGCTTGACGTCCTTGCACAGCTGCGGGAACGCCACGTCCAACACACTCTTTTCGACCTGAGCGACGTACACGACACCTGGTATCAGCTCCGCTTTGAGAGCGTCCGAGCACTATATGATCTATATGATCCCTCCATGCGTCCCTTTGCCGCTGGCCCCGCCGTATAGCACATGCCAAGCTCACTCACCGTCGACTACCAAGTCCGGCGACCCGCTCAGGGATGAGTCTTCCGCGCCGCGCCGCCCGTTGACGACCAGATCCACCGCCGCCTTCAGTCGTCTCCGCGCGTGGTTCCGCTTCGTAGCGAGCTTGGACACCTTTGCCTTTGTCGCGAGGAACGCAAAGTTGATGATCTTGGCCTCGGGGCGTTTGCGCAGGTACTCGACGGGGAAGGGAGGTGGACGTGGACGAGGTAGAGATGTCGCTGGCGCAGCGCGGATGTGAAAGTGCGCCGAGCGGGCCGTGGTGATTTTGCCGCGGTGCAGCGCGGGTAGGATCTCGGTCAGGGCAACGGTGGACCATCCGACCTGTGCGTGAGCGCCGTCAGGGCCGTCGGTGCAGAGCATCCTTGACTTACTCTGTCGGTCGTTTGGACCTGGCGAGATGCATCAGGCTTGTGCGGCGGCGGCTGGGGCGGTTCTGCCGGTGCGGCAGCAGGCGGTCGTCGACGAGGTGCGCTTGCAGGACGTTGCGGAGTGCTGCGATGAGCAGTGTGCCGGGGTTCCGAGGCGTCCGAGGGGACCCCATTGACTCGGCTGCGACTTGCCGTCCCAGGCGCGAAGCTGTCATCTAGCAACTGCACTTGCTGCCGGTGTTTCGAGTATAGGAGGACCGGCGCGGACTGACGTGCCGGGGGCCGCGCAAAGTGCGGAGCGCTGCTGGAGATCGCTCGCAGCATCGATGGCCCCGACCAGATCGTTGGGTGTGCGACCGGGCAGCGCAGACACCACATTGAGCTGTGTGCACAGGGTCGGAGGCGATAGAGGAGAGTTGCGAGTTGGGATGTGCAGAATGGTGCAGGCGATCGGAAATCGACAGAACTCGCCAGGCACGGAGGGTCGTGGACATGACCGGCTGACCACGCTCCCAGCGATTAGCCGGGACAAGACCCAGGTGTACCTCCAACCACTATACACTTTTATTCGAAAGGTCACCGCGCTGGAAGCCTGCCATGGTCCGGGTCGGGTCTGTCCGAGCGACCAACGCAGCATGACTACGGAAGACAACCAACCGCTAAGCAGGGCGCTGTCGGCGGGATGCCAACCGATCGGGCCACGCCTTGATGCCCTCCCCCTCAGTCTCGCAGCACGCATAGCCTCATACCTCGATCGCGGCGATGCGCTGGCCCTGTGCCTCACATGCCGAGCACTTGTTCCTGCCGGCGAGTCTCGGGTATATGCCTCGCTAGACCTGCTATTTTATGACATCCCGCTCGATGGGCATACCGACCCGGCCATCGCATCTGGCGGGCATCGGCCCACTCCCCGGCTGGTTGACAAGGCGCGAGCGTTGGGGGATGCAGTCGTGATACAAGGCGGCATGATCGATTCCGATCTGCTTCAAGGTGGACTACGCCACTTTGCGAGGCTGTTTGACCGTGTGCCGGACCGCAGGGGATACGTGCGGGGGATATACGTCGATTGCAGTCAGGTGTCGGGGGACCGGATGGACGACATCAGGCGCTCCATCACGACGCTAGGGACACTGCGGCTCACGAGGAAGCTCACGGTCGCGCTGTCCACAACATGGGCGCAATGCCTGCGAACGCTCGTGCTCTGCGTGCCGCATGTAGAGCGACTGGTAATCTTGTGTCATGGTGACCTCGGGACTTGTCGGAAGCCGGATATCAAGATGCCCCGCCTGAGGTATCTCGCGGTGGAAGGGATGTCGTCTCCACTGGAAGGGTTCGTAGCGAGGATGATTGATGCGGTGCGGCTCGACAGCCTAGTGATCATGGACTGGCAGGACGCATGGATCCCGGCGCGGGTCGATATCGTCCGCGAAGCGATCAGCAAGCGGCGAGGAGTCAAGACGCTCTTCATACCACAGAGATGCTTTGGGACGATCAGCGCCGAAGGCCTGAGGAACGTTCAGGTTTTGGGCGTGCAGGATGGATTCCAACCGACGTTGAGATTCACGGTGACTGCCACGGACAGCAGCCTAGAGTCAAAGCTCTGACGCGCAGGACCTGTTCATACCCCCGCTACCGCGCCTACGACGCATGTTCCTTCTCCTCAACCGGACGTCAACCTTTGCGCCCATGGACCGGATCGGGGATGTCGCCCTCGCCCCGACGGTCCACGCGCAGCGGATCCCCGACGAGCTACTCGTAATGATCGAGTCAGCTCCGCACTTGACCGCCATACTGTACAACGATCTAGTCAGGCCGAACATCAGCGGCGAGGTCGAGATCCGCTCGTACACCTCGGACAAGGGCGAGACATTCTGCCACGTGCGCGTGTTTTCCCCTCAGTTCTGCGGACCTCGTCCCGGATTTTGGAGCTTGTACCGTGACGTCAGTGGAGTTGAGGGGGTCTGGCAAGACTGGACAAGCTACCGCGGCAGGCTCATCGAGGCGCCCACGCTCGCCTGGGTGTATGCCGACGGGCAGGGCATGCCTCGGCCCGGAAGGAGGCTGAAGCTGCCCGATGAAACCTGGGCGGCGCTCGACGCCGCGGTCGAACAAGATCAGTAGCGCTACCTCGTTCACACTGTTGCGTGTCCAATGATATGCATGCAGAGATCCGTGATGGCCGATTGATCGATTGTAAGCCCTAAGCGAAACCCCGCGCCGTTGAGCCCGTACCTCCCGAGGAAGGACGAACCAGCGCCGCCGGATATTATAAACAGGCCCAAGTCCTTCTCCTCCGACGCCATTGAGTCGCTGAACGTGGTGTGTTTGGTTGTGTGTGTAATTCGCGCTCATGAGTAGCCAGAGTTGTTATGTGTAAAGGACTAACAAAGGGGACGCGGCGCAGACTTTTGGACGCGGTGCTTGCAGCAGGGATCGGGTCAACGGCGATGTCCGCACATCCAGATGGGGTGGGAAAGCCACGTGGGTCAATCCCAGTTTTGTGCCACACTGTCGAAACGAGTAACGGCCGCAAATTTCCGAGATGCGAAATCTGTCGCTCTGGTGCGGGTGGTGCCCGGCTGGGTCGGTGGTCGCTCCCTCGTGCCAGGCGGTGTTCAAGGTGATCCTCCTGGTGGTATCAAGAGTCTCTTTTCCATCCCTCAAGCCGGTATCAACACGTACGTGCAGTCCGAGCCCAGGTCATTCGGTGCAATCGCTGATCCAGTCCCCGTCTTTGCTATCGCCGCTTTTCGCTCAATTTACGCCTTTCGTCTCTCGCCCAACCGTTTTCGACATTTCTTCATCATTCGTTGATCCATCGTTACGTTTACCCACCAACAGTCGACAAAATGGTTGCTGCTCGATCCAGTGGGTATCATCTTCCTTGGAGCGGGCGCCGTGGGACGGGACAAGGAGGAGCGCGTGCATGGAGAGCGCGAAGCGGGTTCATGCACGGTGGAATGGAGGGATTGCTGGACGGGGGATTATGGACGAAAACACGGGCCTTGTGCTGACCCCTAGACTCCCGATCCGGTCTTAACCGTGGCCACCCCACCACCGTCATCCCCAAGGTGGTCAAGCCCTCGCACAAGAAGGGTATCAAGACGTGCGTGGGACTATCATAGGCCGGTTGAGTGGGGACTGACCCGCAGCGAGAAGAAGACTTTCGTCAAGTCGGTCATCCGAGAGGTCGCTGGATTCTCGCCCTACGAGAAGCGAGTCATGGAGCTGTTGAGGAACTCGAAGGACAAGAAGGCCAAGAAGCTCACCAAGAAGAGGGTAAGTTGGGTCGGACATTCAGGCGGGGGTCGACATTGGGGGTGCTTGGGAAGGGCCGAGGAGGGCGCAGAGGATGGGACCGAGTCGACGACACGACGCGCAGAGCACGCATGCTGACGCCAGCTCGGCACACTCCTCCGATCCAAGCGAAAGGTCGAGGAGCTCTCCAACGTCATCCAGGAGCAGCGACGACAAACCGGCCACTAGATTTAGGAGCACTAGCGTTTCCCTCTTCTTCTCCGGTCGGCAGCTATGGATATCGTGTATGACGACGATGCAGCTCGTGCGCGATGTGGTGTGTGTGATCGATTTGTGTTGTTGGGTGTGATTGGACCGCGGTGGATGGGGTGGTCCCTACTGACAATGTCCCGCTCCGACGTTGACCACTGGGCCAAGGGTTCCCTCAACTGACGGTCTTGTGCCGGGCCGTGATCAATGACAGTACTGAAAACGATGTCGGCGGAGCGAATGTGTGCTGCGCCTTCTCTTGCGGCCAGGACGAGGAGTCACCGATGGCCATCGATCATACGAGAAGGCCCTTCTCCATTCGCCGTGCTCCAGCCCATCGTCACCGGTGCCAAAGTGCATAGTCGCTACGGTCCATGAGAGATCCAATCACCGCGCCTACGCCCTCATCCACACATCCTCCCGCACCCTATGCGACTCCCTCTTGACCGCCTCCTCATTCCTCTTGACATCCATCTCCTCATCCGTCGCGCCATCCCGCCCAGCCTGCGCCCTTGCCTTCATACGCTCAAAGGCACCTCCCCTGAAGTGATCACCGCGATGTCTCCACCCGAACTGGTGCATGAGCTTCTAGATTCGCACAGCGTTGACCGGGCGCACCTTGATCATGGCCGTCACGACGCCTATGCCCATTCCGCCCAGTATACCCGGCGCAGCGAAGAATGCCAGCCCGCTTCCTAATGTGCCTAGTAGTGTCCCTCCAAGAGCGGCAACGAGTGCCCCGACGGCGGCGTACTTGGCATACCTGAGCAAGCGGCGGATGACATAGCGCAGGACGTATCTGGCGTGAGCTGGGGCTTGGCCAAAGCATCGATCTTCCCTCCCGAGCACCTCTTCTGCCTGCTGTGCGTTTGTACTGCATCAACATTTACCTGGTTGTAGTGAGCGCCGATCGTGTCGTCAAAGACGCAGGCGCGGCGGCAGCCCTGGAGCCCAGCAGGAGGTACGAGGCATTGACCTTTGCCCGTTGCAGTGTCGACGCCGACGCCGGCTGGGCGGGTGGGTCTGCAGGACTACGAGGCTGCGAGGCTGTCATGCCGCTCGATGATTAAAGAAGGCGAAACGAGTGCATGCATAGCGAACCTTTGAGGGCGACTCAAAAGGGTTTGGGCGTTTGCTCTGGATGACTATGACGAAAGCGATTTTTGTTCCGGAATCCGGATCGGCAAGGCGCTTCAACGCGTTCTGCACGGCAGCTCGGGGTGACCGCATCCATCGTATTACATACCATAGACCCTTGTTTGCATATCGTTTTCGCTCTTGCCTGGCTCGTTCTAGTCCACATACCCCCCCCGCCCTCGTACACGTCTCGACAAACACGATGACCCGGCCACTGGCGTCAGTGCCCGTGCGGCCCAACCGCCCCTTCCGGATCCTCGCGCTCCCGCTCGCCCGTCTGCCCCGCCCGGCCGCCTCACCATCGGCCACGCCTGCCGCACCGACAAGCAGCGATGGCACCGCGCCTCCCGTGCGGCCCACCAACCCCCTGATGTTGTTTCACGTGTCCCAGCCGGACCCATCGCGGGAAAAGGGCCCGCCATCGTTGACGAAACGGGCCTTGGACAAGGCCAACGAGACGTGGCTCAAGCTCGGCGAGAAGGACAAGAAGTCCGTCTCGTACTGGTTTTACAAAAAGGGCGAGGGGTTGATGGACAAGATCGAGTACGAGGAGTGGGCGTTGAAGAATGTGACAGAGGACCAGGGCGTCAAGATTGCGAAGAAGGGCAAGGACGGCAAGGAAGAGGTCCAGGAGACGATAGAGGTGGGTCCGCAAAAGAAGTTTGCAGCCAGCTGACGACAGATTGCGCTGCTGAAGCCGACGTTTGAGGACCAGCCATTACCGACCCTGCTGCCCAAGCTGCACCGCTTCCTGATCCACCGGATACCGTACCACCGGAAGATGATGTACCGGACGTTGTTGGCGTGAGTTTGCGACGGCACGTGCGCAGCGTCAACTCATCCACAGGTCACCGCTGACATGGCCTTTCGCCATCATCCCGGTCATCCCCAACTTTCCGCTCTTCTACGTGCTCTGGCGCGCATGGTCGCATTACAAGGCGTGGCGCGGGGCGCTGTACCTCGAAAATTTGCTCAAGTTGGGCATGATTGTCGAGAAACCGAGCAAAAAACTGGACATGGTGTACAAAAGCCGAGGTGTGACGGTCGCGCTGGAGGGCGCGGAGAACATTGCGCCAGATGAGACGTTTAGCGAGGGCGTCAAGCTGGGCAAGGCGAGCGGGAAGGGTAGCGTGGAGAGCACGGGCGGCGAGGCGAATCTGGCCAGCCAGGCCAAGGGCGAGACACCGGGGGCGCCAGACGGAACGGCCACGCCGGCGGGTATGGTGTCTGACGCGGGCAAGGAGGGAGCGGGTGGATCAGGACCGTCACTCGACCCATTGCCGGCGCACCCCAGCTTGTTGCTCGCGCCGGCGCAGGTGCCACTTCTGGCCAAGACCTTTGATTTCAGGCCACACGAGGTGATCGACGTCACCCGTGCGGTTGAACAGGCGGAGTTGAGAGCAAAGGCGATCGACAAGGCGAACGCGGGGCCGGACGGCGGCAAGGACAACTGGAGGGGGAATCTGCACCGGTAGATGCACGGGGAGGGTGTACATTACATAAACGGCCACCTCGCATGGTCGCGCAACTATACATGCATACAAGCTGCAGTCCTAGTACGGCTTGAACCGCTTCGACCGCTGCATCTCGGCCACCTTTGCCTTGTCCTGCTCGAATTTGGCCCGCAGGTCGGCGAGTTCTGTCATCAGCTGGTTGTGTCGAAGATGACCCGATGCCCGACTCACCCTTCTTCTTCCTGTCCACCTGCTGGAACCGGTAAAAGTCGCGCAGCTCGCCAGCGCCCTTGCCCTTGGGCTTCTCGTCTCCCTTGAATCCGCGGGAAGCGACACCCACAGCCGCCACGCCTTTGCCTCGTCCACCCGTGCGCCCGTATCGGCCACCGCGGACAACAACAGTGAAGCCGTCCTCGTCCACCAGCGCACCAGCGCCCTGCTTCTTCGCCCGCGAAGAGAGCAACATCGATTGCAGGTGGTCAAAGCGCGCCATGGACGAGTCGGCGAATGCCTTGACAGACGCGAGGTTGGGCCGGAGAGACGAGTACAGGTCGAGGTAGTACTGCAGTCCTGACGACTCTGCCGCGTTGTACTTGTCCAGGCTGATCGTGCCGGTGTGGGCCATCGCTCGCGTAACGGGTAGGGCGTCGAGGTATGTGACATGAGCGCAGCGGGACCCAGCTGGGGCGTAAGGCGTCGAACGGGGGTTGGTGGGCGGGAAAGGAGTGACCTCTGGGACGGAGACTGGGAGCGCCGCTTTGCGTCTCGGTCGGTTCTTGCGGGACAGCTTGGGTTGACCGTCGCCGGTGAAGGTAGGTTCGGCTCTCGCTCCTTCGTCCTCTTGCTCGGCTGTTTCTCCCGCCGCCTCGTCATCCGAGCTCATAGGCTCATCGGCCATGTCTGCAATGACCGCCTTTTCCAGAGCATCCGTATCCCCGCCTCCTGTAAACTCGATCTCCTCGATCACGCCCCACCGTCCGAAGATGACCCGCAAGTCCCGCTCCGTGATGTCGACCGGAAGATTCGCGACAAACAGCTTGCGTCCATCGGCCTCGCCGTCGGTGTTTGCCTTGTGCGGCCGGATGAAGATGGTGTGCGAGGTGTGCGAAGACGAAGATGCGGCGGAGCTGGACGACGTGATTGGCAGGGCGGAGGGGATGGCGAGTTGGAGGGGGAGGAAGGAAGAGTACAATTTTCGCTCGACGGCCTTGCCTTTGCCTTTGCTTGGCTTCGTCGGCTCGGCCACCGTCACTGCCTTTGTAGCCTTGGCCACCTTTGTTGCCTTGACGGTCTTGCTTGTCTTGGTCGCTTTAGGCATGGCGTGTCGAGGGTTGATAAGTGAACAGCTTGCGCGTAAAGGACACCTCAACATTTGAGCGGACTTGGGGTTGATCTCCGCCGGGCACCCCCCA
>Ga0308169_10005407_pt1 | contig 11617 bp, 11 predicted proteins | sample PhyBR1_2_FD_202139 | JGI IMG/M metagenome (GOLD analysis project Ga0308169, IMG submission 202139) | Phyllosphere microbial communities from UC Gill Tract Community Farm, Albany, California, United States - DLSLSB.R1 | ecosystem: Host-associated > Plants > Phyllosphere > Unclassified | place... | reverse complement strand
CTGTGCCAACGAGAAGACCGAGGCGCGTATCGTCATACTCAAAGCGGTGGAGCGCGAGTGCCGTGCTTCCGGTTGCGACGACGCCAAGCTGTCGCAAGTCGAGTAACCGGTAAACAATGAGCACGTGGGGCTTGCTCTCGCTCATTCAACATTGCGCTCCGTCCCTTTCTGCCAAGGGCAGCTGACCTTTATCGCTAAGAAGAAGCGATAGGCAAGCGAAAGTCGCACCCCACGAAAAACCCGACGTAAAGCGTCGGGTTTTTCTTTGGCAGGTTCACCCGCTATCGGGGGGCTGCTTCGCGGCCCAGCGGGAGCAAGCTCCTTCGCCACCGGGTTCGGCTTAACTGGGATATCGGGCGTAATTCGGTTGTTTGCGTTGGTGGCAGGGTGCCACAATCGCTGCTTTAGTCGCATCACGATCAGGTGGATCACATGGATGGCCCAGGATCTCGCAATGGCCAGGATTTTTTCATAGCCCGGCAAGTGCGAACTGACCGATTGCAGCAGCTCTTTGGCCAATCCGTTTCGGCAGTTTTTGGTAGCTACCTCGCTGCCATCATGCTGAGTTGGCTGTGCTGGGATCGTTTTGAACACAGCGTTATTGTCTGGTGGCTGGCCATACTGACCGGGTCGACGCTGCTGCGCATCTCTATGTTCGTGGCCTATTTGCGCTGCGACCAGAGTGAGCGCACGCCTCAACGCTGGGAGCGCAAATATTGGGTCACGCTCGTGTTGTCCGCCGGTATCTGGGGAGGCGGCGCGCTGGCGCTCATGCCAGCGGACGATCTTCTGTCCCAAGCTTTGGTCATGCTCTTTACTGTCGGAATGTCCGTCAGCGCGGTGTCTTGCTACTCCGCCTACCGTGACATGACACTCGCCTCCATTGGCCTGGTTCTGTTGCCAAGTACCGTCTGGTTGCTGTTCCAACCGTCCCCGATCCAAGTCGGCATGGCCCTCTCGATTCTGGTGTTCACGGCATTTGCTGCCCGTGCCACCCATAAAATGGCCGAGGCACTGGAAACCGCTTTTCGACTCACCCGTGAAATGGAACAGGCGAACAGCATTTCAACCCGCGCCGCACAAACCGATGAACTGACCGGCCTGAAGAGTCGACGCGCTTTTTTCGAACATGCCCAACTGCTGTACGACCAGTGCAAAACCAATCGGCTAGGGTTGTGCGCGGTCATGTTGGACATGGATCACTTCAAGCACATCAACGACACCTACGGCCATCAGGTCGGGGATAAGGTCTTGCGCCAAATGGGCGTGGTCATCAGTTCGTCCTTCAGGGCAACGGACATTCACGGCCGCCTGGGTGGGGAAGAATTCGCCATCCTGCTTCCGGACACGTCCATTGAAGTCGCTATCAGGATTGGAGAAGAGCTTATCCAGACGATTGCCGAGCTGATGATCGAGCCGGTCCACCGTATAACCGCCAGCCTGGGCGTGGCGTCCACGGAGGCTGGGCATAAGGATCTGCATGGTTTGATGAATAATGCGGACAAGGCGCTGTATCGGGCGAAGGCGTTGGGGCGCAATCAGGTGGCGGTTGCTCCGTAGGGTTGGTTTGCGTTTGAAAATGATCATCCGTGGCGGGGAGTTTTGGTCCTGAGCCGCAACCTGGTTTGCCCTTTTGATTTTCCTTTCTGAATGCCTGCGATTGCGCTGGCCCTGCTGATATTCCGGCATCTTCTCTCTCCGCTCTACACCTCGCAGCACGCCCAGGCTGGCACAGCTGCGTCGTTAAAAAATACTTCCCCTTAAAAATCAGCCGGTTAAGTGGTCGAGGCGAGATTTTTAGAAAATATATCTTGCGCGCTAAATATTACGGCGTTAAATTCAGCGCCACTGGTTAGCGCACAAACATTTAGCGCGAACCAAGCCAGAATCTAATCAGACCATTACGCAGGAAGGAAAAACCATGAACGTTCTCTATACCGCAGTCGCAACCTCCACCGGTGGCCGTGATGGCCGTGCTGTTTCCAGCGACAAGATTCTCGACGTGAAACTGGCGACTCCAAAAGCCCTGGGCGGCGCCGGCGGTGAAGCCACCAACCCCGAGCAACTGTTTGCCGCTGGCTACTCGGCTTGCTTCATCGGCGCGTTGAAATTCGTCGCCAGCCAAAGCAAACGCAGCATTCCTGCCGATGCCTCGATCACGGCACACGTCGGCATCGGCCAGATCCCTGGCGGTTTCGGTCTGGACATCGACCTGCACATCAGCCTGCCAGGTCTGGATCAAGCCGATGCTCAAGCGCTGGTCGACGCGGCTCACCAAGTCTGCCCGTACTCCAACGCGACACGCGGCAACGTCGACGTCCGTTTGCACGTCACCGTCTAATTCAATTTATCTAACGCATTAAAAGGATCAGGACATGAACACTTTCGGCAAAGTTCTCGCTGGCTCGCTTCTGGCACTGTCGCTCGGCAATGCGTTCGCAACTTCGTTTGTTCAACCTACGGTCGCTGAAGGGGGCTCGGATCGGTTGATTGAAAAACGTGTGGCTGAGGGTGGCTCGGATCGGTTGATCGAGAACCGTGTGGCCGAAGGTGGTTCGGATCGTCTGATTGAGAACCGTGTAGCTGAGGGAGGCTCGGATCGTCTGCAAAGCAACAAGGTGGCCTGAACAAATCCCTTCATCGCTGAAAGCCCGATCGGATAAGTCAAATGCCCCTAGAAGAAAAACGCCGCTTCTCTCTTATGAGGAAGCGGCATTTTTTTGCGTAGCGTGGCTGATTGATGCAGTCGGACTGAATGGCTGCTAAGCGATGCTATCGACCACCCCACCATCAACGCGAAGCGCCGCGCCCGTAGTGGCCGAGGCCTGTTCCGAGCTGACATAGACGATCATGTTGGCAACCTCCTCGACACGCGCCGCGCGCTGGATGATCGAGGTGCTACGGTGCTGATTGACGAAATCCGCCGCCACCTTCTCCAGGGTTTCCCCGCTACGCTCCACATCGGCTTGAAGCATTTGGGCAACCCCTTCGGAAAGCGTCGGCCCAGGCAGCACCGAGTTCACCGTCACACCCGTGCCAGCGAGGCGCTTGGCCAAGCCGCGAGCGATTGAAAGCTGGGCGGTTTTGCTGAAGCCGTAGTGGATCATGTCGGCGGGAATGTTCAGGCCGGACTCCGACGAAACAAACACAATCCGCCCCCAACCACGCTCCGCCATGCCCAGCGCATAGGCCCTGGAAATACGCACGCCCGACATCACGTTGGTTTCGAAGAAGCGCTGCCATTCGCTGTCCGGTGTTTCGAAAAAGTCTTCCTGCTTGAAAATGCCCAGGTTGTTGATGACGACATCGAAGCTTGGGTACTTGGCGACCAATGCCTGGCAGCCGGACTCATTGCTGAGATCGCCAACAAAGCCTTCGGCCCTTGAGGCAAGGTCGCCCAAGCGCTGCAACGCGTCGTGCACGCTGCTCTCGCTGCGACCATTGATGACCACGTGGGCGCCGGATTCGAGGAAGCCTTTGGCCGTGGCAAAACCGATACCGCTGGTGGAGCCGGTGACTAAGACGTGACGGCCGGTGAAGTCGATTTTCATGGGAGGGTCTCCTTGATCAATGGACTAGGGGGCTGTGCGATATTTTTGGCTGGGTGGAAGTTGGACGGGGTTCCAGATGGGTATCCACCCAGCGTCTGCGATATCGCAGGGACTTAATCATGGACGCGATATTGGATTTGCGCCTGTTTGAGGGGCATTTCTGCGATGAGCAGGCTGGAAGGCTACGCCGCCGAGCGGGAGCAAGCTCCCTCGCCACGAAAAACAGACGGTGCTGGCCCTATCAACCTCGCAGGAACGCTTGGTGCAACGCTTCCAACGTCTGAAAGTGATACGCCGGCGCTTCGGCGTTCAGCTCTTCATAACTCCCGAACCCATACCCCACCGCCGCCGCATCCAGCCCATTGCTACGGGCGCCAATCAAGTCGTGCTTACGGTCGCCAATCATCAGGGTACTGGCCGGGTCGAGCCCTTCTTCAGCCATTAAATGTGCAATCAACTCGACTTTGTTGGTACGTGTGCCGTCCAGTTCGCTGCCATAGATCACCTTGAAGTGCCGGGCGAAGTCGAAGTGGCGGGCGATTTCCCGTGCGAAAACCCAGGGTTTTGAGGTGGCGATGTACAGCTGTCGTCCTTGGCCGCCGAGGGTTTCCAACAGTGGCGTCACGCCGTCGAATACTCGGTTTTCGTACAGCCCGGTGACCTTGAAGCGTTCCCGGTAGAAATTCACCGCCTCCCAGGCCTTGGCTTCGTCGAAGGCGTAGAACTGCATGAAGGCCTGCAACAGCGGCGGGCCGATGAAATGTTCGAGGCGGGTGAGGTCGGGCTCGTCGATGCCCAGTTTGCTCAAGGCGAACTGGATCGAACGGGTGATGCCCTCGCGCGGGTCGGTGAGGGTGCCGTCGAGGTCGAAGAGTATGGTTTGGTGATGCATGGCAATTCCTGGAGAATATCACTGGATTGTAAGTGCTTCGCACTCAAGCGGGAGCAAGCTCCCTCGCCACGATGAATTAGAGGTGGCAGGCAAACCCGTCAGGCCTGATCGTAGCCTTCGGCCAAGTGCAGATCCTTGAGCTTCACGTAGTTGGCCGCGCTGTAGGTGAAAAACGCGCGTTCCTTGTCGGTCAGCGGCCGGGCTTGTTTCACTGGGCTGCCGACGTATAAAAAGCCGCTCTCCAGGCGTTTGCCCGGCGGCACAAGGCTGCCGGCGCCGATGATGACGTCGTCTTCCACCACCGCGCCGTCCATGACGATGCTGCCCATGCCGATCAGGATCCGACTGCCCACGGAGCAGCCATGGAGCATGACTTTGTGGGCGATGGTCACGTCATCGCCAATCAGCAACGCAAAGCCGTCGGGGTTGAAAGGCCCGGCGTGGGTGATGTGCAACACGCAGCCGTCCTGCACGCTGGTACGGGCGCCGATACGGATGCGGTGCATGTCGCCGCGAATGACCGTCAGCGGCCAGACAGAGCTGTCTTCGCCGATTTCAACGTCGCCGATCACCACCGCGGTGCTGTCGACAAAAGCGCCACGGGCAAGCCGTGGGCTGTGATTCTGGTACGTGCGAAGGGTCACGATAGGCTCTCTCTTTGTTACTGATAGGTGCTGCTAGCTGCGGTGAACGTCGATTGTAATTAAGATGGTCCCATGTTTCTTCCAGCCAAGGTGTCAACCGTGAGCGTGAACAATCCTCTTTTGCAGCCCTACGACCTGCCGCCATTCTCGGCGATCCGTGCCGAGCACGTGCAACCGGCCATCGAGCAGATCCTGGCTGACAACCGTGCCGCCATCGCTGAAATCCTCAAGACCCAGGGCAGCCAGCCTAGCTGGGCCGGCCTGGTGCTGGCGATGGACGAACTCAACGATCGCCTGGGCGCCGCCTGGAGCCCGGTGAGCCACCTGAACGCCGTGCGCAACAGCCCGGAACTGCGCGAGGCCTACGAGGCCTGCCTGCCGGCACTGAGTGCCTATTCCACCGAACTGGGCCAGAACCGCGAATTGTTCCAAGCCTTCGAAGCGCTGGCAAACAGCCCCGAAGCTGCCGGTTTCGACGTGGGGCAGAAAACCATCCTCGAGCATTCCCTGCGTGACTTCCGCCTGTCGGGCATCGACCTGCCGCCCGAGCAGCAGAAGCGCTACGCCGAAGTGCAGAGCAAACTGTCCGAGCTGGGCAGCCGCTTCTCCAATCAGCTGCTGGACTCGACCCAGGCCTGGACCAAGCACGTCACCGACGAAGCGGCCCTGGCCGGCCTGACTGACTCGGCCAAGGCGCAAATGGCCGCCGCCGCCCAGGCCAAGGACCTGGACGGCTGGCTGATCAACCTGGAATTCCCCAGCTATTACGCGGTGATGACCTACGCTGAAGACCGCGCCCTGCGGGAAGAAGTTTACGCCGCCTACTGCACCCGCGCGTCGGACCAAGGCCCGAATGCCGGGCAGAACGACAACGGCCCGGTGATGGAGCAAATCCTCGACCTGCGCCAGGAACTGGCCCAACTGCTGGGCTTCGCCAACTTCGCCGAGTTGAGCCTGGCGACCAAAATGGCTGAATCCAGCGATCAGGTGCTCAGTTTCCTGCGTGACCTGGCCAAGCGCAGCAAGCCGTTCGCGGCCCTGGACCTGGAACAGCTGAAGGCCTTTGCCGCCGAACAGGGCTGCCCCGACCTGCAAAGCTGGGACAGTGGTTTCTATGGTGAAAAACTCCGTCAGCAGCGTTACAGCGTGGCCCAGGAAGCCCTGCGCGCGTACTTCCCGATCGACAAGGTACTGGGCGGCCTGTTCGCCATCGTGCAGCGCCTCTACGGCATCGAGATCGCCGAACAGAAGGGCTTCGACAGCTGGCATCCCGACGTGCGCCTGTTCGAGATCAAGGAGAACGGCCAGCACGTCGGCCGCTTCTTCTTCGACCTCTATGCCCGCGCCAACAAGCGTGGCGGTGCCTGGATGGACGGCGCACGCGACCGTCGTCGCACCTTCGAGGGCGTGCTGCAAAGCCCGGTCGCCAACCTGGTGTGCAACTTCACCCCAGCCGACAGCGGCAAACCGGCGCTGCTGACCCACGATGAAGTCACCACCCTGTTCCACGAGTTCGGCCATGGCCTGCACCACCTGTTGACCCGCATCGACCATGCCGGCGTGTCCGGCATCAATGGTGTGGCGTGGGACGCCGTGGAGCTGCCAAGCCAATTCATGGAGAACTGGTGCTGGGAGCCCGAAGGCCTGGCGCTGATTTCCGGCCACTACGAAACCGGCGAACCGCTGCCCCAGGACCTGCTGGAAAAAATGCTCGCGGCGAAGAATTTCCAGTCCGGCCTGATGATGGTCCGCCAGCTGGAATTCTCGCTGTTCGACTTCGAGCTGCACGCAACCCACGGCGACGGTCGCAGCGTGGCGCAAGTGCTCGAAGGCATACGCGACGAGGTCTCGGTCATGCGTCCGCCAGCCTACAACCGCTTCCCCAACAGCTTTGCCCACATCTTCGCCGGCGGCTATGCGGCGGGCTACTACAGCTACAAGTGGGCTGAAGTGCTGTCGGCGGACGCGTTCTCCAAGTTCGAAGAGGACGGCGTGCTCAACGCCGACACCGGTCGGGCCTTCCGTGAGGCGATCCTGGCCCGTGGCGGTTCGCAGGAACCGATGGTGCTGTTCGTCGACTTCCGTGGCCGTGAGCCGTCGATTGACGCACTCTTGCGCCATAGCGGCCTGACCGAGGACGCGGCAGCATGAGTGAAGGGCCTGTGATTACCAAACGACGCTTCATCGCCGGGGCGGTCTGCCCGGCGTGCAGTGAGCCGGACAAGTTGATGATGTGGAACGAAGACGGCGTGCCGCACCGCGAATGCGTGGCCTGCGGCTACAGCGACACGCTCAACGAGCAAGGCCTGTCGGTGCCCAAGGAATTGGGCACCCGCGTTAACACGTCGGCGCTTAAAGTGCCGGACGCCAAGGTGCAGGCGGTACAGTTTTTCCCCAACCCCAAGTTGAAGAAAAAACCCGACTGAAACCTGCGGCATCATCTTCCGGGTCGCCCGGCCCGGAAGCGATACATATATACCGCTGGCCTTGCGGCCTTCCTGCCCAGACTTGTCCATCAAGTCCAAAGACAGGAAGGCTTCCATGCCCCACGCCGACAACCCGCTGTTGCAGGCCTATGACCTGCCCCCTTTTGCCCGCATCCAGGCCTGGCATTTCTCGCCGGCCCTCGACCGGATCCTGGCCGATAGCCGTGCCCAGGTGGCCCATATCATCAAGACTCAGGTAGCGTTTCCCACTTGGGACGACTTGGTGCTGGCGATGGATGAAATCCATACGCGGCTTGATGGCTTCAACGCTCTGCTGGACCTCCTGGCCTCGGCCAAGAGCGGGGACGAGTGGGCACAGGCTTCACTGGATTGCGGCGAGCGGCTGCACGATTTCCAGCGCTGGTTGGAACAACATCCGGAACTGTTCCAGCTTTATCAACGCCTGGCGGACAGCCAGATCGCCCGGCATTTCGAACCGGCGCGCAAACGCGTCCTGGAAAAAATCCTCCGACAGTTTCGCCAGAACGATCCGGCCCACACCTCACGAACCGATTTGAACGCCCTGCAGCGTCGTATCAAAGACGCCCAGCAGCTGTTTCTGGAGAACCTGCACGAAGCCAATAACGCCTGGAGCAAAACGTTCGACGATGAGAACCAACTCAACGGCCTGCCAGTGGCGTTCCAACAGCGCATGGCCCGTCAGGCACGCGAGGCCGGGCGTTCAGGTTGGCTGCTGAGCCTCGATGACGAGTCGTTTGGCATCGTCACGGCCTACGCCGAAGATCGCCTTCTGCGCCAAGAGCTATACGTGGCCTACAGCACGCGAGCATCAGACCAGGGCCCCCAGGCCGGGCGGTTCGATAACGGCAAAGTGCTCCAGCGTCTGCTGGATGATCGGCACCGGTACGCGACGCTACTTGGCTATGCGAATTTTGCTGAAATGGCGATCGAGCCGGAGCAAGCCGAGTCTGCCGAACAAGTGACGGCCTTCCTGCGACGGCAACTGGCCCGACACCAAAGCGAATTCGCCAGGGACGCTGAACAGCTCAAGGCGTTTGCCGACGAGCAGGGGTTCAGCGAGCTCCAGCCTTGGGATTATCCGTTTCTGGTGGAGAAACTTCGCCAGCAGGCGGCGGGCACCTCCCAGCATGCCCTCAGCGCCTGGTTTCCCCTGGAGTCGACGTTTGCCCAGTTGCTGCTGATCGCCAAGGCGCTTTTCGGCGTGGATTTCATCGAGCGTCCGCAGACTCCGACCTGGCATCGCGACGTGCGTCTTTACGAGGTCCGCGAGTGGGGGCAAGTCATCGGTTACCTGTATTTCGATCCGTTCGAGGATGCGAACCGCACCGGTTATCCCAATACCTCCACCCTGCGAAACCGGAGCATCACCGCCGAGGGCCGACCCCGGCACCCCATCGCGGTCCTGCATGGCTGGCTACCGCGTGGCTCAGGCTCCCGGCCGGCGACGCTCGACCATCTGCAGTTGCGTATTCTTTTTCATGAGTTCGGCCATTGCCTGCACCATGTCCTGACCCGGGCGCAATACCGGGAAATTTCCGGCATCACCGAACTGTCTCGCGACACGTCCGAGTTCGCCGGCATGCTGTTCGAACAGTGGTGTTTTTCCAGGGAATGCCTGGTCCGCGTGTCGGCGCACTACCAGACCGGGGCGGCAATGCCCGAAGAAGTCGCCGATCAGCTGCTGGCGTTCGCCAATACCCAGGCCAGTTGGGAAACCGCCTTGCTGTTACGCAACGCGCTTTTCGACATGGAGCTGCACCGCACCCACGGCGATGGGCGCACCGTCCAGCAGGTGTTCGATCAGATCAATGGGTACACGAAGCATCTGCCGACGTTCGCGAACGAACGCTGGGCCAATGGCCTGGACTATATGGTGACCGGTTATGCCGCGAGGATTTATGCCTACGCCTGGTCCAAGGAGCTGGCCCTTAGGGTGTTCGAAAGGTTCAAGCGCGACGGGCTGTTCAACCCCGTAACGGGACGGGCGCTGCGCGAAGCCATCTTCGCACCGGGCGATGCGCGGCCCCTGGCCGAATCCATTGCAGATTTTGCAGGCACGCCAAGGCTCATCGCGCGGGCAGGGCAACCTCAGGCTCAAGGTGATGGGCGGTCGTGGTCGAGTTGACCCAGCTTTCCAGCGAGCAAAGCGCAAACACGCTGGTGCTGCAGTCGCCGTTCGCCAATGCGGCACGGAGTTTTTCCACATCGGCCTGCATCATGTAGCGGACCCCATCCTTGAAGTGATGGCTGTCACCGAAGCCGCCTTCCGTCATTTCGTTCAAGGCGTCTTCCTTGCTCCAGCCCTGCACCACCACACGGTACATGGCGGCCACCAGACCGGTGCGGTCCGAACCGTGCTTGCAGTGCATCAGCACCGGTCCCTTGGCTTCGGCAGCCTGCACGGCGCGCAGGGCCTTGAGTATGTCGCTGTCGTCGACATGATTGGTGCGATAGGGCAGTTGCACCCGCTCGATGCCGGGGGTGGACAGCCAGCGTGCATCCGACTCCGGCAGGAACGTGATAACCGTGCCGATCTTGAGTTTCGTCAGCAATGGCAGGGCGCCGCCGTCCGGCAGGGAGCTGCGGTAAAGCGTGGGAGACATCTGGTAGAGGTTGTAGTCCTTCTCCACCGGCTGGGCCCATTCTCCTGGCCTGGCCTGCTCGGAGTCGGCCGCTTGGGCCGAAGACTCGACAAGCCCGATAGACAAGGCCAGGCAAAACAGGGAAGACAAACAGAGCTTGAGCATGCAGGGCGGCCAGAAACGAAGAATTCGAGAGGATCAGTTTCGCCTCGCTACGGTTAAAAACCCGTAAGAAGGACGTCAAAGCGTTGTGAATTGCGATGAAGATTACGCCGGACTCCTGGCGGACCGCCGAATGGCACTGGTCTAAATCGAGCCCAGGCAATACTGTATGCACATACAGTTTTGCGGAGTTCCCCCATGCCAGCCTCACTTCCCCCGCGCGGCCGTGGCACCGCCGCCAATCCCCACAACCGTTTCGCCCCGAGCCGCTCGGTGGCTGAAGATGACGGCTGGTATCAAGAGGTCCCGCTGACCCAAGGCACCGAGGTGACCTTCGAAACGGCGAAGACCATCATCACTCGCAATACTTCGCCGGACATCCCCTTCGATCGTTCGATCAACCCTTACCGGGGTTGTGAGCACGGTTGTATCTACTGCTTCGCGCGACCCAGTCATGCGTATTGGGACATGTCGCCGGGGCTGGACTTCGAAACCAGGCTGATCGCCAAGACCAACGCCGCCGATGTACTGGAACAACAGCTGTCCAAGCGCGGTTATCAATGCGCGCCGATCAACCTGGGCTCCAACACCGACCCTTACCAGCCCATCGAGCGTGAGCAGCGGATCACCCGCCAAATCCTCGAAGTGCTGCTGCGTTACCGCCATCCGGTGACCATCGTGACCAAGGGCTCGCTGATCCTGCGGGATCTGGACCTGCTGGCCGAACTGGCGCAACAGCGGCTGGTGGCGGTGATGATCAGCCTCACCACCCTGGACGATGAACTCAAGCGAATTCTGGAACCGCGCGCGGCGGCGCCCAAGGCGCGGTTGAGGGCGATAAAGGTCATGCGCGAGGCGGGCATCCCGGTGGGTGTGTTGTGCGCGCCAATGATCCCGATGATCAATGACTGCGAGATCGAGAGCCTGCTGACCGAGGCCCATGCTGCCGGTGCGCAAAGCGCCGCCTACGTCATGTTGCGCCTGCCGCTGGAGGTGGCGCCGCTATTCGAGGAATGGTTACTGGCGCATTACCCGCAGCGCGCCGCCCATGTGCTGAGCCTGGTCCGCCAGAGCCGGGGCGGGGAGCTTTACGACAGCCAGTTCGGCAAACGCATGCGCGGCGAAGGGCCGTTCGCCGACCTGCTGGCCCAGCGGTTCACCAAGGCGATCAAGCGCCTGGGGCTCGATCGGCGCCAAGGCTACAATCTCGATTGCGATGCCTTCTGTCCGCCGGGCCGACAGATGTCGTTGATTTGATTAAAGTTGACCTTGGAACGGCTGCTGGACATGCTCTGCGCCAGTGTTTCGCCATCCCTGA
>Ga0308169_10005404_pt1 | contig 11622 bp, 8 predicted proteins | sample PhyBR1_2_FD_202139 | JGI IMG/M metagenome (GOLD analysis project Ga0308169, IMG submission 202139) | Phyllosphere microbial communities from UC Gill Tract Community Farm, Albany, California, United States - DLSLSB.R1 | ecosystem: Host-associated > Plants > Phyllosphere > Unclassified | place... | reverse complement strand
AAATAAAGCGTCATCGCAACTTTATTTTCAGATTCATGATATTCCAAAAAAGCAATAGAAAATTCCAGTGCATTTTCTATTTTAGATCTTATTTTCTCCGTTGTTTGTTTACTCTTATTTTTGAGACGCCATTTATTTAATTCATTAGTTATAAAATTAGATTCTGAGCGGCTTACATCATTATAATCATCTTTTTTATATTTAAACTCCAATCCTTTTACTTGCTTTTGTTCAGGAAAATATAGTCTCATATTTCTGTCGTTTTTAGAAATTATTTTAGCTATAAATTCCGGACTGGACTTATGATTCTGAGCTTCAAAATAAATTATTGAGTCTTTCACTGACCACGTTCCGAAATAAACTTCGGTATTATTATCGTTTTCATTAAGCGAATCTTTAGGAATTCTGGGTGTAGTTATCGGGCTTAATTCTCCGTTGTCTACAAGCAAAAAAGAATTATCACCAGAGAGAGTTATATATGATGCGTATGATGAATAATCATCTTCTTTATACTTATCTGCTTCATTACTTGCATGACTATAAGTAAATTTCCATGTTCCAACCAAAGGATCTTTTTTGGTACATGAACAAAATAATATGATGATACATAAATACATCAAGATTTTTTTTGAGATCTTCATTAAAGTTATTTTTATTAAGTTTTATTTTTATGCATTTGTTCAACTCATTTAAAACTAAATTAAATGAAATTGAAAATGTGAAATTTATTAATTAAGGGTTGCAAAGATTTACAATTCTTTCTTCAAATGCTCCAAAGCATTAATAATCACATCATCTTTTTTAGCAAAACTAAATCTGATATAATCTGAATCTGTTTTAGAATTATAAAATGCCGAAAGCGGTAAGCAGGAAACTTTTTTTTCTACAGTAAGCCATTTCGAAAATTCAACATCTGTCATGGTTTTATTAACATTTCTGAAATTTACAATCTGAAAAAATCCGCCTTGAGATATTTCTTCAACTGCCAAAGGGGTAAACTGTATCAATTCATTAAAAATATTGCGTTTATTCTCCATGATTATTTGATTTTCGGAAGGGTCAAAGACATCAAGATATTTAGCGATTGCATATTGGCAAGGGGAATTGGAGCTGTACGAAATGTATTGCTGATGATCTCTGAAATTTTGTAACAAATCTTCAGCTGCCAAAAGATAGCTTACCTTCCAGCCTGTTGCGTGAAACATTTTACCAAAAGAGAAAATGCAGAATGTTTTTTTCCTTAATTCAGGATGCAAAAACGAACTGTAATGTTCTGCATTATCATAATGGTAAATATCATAAACTTCTTCTGAAATAAGGTAAATTTCCTGATGTTTTATAAGCTCATACAATTGATCCCAATCTTCTTTACTCCATGTTTTTCCGGTAGGATTTTGAGGGGAATTTACAATGATCGCCTTTGTCTTTGCAGAAATACATTGCTGAAGTTTTTCCCAGTCAATTTTAAAATCATTTTCCAAATCGTAGTAAACAGGAACTCCGCCATTCAAAACGATGGAAGGAGCGTAAGTATAATAAGAAGGCTGAATGACAATAACTTCATCGCCACTATTTAAAATTGACTTTAAGGAAGTGTACAACCCAAATGTAGAGCACGGAACAATATTAATTTCTTCGTGTTTTAAGTGTAAACTGTTTTTTCTGTCTAAATTGAATTGAATAATTTTTTCAATTAATAAAGAATTTCCCGCCAGCGATTCGTAACTGTGACTGATCATGTCAGCAGATTCTTTAAGAAAATACCGAAGACGCGGATCGATTTCAAAATCGGGAAGGCCTAATGACAGATCATAACTTTTATGCCTGGAAGAAAGCTCCGACATTTCTGTAAAAAATTTATAATCATTAAATCCGTAATTTTTTTCCATAGTGTTTATCAAATATATAAAAAAAATACACGCAGTAAGCAGGTGAAATATTTTTGTTATTTTTAAAGAAATATTTTTAATTATGAAGCAATTACTTCTTCCTATATTTTCTGCAATTATTCTTACGAGTTGCGGATCAGCAAATACACCGATCAATAATCAGAATCAAAATACAAGCTCAAGTAATTTAAACAATGAAAAAGCTTTTAGTAAAGCCTATCAGCAAATTAAGCTAAAAGACTTAAAGAAAAATCTATACGTAATAGCTTCCGATGAAATGGAAGGAAGAGACACGGGAAGTCCCGGTCAGAAGAAGGCAGGAGAGTATATCATTCAATTTTATAAAGATTTAGAAATCTCATTTCCGAAAAATTTAGCATCATATTATCAAAAAGTTCCGTCTTCTTATATGAATAAAATTGGCGGGAGAGATTTACCGGATTCAGAAAATATACTTGCATTTATTGAGGGGAGCGAAAAACCCGAAGAAATCATTGTTGTTTCGGCACACTATGACCATGTAGGCACGAAAAACGGAGTAGTCTATAACGGCGCAGATGATGATGGAAGTGGGACAGTTGCCGTAATGCAGATTGCCAAAGCCTTTCAAAAAGCAAAAAAATCTGGTAATGGCCCAAAAAGATCAATACTTTTTTTACATGTAACAGGTGAAGAACACGGTCTTTTCGGCTCTTCTTATTATTCAGATAATCCAGTTTTTCCTTTGGAGAATACGGTTGCAGATTTAAATATTGACATGATTGGAAGAGATGACGCAGAAAACCGAGGTAAAAATTATGTGTATGTGATTGGTTCTGAAATGCTGAGTTCAGAGCTGAAATTAATTAATGAAGCTGCAAACAAAAAAACCAATAATCTGGAACTGAATTATAAATATGATGATCCGAAAGATCCGGACAGATTATATTACCGTTCTGATCATTATAATTTTGCAAAACACGGTATTCCTGTGGCTTTTTTCTTTGACGGAATTCATGAAGACTATCACAAACCGACCGATGATGTTGAGAAAATCGATTTTTCTTTATTGCAAAAAAGAACACAGCTTGTTTTCGCCACAGCTTGGGAATTAGCCAATCGTGAAGCGAGAATTGTTGTAGACAAAAAGTAAACTCCGCACGTTCAAAACCATTGTCTGTTAGTTTTGTCACATTTAATTACAAATATAGTATGAATCAAAAAATAAAATCAATAAGACCCTTTATCGGCACAAAAGATTTTGCCGTAAGCAGAGCATTTTACAGAGATTTAGGATTTGAAGAAGTGGAAATTGACCCCAAATTTTCGGTTTTTAAAAAAGGAGATTTTGCTTTTTATCTTCAAGATTATTATTCTAAAGAATGGATTGAAAACACCATGATCTTCCTCGAAATAGAAAATGTAGACCTTTATTGGGAAGAACTTGTGTCTTTAAATCTAAAAGAAAAGTATGATTCAATCCGATTAGTTCCTACAAAAACAGAAGTCTGGGGAAAAGAATGTTTTCTTCTTGACCCGGCTGGAGTTTTATGGCATTTCGGAGAATTTTTTACAACCTAAAAGATGATTTACGCATTCGACACTTTTTATTATCCAGACTATGCAAAAACAGTCTGCATTGCCTTTGAACAATGGGATTCTGAAACTGAAAGTTTTATCTATTCAGAAAATACCGAAATCAGTTCCGATTACGAAAGCGGAGCTTTTTACAAAAGAGAATTACCCTGTATTTTAAGTTTGATAAAGAAAATTGGTTTAAAAGATGGTGATCTCATCATCGTTGATGGCTATGTAACATTAGATAACAATGGAAAAATAGGGTTGGGCGGCTATCTTTACGAAGCTCTACATAAAAAATATCCGGTCATCGGTATTGCCAAAAATAAATTTGCAAGCGAAGATAATATGAGAAAAACTATTTTTCGCGGAGAAAGCAAAACACCTTTATTTCTTACCGCTAAAGGAATTGATGCAGATAAAACTAAGATTAATATTGAAAATATGCACGGAGCATACAGAATACCAACATTATTGAAAAAGCTTGATCAGCTAACAAGAGAGAAGGATGAACTAAATATAATAAACTGATAAAAGTCAGGGCAATATTATTTATATTTATTCTAAATAGATATAAATTTGCTTTAGAATTAAAACACATTTAAAGTATTTAAAAACAGTTCATATCCATATTAATTTTTCATTTTTCAAGAACCGATCAGCGTGGCTTGTCGGTTTTTATTTTTATTTGTCAGTGATTTATTAATTTAAATTTTTACATTTGAACACATGAAAAAAATTATACTTTTAGCTGCGATAAGCAGTTCACTTTTTGCATTATCTCAAAAAAATTACACAAAAATCAGCAGTTCAAAAGTCAGTGCAGAAAGAGTAAATGTGAGTAAAAATTTCATTAACGCATATTATAAAAAATGTGAGAATAAAGACTACTCCGGATTCAGCAATTTTATTTTGGATAAAAGATTTGAGAGAAGATTTTATCCCGAATTTCAAGAGAATTGCGAAGAATCAATCAGAGAATATGGGAAGATTATCTCACAAAAATTTAATTCTGCTTACATTTACGATTACACAAAAAAAACAGATCCAGTAGAGCTGATCATTTTCGAAGGAAATTTTGAAAATTCAAAAGACGTACAATTTATAAGTGTATGGATTTACCGTGACCAAAACGTTATTTACGGAATATTGATTTCTAAAGAAAAACCTTTGGGGAAATTTAAACCAAAGAAAGAACCCACTCTTTAGAAGTGGATTCAATAGATAAATACATCTCATTTTTTTAATTAAACAACAACAAAAAAGCACAGCCGACGATGCTGTGCTTAAATTTTTATTTCAAATTTAATTGCGATTTCGAAATTGAAAAAGGCAAAAAAAAGATTCATTTCATTTTTATTACATAGTAAATTTAGTAATTATTTTCATACGCTATATGAATTTAATGTTAAAATTCACCAGTTATCCACATTTTTTTGTGGATAAGATAATACTTTATTTCAGTCACTTATCAATTAAACATATTTTAATTAAAATAACTATATTGCCGGTGAATTAAATAACACACCATGATATCAAAATCACTCCTATTAATGGCGTTTAGCACGCTTTCTATATTTTATAATGCACAGTCATTTCCTTATGAACGTACCTGGGGAACCTATGTTGGAGGTACAGGCACTTATCTCAGTGACTTTAGTTTAAATGGGAATGCATTTTTTATTGACCCTCAACAAAATATTCTTGTCAATGGGCAAACCTCTTATCAAAACAGTTACACCTCATCTTATTATAATCAATTCGTAACAGGAGGTGGTAATACAATTATTGCTGGTCAACAGAATTTCTATTCGGCAAAAATTTCTCCCACTGGCCAAATGATTAAAGGGAGTTATGATGGTATTGGAAATAGTTTTGAACAAATTGTTGGAGTCGATAGCTCTGAAAACATGTACGTATTAAAAAATTATCCCACACAAGTACCAAATTTAGCTACATCGGGAGCCTGGCTAAGTCAAAATGTAAACACTGCAACGAGTCACACATTTACACTTACAAAATATAATTCGTCCCATAATGTAGTCTGGACTACCTATGTACCAAGCAATACAATGAGTATAAGGTTTGATGACAATCAAAATATCTATGTACTGGGAAGAATACGATATGACCTGCCCGGATTAGCAACACCCGGTGCATTTCAGGAAAATTTTATTCCTTACTACGCAGGAGGAATGATTCAGGACAATTCTTATCTTGTAAAACTTAATTCTTCAGGTCAGAAAGTATGGGGTACATTTTCTACTCCCGGAATTTTTGATTTTAAATGGTTTAACAATGATTTATATCTTGTAGCAGCGTATGCGCAGCATATGACTGGTAATTTTACGAATCCGGGGACATTTCAACCCACTACAACTTCGGATAATTTAATCTTTAAATTTGATGCAAATACCGGCCAGAAAATCTGGGGTACTTTTTATGGTACTCCAATTAATCCTACTTTATTTACCGGGCATGGCATCAGTGCAATTGAAGTTAATTCTACCGGAATCTACGTAAGTGGGCAGAATGAAGACGATGCTCATCCCAATTACTTTGCAACTACAGGTGCTTACAAAAATCAACTTACAAATAGTGACTTATTTCTTTCTAAATTCGATTTTACCGGAAACAGAGTTTGGAGTACCTATTTTGGAAGTACGGGATACGATGTCATGTTTGGAACAAGTAATTTAACTGTTTTAGGGAATCGAATAATCATAACCGGAAGCCATTACGGAGCTACAAGCAATATATCAACACCGGGAGCATTTCTCACAGCCGCACCCAACACTTCTTCAGGACTTACAAATATGTATTTTGCTGAGTTTGATTCTGACGGTAACAGAATTTGGGCATCCTACTATGGTGGAAGTGGGAGTAATCAATTAGGTGAGTATCTCAATGCAAAATTTATGAATAATGGTTCATTGCTGTTATGGGGATTCACAGGTTCACCAACAGGTATTGGAACAGAAGGTGTGACATATCAATATATGACCGATCCTTATCCGAATACACCATTTGGATTTGTAGCTAAATTCAGTCTGAAAGATGGATTATCAACTTCAGAATTAACCAGGCAAAGTGAACTTCAACTTTATGACAATCCGAATAATGGTAACTTCTATTTATCAGGAAAAGCTTTAGAAAAACAAAATACGATTGTAAAAATATTTGATATGTCCGGAAAATTATTGAATACTCAAAATCTTAATAGAAATAAAACTCACTATCTACAGATGCACGGTAAGCTAAGTATCGGAAACTATTTGGTAGAAGTAAATACCGAAAGAGGAGAAAAACTAAAAGTCTTTAAAATGACCGTTAAATAATAGAAAAGGAAGCATAATCTGCTTCCTTTTTTATTTATCTCTTTTTCGTAAAGCATTGCCTTCGAATTCAGCCATTCTTCGAACTGTATAAGAATGATAACCTAGGCTATCAATATCTTGTAAAAGCTTGGAGATATTATAATTTTTAATTGTATCATTTTCAAAAGCAAAAGATAAATGTTGAAATTCATTTCGATTATTTTTCATGTTTTTATCTAATGATTGAGCTTCAAGAAAAGAATTAATATTGCTAAAATTTATATGATGTAAACTATCTTTATGCAAAGATCTTTTAATCGGAATCATTTCGTCTGAACCCCAACCACACCAGTTCCAAATTAATTCTTCATTATAATAATAAACAGAATTATCTTTTAAAAAAATAAAGTTAACAGCTCCTTTCGGATAATCGTATAACTCATTTTCTTTTATCTTAACCAGCTTAGGATCTTTCAGTTTTGCTTCCTGAAAACGTTTTTCAATATCGTCATTAAATTTAGAAACAATAAAATCTCTCTTTTCAATATTTTTTACTTGATCATTTTTACACGAAGAAATAATTAAAACCAATATGATTGAAAAGAGAAACTTCATGATATAAATTACAATTTCTCAGCAATATACTTTGCGGTATGCGATTTCTTATTCTTTGCCAAAGCTTCAGGAGTTCCCGCAAAAACAACTTCGCCACCGTATTTTCCGGCTTCAGGGCCGATATCTATAATATGATCGGCACATTTCATAATATCCGGTTGATGCTCAATGACAATCACAGAATGCCCAAGATCAATTAAAGCCTGTAAAGATTTTAATAATTTTTGAATATCATGGAAATGCAATCCGGTAGAAGGCTCGTCAAAAACAAATAAAGTTTTGTCTGTCGTTACACCTTTTACTAAAAAAGAAGCCAGTTTTACACGCTGCGCTTCACCTCCAGAAAGAGTAGAAGAGCTTTGCCCAAGCTGTAAATATCCCAAACCAACGTCCTGTAACGGAGTCAATTTTGTAACGATTTTATCTTCTTTATTCTCTCTGAAAAAATCTAATGCTTCATCAACGGTCATGTGAAGGATATCAGAAATATTTTTCTCATCGAATTTTACTTCTAAAACCTCATTTTTAAAACGGGTTCCTTTACAGGTTTCACATTCTAGCTCAATGTCTGCCATAAACTGCATCGAAACACTGATGATACCTTCACCTTTACAATCATCACATCTTCCGCCATCCACATTAAAAGAAAAATGTTTAGGCTTGTAACCCATCATTTTGGCACTTTTCTGCTTAGAAAACAGATCACGAATATCATCATACGCTTTCAGATACGTTACAGGATTTGAACGCGACGATTTTCCGATAGGGTTTTGGTCAATTAATTCAATATGCTTGATTAACTTTTTCGGAAACTCTACAGAATCATAATCACCCTTTTTTCCACCAATTCCTAACTGGATCTGAATATCATTGGTCAGAATTTCTTTCATTAAAGTAGATTTTCCACTTCCTGAAACTCCAGAAATAACGACTAAACTTTCTAAAGGAATATCTACATCTATATTTTTCAGATTATTGGATCTTGCTCCTTTAATATGAATGAATTCCTTTGCCTTTCTGCGCTTTTCCGGAACTTTTATTTCCAGTCTTCCGGTAAGGTATTTGGAAGTCAGTGTATCTGCATCTTTCAGTGCTGCATAATCACCTGCAAAAACGAGTTCGCCGCCTAAATATCCTGCTTCAGGACCAATATCAATAATATAGTCTGCCGCTTTCATGACATCTTCATCATGCTCTACAACGATTACTGTATTACCTATATCTCGAAGATTTTTTAAAACTTCAATTAAATTTTCTGTATCTCTGGAATGCAGTCCGATGGAAGGTTCGTCTAAAATATAGATAGATCCCACCAAAGAACTTCCCAGACTTGTAGCCAAATTAATTCTCTGGCTTTCACCGCCGGAAAGCGTATTTGAAGTTCGGTTAATCGTTAAATAACCCAAACCGACTTTTAGTAAAAATTCTAATCGGGTAGTGATTTCATATAACAGCCTTTTAGCAATTTCTTTATCATGTTCCGAAAGTTTTAAAGCTTGTATCAATGGTAAAAGTTCATCCAAAGGAAGCTCAATCGTCGACTGAATGTTGTTTCCGTCGATTTTCACCCAGCTTGTCTCTTCACGCAAACGCAAACCTTCGCAAGTCGGGCAAAGGGTTTTACCACGATAACGGGACAACATTACACGATACTGAATTTTATATAAATTCTCTTCAAGCATTTTGAAGAAGTTATTCAGAGAAGGGAAGGTGCTCTTACCGTCACCTTTCCAAAGATAATTTTTCTGTTCTTTGGTTAACTGATGATAAGGCTTATGAATAGGGAAGTCTTTCGCTTTTTTAATGAAATCTTTTTTCCATTCGCTCATCGTTTCTCCTTTCCAGGAAGCAACAGCGTCTTCAAAAACCGATAAAGCTTTGTTGGGAATAACAAGGTCTTCATCAATTCCGATCACCTTTCCGTATCCTTCACAAGTCGGGCAAGCACCAAAAGGATTATTAAAACTAAAAAAATGAACATTCGGCTCAAGAAATTCTATTCCGTCGAGCTCAAATTTATTTGAAAAGTTTTTTATGGTTCCTGTTTCTGTATTTTTTAAGGCACAATAACCGTGACCTTCATAAAACGCCATCTGAATAGAATCTGCCAAACGCTGAAGGAAACTTTCATCTTCTTCATACGAAAACCGGTCGATCACCAAATTGATTTCCATTCCTTTTTCGGGAGTGAAACCGAAACTTTCAAGATCTTCAATTCCGGCAAGATTTCCGTTGACTTCTAATCTTGTGAACCCAGCAAGTTTTAGAACATTTAAAGTATCTGTAAAACTTTCAATATCAAAATTCAGCGGAGCCGTCAGTAAAAACGGAACATTATTTTCAGAACTTTTAATGTAATCTATCACATCGGTCACCGAGTCTTTTTTCACTTCTTCACCCGAAACCGGAGAAAAAGTTTTACCAATTCTTGCAAAAAGAAGCTTCATGTAATCATAAATCTCGGTAGAAGTTCCTACCGTTGACCGTGGATTGGAAGAAATTACTTTCTGCTGAATAGCGATTGAAGGCGCCAAACCTTTGATGTCATCGACTTTTGGTTTCTCTAATTTACCTAAAAACTGACGTGCATACGAACTCAGACTTTCTACATATCTCCTCTGTCCTTCAGCATAAATCGTATCAAAAGCCAGTGAAGATTTTCCGCTTCCGGAAACTCCCGTTATGACGATGAGTTTATTTTTTGGGATTAAAACATCAATGTGTTTCAGGTTGTTAAGGTGTGCATTTTTAACGAAAACCTGTTTTTTTATATCTATTTCTGTTGTTGAAGCCATAGTAAAATTAAGACTAACAAAAATACGAATTTTTGCTGAATTTTTTAAAAAGAATTAATGCGTAACACTTTATTAATTTGGGAAAGAATAATTTAATTCTTGATAACATTTAATATCATATTTCTGACAGAAAATTTGCCAAAAAATATTTCATTTTTTAACGTCAAGTATTGCTTTATAAATATTTTTCGTGTAAAATTGCAGCATAAATAGTAATAAATATGATACAGCTTTTCAGACATTTTATTACACATTTAATGAAAAAAAGATAAAAAGTTACAAGAACTGGAAGATGCATTATTGATGCATCTTTTTTTATGATATGTATCATTTTTTGGTCTTGCCAAAGTCTCCTATTTTTGGGAACTTCAATATAAACTAAGAAATATTATGAATAAGAAGTTCGGAACTGTATTTTTTCTTGCCTCGTTTTGCGCATTAAACGCACAGGTGAAAACTTCAGATATTGATTCTGTTGAGATTCAGGGGAAATTTATTGCGACCACTTACAAAAATGCAAATCAAAATATTTCTATAATTACAAGGGATGAAATCCTCAACTCTCCGGCAGCAAGTATTGATGAAATTCTTCAGCAAATTCCCGGAATGGATATCAGAAGGAGAGGAGCAAACGGAGTGCAGAGCGATGTCGGCTTCAGAGGAAGCAATTTCGAACAAGTTTTAATCCTCATCAACGGAATCAGGATGAATGACTCACAAACCGGTCACAATTCTATGAACGTTCCTGTTGATTTGGATAATGTTGAAAGAATAGAGGTTATCAAAGGGCCTTCTGCGAGAAGATTCGGGCAAAATGCTTATGCCGGAGCAATCAATATCATTACAAAAACTCAGATTGGTAAAAATGTGAAAATCAGCGCCAATGCAGGAGATTATGAAACATATGGCCTGGGATTTAATGCCAGTCTTGGAAACGAAAAGTTTTCAAACTCATTACAGGCAAATTCAAATTCTTCGCAAGGCTACAGACATAATACTGATTTTGAAATAAGAAATGTATTTTATCAAAATCAGTTGAAAATAAAAAATGGAGACATCAGCTTACAGGCTGGTTTTTCTGAAAAGAAATTTGGTGCTAACGGATTTTATTCTTCACCACAAGCAACTGAGCAATACGAAGAACTTCAGGCTTCTATTTTAAGTGTTGCCCATCAGCAAACTTTCGGAAAATTGAAACTCAATTCTAATATGTACTGGAGAAGAGGCCAGGATATGTATCTGTTTAACAGAGAAAAACCTGAAATCTACAGGAATATGCACATCGGAAATAATGTAGGAGGAGAAGTTAATTCAAGCTACCAATCAAGTTTAGGAACAACAGGTTTAGGCGTAGAATTAAGAAAAGAATTCTTAGCAAGTAATAATCTAGGCAACAGAGAACGTTTTGTAACTCAGGTTTTCTTTGAACATCATTTTTCTTTTTATGAT
>Ga0308169_10005403_pt1 | contig 11622 bp, 11 predicted proteins | sample PhyBR1_2_FD_202139 | JGI IMG/M metagenome (GOLD analysis project Ga0308169, IMG submission 202139) | Phyllosphere microbial communities from UC Gill Tract Community Farm, Albany, California, United States - DLSLSB.R1 | ecosystem: Host-associated > Plants > Phyllosphere > Unclassified | place... | reverse complement strand
TCTTGCGAAAAATGGGTGCCAAAGTGTGTGTCCTAAGTGAACCGGCTAGCCGGTGAGTAATCGGTTGTCAATACGGCAGAGGACCAGTATTGCCGGATTTGATGATCGTAGTCAATAAAAAGACTTCATTTCGGCAATTTAACTGGCGTTACAGCAACCTTTCGCAAGATTCGTCATTTTCAATATGAAACAATTAGCGTTTGTCCTCCCCGAAGGTTTCATAGTGTGAAACAAGGCCACCATGACGTGGAAAGCCGCAGTAAATGGGAGCGGAAAGCCGTTTTCATGCTGAGAAATTCCTTTTCGTATCATGGGAAGGTGTTCGCAGATGCTTGATTTTATTGGAGAAAAAAATAATCAGATGTCTTATATAAGAGTGATTGTGCGCTGCGCAACCTGGGCTAAGATTTATCCAGCGGATTTCACTTCGCAACTCGGCCATCTACATCGCTATCAGGAGAATCACATGCCAACTCGTGAACAGCAGATCGCAGCATTACAAAACGATTGGGACACCAACCCACGCTGGAAAGGTGTCGTGCGCAATTACACCGCCGAAGACGTGGTGCGCCTGCGCGGTTCGCTCCAGGTCGAGCACACGCTGGCCAAACGCGGCGCAGAGAAACTCTGGCACCTGCTCAATACCGATCCCTTCGTCAACACCCTCGGCGCGCTGACCGGCAACCAGGCGATGCAGCAGGTGAAGGCCGGCCTGAAGGCCATTTACCTGTCGGGCTGGCAAGTTGCCGGCGACGCCAACCTGGCCGGCGAAATGTACCCGGACCAGTCGCTGTATCCAGCCAACTCGGTGCCGATGGTCGTGCGGCGCATCAATAACACCTTCCAGCGCGCCGACCAGATCCAGTGGTCCGAAGGGAAGGGCGACATCGATTATTTCGCCCCGATCGTGGCCGACGCCGAAGCCGGTTTCGGCGGCGTGCTGAACGCCTTCGAGCTGATGAAGTCGATGATCGAAGCGGGCGCCGCCGGCGTGCACTTCGAAGACCAGCTGGCCTCGGTCAAGAAATGCGGCCACATGGGCGGCAAGGTGCTGGTGCCCTCGCGCGAAGCCGTCGAGAAGCTGACCGCCGCACGCCTCGCGGCCGACGTGATGGGCACCCCGACCCTGGTGATCGCCCGCACCGATGCCGAAGCGGCCGACCTGCTCACTTCCGACGTCGACGCCAACGACCAGGCCTTCTGCACGGGCGAGCGCACCGTCGAAGGCTTCTATAAAACCCGTGCCGGCATCGACCAGGCGATTTCGCGCGCGCTGGCCTATGCGCCCTACGCCGACCTGGTCTGGTGCGAGACCGGCAAGCCGGACCTCGATTTCGCGAAGAAATTCGCCGATGCCGTGCACGCCAAATTCCCGGGCAAGCTGCTGGCGTATAACTGCTCGCCTTCGTTCAACTGGAAGAAAAACCTGGACGATGCGACGATTGCGAAGTTCCAGCAAGAACTCGGTGCGATGGGTTATAAATTCCAGTTCATCACCCTGGCCGGCTTCCACGCGCTGAACTATGGCATGTTCAATCTCGCCCACGGCTATGCGCGGCGCCAGATGTCGGCCTTCGTCGAGCTGCAGGAAGCCGAATTCGCGGCCGCCGAGAAGGGCTTCACGGCAGTCAAGCACCAGCGCGAAGTCGGCACCGGCTACTTCGACGCCGTGACCCAGACCATCCAGCAGAACCAGAGCTCGACCACGGCGCTGCATGGTTCGACCGAGGACGAACAGTTCTTCGACGAGAAAAAAGTCGCCTGATATCATCGGGTAGATAGTCAGCGTCGCAACGCGCTAACGGCCTCGGCCGGCGCCGCATGCGACGGTAAAAGCCGCAGCCAACCCGCTGCGGCTTTTTTCGTTTGATGGCGATTATTTCGGGCAGCGGGTCGTTGTAGTGGATAATGTCGAAAATTGCGCCGCTTCGCGCGGCCGCCGCATTGACCTATTTGATTGGAACTCCCCCTTATGTTGAGCTACCGCCACGCCTTCCACGCGGGTAACCACGCCGACGTCCTCAAGCATTTCGTCCAGGTACAACTGCACGAATACATGAACCAGAAGGACACGGCCTACACCTATATCGACACCCACTCGGGCGCCGGCGTGTATGCGCTCGACAGTAGCTTCGCGTCCAAGAATGCCGAGTTCGACACCGGCATCGGCCCGCTGTGGACCCGCACCGACCTGCCGCCGGCCCTGGCCGAGTACGTCAACCTGGTGAAGGGCATGAACCCGAGCGGCAAGATGCGCTACTACCCGGGTTCGCCCTGGGTGGCCGACCAGATGACGCGGCCGGAGGACCGCCTGCGCCTGTTCGAGCTGCATCCGGCCGACAGCAAGATTTTGGCGGACAATTTCCGCAAGGCCGAAGCGCACAAGGCGGAGCAGGGCGAGCGTTCGCGCGGCAAGCGCGTGATGATCGAGCGCGGCGACGGTTTCCTCAGCATGAAGGCGCTGCTGCCGCCGCCATCGCGGCGCGCGCTGGTGCTGATCGACCCGCCCTACGAGATGAAGGACGACTACCGCAAGGTGAAGGATGCGCTGGAAGATGCCCTCGGGCGCTTCCCGAGCGGCATCTTCGCCGTCTGGTATCCGGTGCTGCAGCGCATGGAATCGCGCCAGTTCGCCGACCGCCTGAAGCGCCTGCCGGCCAAGGAGTGGCTGAACGTCACGCTGACCGTGTCGACGCCTGGCCCCGACGGTTTCGGTTTGCACAGCAGCGGCATGTTTATCTTGAACCCGCCGTACACGCTGGAGCCGCTGTTGCGCGAAGTGTTGCCCTACCTGGTCAAGGTGCTCGGCAAGGATGCGGGCGCAAGCTTCGTCATCGAGCGCGGCACGCAAGTCACGGGTGCGGCCGCGGCACGCGTCGGCGCCGGTGGCAGTGCGCGCCAGCCGATCGGCAATGCGCGCCGCGCCAGCCCGCTGTCGGGCACCGGCAGCCTGCGCCTGCCGGGCCAGGCCGCGGTGCCGCGTCCCGAAGCCGCGCCGGGCGATGCCAAACGTCCGGATGGGGCCGCCGCCAGCAAGGTCGGCGCTACCGAACGCGCCAAGCGTTTCTCGCGTCCCGAGGGCGGGCGCGCGGACGAACGGTCCGGTTCGGCCAATGCGCCGGCCAAGGCGCCGCGTGCCCGCTATGCGGACGAGCGGCCGAAAACCGGCAGCGCGCGGCCGCAGGGCGCAAGCAGCGGGCGGCCGACGGCAGGGCGCCCGGCCGCGCCTGCGGGCACCGGACCAGCCCGTTCGCGCAAGCGGGGCTGACTTCCGCCGGCGGGGCCGGGCGGCCCCGCATCCGACGTACCAGATCAGACGCCTGTTCCCGGGCAATCCGGGTCATTTGCGCAACGCAGCAGCGCGTCCGTTTCGATGTAAAAATGTAAAGATTGACCCGATGGTGTATAGTCGCCGTAGGTGCGCACCCATGCGCGCGCCTTGCCACGCCTGCCGTGCAGCAAGGGTTTTCAGGAGTTTCACATGCTTGCCGAAGTAAGGGCGGTATCGACGACGATGCTGTCCGACGAATTTTTCCTGGCGCGCCAGCCCATCCTGGGGCGCGACCAGCGTCTGGTTGCTTACGAGCTGCTTTTCCGCGCAGCGGGCGAGCATGAGGACGCACGCCTGACGAACGGCGCCGCCGCCACCGCGGCGGTCATTTCGCATGCTTCCCAGCTCGGTCTCGAGCAGGTGGTCGGCAACAAGCTGGCCTTCGTGAATGTCGATGCAGACGTCCTGATGGATGACTATGTCCGTTTCCTGCCGCCGAATAAGGTTATCCTCGAAATTCTCGAAACCGTCAAGCCGACTGAGCCGTTGCTGGCCCGGGTGGCCGAGCTGAAAGGGCTCGGTTTCAAGTTCGCGCTCGACGACGTGATCAACCATAGCGAGGAGGTCGAACAGCTGCTCGGCCTGGTCGACGTGGTCAAGATCGACCTGCAGGGCGTGGCGCCCGAGGCGCTGGGCCACCTGTGCGCCTCGCTGCGCAAGAGCGGCAAGAAGCTGCTGGCCGAAAAGGTCGAGACCCAGCAGGAATTTCGCCTGTGCCTGGAACTCGGCTTCGACTACTTCCAGGGCTATTATTTTGCGCGCCCCGTGATCCTCAGCGGGCGCAAGATCACGCCATCCGAGATGGTGATCCTGCACCTGCTCCAGTTGATCAATTCCGATGCCGACGACGCGACGATCGAAACCGCCGTCAAGCGCGACCCGCTGATCAGCCTGAACCTGCTGCGCCTGGTGAACAGCCGCGCCGCCGGGCCCGAGGGCCGTATCGAGTCGATCGCCGAGGCGCTGGCCCGGCTCGGCCGCAAGCAGTTGCGGCGCTGGCTGCAGATCCTGATGTTCGCCGCGCCGGGCAGCACGGTCGAGCTCAATTCGCCGCTGTTGCAGTTGGCCACCACGCGCGGCAAGCTGCTCGAGCTGATGTCGCTGCAAGTGCGTGCCGGCGACGTCACCGGCGCCGAGCGCGCCTTTACGGTTGGCATCATGTCGCTGGCGGACGCCCTGTTTTCGATGCCGATGGCCGACATCCTGGACAACGTCGAGCTGGCGGTGGATGTGCGTGCCGCACTGCTCGAGAGGGCAGGCGACCTCGGCGCCATGCTCGACGTCGTCGAGCGCCTGGAAAAGGCCGACACCGGCCGCGAGTTCACCGCCGCGCTGCGCCGCCTCGGGCTGACTTCCAAGCAGGTGGGTGAGATCGAGCTGGCTGCTTTCGACTGGGTGAGCGAGCTGGTGCACGACGCCGCGTGATCCGAGGCGCCGTGGCGGCAATCTCCCATGGTCACAAACGGTCGCAGCACGGCGTAAGGTGGGCGGCTCTACCTGGGACGAAGCATCGACGCGGCTGCCGCGCCGCCCACGCGTTCAACGCACGCAGGCATGGCGCGCGGTTTCAGGGGATGGTTGAACGCGTGGGCGGCGTTCATGCCGCAGGCTGATCACGCCGTCGGGTATAGCCGCCCACCCTACAGCTGCGTCACTGCCCCAGGAACAAAAACACCGTCGGCTTCTTGTGAAAGTCCGGCATCTTCCCGCTCGCCAGCTGCGCTTTCCACTTCGCTGCGGTCTGCGTGCGCACCGATTCCGACGGCAGCGACAAATCCGTCGCCACGCACACCAGCGTCCCGGGCTGGCAGCTGGCCACCAGCGCCTCCAGCATCTGCCCGTTCCGATACGGCGTCTCGATCAGCAACTGCGTCTGCTTTTCAAGACGCGAACGCGCCTCCAGCTCGCGGATGCGCTTGGTGCGCGCCGCCGCATCCGTCGGCAGGTAGCCGTTGAAGGCGAAGCTCTGGCCGTTCAGGCCGCTTGCCATGACGGCCAGCAGCAGGGACGACGGGCCCACCAGCGGGCGCACCGTCACGCCGTGCTGGTGCGCCAGGCGTACCAGGTCCGCGCCCGGATCGGCGACGGCCGGCACGCCGGCTTCCGAGACCAGTCCGGCATCTTCGCCCGCCAGCAGCGGCTCGAGCAATTGCGTCAGCGCAGAGGCGGGGGTGTTGACGTTGAGTTCGGCGATGCGGATTTCCTGCAGGGGTTTGGCCAGCGGATGGTCGATCGCGACCAGTTTCAGGAAAGCGCGGGCGGTCTTCGCGTTTTCGGCCACAAAATAGCCGAGTTGCGAAGTGATCGCCTGCACCTGGCCGGGCAGGACGTGGGACAGGGCGCCGGGAGCGGCGTCGGTAGGGCCAAGGGTGTTTGGAATCAGGTAGAGGGTGCCAGGCATGGATCGATCAAAAAAGGTTAGGCGCCGCGAATTAGAGGCTGAAAAAGGCCACGCCCGCGCGGCGCAGCATGCTTGTCAGGGCGATCAGGGGCAGGCCGGTGAGGGCGGTCGGGTCGGAGGAGTCGATGCGTTCGAGCAGGGCGATGCCGAGGCCCTCGTTCTTGGCGCTGCCGGCGCAATCGTAGGGCTGCTCGATGCGCAGGTAGGCGTCGAGCTCGGCGTCGGGCAGGTCGCGGAAGCGCACGAAGACCTGGATATTTTCCACTTGAACGGTTTCAGCCGCGCTGGACGCCCGGCTGTCCCACAGGCACAGCGCCGTATGGAACACGACTTCGCGTCCGCGCATTTTTTGCAACTGCGCCAGCGCCCGCGCGTGGTCGCCCGGTTTGCCGATCTGCTCGCCGTCGAGCGTCGCGACCTGGTCGGAGCCGATCACAAGTGCGCCCGGATGCGCGAGCGCGATTGCCCCGGCCTTGGCGCGCGCCAGGCGCAGGGCGGTGGCTTGCGGCGCTTCATTGGCGAGGGGCGTTTCGTCGATATGCGGGGCAATGGCTTCGAAAGGCAGGCGCAGGCGCCCCAGCAATTCGCGGCGGTAGCTGGAACTCGACGCCAAAATCAGGCGCGGCGTGGCAGAACTTGGTATCATGTGCGCGCTCAAACGATCAATGTATAAGAAAAGCTGATGAATGCGTCACTCCGGCAAGCAAAGCCGATGGATGCGTCATCGCAGGCCGCCGGGCCTTGGCGCCCTGCAACAGGAGAGCGGACCAAGCCCAAAAAAACGCGCAAGTCTTTGACTGCGCGAGGATAAGCCTGTTATTATCGCAGGTTTTCCGGGGACGTTTTCTGCAATGAGCGCTGTTGTCATCGACGCCTTTGAATTTTGCCGCACCAACGGCTATCGCGAAGGGGTGACCCCGCTAACGGAAATGAACCGCCTCGCCGCCGACTGCGCCAACGCCAGCGGCGAGATCAGCTGGTCGATCCAGGGCGGCACGACGCCGCAAGGCTATCCGACCATGACCTTGTCGGTGGCCGGCACGGTCCAGCTGGTATGCCAGCGTTGCCTGGCCCCGTTCGACTACCAAATCGATTCGTCGACCCAGCTGGTGCTGGGGCGCGACGACGAAGAGGCGGACGGGATGGAAGAAGTCCTCGACGATGAAAGCATCGACGTGATCGTCGGCAGCCACGCTGCCGATATCCGCGAGCTGCTCGAGGACGAAGCGCTGCTGGCACTGCCGCAGTCGCCGAAACACGAGGTATGTCCGAGCACCACGCTGCTCGACACCCTGAAGTCTGAAAAGGTATCGCCGTTCGCCGGCTTGAAAAACCTGAAATCCGAATAAGCAATTTGTAGTAAAGCAGTTGTAGTCAAACGCGTGCACAGTCGAGTATGTCAGGGCAGCGTTTCAAACATGCCGGCAATCGTGAGATTTCCGGTGGGATACTCGATGTGCATGTTTTTGCAAATCGATTGTGTTAGAATTTTCGAACTTTAGTATTAGGAGTCATCATGGCAGTTCAGCAGAATAAGAAGTCCCCATCGAAGCGCGGTATGCACCGTTCGCACGATTTCCTGGTTGCACCTAACCTGGCAGTCGAGCCTGTGACCGGTGAAACCCACCTGCGTCACCACATCAGCCCGAACGGCTTCTACCGTGGTCGCAAAGTCCTGAAGACCAAGAACGACGAGTAATCGCCGTCTTGTTTTTCTGTACCATGAAAGCGGTGCAACGTATGTTGAGTGCGTGGCGCCGCTTTTTCTTTGTCCCCGGTCGCCGATTTTTGCGCACCAACACGGTTGCTTTTCCGAACCGGCATCGCGCCGCCGAGCGCATGCAACTTGCCGCCACCGTCGTGTGAGTCGCGGTATTACCTCCACAGATGACAATTAAAATATCCATCGACTGCATGGGCGGAGACCACGGTCCTTCCGTTACCATTCCCGCAGCCCTGTCCTTCCTCAAGCAACAGCCGGAAGCCGAACTGATCCTTGTCGGCCTGGAAGAGACCCTGCGCGCCGAACTCAAGAAGCACCACGCCGACGCCAATCCGCGCCTGACGATCAAGAACGCCACCGAAGTGGTGGCGATGGACGATCCGATCGAAGTCGCGCTGCGCCGCAAGAAAGATTCCTCGATGCGCGTCGCGGTCGAGCTGGTCAAGGACGGCGGCGCCCATGTGTGCGTGTCCGCCGGGAATACCGGCGCCCTGATGGCCGTGTCGCGCTACGTCCTGAAGACGATGCCCGGCGTCGACCGTCCTGCGATCTGCTCGATCCTGCCGAACCAGAAGAACGGGCCGACCTACATGCTCGACCTCGGCGCCAACGTCGACTGCAGCCCGCACCACCTGCACCAGTTTGCGATCATGGGCTCGGTCCTGTTCTCGGCCATGGAAGGCGTGGCGAAGCCGACGATCGGTTTGCTCAATGTGGGCACCGAAGAGATCAAGGGTAACGATGTCGTGAAGGAAACGGCGCTGCTGCTGCGCGCCGACCATGAGCGCGGCTCCCTGAATTTCTACGGCAACGTCGAAGGCAACGACATCTTCAAAGGCACCGCCGATGTCGTCGTCTGCGACGGCTTTGTCGGCAACGTCACGTTGAAGGCCATCGAAGGCCTGTCGCGCTACATGAAGTCCGTGTTCAAGAGCAGCTGGCTGTCGATGCTGGGCGCGCTGATCGCCCGCGGCGCCCTGAAAAAGCTGAACCCGGAACGTTACAATGGCGCCGGCCTGCTGGGCCTGAAGGGCCTGGTTTTCAAGAGCCACGGCGGCGCGAATGCCTATGCTTTCGAATGGGCGATCAAGCGCGCTTTCGACGCGGCGAAATATAATGTGCAAGAGCAACTCTCGGCGATGATCGCCGAACTGATGCCAGATACGCCTGACGCCCTGCGCCAGGTTTGATTGACGACGCAACTCGGGTGGAAATGCAATGACTGTCTACAGCAAAATCATCGGCACCGGCAGCTACCTGCCTGCGCGCAGGGTCAGCAACGACGAACTGGCGGCGGAACTGGCGGCCAAAGGCATCGAGACCTCGGACGAGTGGATCGTTTCGCGTAGCGGCATTTCGGCGCGCCACTATGCCGCGGCCGACCAGCAATCGTCCGACCTGGCCGTCGAGGCTGCGCTGCGCGCCCTCGAGGCCGCGGGCAAGAGCGCGCTTGAGGTCGACATGGTGATCGTCGCCAGCTCGACGCCGGACTTCCAGGGCAGTTTCCCCAGCACCGCCTGCATCGTCCAGCGCAAACTCGGCATGACCAATCACAGCGCGGCCTTCGACGTGCAGGCCGTGTGCAGCGGCTTCGTCTACGCGGTCGCCACCGCCGACGCCTTCATCAAGGCGGGCATGCACAAGACGGTGCTGGTGATCGGCTCCGAAGTGTTTTCGCGCATCCTGAATTTCGAAGACCGCACCACCTGCGTGCTGTTCGGCGACGGCGCCGGCGCCGTGGTCATGACCGCCTCGCAAGAGCCGGGCATCCTGGCCGCCAAGCTGCACGCCGACGGCACCCATTCGGACATCCTGTCGATTCCGCCGAGCCCGGCCGGCAGCCCGGCCAGCGGCGGCTTCCTGCACATGGATGGCCAGGCCGTGTTCAAGCTGGCCGTCACCGTGCTCGAAGAAGTCGCGACCGAAGTGCTGGAAGCGGCGCAGATGCCGGCGAGCGAAGTCGACTGGCTGATCCCGCACCAGGCAAATATCCGCATCATGAAGAGCACGGCGAAGAAACTCGGCCTGCCGATCGAGCGCATGGTCGTCACCGTCGACGAGCATGGCAACACCTCGGCCGCCTCGATTCCGCTGGCGCTCGACCTTGCCGTGCGCGACGGTCGCATCAAAGCAGGCGACAATATCCTGATGGAAGGCGTCGGCGGCGGCTTTACCTGGGGCGCTGTCCTGGCCCGGATGTAATCCAGACACCAAGCAACAAGGAAATAACAAGATGAGCAAATTCGCATTCCTGTTCACCGGCCAGGGCGCGCAAGCGGTCGGCATGCTGAACGGCTTCGCCGGCAACAGTGTTGTCGACCAGACCGTGGCCGAGGCCTCCGACGCCCTCGGCATGGACATTGGCCGCCTGATCGCCGACGGCCCGAAGGAAGAACTCGACCTCACCACCAACACCCAGCCAGTCATGCTGACCGCTGCCGTCGCCGTCTACCGCGCCTGGATCGCGGCCGGCGGCCCGGTGCCCGCTATCGTGGCCGGCCACAGCCTCGGCGAATACTCGGCGCTGGTCGCCGCCGGCGTCATCGATTTCAAGGACGCCGTGCCGCTGGTGCGTTTCCGCGCGCAATCGATGCAGGAAGCGGTGCCGGTCGGGCAGGGCGGCATGGCCGTCGTGCTGGGACTGACCGCCGACGACGTGCGCGCAGTGTGTGCGCAAGCAGCAGAGGGCGAAGTCGTCGAAGCCGTAAACTTCAACGAGCCGACCCAGATCGTGATCGCCGGCCACGCCGCCGCGATCGACCGCGCCTGCGAGATCGCCAAGGCGAAAGGCGCCAAGCGCGCCATGAAGCTGGCCGTCTCGGCGCCGTTCCACTCGTCGCTGCTCAAGCCTGCTTCGGACCGCCTGCGCGAGTACATGGAAAAGCTCACCTTCAACGCGCCACGCATCGATTTGATCAACAACGTCGATGTCGCTATCCTGAAGGACCCGGCGGGCATCAAGGACGCCCTCGTGCGCCAGGCAGCCGGCCCCGTGCGCTGGGTCGAAACGATGCAGAAAATGGCTGCCGAGGGCGTTACGCAAGTCATCGAATGCGCGCCGAGCAAGACCCTGATCGGCATGGCGAAACGCATCGATCCGGTGCTGGTCGGCGAAGCGCTGACGGACCAGGCCGCGCTCGAGCGCGTGCTGGAAAGCATCAAAGGCGCCTGAGCCCCATCGTCACAGACAAGGAAAAGAACTACATGAACCTGCAGAACCAAGTCGCTCTCGTTACCGGTGCCTCACGCGGCATCGGCAAGGCCATCGCACTCGAGCTGGCCCGCCAGGGCGCAACCGTCGTCGGCACCGCTACCAGCGAATCCGGCGCGCAAGCCATCACCGAATACCTCGCCGAATTCGGCGGCAAGGGCCTGGTGCTGAACGTGACCGATGCCGCGAACTGCGCGGCCGTCATCGACGACATCCAGAAAAGCCTCGGCCACGTCGCCATCCTCGTCAACAATGCCGGCATCACCCAGGACAACCTGGCCATGCGCATGAAGGACGAGGAGTGGGACAGCGTGATCGCGACCAACCTCACCGCCGTCGGCCGCCTCTCGCGCGCCGTGCTGCGCGGCATGATGAAGGCAAAGCAGGGCCGCATCATCAACATCACCTCGGTCGTCGGTTCGTCCGGCAACCCGGGTCAGATGAACTACGCCGCGGCCAAGGCCGGCGTGGCCGGCATGGCGCGCGCGCTGGCCCGCGAAATCGGCAGCCGCAACATCACCGTCAATTGCGTCGCACCGGGTTTCATCGATACCGACATGACCAAGGGCCTGGGCGAAGGCCAGCACGAGGCATTGCTGACCCAGATCCCGCTGGGCCGCCTCGGCCAGCCGGAAGACATCGCCCACGCGGTGGCTTTCCTGGCCGGTCCGACCGCCGCGTACGTCACCGGCACCACGCTGCACGTGAATGGCGGCATGTACATGAATTGATGGGGCGGCCGCTGGCGTGGGGCGTACGATTGAAAACGCTCCGTTTTATATGGCCGCAATATCTCATCTTTTAGCAGGAGTTTCGGTCGAATTAGCGTCAGACGCCGAAAATAGTTTTTCAGCGCGCAAACCTGATAAAATGCGCGCACTTTCCGCAACACATACCTAATGGAGCCATAACATGTCGGATATCGAACAACGCGTTAAAAAAATCGTCGCTGAGCA
>Ga0308169_10005402_pt1 | contig 11623 bp, 22 predicted proteins | sample PhyBR1_2_FD_202139 | JGI IMG/M metagenome (GOLD analysis project Ga0308169, IMG submission 202139) | Phyllosphere microbial communities from UC Gill Tract Community Farm, Albany, California, United States - DLSLSB.R1 | ecosystem: Host-associated > Plants > Phyllosphere > Unclassified | place... | reverse complement strand
GGGGCAACTAGCGGAAGACAGCCAGGCAAACCAAGAAAAGTAGGCCGTCCTTTCACTCTCAGCAACACAAACTCGTCACCATCTCAGTCATCCAGTCGTGAGCTCACAGGCAGTGGAGGCTTCCCCGAACCATCCTCGTACATCGACCCACTGTCTTCGGCGCAGAACTGCACGCGCGATCTGCCGTACCTCCGCCAACTCGGCGTCAACGCCGTGCGGGTCTACTCGGTCAACCCGGCGAACAACCATGACGAGTGCATGAAGATGCTCGACGACGCGGGGATATACGTCTTGTGAGTGCGCCCGTTCCTCGCCTGTGTCAGACCCAGTGGCCTGGCGGAACAACGACTCGACTCGCCGGACACGCCGCTGACAATCTAGACTGGATGTCTCTTTACCCCTCAACGGCAGTATCGATCGCTCGTCGCCCAGCTGGAGCACAAACCTGCTCGACGAGTACACGCGGACCATCGACGTTTTCAACAAGGTGCGCACGACACACAACCCATGATCATGGCTTCTGCCGCGGCCATCCGTTCCGCGCTGGCGTCGTGGCCGCCTGGACATGCTGACGGCAGTACGACAACGTCCTCGGCTACAACATCGGTAACGAGGTCGTCAACGTCGCAGCAAACACCAACGCCGCGCGTGAGTGTTACGGATGTGCTATTCCAAGCATCCCTGACACGCAGCATTCGTCAAGGCCGCCGCACGGGACATCAAGGCGTACCTCGGAGCGATCGGCTCAAAGGCGCTGGTCGGGTACGCGGCGGTGGACGGGGACGCGGACTTTAGGAACAACATGGCCGAGTACTTGACGTGCGGGGACGCGGCGGACCTGGTGGACCTTTACGGTGAGTCGGCGACCCGGCCAGTTTGTCCATAAACGAACCCCTCGATCGGTCCATCGCCTCCTTTTGCCCTCTCCCTGCTCTGCGCCTTCCGCGTCATCACTTCCCCCCCGCACCGTGGCGGCATCTTTTACGTGCTACCGCCAATCTTCGATCATCCGCCGTTCCCCTTCTCCTCTTAGTCGAGCCGACAGGCCATGTTGCCCACCTCGATGCAACCCACTCACCCCAGGCCTGAACAACTACGAATGGTGCGGCAACGAGACGCTCGAGTCGTCCAACTGGAACACGATCACCTCGGGCTTTGCCGACATCCCCGTCGCGACGTACATGTCCGAGTACGGCTGCATCTTCAGCCCTCCCCGTCTCTGGACCGAGGTGACCGCGCTGTTCGCCCCGCCAGTTTCGGACGTGTTCAGCGGCGGCGTCGCGTTCTCGTACTTCCCCACGAGCGACGGGTACGGCATGGTCACCTTCAGCTCGGACGGCCAGTCGTGAGTTCACTACCACGTGTCCACTACCACATGTCCACGCGCGGCGCCGCTGACTCCAGCGTCACCACGTCCGGCGACTTTGACCGGCTCTCGGCCCAGTACAATTCGACCGCGACGCCCACAGGCCCGGCCAAGTCGAACGTGACGCAGGGGTCAGTCACCTGCCCGGCGGAGAATGACCAGTTCCGCGCGAACAACACTCTCCCGCCCACGCCGGACGAATCGGTCTGCAACTGTATCGATCAGAACGCGTTCACGTGCCGTGTCCTGCAGACGACGGCGGACGAGCCGAACAAGGTCGGCGCGCTCATCGAGTGAGTCCCGGTCAAGTGGGCCTCGTCTGTGTGCTCATGCCAGCTACGCGTGCTCGCTGCTCGGTCAATCGGGCGGAGGCGCCAGTTGCGACGCCATCGCCGGCGATGGCGAGAAAGGCGTGTACGGCCCCTTGGCGATGTGCTCTCCCGCCATCAAGCTCAGCTACGCCATGTCCGCGTACTTTAGCGTCAACCCCATCGACTCGAGCTGCGACTTTGGCGGTAATGCCACTCTGGTGCCGAACCGTGAGTCACGGGCCGCACGGGAAATGGGAGACATGCCAGCGCTAACGCCAGGACCCAACACCGCCCAAGATGCATCCGCCGCGGCGAGCTCGTGCCTTGCGCAGGTACCCTCCGGGGGCGTCTTCACGCCCAGCCCGTCCTCTGCCGGCCCGAGCGCGACGCAGACCGGAGGCAGCGGCGCGTCGTCCGCGCCGGCCAGTACGAGCAATGCCGCTGGTGCGAGCATGGGTGGTATCAGCAGCAGCTGGGTCGGCGGGTCCGTCATGGCGCTCGCGGTGGGCATGGGCGTGAAGATGATCTTGTGAGGCGCATGAGCCGCGACGAACAGCAGAGGTGGACAGAGGTTGTCAGGGACGGGAGGTCGGAGGACAGAAGCCCCGTGGGCGTGTCAGAAGAACAGCCAACATGGCCGCGGCTGCATGTGTGAAACGAACAGTGACGACTCGTGGCGCGCAGGCGGATCGGATCATATTGGCACAGACTGTAACGGACGGACAATGACTGCGCGTGTCTGCGATGCATATAGTGTATATTACGACTCGATTCGAGATCCGTCCGGTCCGAAGACCCCGGACTCGCTCGCAGCCGTGCCGGCTGTATCCGCAGTGCGGCACGTCGCCGCGTGCTGCGGATGACCAAGCGACGGTGCCGCGGATGAGATCCCGTGGTGACATCAAGGCGAAGATGCGGCTTGTCGGCCGACGACTGGGATGTGAGGAGCTCGGTACCCAGATCCGATTCGCGCAGGGTGCATTTGTCCGCGCGCCTGCGTCCTGAGTCTGAGGTGAATGTGACGTGGTCTGATAGGGCGTGAGAAGAAAGCGTTGCGTGCACGTGCACGAGCAGAAGGAGGGGGTTAGATTGGGTACAGCAATCAGCGCAGACTTGGCACCGTCTTGGCTGCGCCCAATGCCGCGATCGTGCTCTCTCCTGCCTCGCGCTCCGCTCACAGTGCGCTCGCTAACCTGGAGGACACGATTCCGGCCGATAATCGTTGTTGGGCGACCTGAGCTCGTCGGCGTACCGACGAACGAACGGCTGTTGTGCATAACTGGCGTGGTAGCGCGTGAGGTGATGCATTGACACTACCAATGTGATCAGGGTGCTCCCCGGGCGTGGGCGCAGGCACCCGCTCGTCCGAGATGAAGAACGGTCAGAGTGCTTGAGGAAGAAAGGCTTGGTATCGTGGGTCGGCCGACGACAGCGGAATGTGCGGCTCGCTGGTTGAAGGCTCCAGGTACGCCTGGATCGTATATAGCGCTAGGATATGGGCTCGCCCCGCCTGGGATTGCACGACCGACCCAGGACTGTTCCGCGATACGATGGCATTGTACGATCACAGCATGGACGTGCCGACGCTAAGCCGGGCGGAGACGGACGTCCGCCTGCGTGGGGAGAAGGAAGCATTGGACAGGTCGGCAGAGCAAGACAAGGACGACCAGGCCATGCACGGCGCGGAGTCGCCCTCTGTCCCACACCGCGGACCCCACGACGACGTACGTGTCTCAACGAGCTGCACTGCACAAATCATACTCCAGAGGGAAGGGCTAAGGGCCAGGATGAGGAATGCCTCGCGGCCGTTCCGTGGCTGATCAAGTGGTGTAGCCTCGCAGCGGTTATCGCGCTGCCGATGGGTGAGGTGGCAGGCCATACCCTCAGGGCCAAGGCTCATGGCAGGTGTAAACTGGTCAAACTCGGCGCTGGGCCCGCTGCGTAATACCCTCCGGAACGAGCTGGGCATCAACAACGAGCAGTTTGGCGTGATCAGCTCCGCGGATGCAATCGTCAACTCGTACGTCGTACCCGGCCCGATATGACTTCATTAAACGCCCCCCCGGGACCAGACCAGTGCTGAAAGTAGCATCTGGCCGCTCCTGGGCGGGCTGATCCTCGACTGGCGGGGCGTCGAGTTCGTCACGCCCCTCTGCACGCTCACGATCCTCGTCGGCGCGCTGCTCACGGCGCTTGGGGCGCAGGTGACCTCGTGGCGGACCCTCGCAGGCGGGTACATCCTCCAAGGGTTCGGCACCGCCCTCCTGGACTCGTGCCAGCAGGTCTACTTCCACGCGTTCGGACAGCGCCGGGGCCTCGCGTTCGCGTTCGGGCTGGAAAACGCCATCGCGAGCTCGATAGCCCTCGCGTCCGAGGCGTCCGCCGTGCCCATCAAGGATACCCTGGGCTTACGATATGTCTTTTGGATCGCGGCAGTGTTCTGCGGCGTCAGCGTCGCTATCAACTGGGTGTACCTCGGCCTGGTGAGGCGGTACGTACCGCCAAAGTACCGCGTGGGGTCGGGCAGGGCGCGCGCGGCGAAGAGGGGCGACAAGGCCAGGGCGCTCAGTCTCGAGCCGTTCAGACAGCTGCCGTGGTGCTTCTGGGTACTGCCGATGACGCAGCTGCTTCAGTCTGGCGCGGCGGATGGGTTCTCGATCGCCAGGGCGGATATCATCAGGATGTGAGTGGCGGCAAGGAAGGGATGGAGACTGGGCCTGCCCGTGTGCCACTCACGCTTCGTCGTCCCCGCGCATCGACGACCAGCATGTCCCGGCGCTCACAGCAGGAAAGGGTACTCTGAATCCACGGCGGGCTTCATGCAGTCCGGCACGACCGCCATCAAGGTGAGCACAGGCGCATCCGGGCACACTCGTCATCCGGGGCGAGCACGAGTGCCCCCGTGTGACCTACGCGAGCGCCACACACTGACCCGCCCCAGATCGTGCTCGCGCCAGTGCTCGGCTACGCAGTCGACCGCTGGGGCCACCGCTTCCACTACGTCGCGCTCGCGCCCCTGCTGTGGATCACGAGCTGTTCCCTCATCGGGTACAGCGACGCCCATCCGCTCGTGCCGCTCGTGTTTGCCAGTTTGGCGGGCGTGATCAACGGCGCGCCGCTGCGTGAGTGGCAACGCAGGCTCCGACCGCCTGTCGTTGGAGTCGTTGCCTGACCGCACCACCCCTTGCGGTTTGGGCCGGCGATCATGCACGACCAACTACGCTGTTTCCGGAGCTGACGGGCAGAGATGGCGCTGCACCTGCTGGTGGCGGACCACCGGCTCATCGGGACGGCCTTCGGCGGTAAGTCGGCTGCTCGCAATGCCCTCGCATATCCATCCTGCACCGCACCACCGCCCTGACTACAGTCTGGCGCGCATTCAACAACTCGGGCTCGGTGATCATGGACGTCTCCTTCGGGCGGATCCAAGACGGCACGCCCGAGATGGGATACGACCGCGTCCTGAAGCTCACGATCGGTCTCAAATCCCTCGCGTTCGGCCTGGGCGTGGGCTACATCCTCATGGACAGGTACAAGCTCGCGAGCGGGCTGACGATGACGCGCAAGGAACGCGATGCCGCAGAGGACGAGATTTCCGCGGTGGAGCGCGAGACACACCCCCTGCTCAGGCGGAGGGCGTACTTGAAGCTGACGGCGGGCGGGTTCGGTGTCCTGGTGAGCATGGTCGTTACTGCTTGGGTGCTGTTCTTCATCGGACTGGCGGGGTAGGGGAGTCCTGCAGAGGTGGTCTGCCTGAGGGCACATCACAGACGTGGTAGACATATGGACGTGATGGGCTCATGCATCGGTCCGATGAACTCGCAAAGGATCCATTCATCTGGGTGATGAAGTATGGTCTACCTCTACATGTGATGACCTCTTGGCCAGGGGGCACCACTGCTGCAGTTTCCCGGACCCGGTCGCCTTTGTCGTAGACCCTCCCTCCCGCTTCCGAGGGCTGGATGCCGGTGTAACACCGCACCTAATTGATCACCAACGCACGGGTCGCCGACGACTCCTGGTGCTGTGAAGTGCCGGATGCTAGTGCTTGTCGGCGAGAGAATACGGCGCACCTGGCACAGGAGTCGAAGCCGGGCAAATAGGGCGCAGGGGAGGGCTGCACTGCGCAACATCCGTTCGGACAGCGTGACCCTCCCCACTCCGCACGTCCACCATTCCAACCCCTCTCCGAGCGGAACAGTATGTCCTACATGGCCTACTCGCCCAGCGCTCCCCGTACACGCAGTATATCGAGCCACCGCATCGGCGCAAACCCAGCCCCGAAACCAGCAAGCCGCACGCCTTCGGTGATCCTGCAGTCAGCCGCGTGTCTCCTGTCGCCCATCAAGCCCGCGTCAAACGGCGACGTACGTCTCGCGCTCGTCATCCGTCAATGGAGAGGCGTCGTTTTCGCCGGGGTCCAGTTTGACCATCAGCTCGGTCCAGGCCGGAGTCGACTCCAGCTGGGCGAACCTGCGCCGTGAGCCGAGCTCCATATCGCCGGCTACGACTCACAGTCGCGTAAAGTGGATCCACAGGAGCGGCCCCGGCGCGGCGTCGAGCATATGTATGATCTGCCCGGTCAGCTCAGCCGGTGACACGTCCGTGCCAGGGAGGTTCGTACGCACCTTGACATGCATTGCGAGCCGTTTCAGTTCGGCTCGGGCTCGAGAGCTCGCCTCAGCCAGTAAGGCCGAGTACTGCACGTCCGCTGTACGGGCCACCGCGTCCTTGAGTAGCTCCCGGATCTTGAAGACGAGGTAGCTGTGCGTTGAGCAGAGCATGGAGAGCTGCGCAGCCGCAAAGGGGTCGGATGGTATATCTTCAGTAGCTCGGAAACCCTTCAACGACAGCTCGGCCACGGCGTTGGCGAGCTGGACGTCCACGAACGCGGCGAACTGGTCGAGCTCGATCCAGATGCGCGGCAGACTGTGCGAGGCAGTGTGCAGACCGCGGCGGAGGGCTGCTGTCAGTCATGTCTTGCGGCCACGGGCCACGCCCGCCAGTGCTTACGGCGATGGAAGTCCGCGGCGAATCTGCGCAGCACTCGTACAGCCCCTGCCAGGCCGCTGTTCTGCGCGAGGCCGTTGTTCAGCCCGCCGGTGCCTGGAGCGTCAGGGACGAGCGGCTGTCGGAGCCACATGTCCAGCGCCGGCCAGTCGTCGAGGTCTTCCTGCGTCCACAGGGGTCGGACGCCCATATCCGCCGAGTTGCGCGCATCCGTGAAAAGGACGTAGTGCCCCAACTGCAAGGCGGCCGGGTCGATCTGGGACGGGTCGGACTGTGAAGTATGGGTGGACAGGTACTGCCGATACAGCCCCACAGCCGAGCTGACGAAGGGCCGACAATGTTCGGCCGAGAACGAAACTGGCCTCAGAGGGTATGGTCGTGAGACGTCGAGACGGCTCACCTCGCGCGATGAGCGACAAGCTCGACGCGACCTGGATGGCCTCGAGGGTGCAGACCCGCCAGAGCCCGAGGGCCTCGTACCGCGCCATGGCAATTTCGGCGAGGCGGCGACACGGCCCCTCGCGCACGAGACCGAGGGTGTGAGGGGATGTCAGGTCTGCGCCTTCCAGCACGACCTGCCGAGGCTTCAGCCGTTGTGTGGAGGATGGGACGGAATGCAGACTCACGGGGTGCATGGTCGACCGCGCCCCCAAGGCTAGCATGACACGTATCATCACCTATGCATCAGACCCGCTCAGCGGCGGATACGCACTTCTTGACACGAGTCCAGGTCGTCGAACCGCCCGCCCGCGGCCGCGAAGGATAGCGAAGGGCTCATGATCTGAAACATGTGTCTGGCCAGTCAGCTAGCGACGAAGTCGTCCCCAATCGCCGTGACATACCCGTGCGTACGGGCAAAGGTCGACAAGATGGAAGAGGTAAACTCTGTTTGAAGCTCAAAGCGGACCAGAGCCTGTTCTGGGCTCGCAGAGATGCAGGCAAGCTCGAGGATATCGTCGACGGCGGGTGTGTCGCATGGGCCGGCGTCGGACGCAGTCGGCGTCGACTCTGATGGTGTGGAGATCCGGCTGGAAGCGGCCTCGCCGTATGTCTGCCTGCGGGTGAGTCGACCGGCGTGACAGGCCAAACAGCCAAGGCTCACTCGACTTTGTCCACGTTCGCTCCTCGTCGAGGCCGGCGTGCAGCGACGACACCGGGGCCAGGGCAGCTGAGACGTCAGCAGCCCTCCGGACGTGGGACCGTGTCTGGATCGGCTTGACTGACTTGAAATTGCGCCTGATACAATTCGAGCATTGAGTCTTGCCCTCCTTCAGGTCACACTTGACCCGCCGGATCCGGCTGCGCGTCAGCAGGGTCCGCGACATGCCTTGCGCTTTAGCCACCCACCAGGGATCGCACGTAGCTCTCAGAGCCGGCATCGCTTGGTCCTGTGATGCTTGTACCTCATGTGCATGAAAGTAGACAACCTAGGAGATGGCATCTGCACTCATGTGAACAAGGGGCATCACGATGAACGCCGTGCCCCGCGGGATATGACCGAAAATGCCTCTTCGGGCAATTCGGCCATCTATTTTTGGCCGGCGGCGAGCGAGCACGCAGCGAGGTAAATAGCGAGTTAACTTGCGAGACCATTGTAGCGCCATGCTCTGTCCAGCCCGCCCCTTGGCATCGAGACGATTGGATCTGCATGCCGAGGAGCTTGCGCGGCGTGCTGTGCCATCCGGGGGCGAGATGCCCTCCGAGGGACGCCGTCGCGCGTCAGAGAACGCAGAGTCCGCCGGGTATAAGAAGCGCTCTTCGAGATCGACTAGAGGGTACCCCCATCGTTCCCCCGTCCCCCGCCGCCCTGTCATCCGGTACAGACACACAACATGACCTCTAACCAAGCTGGTGACAAGCCACACCCTCCCTCCGTGCCATCCGTTTCATCCGGGGAGGAACATACATTGCGCGAGTCGAGCTCCCGGGCGGACAGGGATGTCGAAGCCGCCAAGTCGGAAGACGCCGACGTGGAGAAGGACGGGGAGGAAGACACATACCTCCACGGCATCCAACTTGCCCTCGTCTTCGTCGCTCTAGCTTCGAGCATGTTCCTCATCGTGCTCGACCAGACGGTGAGCCGCGCAGGGGTACCAGGCTTATACGCCGCTCACGCGCAGATCCTCATCCCCGCGATCCCCGTTATCGCCTCGCACTTCAACGCCGTCAAGCAGATCGGGTGGATCAGCTCGTAAGTCCCGCGTACGTCGCCGGGGTAACTCCACTCACCGGCAGCTCATACTTTGTCACGCAGTGCTCCACCATCTTCCTCTGGGGCCAGGCACTCGCCTTCTTTGAGCAGAAAGTTCCGCTGATCATGGGTGAGTGGTGATACGCCCTTGTCCCTTTCCCGGTCTGGCGCATCATGCTCACCGCGCAGCCATCGGCATCTTCGAGCTCGGATCGCTGATCGCGGCGGTATCGCCCAACTTTGTCGCGCTGATCGTGGGCCGGGCCGTCGCCGGACTCGGCGGCGCGGCGATCATGGTCGCGGCGATCAGCATCTCGTCGACCGTCATCGAGCTCAAGAAGCGGCCCATATTCTTCGGGTGAGTCTGGCGCTGCTCCGTCGTGAGAGTGCTCACGCGCAGCATGTTCGGCCTCATGTTCGTCCTCGGCAGCAGCCTGGGCCCGATCATTGGCGGGAGCTTCACAAGCCACGTCTCGTGGCGGTGGTGCTTCTATGTGAGGCCCATCCCCTGGTCTGGCTTCTGACTCGGGCTGACGACGCAGATCAACCTGCCCGTGGGCGGCCTGTCCGTGGTTGCCATCACCTTCCTCATCCCGCGCACCAAGACGCCCGTGCGACCCGCCAAGCCACCTCACTTCCTGCTCCGCGTGCTGCGGGGCATGCTGGGCGACGTCCCTGTGCTCGCTATCGACGGGTTCGTCTCACGCGTGACCAGCCTTGACTGGATCGGCGGTGTCATCGTGCTTGGAGGTGAGTCCCCCGAAGTGGTACACGGCAGCGGTGCTGACTCTAGGCATCGTCAGCCTGACGCTCGCTCTCATCGCCGGCGGCGCGGACGGCTGGTCGAGCACCACAGTCATCGTCGGCATGACCGTCTTCGGCGTGGCGATCATCTTGCTCAGCCTGTGGGAGGCGGTCGTCATGAAAGAGGACGGGATGATCCCGCTCCGGGTCGCGCGCTACCTCTCCGTGTGGGGCGCGTGCGGCGTGTCGTTCATGCGCATGACCAACTCGTGAGTCCCGCTCGACACTCGAGGGCATGAGCTGACGAGCCAGGCTGGTGATCATGACGTACCTGCCCACCCTGCTCCAGGCCACGCGCCACTACTCTGTCAGTGACCGCCTTGCCAGAGAGTCTCTCAGCATGAGCGCCGAGCTAACCCACAGTCGCTCAAATCCGCCACCGCCACCCTGCCCTACGCGATTTGCATGGCCGTCTTCGCCATCCTCGGCTCGGTCGTCGTGCAGAAGACGGGACGATACAAGTGGGCCCTAATCCTCGGCTCGGCCGTGTCCGCAGTGGGCGGCGGCGTCCTGTACACCTTGGACGCGCACTCTGCCTATGCCGAGATCGCCGGCTTCCAGGTGAGCCCGGCGGGTCATGCGCAACCCAGCCCGTGCTGATATGCCCAGGTCATCGCCGCCCTCGGGGCGGGGCTCGTCCAGATGAACGCGGTCTGTGAGTCTGGAGCCATAGGACGCCCATTGACAGGGCCGGTGCTCACGACCAGTGGCCGCGCAAGCGGACCTCGACGCGCTGGGCCTCAAGGCGGACATCCCGCAGGCGACGGCCCTCGTCTCGTTCTTCCAGCTCATCGGTGAGTCGCGGCGTTTACGCGTGGAGATTTGATGCTGAGCAGCAGGGGGCAGTCTGGGTGGATCGCTCGGCGGCGCGATCCTCACGACGGGCATCCGCGCGCACACCAAGGCCCTTCCGGCCGCGACGGCCACGGCGGTGTCGCAGTCGGTGGAAGAGGTGTGGACCCTCACTGGGACGCAGAGGGACATTGCGGTCACGGCGTACAGCCTCGCCATGCGCAACGTGTTCCTAACGGGGGCGGTGGCGGGGGCGGTGGGAGTCTTGTTCGCGCTTCTCTGCCGGGATCACAAGTGAGTCGGGCGCGGTCGCTGTCTGCACGGGTTTGTGCCGTGGGGAGGGGGCTGACGGCCAGCATCAAGGGCAAGAATTACAAGCATTAGATGGTCGGCAGCGCGCCCCAGGGCCTGAGGTGGTGTATAGAACGTCTCGGGATCGATTGCATGTATACTGTATCACTCCCAAACTTCGATGATTGTTTCCCTCCTGCGACGCACCGATCCGTTTGGCTGACCGCTCCGCATCCTCACCACTCCAGTACCCTACTGACTGCCTGGACGATCCCCTCTGCCCGTGGTCTTGATCCTCAAGACGGCAGTACTCCTACCTCTGCCACCATTGCTCCTCGACCGGCCTCATCTGGCTGGCTGAAGCATCGCCCGAGCCCAGACCGGACAGTGAAGAGCTACCAAGACGGCCGATCATGCTCCGTGGGGGCCAGTTGTATTTGGTTCCGCTGACGTCACCTCCCGAGACCAAGAAGCTAAGCCTACTCTTGGCGTTGGTACTAGTCGACCGGCGACGCTTCTTCTCCTACTCTACTTGCTCACCTCACTGTCCCTCAGCCGCTGTCCTCATGCATGATGCGCTCTATCAAGCGACTGTCCGCCCTAGCCCATCTGGAGCGCGAGTCGGCCCCGGCCCGCAGGCGATCAGGTTCATCACGTTTCCCGCCCCCCTTCCGGGGTCATACCTCGTGTCCAAGCCAGAAGACAGACCAAGACTCCAATCAAGGCGGTGATATAGCGACGGCTACAAAACCGCACCACCGCATCCCCCCTCTCGTCATTGTTACACCGCATCCCTCGACCAGTCAGAACATTGCGCCGAGCACTCGTTCGACTCGGTGGTTGGCATTTGGGATCTGA
>Ga0308169_10005401_pt1 | contig 11624 bp, 15 predicted proteins | sample PhyBR1_2_FD_202139 | JGI IMG/M metagenome (GOLD analysis project Ga0308169, IMG submission 202139) | Phyllosphere microbial communities from UC Gill Tract Community Farm, Albany, California, United States - DLSLSB.R1 | ecosystem: Host-associated > Plants > Phyllosphere > Unclassified | place... | reverse complement strand
TAATTCGACGACCCTGAAGTCACAAGCCCTCGGGCCTGTCATTCCACGAAGACCGTACTCGCATCTCCCGCATACGCGATCAATTGCATGACTCGTAATGGAACAAGTGCATACATTTCATGCAGGTATCGTTATGTACAAGTTGACTCCACGACCCTTCGTCACTGATCGCCTGACCGATGCCCTTAGCGCACCACGCTTGCGCCCGGGACTATCCAAGTCTACTTCTTCCTGTCGAGCTTCCACTTCCATACGTCGTTTTGTTTGCTCTTTCTCTCTCCGTTCTTGTCCTCCGGCGCGTTCGCATCCTCGACCCAGCCTGCCTTCTGTATCCGCTGCGCCGCACCCTTGCCCGCATGACCGAGATGCTTTTCCAGCTGTATTATGGCCGCCTTGAGCTCGCGGATCCGGAGCAAATGCGCCGAGAGGGACGCGTACGTGGCGATGCGTTGACGCTGCAGTCAGATACGACGTCGGCGAGCTATATGCGACTTACCTGTGCTTCTTCCCGCTCGTACTCAAGCATTTCTTCATCCTCCAACTGCTCATCCGCCTTGTGCTTTGTGGCCTTGGCAGATGACTCCACAACGTCGTCTTCCCACCCCATGTCCACGATATCCTGCGGCTCTGCGACGGGTGTAGCAATTTTGGAGGGCCCAGCACCGGCAGTTTGAACTGATATTAGTGTAGGTTTGCCCGGACCGACATTCCGACTCACGCTCATCACGCGTCTCGGCAAAGACCAGATGCTTCTCCTCCCTCGCAGCCTGCTTGTTCGAGGCCTTGTTCCGTTTCGTCTGACTCGCTTTCGGTATGATGCCGCCCTCGGGCGACACCGCAATGCCCACCTCCGCTAACCGTTCGATCTCTTCCAGCTCCATCCTAGCATCCCACCCATCTGGGCCGGTCGGCGGCAGCGTGGACTCGATCTCACGCTTGAGCTGCGCCGCTTTCTGTCATCAGTATCGCCCGAGATACATGTCATGACGCGCGCTCACCTTTTGGTCCTTGGCCAGCTGTAATCGGATGTACCTTACATCCTGCGTTTTCAACAGCTTGACCGTATCCGCCGACAAGGCGACGTTGCCTCGGTCGCCAATGGCCACACCATCCTTCGTCCGTCCCTTGACCATGCCCCAATAGAACTCATCCTTGTTCCTGAACGCCGCCTTCTCCCTCAATGTACGCAATCGCGCCTGCTTCGAGTTGTAGTCCCGCGCTCGGTGGACATAGTCTTTGTGCTTCTCCAAATGACCCAGACGTTTCCGATTCAGAGGCTGGGCCCGCTCCTTGTGGTTGCGGCGGGCCATCGTGTCTGATATCAGCAGTGGCCCGACGGCCTTCTGCCTGTCTACTCACTCTTGAGCGCCGAGTTGACCATGATGGAGGGTGTATGAGGGTTGAAAGGTGAACAGCTTGCCACCCAAAATACTGAAATTCCACCCGGCCGTTCGAGCGAGTTCCGTCGGAAAGATCGTGGTGGGGACTTGGCTCAAGCCAACTTTTGTTTCCGCGATTATCCGACTGACAACCAACCACCCAGACTTTTGGACACCGGCAGAGGCATCGACATCCCCATCCCCACCTTGTACACTGCATCCCTCGCCTCCTCTCTCAGCCTCTGCCCCGCCCGCCCGCTCCTTGCCCCTCGACACCGCCGGCGGCGCACCTTTTGACGGGCTGAAAAGGACCAGACGGTGACGCCGCCATGTACGGCAAGGATGCGTCGAGTCTAGGTCTCGGGCTCGCCAGAGCGTTTTTACGGCCATGCACATCGGGGTCCGCTCGATCATTACGGCCTGGCAAAGATGTCTCTCTGTTTGCTCGTCGATCTTTGTCTACGGTCCGACCCTCAGCTCCTTCATCATGTTTTCGTCCAACGTCTCGTTTACCGGCACCAATACGGCAGAGCTTGATCCTTCAAGCGCTCCGATTTAACTCGTCCACCTCCAAACCGGCCGAATTGACAAAGACATCCGCCGAGTCCCCTCATGTCGAGCGCACAATGTCAAACACCCCACCCTCACCTTCGACTCTCGTCACGGCGGAAGACAAGACTCCTGCGGAGGATGAAACGGCATCGAAAGCGATATCAAGCACCAACAAAAAGGAGGATGAAAGCCCTGATGTCGCTTCCATCATGCGCATGCTTGAGTTCGCCAAACCACAATGGAAGCTCATCACGGCCGGAGTGTTCTGCTTGGTGATTTCCACGGGTGTCAATCTGGGTATTCCATGGGTCATCGGACGGATCATCGATTTCTTCGCCCCTGGATCGGACGCTACGTTGCTCTTCGGCATGCCGCTGGAGTGGGCCACCGCGACAATGGGTGTACTCTTGCTGGTCGGTGCTGCTGCCAACTCGGGCCGGAGTATTGCTCTGCGGTTATCTGGCCAGAGGACAGCCGCTCTCATCCGGTGCGTCGTGCCTTTCGCGGTTGGACTGTATTGACCGACAGGAACCGGACTTATGGCAAGTACCTCGCCCTGCCGCCATCGCACATCGAGTCTGCTGGTGTGGGAGACGCCCTGTCCCGTCTTGGGCAAGACACCTCCATAGTTGGTCAATCGCTGTCAGAGAACCTGGGAGAAGGCCTCAAGGCTGTGCTCGGCGCTGCGGCCGGTATCGTCGCCATGTGGTTGATCTCGCCGACCCTCACCATGGTCATGTTACTCGTCATCCCGCCCATCTCCATCGGATCCTTCTTCTACGGTCGCTTCATCCGCAAACTCTCGCTCAAGACGCAAGAGGCCATGGGAGGCATGTCGAAGCTTGCCGAGGAGAGGCTCTCTGCCCATCGCACCGTGACGGCGTCGAACACCCAACCCTCGGAGCGATCTTTGTTCGCAGGCAAGGTGGACGGCGTGTACCAGCTGCAGAAAAAGGAGACGTTCGCGAACGGTATCTTCCAGGGTGCCAACGAGGCTGCAGGCGACCTCGCCATGATCGGACTGCTGTTGTACGGAGGCGTGCTCGTGCGCAGGGGAGAAATTTCTGTCGGAGACATGACGGCGTTGTTCATCTACGTCAATTGGATCGAGTGGAGCTTGAACAGTGAGTTTCTGAAGTACATCCGAACTCCAGGAGCTCATCCCAGCCTTGGCGAGCTTCTTCACCGGTTTGATGAAAGGTGTGGGAGCGTCGCAACGTATCCTCAGCTTGCACACAATGGCGTCGCCTGTGCCCCTTTCCATCGGAGAGCCGGTACCTCGCGATGGTGCCGGCTCAATCGAGCTTCGGGGTGTGCAATTCGCCTACCCCTCGCGACCAGACGTCAAGGTCCTGGACGGGCTGAACCTGCGCATCGACAAAGGTGACCGCATCGCACTGGTGTAAGCTTTGCGTCTGATTCAATGTTGATGCCTTGCTGACGCGTAGTGGCGGAAGCGGCAGCGGAAAGTCCTCCATCCAGCTTCTTCTTCTGCGGTTCTACGACCCCACGAAAGGTCAAGTCTTGCTCGATGGTAAAGATATCAAGTCGTTCATCCCCGAGTCATGGCGAGACCGGATCGGTGTCGTCCCCCAGGACCCTGTGCTCTTTGGCGGAACGATCCACGAGAACATCGCGTACGGTCACCCCAATGCCTCTCGGCAGGACGTCATGCGAGCTGCCAAGGTGGCCCACTGCGACTTCATCGAATCTATGCCAGAGGGATACGACACGGTCATCACCAAGGCCAGTCTGTCCGGTGGTCAACGACAACGCATTGCCATTGCCCGAGCTCTGGTTGGCAACCCGTCGGTTTTGCTCATGGACGAAGCGACTAGTGCACTTGACTCGGAGTCTGAGCGAGCAGTCAACGCTGCCCTGGACAACCTGTTCGATAACTCGGATATGACGGTTATCCTGATCGCGCACCGATTGTCGTCTATTGCTCAAGCGGACCGGGTTGTACTGCTTGACGGAGGAGCGGTCGTCGAGGACGGCACGTACGACGATCTGATCTCCCGTCGAGACGGCAAGTTCAGGAAGATGGTCGAGTCGCAGATGGCCAAGATCGGCGAGCCCGCTTCGGTTGGAGAGGAGAAGGACGAGACAGCCGAGGAGGCCACCGTTAGCGCTGGCGCTGCGGCTGAGCCAGCACAGCGAACCACGACTCAGGCGAAAGCCGCCTCCACGCAGGCGTCGTCGGCTTCGTCGCCATTTAGCAACGGCGGTCAGAAGCGATCAATGCACTCGCACGCGCTTTCCCGACCACACACGGCCCAAAGCTCGCCGGTCGCACGTGACCCAAGGACCGTCTTCGAAGCTGCCCGAATGGACGCGCCGCCTTTCCCTCATATCGACGTCCCGGCTGTGGGAGCGCCGCTCGCCCCGCTCGACACGTATCGTCCCAACTCGCCGCTTACGCTCAAGCGCCTGCTTGGGTTGTACTCTCAGCTGTCCAAGAGGAACCTGTCGATCTTGATGACGCTTACGGCAACGACGGGATTGGCGCTCTCACCTCTCCCGACGGACATGCCGCTCTTGCTGAGCCTCACGGCCGGGACATTCCTCACCTCCGCTGCGGCCAACACCTTCAACCAAATCCTTGAGGCGCCGCTGGATGCGCAAACGCCTCGAACAAGAGTGCGACCGCTCGTCATGCGACGGATCACCCCCTTCCACGCGGCCATCTTCGGCGCGGTCTGCACGGTCCTCGGCGGAGTCATCCTCTTCTTCGGCTGCAACCCAACCACTGCGGCCCTCGGTATCGGCAATCTCGTGCTCTACGCCGCGATCTACACTCCCATGAAGCGATTCACCGTCGCGAACACCTGGGTCGGCGCGATCGTTGGCGCCATCACGCCGCTCATGGGCTGGACAGCCACAGGCGGATACCTCCTTCCCTCATGGGACCAGCCCCTTCAATTCCACCCATTCTCACTCTCGCTGCCCAGCGAAACGACACCGAACCCGCTGACGGCTTACGTCCTCTTCCTCCTCCTCTTTTCGTGGCAGTTCCCGCACTTCAACGCGCTTTCGCACCTCATCCGCGGCAGCTATGCCCTCTCAGGGTACCCCATGCTGTCGGTCCTGTCCCCGCGGCTGAACGCGCTCGTCTCGCTCCGCCACGCGGTACTCCTCGTGCCGTTTACGGCGGTCCTCGGCCCCATGTCCGGCTCGGTCGACTGGTCCTTTGCCCTCACATCCGCCGTGCCCAATGCCATATTCGTCCAGTCCGCATGGACGTTCTGGCGCCATACGACCGAAGCGGCCGCGAAGAGGGTGTTCTTTGTCAGCCTGTGGTACTTGCCCGTGGTGCTGGGTCTGATGATGATACATAAGAATGCCGCGAGTTGGTTGGGAATCAAGAAGGGCGAGGATGAGGACGATGCGGAGCGGATAGATCCGCAAACAGTACGGAAGCTGGCGTGATGACGAGGGGGGAAATGTGCGGAAGTGACGGCATCTGGTTACGACCAGGGTGATGTGTGATCTCGGGAATAGGCATTTGTACATACATACTCAGCATTCATATGGCATTTCACCTCGCTCCATCAACGTTTGGGTGGCCTGCTTTTCTCCTTGTCCCCCAGTACGGGCGAGTGTGAACTCGTTCTTATTCCCGGACTCAGCAGCGCACGCTGCGTGCGCTCGCCTCCTTTGTACATGAGCAGCTGGTGTGAACTCTGCGGCCCGATCGATCAAGGCGTCACTCTCACTGCTCTCCCTTTGTGCTCGAGGGGGCTTATCGGACGATCCCTTGGCGGACAAAAGAGCTGGCACGAACCTAGCCAGCAACTGCATGGCTCTGGTCAGGTCAGATGGTTATGGCCAGGTGAGGCGTGGTTCGGTGCGCTGGGCATACATCGGTGTTACACCGTCCATTATACGATCGACAGCGATGTCAGGGTCCATCAAGCAGCTGCCTCGTCTGGCGCATGTGATTTTGCAGTGCTTGACCGTAGTCCTGCTCCTCAGCTCGATATGTCTCGCACTGCTTATCGTTCTCACTCCGACGTACGGCCAATCTCTCTCGATGTTCACGCTCGAGCCGATGGGGCAAGAGCGTGCGGGAGTAGCGATGATGACTCCATCGAACGCCACGAATGCCAGCAGTGTGCCGCCGCGGCTCCAAGTATCGGATACAGCGACGTCGCAACCGTCAAACGACCATCCTACGATGTCGGACCGTCCGACGAAGGGAGATGCGGCGGATGGCTCAGACGGGTCAGTCGATCGGTCGACTGGGCGGTCGATGTACAGATGGCTTGGCGTACATGGGCCGAGCATCTACGTCGGGGCGATGCGTGAGTTTCTCATCGAGCGCCGGTCGCGATCACGGGGTGACGGGCAGAAATCTGCTCTAGAGCCGATAACGAAGCGAATATGAGCTGTACCTCAGCCTCCCTGGGGCCGTTTCGCGAGTAGCATCGGGAGAGCCGCTCGCTGAGTCGCTAGCACGCGCACATACGCCGCGTTTCTCCCGTCCACCCTCCAAGAACCACTCCTGAAACTTCCCACGGCGGCGCCCGCACCGATCCTCCTCCTTGTGGGCGGCACGGCCGCTCTGTTGGCGACGCTTTTGTACTTCTACCGCCTACTGTCCGCTTCGTCACTTGCTGCTCAATCACGTTGGGTCCGCCGGAAAGCAAACATCCTCCGTCGTCATCCCCGCTTGACCCGGCAACTGTCGGTCGGGTCGACCGGCTGGCATGCGACTGGCGATGTGAGACCAGATTCGCCCGACTCGGTGACAACGTTGGTGCACCCAATATCGGGGGATATCGTCAAGCGGAAAAAGGGGTGCGGGACGAAACCTCATCTAGCGTTCTTTGTCCTTGCGACCGCCGCTTTCGGGCTGATGGTCGCCTCGAGTGCGGTGGAGATCATCATCGTCCATAAGGCGAAGAATCGATGGAATGAGAAGGATGCGGCGAGACTAGGGATGAGATTCGAGATTGGGGTTCTTGCCTATCGTGAGTACCGCCCCGCACCGACACATAGACCTCGACTTTGTCGCATAGTGGTGCTGACAGTGAGTGATTGTCTGCCTACCCGCTGTTATGGTCCTCGCCATCATCTCCGCGTCGGTGCCGGCCTTGTACGCCCGCTGCGCTTCGCGCAGATCCCACCAAGAAGCCTCGGTGGAGCGAGTTGAAAGCCGAGTCAGCGTCGAGAAGATCTCCTCTCCGCGGTATCTGGACTCGACGACGATCACTCGCGTGCCAGACGAATGGACGAGGATCAGCCTCGATCGACCAGCTCGTCCGAAATCCGCGAGGATCGACGAAACGGTCGGACGGACCAAGCGGGAGTCGGTGAGGCAATCGTGGCGCAGCGCGATGAGTGATGTTGGCGTTGCTGTGTAGTGATAAGGGTACCGCCTGTGTCGGAGACTGTGTTGATAGGATGAGATGATGAGCTGTGTATAAGTATTCAAGTGGGACCGACGGTACATCGTAAGCGTCTGAACGGCTTGGCTGGAGTTCGTCTACAATGTATCATGCATCGCTAGTGCTGGGCCGGGGTATGAGGGAAAGGATATCACGCTTCGTGCCGTAAGTCGCTTCTCCTTGGGGCTGGGAGTCAGCGCAAGAATTGAACCCAGCAAAGACACGCCGGGCGGACGCACCGATCAAGGGATGCAGTTGAGCGAGGTACGTGACGGCCCACCTGCAGATCAGCTACCAGCGATGGATCATTGAGTAGAGACAGCTCACATGATGTAGCAACATGCGACCGAGAGGGCGACTGATGTGCGCACGAGACTGTCGGATCAGCTCGAGATTCGATCATGGACAAGGGGAGGGGAGAAACGAAGCCTCACACTTGGTTCTTCCCCCGCGGGATCACGAACCACGCAACGGCGGCGATGGCAGCACAGACCAGGCCGACGACGACGACGTGGAGGAATGACATGTTGTCGGCGGTGTTGGCTGTATGAGCGAGGTGAGGATGGTGGGTAAATGGCTCATGGCAGGATGGGACTCATTACTATGTGGTCGTCGGTCATTGCACGCCGGAAGGAGCGGAATCAAAATTCACGTGGACGAGACTCGGGAGGGCGGTGGCGAGTTAAGCGGGTGACGTCGAGGCCGACACAGACCCGAAGAACTCGAAGATTGGCTTCATCCAGGTAAATCACCTAGGCATTGCCTTTACATCCCCAACAGTCGCCCGCCATGTCCGCGTCGGAAGCGGACAAGTTCCCCGCCGACTTCAAGAAGACGCCCGGAACGCTGAGCGTCACGGCGACGCATATCGCCTGGGTGCCGACGGAGCAAGGGGCAATGGATAGGCAGAGTCAGGCCTTGAATCGTGTTGTCAGTGAGTCGCAGGGCCATGCATGCATATTGCCAGCGCGCAGAAGGAGCACTAGCAAGACTGATGAGCTTCGTCTTACTCATTACAGACATGCTGGCGTCGAAAGCGGGCTCGGCCAAAGTCTCGCTCAAGCTCCTGTTCAAGGACGAGATTCCCGCCGGCGGTCTGCACTTCACATTTACCAATCCGAACGCCGCCATGCGAGAGGAGGATCGGAAGATTGTACAAGACATATTGATCCCTTTCGTCGCCGCGAACCGAGCTGGAGGCGCCCCTTCGGCCGCTACGACCCCTGCTCCCGCTACGAATGGCGCAGATGCCGCGGCTTCGGGACCGTCCACCCCCAACGTGACCGGCACGCCCACGTCGCTCATCGGTAAACGCAAGCTCAGGGAGGAGGAGAACAACGCACCCAGTCCTGCTGGCTCAACAGGATCGGGAGGGCCTAAGCGGGCAAGAGAGCCGGAGAACAAACGGTTGAAGATCCGGGTGCTAAAGAAGAACCCGCACCTGGGCGAGCTTTTCCGTGCATTGGTGTCTAATCCGCCAGAAGGCGGTCCAAGGATCACTGAAGCCGAGTTCTGGCAAGGAAGAGAAGTGGGCTATCGCGACCGACGGTGTCCATAAGCTGATTGCCAGGCACTGCTGCGGGCCGAGGAGATCGCTGAGGCGCAAAGACCGGGTCGCCAACCCAGGCTTATCGATGATAGATTCGGGATGAGTGACGCGAAGCGTGGGGCAGCGGGAGCGGGAGGTACAGGCGTAGGCATCAAAGCCAAAGCGGACACGGGGCCTGAAGTATTGTCGATCGGGAGGGAGGATATCGCTCAGATCTTCGAGGAGTTTCCGGTCGTGCAGCATGCGTATGCGCAGCATGTCCCAGGAGTGAGTAGGAGTCGGGGGCATCTCCAGCTGACAAGGCAGCAAATGAGCGAGACAGAGTTTTGGTCTCGGTACTTCCAGTCGCAGTTGTGGGAGCGACATAGAGCGTCTGAGAGGAAGACTGTCAACGATGAAGCGGTCAGGCGGAAGGACGACATTTTCGACTTGTACCTGGAAGATCCTGACTGGAGTGAGCGAACCACAGACGACGGCCAGCCTCTGCTGATGGGCAGATGTTCAGCCGAAAGAAAAACAGCCGGATCATGTCGAGAGATTCCTGGACCTGTCAGCGACGGAGGAGGATCACGGAGAGGTTGGCTTGATGTTTCACGCTGCGCTCATCCGAACTGACACCAGACGGCGACGCAGCGGGACCACACCATGCAGGCAGGCAGAGAAAGAGGTGCTCTGCCGCTGATTCGGCGGTTCAACGCCAACGCTGCGAGGTTGTCAAAGGGTGTGACAGCGTGAGTGTGTCAAGGCGTTCACGCCATGCAGTGCCGCTGATAACTCAGTGGAGAGAGTGCAGGATACCTCAACACCGCGTTGCCTAGCGTGAGCAGTTGTGTAGCGGCACCGTAGCAAGGCTGATTGCGCAGGATACCAACATCTACGACGAAATTGACCTCGAAGACTTGCGAGGTCCAGCAGAGCCGGAGACGATATCAATACAGGTGCAAGACTCGGACGAGAAGGAAGGGGAGGCCGCGATCAGGAGAGGCATCATGCCGGGCAAGTCGAATGATGTGAGAGCGACCGCGGTGACACCGCCATCAGAAGCTGACCAACAGGACCTCGCCAGCTATGCTGATGCATACACCAACGCACTTCTCGACTACGCACCCAACCTCGCTTCTGTATCCTTGCTACCTCCACCGGGCGGCTGGGAGAAGAACCGGATCGAGTCGGGCGGCTCAGCAGAACAAGCGAGATCATACGAACGGTACCAAGCGCAAAAACTCGCGGCGGAAGCGGCCGGCTATGCCGTCAGAGACTTGCACATTGCAGCCAATGCCGAAACGACGGCACTAAGTGAGCGTCCTTCAAAACCCTCTTCTCCTTGACAACCATGCTGACACTCAGCACCGCTTCCCCATGCTATCCTTGAGGCTATGCGGTCGTGTCACAACGCCGCTACCGAATTCCTGCGTCAGTACTGGTCGGCCTTGCTCCCGCTACCGGCAGGAGCTTTAGGAGGCGGGCCGACGGCGATCCCCAAAAACAAGGAGGCGCGCGATCCCGCTAAAGCGGCTAAAATGGCCAATTACCTCCGGTCGACGGAGAAGAAGATTGAGGCGGTGGTGCATACTGCGACGATTGAGGGAATCAACCCCGAAAGGATACGCACGGTGAGTGTGCTTGAACGCGTCGAGGATGCGCGGTCTAGATTGAAAGGGGTGTTCTTTGTATTGTGTTGAAACTCCAGGCACTGGCACCGACCCTGTGCGCAGTCAACACCGCGTTGAGACGCGAAACGACGAGGCTGACCGGTGCCGCGGCTTGAACGGGATGATTGGGACCGAGTGACGTACTGCATGGACCGCGGATTCGTTGTAGACTAGGTGTCTGGGCCCATGCTTGCAGGGAAGCGATAGTGGGGTGATTGTCAGCGGTGGGGGGTTTAGTGATGCATCCCCCGGTTAACCGGTGCTATGCAAAAAAGGGACCCCCGGAACGGTTCAACTATTTTGATGCGCAGTCGACGTTTCATCTCGACGCCACGGGTCGACATCAAGCAACGCTGCCTTGGATACTTAAAGGATCAAATCGTCGCACAGCATCAACTCACTTCCCGTATCCTTTTCTCTTTCCCACCCACCTGCACTCAGCAAACCACCACAACCAAAAGTCTCATTGCCGAAATGCGAGCCTCTGTCATTCTCCTCGCCCTTCTGCCGGCGCTCGCCGCCGTGAGTCGACAACGTGTCCACGCATCATGACGTAAACTGACCGTCTAGGCCAAGTCGTTCAACGCTCGTCAGGACGACGGATCAGGGGATGCTCCTGCGCCCTCGGATGGAGCTACCGGCGGCGACGGTACCGGAGCGGATGCCGGCGCCGATGCCGGTGCTACCGACGGTACCGGGGCTGATGGAGCTGATGGCGCGGCCGAAGCCACCGGCACTGATGGCGCCGACGGCGCTGCTGAAGCCACGGCCACCGATGGAACTGCCGGTGCCACTGATGGAGCTGCCAGCACCGATGCTGGTGCTGATGCAACCGGTGCGGACACTGCCACGTAAGTTATTCCCACCGCCTGACGACGTTTCCGCTCGTCTGCCCTCCCATTTTGCCTGTCCCACCTCGTATGACTGTGAGACGCTGATACCCAGCGCCGTCTCCTCGAGCGTCGCCGCCTCCGGGACCTCCACTGCAGCTCCGGGCATCTCTGCTTTGTCGGCCATCTCCGGCACTGGCGCCGCGACCTCCAGCGGCCTCGCCACGTCTCGACGAACCTCCGCCTCGGCTTCATCGTCCGCCTCGGGATCC
>Ga0308169_10005398_pt1 | contig 11627 bp, 13 predicted proteins | sample PhyBR1_2_FD_202139 | JGI IMG/M metagenome (GOLD analysis project Ga0308169, IMG submission 202139) | Phyllosphere microbial communities from UC Gill Tract Community Farm, Albany, California, United States - DLSLSB.R1 | ecosystem: Host-associated > Plants > Phyllosphere > Unclassified | place... | reverse complement strand
CTCTCCCCTCGTCGACAACCACCACCACACCGACTCAGCCATGTCGCTCACCCTCAACCTCCCCTCGACCTCGCTCGCCGCGTCCCGCCCAGTCGCCCGCGTCGACGCCCACCCGGTCGTCCTCGCAACCATCCTCGACGCCCACCTGCGCCGCACCGCGTCCCAGGACCGCGTCTTTGGCACCCTCCTCGGCGTCCGCTCCGACACCGACAACTCGGTCCAGGTCAGGTCCGCGTTCGCCGTCCCGCACGAGGTCCGCGGCAAGGGCCAGGTCACGATCGACATGGACCACCACCGCGCCATGGTCGACCTTCACACCAAGGTCCACCCGCGCGAGCACGTCGTCGGCTGGTTCGCCTCGTCGAGCCACTTGAACTCGTTCTCGGCCTTGATCCACAACTTCTACGGCTCCGAGTCCAACCCGCACCCGGCCGTCCACCTCACCCTCGACCCGGAATCGCTCGCCTTTGCCGCCTACGTCTCGGCCCCGCTCGGCGGCAACGCCCAGACCCAGGGCACGGCCGGCTCGGGCGCCCACCTCGCCTTCCTCCCCGTCGACGCCGCCCTCTCGGTCCCCGAGCAGGAGCGACCCGGCCTCGACCTCCTCACCCGCAACCTGTCGTCCCTCGCGACCGAGCTCTCGAGCCCGCTCGCGCCCGAGACGGTCGCGCCAGACTACGTCCCGGGCTCGGCCCTCGCGAGCCTCGCCCAGCTCCTCGCGCGCGTCGAGTCGATGCTCGACCTCGTCCTCGACTACGTCCGCGCCGTCGCCGCGGGCGAGCGCGACGGCGACGACAAGGTCGGCCGCGCCCTCCTCGAGACGGTCGGTCACGTCCCGAGGGCCGCGCCCGTCGACCCGGCCCAGGCGCAGCTCGAGGGCGGCGACAAGGCCGACAAGGCGGGCGACCGCAAGGACTTTGAGGAGGAGTTCAACTCGCACCTCGCCGACGTCCTCATGGTGCGTTCTTCTTCCCTCTCTCTGCGACACCGAGCTCGAGCGAAGCGCCTGACTAACTCTTGCACTCGCACGGCCGCAGGTGAGCTACCTCGCCAACGTCATCAAGACCCAGGCCGAGCTCTCGTCCCGGCTCAACCTCGTCGTCTAGAGCCACCCTCTCCCCGTTTTCTACGTCCAACGTGCCCATAGAAGGCGCTCGTCCACCCCTCTCCTCCCCGAAAAGCCTTCGTGCACCCGCACGGTCCCCCTCCTCCTCTCCCTCGTTCCCCTCCCTCCCTCCTCGCTACCCCTCCCCCTTCGCACCCGCTGTCGCATCCTCCCTCTGCTCGTAGATGTGCGACTCTCCTTGGCAACCTGTACTTTCTCTCGGTCTCTCCTTCTCGTCGCTGTGGGCCGTGAGAGCTGCGAGGACGAGAGCTCCTCGGCGCTCTCCTTCTTGTCCTCACAGGTGCGAGCACAAGTTCTGGAACTGTAAGCTCGATACAGCGCTCGACATAGACAGCCCGACCCAGCGAAGTCGTTGAGCGAGCGCACGTCGCCCTTCGAGAGCGCCTCGTGCACGGCCCGCGCGTCCTCGGCTTTCCTCTCGCACGGCGCGCTCAGATAGAGAGACGGCGCGAGGGCAAGAGAGCGAGCTGTGCATGGTATAGGACTGCTGGAACGACGACGAGCTACGGAGGAGGACCAGGAGAGGACGAGTGGGCGACGAGGAGAGGAGGAGGAGAGGGAGGGACGAGACATGCATCGGCGAGGCGACGAAGAGGTGAGGAAGGGGGAGGGTCGAGGCTGTGCGTGTATGGACATGGGCGGGCGGTAGGGGTGGAGCGGGTGTGCGAGGCGAGGCGAGGCGAGGCGGGCGCGCTCAAAGGATCGAGCATTTCCGCTGCTTCTTGGCCTTCTGCCGCACGGGCTTGGCCGCCGTGCCGCCTTTCCGAGCCTCGACTGCGGGCACGCGCCGAGGAGGGTCAGAAGCTGGGTCGACTCGGAGGGGGTGAGGAAGAAGAGAGAGAGGGACGCACTCATCCGCACGGCCATGAAGTACGCCTCCTCCAAGTTGACCCTCGTCTTTGCGCTCGTCTCGATGAATGCGCACCCGAGGCGCTTGGCGAGCTCCTCGCCGTGCCGCGTCTCGACCTCGCGCTCGTGGACCCGGTCGATCTTGTTGCCGACGAGGACGACGGGCACGCTGTCGCTGTCCTTGACGCGCGCGACCTGGTGCCGGAAGCGCTCGACGCGGTCGAACGAGGCGCGCGAGGTCGTCGAGTAGACGATCAGGAAGCCCTCGCCTTCTCTGCGGGCGGCAGGGCATCGAAGAAGGGTCAGCGACTCGCTCGACGAGGAGGAAGCGACCCAACGACGGCCGTGAGCGCGACGCACCGGATCCACTGGTCTCGCAACGCCGTGTACTCCTCTGCGAGCAGATGCAAGGGTCAGTACGCGCTCTAGGCGTTGCCAGAGAAACCAAGAGAGCGCAGGACGCACCCTGTCCCGCCGTGTCGAGGATCTCGAGCATGTAGGGCTGGCCGTCGATGATGGCGTGCTTGCGGTACGAGTCCTCTGCAAGCAAGCGCAGCGTTAGCTCGCAGACCTGTAGAGACACTTGGCGGAAGCTAACGCACCGATCGTCGGGTCGTAGGTCTGCAGGAGGGCGGTGCAAGGGACGAAGGTCAGCGAGCGAGCGAGAGAAGGACGACGACGAGGGCAAGAGAGCGCACCTCGACTGCGAGCGAGGGACACCTGTCAGAAAGGCACTCTGCGAAGAGTACAGCCCGCCAGGGAGGGAGGGACAGCGCGACGCACCAAAGTAGTTGAGCGCGAGGCGGAGCGTGAGGGCCGTCTTGCCGACGCCGCCATCTCCAAGCACGACGAGCTTGACCGTCTGCACCATGCCTACTCTCTTAAGGCTGTACTGCCGCGGTGCGCCTGGCGGTCCGAGGTCGAGGGGGTGTCGGCTTGAGGTGGTCGAAGGGGGATGCGGAGGCGAAGGTGGGGTGAGGTCGTGTGGGCGAGCTGGGAGGGCCGGGCGAGGTGCTGTCGAGTCGACAGGCGAGAGAGCTAGCGTGTGCGCCTGCGCAGAGCTTGACGGGAGCGAGAGGAGCCGAGCCAAGGAGGCGGACGGCGACCGCGACGACGAGGAGCAGATGGCGCGGCACACGCTCCACAGCCCACGCAGGCTGTGCGCACCTGGGTCGCCGTGTTCCTGTGAAGCGCTCCGCAAGCCTCTCGCAGACAGCGCAGCTTTCGAGCGAGACGACGAGCCTCTCGCTTGCGCCTCCTCCTCCTCGACAGCTCGACTCGCAGAGAAGCACAAAAGAGACCGTTGCACCCGCTCCTCGCTCTCTACACACCGCCGACGCACACGAGCGAAGCGCCGCTCACTTCTTGGTCGCCTGGTCCTGCTTGGCCTTGTCGGCCTCGTCCTCCTTGGGCGGCTGCAGCACAAACTGGGGCGCGCGCGCGTCGATGCCCGTGCCCGTGCCCTCCCACGGCTGCGTGCATGCGTCGAGGCGAGTCAGCAAAAGTTCTTGGGAGGGTAGAGGAGAGGAGAGAGAGGGGACGCACCGAGGTCGCGCCCTCGAAGTTGCGGAACGCCTGCGAGAGCTGCAGCGGCTCGGACACGACGCGCTTCTTCTCCTCGTCGTAGCGCACCTCGGTGTAGCCCTGCGTGCGATGTGCAATCTCATCAGTCTATAGTCCTGCCGGCGAGAGGGCGGAGAGACAGCGAGAGGCGGACGCACGGTCAAGGGGAAGTCCTTGCGGAGCGGGTGGCCCTCGAAGCCGTAGTCGGTGAGGATGCGGCGCAAGTCCGGGTGGCCCGAGAACAAGATGCCGTACATGTCCCACGCCTCGCGCTCGTACCTGCGAGCGGGTGCACGGAGTCAGCCTCGAGCCCTTGACGAGGAGGAAGGAGAGAGGGAAGAGAGGGAGAGGGGGACGCACCAGTCTGCGCCGCGGTAGATGTGGCAGATGGACGGGACGGGCGACGTCTCGTCGGCGTACGTCTTGACGCGCAGGCGGTGGTTGTGGCGGACCGAGAGGAGGTGGTACACGACCTCGAAGCGCTTGGAGCGGGTCGGGTAGTCGGCGCCGCAGATGTCCATGACCTGCTTGTACTGCGTGTTGGTGTGGTCGCGCAGGAAGAGCATGGTCGGCTCGATGGCCGACGGCGCGACGTAGATCGTCAACTCGTCCTTGTAGACGCTCGTCTGCTGGACGTATTTCGGCAGCGACGCCATGATCCACGCGCCGAACTCCTGCAGCTGCGCCGAGAAGGGCTGCGACGCCTCTGCCGGGTTGACGCCGGCCGGCTCGGTGAAGGGCGACTCCTTGCCAGTCGGGACTGCGAGGGTTGCGGAGGGGCGACGAGGAGGAGGAGGAGGAGGACGGGAGAGGAGGAGAGGGTGGCACGGGTCAGCTCGAGGACCGGCACGAGGTGGCTCACGCGCAGCACACGAGGGCTTGGGAGTGGAAGAGGAGCAACTCACTGGCCTGGCTGGCGGTGTGCGAGGACGAGAAGGAGCGCGAGGCGGCGGCGCGGAGGGCGGCGGGGCGAACGGCGAGCTGAGGGCGGACCGCTGCGCGGGTGGCCTGGGCGAGGCGTGCGACTGCTCGTGGTGCGCTCATGGCTGGCTGAGGATTTGCAGGCTAGCTGTGGGTGGTGCGAGCGGGATGAGGAGGGCCCGGGTCGAGCCAATCGCTCCTTGCTCCTCTCCCCATCGCTCGCCTCTCGTCACCGCCAGCTGCCGCATGGGCTACAAGGAGGACAAGGAGGCCTTCGTCTCGCACGCCACCGGCGGCTCAGTCTCGCGCATCAACGCCGTCTCGCTCGTCGCAGTGGTCCGCTCGCCCTCCTCCTCCTCTCGGAACCTGCTCCACAGACTCGGCTTCTTACCCTCTCCTTGCTCGCCCTCGCTGCACACCCAGGCCTCGTACGCGCTGTGGACCGTCGCCCATCGCCGATGGCTCGCCAACCTCTCGAAGAGCGACCCCACGGTCCCGCTCGTCGAGTTCGCCCTCCTCGTCCTCCCCCTCCTCGTCTCCCTCACCGTCCTCTCATCACACCCTTACCTCGTCAACTTCGCCCTCACCCTCGCCGCCGCCCTGTGGTCCCGCCTCCCCGAGCCCGAGTCCCTCACGCCGCCGCTCTCGCCCACCCTGTCCAAGAAGGGCCCCGACCGCGACGACGACGACAAGCGGCGCTGGCCCGCCCCGCCGCAGCCGTTCGCAAGGCCATTCGTCACGAGCTACCGCGCCATCATGATGGTCATGACGGTCCTGTGCATCCTCGCCGTCGACTTTCCTGCGTTCCCGCGCGAGTTCGCCAAAGCCGAGTCGTGGGGGACCTCGCTCGTGCGTCCTCTCTCTCCTCTTCATGCCCATCTCTGGTGCGGGGACTGACTCGTTGTTCGACGTACAGATGGACCTCGGCGTCGGCTCGTTCGTCTTCTCGCTCGGCCTCGTCGCCGCCCTCCCCTTCCTGCGCCAGGCCGCCCTCCCTCGCGACGCCTCGGCCTCATCGCTCGCGAGCTACTTGGCGGCGCTCGCCCGCACGGCCCGCAAGACGGCGCCGCTCGTCGCTCTCGGGCTCGTCCGCGTCGTCATGGTCAAGGGCGTCGACTACCCTGTGCGCTCGTTCCCCCTCCTCGCGCACGCACTCGACTCGGCTGACGCTCTTTTCTGCAGGAGCACGTCACCGAGTACGGCGTCCACTGGAACTTCTTCTTCACGCTCGCGCTCCTGCCCGTCTTTGGCGAGGCCGTCGCGCGCGTTGCGGTCGCGCGAGGGTGGGACGTGCACGCTGCCGGACTCGGCGTCGCTCTCTGTGCGCCTCCTCTCCCTCCCTCTCGTCGCCTCTTTCGAGCGCTTGCACTGACTCAAAGACGACGCGCGCGCAGTGCACGAGGTGTTCCTGCGCTCGACGGGCCTGCAGAACTGGGCGCTCGGCGCACCGCGCACGGGCCTCGTCAGCCAGAACAAGGAGGGCCTGACGTCCTTCCCTGGTGCGTCCTCCTTCCTCGTCTTTTCCTTCGTACGCGCGCAGAGCTGACTCGCTGCTCGTGAGCGCCGCGCAGGGTACCTCGCCATCTACCTCGTCGGCCTCGCGACCGGGCTGTACGTCCTCCCGCCCTCGCCGTCCTTCTTCCGGCTGCACGCCCTTCCCTCCTCGGCCTCGTCACTCTCTCCCACGACCTCGACCTCGACCTCGGCCGCCGAGCAGCGCCGCCTCGCCGACAAGCGCGCCAAGGCGGCCGACCCGCACCGAGCGCGCGACGGCAAGCGCGCAGAGTGGCTCTCGAGCGCCGCCGTGTGCTTCTGGGCTGCGTTCGGGCTCGTGCGGCTCGCGACGCCGGGAGGCGTGTCGAGGAGGCTGGTGCGTCTCTCTTTCTCTCTCCCTCGGCGAGCGGGCGAGCGAGCGACGAGCGAGAGGCTGACGAAGATGACGTTGCGCAACAGGCCAACGCGCCGTACGTCCTTTGGACGGCAGCGTTCAACACGTCGTTCCTTGTCCTGTACCTCGCCGTGCACCACCTCGGCGGCTCGGCAGCGTCTCGAGCGTCGGCGGCGGCGTCGTCCTTGTCGCCGAGCGCGGCAGCGAGAGCTTCGTCTGGGCCGAAGGACGGCGCCGTCCTGCCGCCGCCGAGGCTCTTCAGCGCGATCAACAAGAACGGCCTCGCCGTCTTCCTCGTCGTGCGTCCTCCTTTCCTCCCTCTACCTCTCACTCTCGACTCGAGCGCGCGCGCTCACACCTCCAGATTTCTCTCTCTCTCTCACACCTCCCGCCCGCTCGCCCGCAGGCCAACCTTCTGACCGGGCTCTGCAACGTCTCGCTCTCGACGCTGTACGCCTCGGACGCGCTCGCGCTCGCCGTCGTGACCGGTTACGCGGCGTGCGTGTGCGCCGTCGCGTGGGCGCTGAGAGGGACGAGGGTCAAGCTTGGGTAGCTCGAGTCGTGCATCGTGTAGCGGCGTCTTTCTGGTGCTTCCTCGCGAAGTGCGCTCTCATCGAGACGTCGAGCATGCAGAGAACGAGAGAGAAAGGGACTGCACAATGCGGCTAGCGATACAAACAGGCTCCTGCACCGACACCTCCTCGTCCTCCTCTCGACCGTCTCGACCGCCGACGACGCCGCACTCACGCCCGGTGCTCGTCGTGGAAGGCGCTCCACATGCCCCTGACGCTGTCGGTGGTGCTCTGGACGCCTGGCCGGCGGATGGGGACGATCTTTGCGCCGCTCGAGTCGAGGAGGAGCTGGGCCTTTTGGGCGATCGACGAGGGGTGCAGGTTGCGGACGCAGATCTCCTTGGTGCGGCCGTTGACTGTGGGCGTGGTACGAGTCAGTGGAAGGGCATGGCTGGAGGAGAGAGTGAGAGCTGGACGCACGGTAGACGCCGCGGAGGAGAGGGTGCCGGCCCTGGTGCTCGGAGCGCTCGACGACGACCTCGGTGGTCGGGTTGTGGTGGGCGATGCGGGCGAGCATGCCGGACTGGAGGAAGGCGCGCATGCCCTTGTGGGAGCCCTGGTGCTCGGAGTACTGGACGACGAGCTTGTGGCATGGGCGGGTGAAGGCGGCCGAGGACGAGGGTGCGGTCGAGGGCAAGGGGGCGCGGAGGGATGCGCGAAGGACGCGCGAGGCCATGGTGTGCTGGCTGTCGAGTCGGTGGTGGTGGTGGAGAGAGAGCCGGTCGACCGCGAGCGAGATGAAGACGAGGACGAGAGCGGGCGACCTTGATCAGCTCCGACGCACCCGACCACGCTCTGTCCTGCTCTCGACAGCATGGCAGGCACAAAGGCTCCTCCACCAACAGGTACGTCCACCTCCCACGCCCTCTCGAGCCGTCCCCGGTGAGCTGACCCCCGTCCTCCTCCTCCTCCTCCCCTCGTTCCTCGCTCCGCTCGCCGGTCGACACAGACTCGGCCATCTCGCACCAGGACCGCGACAAGCTCGCCGTCGTCATCCACGAGTGCGTCCCCTTCTCTCTCTCCTACACGGCAGCGCGTCAGAGCCCTCACTCACCTCGTCGCCCTCCCCACCACCCACAGCCTCGCCCCGCCCCTCATCCTCGACCAGCCCTTGTCCACCCCGCTCGCACCCGGCCCGACCCTCCGCCAAGCCCTCGCGCCCGACGCCCCGCTCCCCTCGGTCCCGACCCTGCGCGCCTGCATCAGCGAGGCGTCCACCTCGGCCCTCCTCGCCTCGGCCCTCGACTTTGGCAACAACGACCTCGACTCGGCCCGCCTCCTCAACGACGTCGACGACTTTCAGCGCACCGTCGAGGGCCTCTTGGACCAGCTCGACCGCCAACATGCGCCGCCCGCAGCGGCCAACCACAAGCGCGTCAAGCGCGACGACGACGCCGGTCCGTCCCCCTCGTCGCTGTTCCCTGCGGCCCCTCTTGGCTGCAGCTACTGACACACCTCGCCTCGCAGATGCTCAGCCGCCGAGCAAGACCCGCCGCTACATGCTGCACCGCACCCTCGCGACCGGCGTCGACCTCTTCACCTCGTCGGCCATCCTCTCGGACGCAGAGCTCGAGACGCTCGCAGCCCGTGCGTCTCTCCTTTCTCTCCTTCGTGCTCGCCTTGTTGAGCTGGCGAGCGAGCGCTGACGAGTACACCGCACTCTGCCCGCAGTCGAGGACACGGACGTCGTCGCCGTCCACCCCTCCGCATCCTCGTCCTCCTCGGCACCACCCGTTCCCTCCCTCGGCGACGCCTCGCCCGCACCTCCTGCACCGGTATTCCCGCCGCACGTTCCGCCTGCAGCTCGAGCAGGGCGCGCGCCGGGCCTACACCTGCAACGCCTCGAGCCGACCTCGGGTACGTCTCGATCGTTCCTCCCTCTCTCTGAGCGCCCCTTGCCTCGCTGCTGACACTTCCCCCCTCCTCTTTCCTCTCTCCTCTCTTCCTCTCCACCTTGCCCCGCACGCGCAGCCGCCCATCCCTCCCGCCAACCGACCGCCCTTCTCTCGTACCCCTCGCCCTTCCTCTCGTCCCTCGCGCCCACGCACGACTCGACCAGCGCCACCGAGCCCTACTCGCGCACTGCCGCACGCGCGCTCGGCGCGCTGAGGGCCAAAAGGGTCGAGGAGCGCCTCGCGGCCGGGCGGGAGGGCGGGCTCACGAGGGAGGAGAGGCACGCGCTGAAGGACGTGGGCGTCGACGTCGAGGGCGTCGTGCGCGCGCTGCGAGGCGGCGATACGGACGACGAGGCGGGTGCAACCGCAGGAGAGGACGTCAGCGCGAGGCTCGGCCGCAACGCCGAGCTCATCGCGCAGGTCGGGCGCGCGCAGGTTGTGCGGCTTCGGCGGGCGGCGAGGGCACGGCCGGCGTCGACGGCGGTGGCTGTGGATGCGGCGCATGCCGATGAGGCTGAGGGGGCGAAGAAGGGCGGCGAGGCGGATGAGGAGGAGGAGTTGACCAAGGCGGGGACGCATGAGAAGGAGGACGGTGCGTCGGCTCTCTTCCGCTCTCTCGCCCTCTCCCTCGCCTCTTGCCCTCGCGCAGACGTACAGACTGACGCCTCGCATTCGCTCGCAGCTGCCGCCCTCCTCTCGTCGCTCACCTCGCTCCTCTCGGCGCACTCGTCGACGCGCTCGGGCCCCTCCTCCTCTCCCGCCTCGGGCGCACCACCCAGCACGCCCTCGCTCCTCCCGCCGCGCACCACCCTCCGCACCCTCACGCCGCTCCTCCTCGCCGCGCGCACGAGCCCCGCCGACGCCGTCTACGCCGGCACGCTCGACGAGGTCAACTACCGCGCGCTTCGTGAGGCACAGCTCGCGGCGTCGGCGGAGGAGGCGGGCGAGGGTATGGGCGACGAGCATGTCGCCGACTTGAAGGTCGAGGGGTGAGACGGTAGGGCGGTAGAGCGCGCGGCGGGGCAATGCAGTGACTTGACCTCGCGAGGTCGACAGCTCGGCCCGCTCGAGCACTCTCGAGCACTCGTCGGTACTTTCCGCGCATCCTGCGCTGTCCCGAGAGTCGATCCGCGAGCCGACCAGGGCGAAAGACCGAGAATGGGCGTGCAACCGCTCGACGCTGCGTTGAGAGGGAGGTCGAGGAAGTTGAGGAGAAGGTCCGGTCGTGGGTTCGCAGTTCTGCTCTTCCGGGACCCAGAGAGCGCTCGATCGTCGTCTGGAGACGAGTACTCGACAGCAAGGCCCTCTCGGCGACGAGCGGGAGAGCTTTGCCGCACGACTTTGAGCCGAGAAGGTCGGGTGAGGAGGAGGAGGAGGGTCGACCGTGAGCTTGCAGTTCTGCTCGTTCTGGTTCCAGAGCGCGCATTCTGAGCACCTTGCGACAGCGTTCAGGCGATGAGCCGAGCCGAGAGAGCGGGAGAAGGCGGCCTTGGAGAGGGTCCGAGCGGGCCTTCTCAAACCGAAGGCTCTAAGGCGAACCCGCTCGTTTGCTACTCTTTCGCTTCCGGTTCTAAGCAGACCTGTCGGGCGGCTTTCTGAGCTGTAGAAAAGCCGCTCAGCCGAGAGGTAGGAGCGCGAAGCAGCGCAGCGAGTCGACCCTCCTCCTCGAGCCACTTTCTCCAGCCAAACCTCCTGCTCACTCGCTCACTCTTCGCTGTTGAGCACTCGAGAACGTGCGCGTGAGAGCATCGAAAGCACGAGAGGAGCTGGCGCAAAGGCCGAGCCCGAGCCCGAGGTGAAGGTGGAAGAGCAAGGCGAGGCACGGCCCAGCTGTGCGCGATTAGCAAAAAGGTAAGGAGTGCATAAGCAAAAAGTCAAGTGGGCGAGCGGCTCTCGTCCGCTCGGGTCCAGAGGGTCAAGCACCTGCTCTCGTCCGCTCGGTAATCCGAGGGTCAAGCAGATGCGTCCGCTCGGACCCCGAGGGTCAAGCACGCTCACATTATCACTTGCATTAGCCCAGTGTCAGGCCCCAACGTCTCGAGGTCGTCCTGCAGCTTGTTAGTGGGAGAGGAGCCAATGAACCCACCGTAATTAAACAAGGAACGCCCTACTTTGCAAAGAGACGCAACACGCGTTCGGTTCACCTCCTCGACGGTCCTCCCCCTCGCACCTCGACACGCTCGGACTTGGGAAGGTCGCCATCGTCTCGGGCATATTCTGCTGCGTGCCTGAGTGCGCGACACGAGCCCCCCTGAGCGAGACGTCGAGCGAGGAGAGAGGAAAAAGGCCGGACGACGAGGTCGCGCGCGCCACCTCGGCTCGACCCTTGCCCGCTTCCTCGCCCGTTCGGCCTCTCCTCGTGCTGCCATCGAGCCCAGCTTTGTCCACGAGTTGGCTCTGATTGCTAGTCGACTCGGAGCGAGGCCTCGCAGGCAGAGAGCGAGCGATAACCGTGACGATTTGGGCTCGAGAGGAGCACAGGCTGGCTGCTCACTCGAGCTGTGCTCCTGATCCTGCTCCTGCGCTTCCGAGACGCGTGCGACGACACGGTATAGCTCAGCTCGAGAGCCTCGTCCACCGCGGGCTGGAAGGTCCGAGCGGTCCGTGCGTCGACTCGAGTGAGGAAGAGAAGGTCCGGTCGCGGGCTCGCAGTTCTGCTCTTCCGGGACCCAGAGAGCGCTCGATCGTCGTCTCGAGACGAGTACTCGGCAGCAAGGTTCTCTCGGCGACGAGCGGGAGAGCTTTGCCGCACGACTTTGAGCCGAGAAGGTCGGGTGAGGAGGAGGAGGAGGGTCGACCGTGAGCTTGCAGTT
>Ga0308169_10005391_pt1 | contig 11643 bp, 16 predicted proteins | sample PhyBR1_2_FD_202139 | JGI IMG/M metagenome (GOLD analysis project Ga0308169, IMG submission 202139) | Phyllosphere microbial communities from UC Gill Tract Community Farm, Albany, California, United States - DLSLSB.R1 | ecosystem: Host-associated > Plants > Phyllosphere > Unclassified | place... | reverse complement strand
GCCCTGGCCGTCCTTCAGCTTGCGCGCAGCGCCCAAGCTCTGGCGATTGATGTACAGCTTGGCATTCCCGGCGAACTCGCTGGGAAGGTCGTACATCAGATCCACAAAACCATCGCCGGTCAGCTTCGCTGCGTCGCCGCTGTTGACGGCCTTGATCGCACCGTACGGATGGCGAGCCGCATTTGCGGCACCCGTGACATAAGTGAGGATGCCGTAGGGCTTGTTCGCCCCGTCGCCGGACAGGAACCCGATGCCCTCCTGACGGGAGAACTCGGTATCGACTTCCTGACCGAGCCACTCCTCGAGGTCGATCGCGGCATCGTCCAGCAGCTGCTGGGAGATTGCCGGATTGGCGTAGAGTTCGCCCGGCACGAAGTCGAGCACGCCGATCTGCGGAGTCGTGGTCGCAGGGCGGCTCGCCGTTTCACCGACCCAACCCGACCCGACGTTGCGGTCCGAGAAGTACTTCTTGAACCCGGCGACGCTGATCGTGATGACACGGCTTTCCGCACGCATCGGGCTGATCTTCTTCAACTTCTCGCCGATCGTGCGATCCCATTCGATCGGCGCCAGATAGCCGCCGTCGGTGTCGGTGCCCTTCTGCATTGCCGCCCGCACCTCGGCCGAGGCGTTATCGCCCCGGCGCATGTGCGCCTTGAACGCCTTGGTATAGTCCGGGTCGGCCTTGATATCGCCGATGATCGCGCCGTCACCCAGCTTCGCGGCCGCGTTGATCCTTGCCTGATCATCGACAGCAGTCTGCAGCTCCGTGAGGGTGGCGTTGATGGCGTCGAGCTTGTCCTTGGTCAGGACGTCCGTCTTGCCGGCCTTGATCTCTTCGATCTCGCGAGCATGCGTCGTCTTGAACTCGTCGAATGCGCCATTCAGCGCACGGATGAGCGTGGCGGGATCGGACCCGTCAGCGCGAACCGTGCCCGCGATCGCGCGCGGCATAGCGGGCAGGGTAGGAGCCGTAAGCCGCAGCTTCGGTTCCGGCTTGGTGCTTGCTGCCGCCGCAAGGGTGCGGAACGGGTGGGCGAGCACCGTCGCCACCGCCACGAGGGCGGCCATGTTCATTCTCTTCATGGTGGAGCTCCTAGCTCTTGATGGTGGTGAGCAGACCCGCCAGCAGGCCGGTCAACTCGGTCTCGCCGCCAGCGCCTGGCGTGTCGGCTACAGGGGCAGCGCCTGGCGTGCCCTTGATCTTGGTGATGTGATCGCGCGCTTGAGATCTCGTATCGCCGCCGGCGACGAGCTTCAGTTCAAGCGCGGTGATCGCGGTACGCTCGCGGTCGGAGGCCTTCGCCTGCTCGTCTCGCGTCGTCTTGTCGGCCGTTAGAAGCGTATCCGCGAAGCCCCGCTCGATCGCGACGGACCCAGACATGTAGGTCTCATCGTCCATCCACTTCGCGCATTCGGCCGCGGTCCGCCCGCTGCGCTGCGCGTAAACGTCGGCCATCGCTTGATCGAATGGTGCCAGATACGTCGCGGTCTCGGCCATGTCATGGCGATTGCCGACAGCTACGACCCAGCAGTGAGAATGACGGTTTTCCGGGGGTTTTTTGGCCCGTGCGTCAGTAGTGCGTCAGCGGACTGTGATATTTGGATCAGACGGCGGCGCCGGTAAGGTCGAAACCATGCGCTCCATGGCGTCGTGACGCATCGCCGGGCGAGTTACGGAATGTGCATAGACCTGCAGCGTCATGTCAAACTTGCTATGCCCGAGGAGCGCGGCAACATCAGTTAACGGCAAGCGGTTCTCAATCATCCAGCTGGCAGCGAAGTGCCGCAGGGCGTGAAAGTGGAAAGGCTCCTTATCGTGATCGAGGCTCGCCGCTTTCAACAGAGCTCGCCACGAATAATGGACATTCCCGTTGTCGATCCTGCCGCCGGTCGCAGTCCGGAAAATCAGCCCGCGGGGCTCTGCAATATGGTGCGTCGCCATCCACTCATTGATGAGCGTCCAGAGATGAGCGGGCAGGGGCACGTCCCGCACGCCCGCCGCCGTCTTAGGCCCTTTCAATTCATCAAAACATGTTAGGCTATGTCGGATGCGCAAGAGGCGTGCGTCGGGGTCTACGTTGGCTATGGTGAGCCCGTAGATCTCGCCCAGCCGAAGGCCACAGAACATCCCAAGATGAACGAACACGTTCAACATCGCGGATGCGCGCACCTTTGCGCAGGGTCGATGCGAACCCGCCACGCGTAAGAGGCGGCCCGCTTCGTCGGCGGTGAATGTGCGGATGCGTTTGCGCTTGATCCCGCGCAGGTCGGCGGCGGCGTCCGCGACGGGCTGCGTCTTGAGGTGGCCGCGCCGCCGAGCGAATCCCTCGACTAACTTGAAGTCCTGAACCCGATCCCTTGCTGTCGACGGCGCCAGTCCGTCGCGGACCATACAACGATAAGCGCCCTCCACCTTTTCCGCTGTCAGATCCCGGAAGCGCACCCCGCCAAGTAAAGGCGTTAGATTGCCCTCTACGACAAGGCGTAGCCGTTCGTAGCGCGAGCGGCCGATCCTGCCATCCTTCCAGCGCTGCTCAGCGTTCAGCAAAAATTGCTTGCCTATCTCCCCCACCGTGTCGGCGTTCGCGTCAGCAACGTGCGTCCCGTCCTCGAGTTCGCGCTCGACCTTGCGCATGTGGGCGTCGGCCTGCTTTTTTGTGTCGAACCCTTTCGACCGTCGCGTCCCGGTTTCGTCAAACCATCTGACCGTCCACCGATCGCCGTTGCTACCGTCCGCCTTGAGGCGCGTGCGCTTGTTCACGCTCGCCATAGTCTCTTCTCCATGTGAAAGGCCCCGCCGCCTACACTTCCTCAATTTGAGGTAATTGACGGCGGGGCAGACTCATCGGCCTCGCCGCGTGCGTAGCGATATTGTCACGCACGGGCGGGGTAGGGTGTCAGACGTTTGGATCGGCCAGCAGGTAGAGGTCGCGTGCGAGCGGCCCCGCAAGCGAGCCCAGTCCACGGATCGCAAGGCCTGCGTCCGCCGTCTCAGGATCGTCCATGAGCGCCGTGCCTAGCAGGTTGCAAAGTGCCTCAATCTCGCTTGCCCGATGCCCGAGCGTCGCAGCGGCCTGTTCGGTAAGGTGCATCATCTCACCACCGCCCGATGGTGCGTGATGATTGCCTCCAGCTGGACGCCCATGTCAGCCAGCATGGAGGCTATGCCGCGCAGTGCCGTGCCGACGTTGGTATCAAGCGGGTCGGCAATCAGCTCGGCAATAGCCTCCGCATGTTCTAAACGGCGTTGCAGCGCTTCAAGCGCTTCACGATCGCCGGGGGTCATGCGCGCCGCCCTCCCATAATGCGAAGGGGCGAGCTAAGGCGGTAGCCGGTGACATACCGGCCGCTCTTAACCTCCCTACAGCGCGTGCGCCGGATGCGATCGAGATGCGGCGCGCGCAGCGTGGCGCCGTCCTCTTCGTCGTCCTCTTCCTGCTTCGTGAAGCCGTGGCTGGCCCAAGTGCCACCGGGGTCCGAAATGGGGCAACCGGGCATGCCACCGTCGGACCCGTGAACCATGAAGTCGTCTTCGCTGGCGTTGCCGTCCTCTTCGTCGCCATCATCATCATGCGGTTCGTCGGTGATGTCGCCGCCCGCCGGGTCATCGTCCTCAATGTCCGGATCGCCGGCGCGGGCGTCCAGCTGCGCTATCAACGCGTCGACCGCGATCGCGATGTCGTCGGGCTGCAATGCGCCCGCCATCCTCAGAAACTTCGCCAAACGCGCGCTTCCATCGGGCGGAAAGGTGGTGTCGATATACATGTTTCGTCTCACTGGTGACGGCTTTCTACGGCCGTTCCAGGTGGCGGACCTGGAGCCGGGGGGTAGAAACCTGCCAGTGAGACAGGCCGGCAGCTTTTACACTTTCGTGCTGGACATGGCATACCGCCCCCGGCCATAAGGTGGCCAAGGCCGAGCCACGCCGCCAAGCGTGCTCTGTTTGGAACCCCGCCAAGGGCTCCCATTCGGCACCGATCCCTCGCCAAAGGGAAAGCTGCCTATCACTGGTCCGGGTTTCTACGCCCACGGACAAGATACTGGATTAACCGTTTAGCGCAAGCCATCCTCCGCCAAGGGGATGATTTGCCGCGCCGGTATTCCGGCTCACCTAAAGCGGTTAATGCTCGCCAAAGCGATTGCTTCCGCGCGCTCATTGTTCGCGATAAGTTGGCCTATGAGCGAATCAGATAATGAGAACGACACCCGCAAGCACGGTGCACAGAGTCTCAACGATGCGCCTCAGCATTGGCCTGACGGTGTTCGCCCAATCTCGCTCGAAGGTCTTTTTCTTGTTGGCGTAGGCGATGATGGTCGGCTCTACTGGGACGGCATACCCGTCGAGGTCGCTCGCACGTTCACCCTGTCTTGGTGGCAGCGTGTTGCGGCTTTTTTGGTTAGCTTATCTGCGGTGGTTGCCGCCGCTGCGGCGTGCGTGAGCGCCTATGCGGACATTGCCGGCAAGTAGAGCATTGCTTTCGCGCATTCGCGATGTTGGATCAGATGAGCCGGTATTCCGGTTCGTCTAAGCCGTCGTCCCAACTCAAATTGCGTTCAAAACTGTAAACTAGGCGGGCGAAAAGGCGGGCTTCGTAGCCGTGCTAATGCCGTGCGGGGAGGCAATCGCCTGCTCCCTTCGCGCCCGAGAATTGATGCATCCGTGTTCAGTGATCCATCGCCAATTCCCTCTATCTGCACCAAGCTACCGGCACACCAGCTTCGAAGCGTTCCGGTCAAATGACGTGTTTAAGGGCTTAGTATTGCGAGCTGTTGACGGTCGAACGACCGGTTGCTGACATGATCTACCTGGCCGATGCGAAGGCGGTTCAACGTCGGCAGGCCCAACATTCGAAGGCGAATTTATTACTGAAGCGCTTCCATCGTTGTAAATGGTTATCCCGCGCTCTTGTTCGATAGCCGCTTCTGCTGGCTTTGCAGTCGTTCCGCTACCGGCCTTATAAAATATCAGTGCTACGGAAAGTAGTGTCATTAGCACCAAAATGCCCGCTGTCGCCCACTTCGCAGCACGAAATATTGGTTCACCGGCTTTCACACGATCCCATTCTTCCTTAAGCAGAAGTCGTGAAGCCTCCATGAATCTTTCTTCGATGGGCTTAATGTTTGCGGATGTCAGCGTGGCGTCCTGCGCTGCCAAGGCTTCAAAGCTTTCCATCGCCGCCAAAATGTTTTTAGAGTTCGTTTCGCGTTGATTAAGCCGCAAGTTTATCGAAAAATGAGCCTTATTCAACGCTGAATAATTCGGCGCCATTGCGTTTACTTTTTCGGCATTGGTCGGATATTTAACAATGAGTTTATCCGCAATAGCGTTAACATTTACGCCGTAGTCCCCGAGTTCGTCGCGAAGCTTGTTGATCCAGTCTTGTCTGAACTCCGAAGTTTTCTGCTCTTTGCCAATTATTAGGCCAAGTAACGAAATGAGTGCCGCGATCACCGCGGCGCCCACGGCGCCAATACTTAAATCCATTGTCAGCACCTTGCCGCTGTTCGCGTTTCCAAGGTAGCTGGTACGGTAAGCTAAGCCAGCGATCAATCGATACCGAGTCGCGGAGCTTGCAGCCAAAGGGGGGAACGTGGCGGAAAAACTAGTGTTTCATTTTGAGGGTGCTCTATCTGATGAGCATAAAATGAACTTTTATGAGGCTGCTCGTTTCCAGTATGCAGCGGCACGTCTTATGGTCAAATTAGCCCAGTTTCGAGCCACCGGATCCTTTGTAAAGAATATCACTTATAAGTCGAATTTCGGTATTCTGCTAGATTCTCAAAATGACGGCTCTTTTAACATCAATACCAGCTCTCCGACGCCCGAGGAGGGCGATAAGACGTTTGCCGATTTAAGTATGGCTGATCTCCTGGCCTACATATCCGAACGCTTAGTGGAGAAAGGCGACGAGGCCGCGCTGATAGCTTCGGTCAACGCCAGGAGAAAGGTTGCAGGTAGCAAGACGGACACAATCGCCGAGACTCTTGCTGATGCAGATGTTGTCGTGTCCGCAATCGCCGCCGACCCCGCAGCCAGAAACGCCTTGGGTCCGGATGCGCGTGATGCCGTTGAGCGGAGGATCGCAGAAATGGACCGGGAAGACCGATTGGTGGCCCGAAGGTCAGAAATTTCGAAAATCGACGCGCCGAGAGAGCAGAAGTTGATTTCGATGTCCGCGCCTTTGGTTAGTGAAATGGCAATATCACTTCGCCGTAGTGCGAGCACGCTTCGGGTTGTTGCACCTGACGAGGATCGTCGGCAGTCTGTGCTGTACCTAAACCGGCGTATGGCTCAGGAAATAGAGACCGCAAAAGTTGATCGAGAAATCACACCGATATTATGCGACATAGTACAATATAATAAGGAAAGCGGGTGGGGAAAAGTACGACTTGAGAACTCCGTAGACCCAATAGTAAGCTTTAGCATTCCTTCCGATCTCAAATCGTCCTTGCAGGGGCTGCTTATGGATCAGATGAAAAAGGACAAAGTGTACGTACAGGCATATTTTGTTAGAGACAAAGCTAACGTACCGACCCGCCTTATCGTCGTAGGCATACTAGCTACGCCACACGAGTAGAACTACGTCGGTCCTGTTGCGGCGATGCCCGATTGAGCGCTGAAGATTTTGGCAAAGGGCCGGCCCCGCTCCGTGTATCGAGCTTCTTGCTATTGAGCTCACCGCGGCGACCGCATTAGGTGGGCGAGGTAGCGGCAACCGTCGCGCAACGACGGCTGCCGATCCGGTTAATTCGCGGCGACCTTCAGGACGCGGATTGCGCGGGGATCAATCACCCCGCCGCCCACGCGCTTGGTCGTGTAGAACAGGACGTAGCCCTTAGCGGTGTAGGGATCGCGCAGGACGCGAACGCCGATACGATCATTGACGAGATAGCCGCGGCCAAAGTCACCAAAGGCGATCGGGAAGGTCCCCGCCGCAATGTTCGGCATGTTCTCATCGATCTCGACCGGCCGCCCGAGCAACGTCGAGGGCTCATCCTCCAGCAGCGCCTCCCGCCAGATGTACCCGCCCTGAGCATCCTTCAACTTTGCGAGCACTGCCGCTGTCTGGCTGTTCATTAGCCACCGAGCGTTCTGGCGGTAGAGCGCGCCCAAGCCGTATTTGAGATCGATCAGCGCATCGACGTTGTCCACCTTCGACGCTGAACCGCTGGGCGTGATTGCCAGATTGCCGCCTGGATGTGCGCTGGTCGATGCGGGGGTAACGACGTTTCCGCTATCGTCGAGGACCGCCGCCGATGCCGCGCCGCCGGGAATATACTGCAAGAACCCCATCGGCTTGTTGACACCATTTCCGGATACGAAAGCGATCCCTTCCTGACGACTGAACTCGTCGGCCACATTATTCCCAAGCCAGCCATCCAGGTCGACGGCGCTATCGTCGAGTAAGCGCTGCGTTGCCGCAGGCATTGCGTAGATCTCGCCCGCTGGGATGACGATTGGCGTCAGCAAAGGGCTGGTCGTCTGCGGGCGGGATGCGGTTTCACCTACCCAACCGGATCCGAACTGGTCGCTGCTCCACAGTGTGGAATAAGCGCCACGGCCAGTCGTTTGGGTTTGTGAAACTCGGCGCATCGGGCTGAGCGCACGCTGCGATTTTTGAATTTTGCGGTCCCACTCGACGGGGGCAACGTAGCCGCCGCTCGAATTGTCGCCCTCCGACATAGCCGCCTGAATTGACGCGCGCTCGCCTGTGGCGTTCGCGGTCTTCAGCGTAGTCTCAGCGTCCGCCGTGCCGCGCCGGGTATAGCTCGCGAATGCAGTCGAGTATTCGCGATCGACAGGAAGAATTGCGGTTGCGTCACCGCCGCCAAGTTTCTGCGATGCTGCCACTCTAGCGTTGTCGTCGGCACTCGCCTCAAGAGCGGCGAGTCGGGTCTCATGATCGCCCTGGAGGCGCTCAACACCCGCCTGTACGCGGGCGATGATTTCGGCGTTCGACGGCGTGTCCGCGCGGACACGGCCATGCGCAATAGCGCGCGGCATTGCGGTTGCGGCAAGCATAAGGGGGATTCGGCGCATTGGGCGCACTCCTACTGTCAGTTGAAAAGGGGGGGGCTACCCAACAGCGCCAGGCGTGTCGGCAGCGATGGCATGGCCGGCAGCGCCAGGCGTACCGTGTGCGATCGCGTCCCAGGTTGTCCGCTGGGCTCGGGTGGAAGACAGCGCCAGGCGTGCCAACCGGAACGAAATATGAACGGTCTACGCCGTGGCGTCAATCCGACGCGGATAAATTGCAATCACGTCCAAGGTACGGAAGGCGGCGAGGATGGCGCGCCGCTCGCTACGCGTCAGGCAGGGGTCAAGAGCGGCGTCAATCTCCTGCACCGTGATCCGACGGCTAATCTCATCCAGCGCCTCCAGCGCCGCCTCCCGGGCGTCAGGCGGCAGCGCCGCCAGCTTTAACGCCGCGCTCAATGCGGCTTCGCTTGGTCAAGCAGCTGCCGCTCCATCATGCGAGCTGCCACGCCGATCCACGCTGTCGCCTCGTGCGCATCCATACCCGACCTCATGGCAAGGTCGTGAGAAGCGTAGAGCGCGCCCAGCGCGATATCGATCGGGTCTTTGTTGGGGAAGCGCTCAGCCAGGCGCCGTACCGGCCGCCGAACCGCTTCTATCGTTTCGACAATATCGAGTACTAGTTCGTCCGGTTCAGCCATCGTTTTTCTCCGTTTTGGCCGCGGCACGCCGCCGGGCCTTCCATCGTAATTTCTGTGCCGCCAGCTGGCAGCGGGAGGAACAGAACCTTTTGACCGGCACACCTTTTCGCTGCGCGCGCGTCAGTATGACCGGCAAAGAACAGCCGCGCCGGTCGCAGTTCAGGGGATCCATGCAGCCTCCGAAAGGGTGGGGGTGAAAAACTACTCTCGGTGCACACGCACCACGTGGTCGGTACGGGGGCCGGAAGGCCCTGAACTTCTGTCGGGGGGGTAGTGGTTTTACGTGGTCTGAGGGCAGACGAAACCAAGACGCTTGCATATTCGAAGCAATCGGTTGACCTTAAAGGTGAGCGAATCGTCTGCGTCAAAAGGAGAAGTCTATGGCTCGTTACGTAAGCACTGCCCATTTGAATAAGGGCAACCCTGATTTTGATTGGTGGAAAGTTACTTACGGGCCCGGTGATCGGGCACCGGTATCCGGAATTTATAGGTGCGAAGGCTGCACGCGTGAGATATCTCACAATGAAGGCGTTTCGCTACCCGCTCAAAATCACGAGCAGCATGACCCATCGCAAGGTCCGATCAAGTGGAAGTTGATTGTGCGAGCGGACACTGGCGGTTCAAAATAACAGACGTTTAGAAGACTATCAGCCCTGCTATCCGTTGCATGAATGCGACGCGCTGGTTGGTCTAGGTAACCGATCAACGCCGACAACAGGACGTCCGATGGCGTCCCTGTTCGCCAGCGTCTTTGCATCCGAGCAGGCCTTACAGAGCAGCTAGTGATTGCTGCGTTCGCCCTTGCCGCCACGCTACAGCGGGACGACGTCGTCAGCGAACGCGCCCAGCGTCTCGATGCACTTGGCCTTGCGCTCACCCTCGCAGGTGATGACCGGCGCGAGCTTGTGAACCCTGATCTTGTCATGTGCCGTGCCGTAGCCGAGCCGGTGGCGGCTGATTTTGGACCATCCCATCAGGCGCCCGCACGCAGCGCGGTCAGGCGTGCGATGCCTTTTGGGGTAAGGAGGGCGTGGTTGACTAACTTGGCTTGCTTCAGCGGTCCTCTGTCGAGGCGATGAACCTTATGCTCGATCAGCCCTTGGTCGATCTTAGCTTGATAGCTCAAGAGCCCATCGTTGCCACGGTAGAGCCAGCCGTTTGCCTCTAACCAGTCGAACAGACGACCAGGGCGAACGCCCATCGCCTTCGCGGCGTGTGTGACCGCGAGCGATCCGTGCGCCTGCGTCAGCAGCACCAGCGCCGCGGCTTGCGGCTCAAGCTCAGCGATGCGTTGATCGGCCGCCATGCCTCGTCCCGCGTGGTCGAGTAGCAGGCGATGCAGTACGGCAGGGTCGCGCAAGTCTAGCGACGGCGCAGGAGCGCCATAGGTCCCCGTCGTTCGAATAGATGGCAGGACTTCGCGCGTTACCCACTTAGTGAAGCGTTTAGCTGCCGCCTTCCGACTGCGCAGCGCCAGCTTGTACAGCCCACTTTCGTCAATCACTGTAGCCTCCTGCCGACCGCCCAGGGTGTCGGTAGTAACGACTCCCTTTTCGTCGTCATCAAGCCGACCCGCCGCATCGCGAGCGTTCGCTATCTCGAGCACTGCACAAACATCGTTCAATGAAAACCACGGCTGGCCGTCACGATCGATGACGCGCACGGGCTTCCCGCCGAACTGGAAAGGGACAATCGCGTTCATGGCTTTGCTCCATGCGTGGGGGTGCAGCGCCTGCGGGGCGCAGACGGTGCGGGGGTTGCGCTGCTCGCGCGCGGGGTTGTGGTTAGGTGTCGAGCATTGGGATGGGCCGGTGCGCTGTCATTGCGCCCCGCCGCTTCGCTCGGGCCACCTGCTCGGCGTGGGGGTGTCAGCCCGCTTGGTCGCGAACCTCTTTCCCCTCTTCTTACTTGGTAAGGTTCCGTGTCCCGTGGCGGGACCCTTTGCCGGGTCGAAAGGGTGTTAAAGACGGGACCCTTTCAGGCTCGAATAATCGCGGCCAAAGGGTCCGCCCACGGGACTGTTTCATCGGTCATCATGACACGCCAGACGCGGACCTGTTTCGTTTTGCCGATCCGCTCGCCGGTGTCCTCGATCAGCTTCATGCTCGCCAATCGTGCGAGGCTCGTCATCACCCGCTTGCGCTCTAGCCCGGTGAACTCGACCACGGCCGCGTTCGAAGGGAAGGCCAGCAAGGTCTTATCGTTCGCCGCGTCTGCCAGTGCCCATAGCACCAGCTTGTCCGCGGCGTAGGCTGGCCTCATTCGACTCGCCCACTCTACCGCGCGACGGCTCACGCATTGCGCGCCGCGTCCGCTGCGGCGGCCTCCTGCGCTGCGAAGTGCTTGGCGAGTGTCGAGCGGCGCGCATAGACCGTCCGACCCTCGCCAAGCGTAAAGGTCGGCAGCTCCCCTTTTTCATGCCGATGCTTCGTAGCGCGAAGTGTCCAACCAAGGTGGCTGGCGATGGCGTCGAGCCCCGTTAGCAAGTCGTTCTGTGCGTCTGTCATGCGTCACTCCATGCGTCACGGCCCCGCCGAGCCGGGTTGAACATTGGCGGATTTCTGCGGTTTTTGATGTGCGTCCGCGTTGGTCGAGCAAGCCAAGTAAAAGAGGGCCGAAGCCCTCATAAATGGCGGATTTTGGCCACTTTTGCCGTTAGATCGCTGGCTGAATAACTGCTACGACCCAGCAATTGTGGATCATGAGGAACGACGCCGCACCGATTTCGACCGTATCACCTGCCATTGCGATGACCGACGCAGCCGACGCGGCCATGCCCATGATCTTGATCGTCACCGGCTGGTCATGTTCGCGCAGGACGTTGTAGATCGCGATCCCCTCGAACATGTCACCGCCTGGCGAATTGATCTGAATCTCAACGGGGCGGTCACCGATTGCGCGCAACTGTGCCGTCACCGTCTTTGCGGTGATGCCCCCGCCAGACCAATAATCTTCGCCGAT
>Ga0308169_10005389_pt1 | contig 11647 bp, 10 predicted proteins | sample PhyBR1_2_FD_202139 | JGI IMG/M metagenome (GOLD analysis project Ga0308169, IMG submission 202139) | Phyllosphere microbial communities from UC Gill Tract Community Farm, Albany, California, United States - DLSLSB.R1 | ecosystem: Host-associated > Plants > Phyllosphere > Unclassified | place... | reverse complement strand
CCGACCCGAATTTTGTCGCCTATTTGCGTCACGTTTTCAAAGTACCTGCCCTATCCAGCAAGGAGTGAAGCATGCAAGCCGTACAGCGTGAGATTGCGCAGCAGCTCAAGGTGCAAGCGCCGTTCAAAGACCAGGCCGCACTGGAGGCAGAAGTCGCCAGGCGCGTAGCCTTTATCCAGGACTGCCTGCGCTATTCCGGGCTCAAGGCCCTGGTGCTGGGCATCAGCGGCGGCGTCGACTCCCTGACCGCAGGCCTTTTGGCCCAACGTGCTGTGCAGGAACTGCGCGCCAGCACTGGCGATGAGGCTTATCGTTTTATCGCCGTGCGCCTGCCCTATGAAACCCAGTTCGACGAACACGAAGCCCAGGCTTCGGTGGACTTTATCGAACCGGACGAGCGCCACACCGTCAACATCGGCCCGGCGGTCAAAGCCCTGGCCAATGAAGTAGCAGCGTTTGAAGGCAAGGCGGCGGTGTCGCGCGACTTCGTACTGGGCAACACCAAGGCGCGTATGCGCATGGTGGCGCAGTACACCATCGCCGGCGCGGCCGGTGGCCTGGTGATCGGTACCGACCATGCGGCGGAAGCGGTGATGGGCTTTTTCACCAAGTTCGGGGATGGTGCCTGCGATCTGGCGCCATTGAGCGGGCTGGTGAAAAACCAGGTGCGAGCGATTGCCCGACATTTTGGTGCGCCCGAGTCACTGGTAGAGAAGATCCCGACGGCGGACCTGGAAGACTTGTCGCCGGGCAAGCCGGACGAGGCGTCACATGGCGTGACCTATGCTGAGATTGATGCGTTCCTGCACGGTGAGCCGGTGCGTGAGGAAGCGTTCAGGATTATCTGCGAGACGTATCGCAAGACTGAGCACAAGCGGGTGATGCCGTTTGCGCCTTGAGGTGAACCCGATCGTTTTGCATTGATTGTTAAATCGCCATCGCAGGCAAGCCAGCTCCCACACTTGACCGAGTTCCAACATGAGAATGCGGTCGAATGTGGGAGCTGGCTTGCCTGCGATGAACGATAACGCGGTCTTACTTCAGAACCACAGTGCCTTTCATCATCGAGATGTGGCCGGGGAACGAGCAGAAGAAGCTGTACTTCTCATCGGCTTTGAGCTTGGAGACGTCGAAGGTCACCGAGTCTTTCTCGCCAGCACCAATGATCTTGGTGTGGGCGATGATGCGCTCATCACTGGCTTTCAGATAATCCTTATCGACACCTGCAGCCATACCGTCAGTAGCCACAGGCTGCATGTTGGCTTCAGTGGTCAGCACCCAGTTATGCCCCATCACGTTCTTGGGCAGGTTGCCCGAGTGAGTCAGCTCAACGGTGAACTGCTTGCAGCTCTTGTCGATGGTGATTTCTTTGGTATTGAAAGACATCTGGTCGGTGGAGTCGACAGTGACCTTGCACTCTGCAGCAAGCAACTGGCCGCTAGCCAGAGTCAGCAGGGAAACAGCAACGAGTTTGGCGAACATGTGAATCTCCAGGGCAGGGTTAGAAAACGCGTATTGCGACAAGGGTGCCTCAAGCAGGCTTAAGTTCTTATGATCTGCATCAACAGATTGTATACAACTTTAGGCTATCAGGTTGATCAACACAATCAACCAGCCAAACTGCCGCACCCTGCCTATGATCGCCCCATCACTCACGGGAGTTCATGCCATGCACCTCAATCACCTGTTCAACGGCCTGCTGGCCGCTTACGCCTGCGGTAAGTGAAAGCAAAGGGCACCCTGAAGCTGCTACCATGACGACCCAAGGCAGCTGCCCATGGCCAAACCTAATTACTCCTTCGCCAAACGTCAGAGAGACTTGGCCAAGGAACAGAAGAAAGAGGAAAAGCTGCAACGCAAGAAAGCCGCTGCAGACGAAGAAGCCGGCGCGCTGAACCCGGATGCGGAAGGTGAAGCAGCAACTGACGAGACCGAAACCCCGAAAGACCCGGCTGAATAAGCATTACTGTAGGAGCGAGCTTGCTCGCGAAAGGCGTTAACGATAACGCCGGGTGCCTGATTCACCGTGGCGCCCTCAGGTTCTTCGCGAGCAAGCTCGCTCCTACAGCGGCATCACCGTCACCCGCACCTCCGGGTCATGGCTCCCTCCCCCCAGAATCACCCCACGCAACGGCGACACATCGGAGAAATCCCGGCCCCAGGCCAGGGTGATGTGCTCCAGTGCCGGCTGCACATTGTTGGTCGGATCGAAATCCACCCAGCCCGACCGCGGGCAGAACACCGAGACCCACGCATGGGACGCATCGGCGCCGATCAGCCGTGGCTGGCCGGGCGGTGGCTGGGTCAGCAGGTAGCCGCTGATATAGCGCGCCGCCAGGCCCCGTGAGCGCAGGCAGGCGAGCATCAGGTGGGCGAAGTCCTGGCACACACCGCGACGGCGCTCCAGCACCTCCACCAGCGGCGTGGCGACCTGAGTGGCTTCGGCATCAAAGGTGAATTCACTGAAAATCTTTTGCATCAACGCCTGCACGCCTACCAACAGCGGCTCGCCAGGCGGGAAGCAGCTTTCAGAGAACTCGACGAAGGTTTTCTTCAAATGCACGTAAGGCGATTCGAAGCGATAGCGGCAGGCTTCAATCACCTCCATCGACAGCGCCTGGCTGCTGTAGGTAAAACTGTCCCGGGTGCGGTCCCACGCCGGCGATTGCCCCAGGTCCAGCGCGGGTCGCGCCAGCACTTCCACGGTCAACCCGGCATTGACCAGCAGCTCATCATGAGGCCGCTCGAACGCCAGGCGCGTGATCGGGTTGCCAAACACGTCCAGCTCATCGCGGCGTGAAGAGGGCGGCGGGCTGATGTCCAGGGTTTGCCAGGTGCAACGCTGCCACGCACACGGCCGTGGCCACAAATGCGCCAGCTGCTGGGCCAGGGATACCGGGCTGTCGTAGTGGTAATGGGTATCGTGAAAAATCTGATAGCGCGCACTCATCACACCGACACCGTTTGCTGGCTGACATCATCCACATGGGCAAAATGGCGCAGCGCCAGGCGGTCCGACACTTGCCCGCTCTCATCGGCGACCGCTTGCAGCAGGTCGGCCAGGCCATCCAGCGCAGCACGTACGCTGGGCTCGCCAAACAACGGGTTTTCAAGGCACCCCAGGTCAAAGCGCCCCAGGCGCTCCACCAACGGCGCGAGGCCGGTTTCCCTGGGCACCCCAAAATCATCATTGAGGCGACGCACGGTGCGGCTCACCAGTTTGAGCTGGAACAGCACCGCATGGGGGTTCTGCTCATCGAGCAACAACAGGTCGAGCACCGGGATCAGCTGCGGCACCGCCAGGTAGCGCGAGCGATAGGTGATGCTGCTGTTGCCCAGCTCCAGCAACCACTCCAGCCCCGCCTGATCGAACACCGCCACACCGCGCAGGAACGCTGCCAGGCTGGTACTCAGAAATTGCAGACGCTCAATGCGCCGGCCCATCATCAAAAAGCGCCAGCCTTCATCGCGGGTCATATCATCCAGGGCAAACCCGGACAGCGCCGCCAAAGACATCACCAAACGGTTGAGAAAATCCAGCAGCTCGCCGAAGTCCGGGGCTTGGCTTTCCAGCTCCATGGCCTCACGTTGCAGCTCCACCAGGGCCTGCCAGTTTTCCCGCGACAGCTTGCCGCGCACCTGGGACGCTGCCCACTGCAAGCGCTGCAAATTGGCGCGCAGGCTTGAGGGCCAGTCATCACCGAGCAAGGCAGCGAGCAGACGCTCCGGTAGCTCGCCCTCCTCCGGCAACAGGCGCAGGCTTTCTCCAAGTTCGACCGCCGCCTGCAATGCCAACGGATCGTCGCCGTCGACATAGCGCGCCAGCACAATGCGCAGCCAGCGCGCACTGTCATCGCAGCGTTCGCAATAACGGCCAAACCAGAACAGGTTTTCCACCACCCGCGACGGCAGATACGGGTCGCGGCGCACCAGATCATGGACGCCAATGGCGCGCTGGGCACGCCACTGTTCACCAGCGCTGGCGCGCTCGCCGAGCACCCATGTGTCCTTGCTCGCACCGCCGCGTTGCATCGACACCACTTCGGCATCGGCGTCGGCGGCCACCCGGGTCAGGCCACCGGGCAGCACGCGATACCCCTCATCACTGGCCACCGCGTACACGCGCATCCCGATGGCGCGGTGCTGCAGATGATCTTCTTCGGTATGCCACACCGGCGCCTGGGACAACTGCGCCAGCTCCTGGGCGACATAGGCGTAAGGCCGCGCGCGCATCCGCTCGGCCAGGGCCTGGCGTTGTTGTTCACTCAAATCACGACCGAACACCGGGGCGAAACTTTGTGAAGGAAACGCCGGCTTGATCAACAGCTCCGGGAGCTTGCCCAGTGCCTCGGCCAGCACCGGTGCCTCGCCGCACCACCAGGTGGCAATCGACGGCAGGATCAGCGCCTCACCGAACAGGAACTCGTTGATCTTCGGCAGGAACCCCAACAAGCCCGGCGACTCCAGCACGCCACTGCCCAAGGCATTGGCCACCAGCACATTGCCTTGGCGCACGGCGTCGAGCAGGCCGGGCACGCCCAGGGCCGAGTCGGTACGCAGCTCCAGAGGGTCGCAGAAATCGTCATCCAGGCGGCGCATGATTGCGTGGACCCGGCGCAGACCGCTGAGGGTTTTCAGGAACACCGTGCTGTCGCGCACGGTCAGGTCGCCGCCTTCCACGAGTGGGTAGCCGAGCTGGCGGGCGAGATACAGATGTTCGAAATAGCTTTCGTTGAAACGCCCCGGCGTGAGCAGCACGATCAGTGGCGGCTGGTCATCACCGGGGGCCTGGCGGGCCAGGGTTTCCTGCAAGGTGCGAAAAAAACCGGTGAGGTGCTGCACCTGCAAGTCACGGTACAGATCCGGAAAGGCGCGGGACACGATGGTGCGGTTTTCCAAGGCGTAGCCGGCGCCCGACGGCGCCTGGGTGCGGTCGGCGGTGACCCACCAACGGCCATCGGGAGTGCGCGCCAGGTCCACGGCGTACAGGTGCAGAAAAGCACCGTCCGGCGGCTGGATACCCTGGCACGGCCATAAAAAGTTGTTATGCCCAAATACCAGCTCGGCAGGCAACAACCCCTCTTTGATCAGGCGTTGCGGACCATAGAGGTCGGCGAGTACCGCATTGAGCAGACGCGCGCGCTGGGCAATACCGGCCGACAACTGCCGCCACTCATCAGCGGCCAGCACATGGGGCAGCAGGTCCAGCTCCCACGGGCGATCAGCGCCCTTGGGGTCGGCGTAGACGTTATAGGTCACGCCGTTTTCCTGGATCTGCCGCGTCAGCAATGCCTGGCGCTGGGCCAGTTGTGCGGGCGTACTGCGTTGCAGATGGTCGAGCAGACGCTGCCAATGGGCACGCACCGCGCCGCCGGCGTCCAGCAGTTCGTGATAGGTGCCCGCGGTCAGCGGGTAACGGTCGAGCAAGTCGGACATGGAACGCTCGGCAGAGGCAAGGGAAGTCAGGTTAACTCAAATTAACCACCGATATCGCAGGCAAGCCAGCTCCCACACTTGGATCATGTTCATTCCTTATTTTTTGTAAAACGCCGCAAATCCAGGGTCATTGGCAACTCATCATTTACCTCTACAGTCGGCACTGGCAGCTTGCCCGGGCTATGCCCCAAACGGAAAAACCGCGCCATCCGCCGGCTCTCTGCCTCATTGGCATTGACCGGCAAACTGTCGTAATTGCGCCCGCCCGGATGCGCCACATGGTATTGGCAGCCACCCAGCGAGCGCTGCATCCAGGTGTCGAGCAGGTCGAACACCAACGGCGCATGGACTGCAATGGTCGGTTGCAGGCAGTTGGCCGGTTGCCAGGCGCGGTAACGCACACCGGCAACAAACTCTCCCACCCGACCGGTCGGTTGCAGCGGCACGGGTATGCCGTTGCAGGTCAGCAGATAGCGCTGCGCCGGCAGGCCACTCAACTTGACTTGCAGGCGCTCCAGGGACGAATCCACATAACGTACCGTGCCGCCTACCGCGCCCTCCTCGCCCAACACATGCCAAGGCTCCAGGGCCTGGCGCAGTTCCAGTTCGATACCGCTGACGGCGTAGTCGCCCACCTTGGGGAAGCGGAATTCCAAGTGCGGCGCGAACCATTCGGCACGCAGCGGGTAACCGGCAGCATTCAGCTCGACGATCACGTCGGCAAAGTCCTGCTCGATAAAGTGCGGCAACAGGAAGCGGTCGTGCAACTCAGTGCCCCAACGCGCCAGCTTCGGCGGCGCATAAGGTTCGCGCCAGAACCGTGCGACCAGCGCGCGCAACAGCAATTGCTGAGTCAGGCTCATGCGTGCATGGGGTGGCATTTCGAAAGCGCGCAACTCCAGCAGGCCCAGGCGGCCGGTGGCACCCTCCGGCGAGTAGAGTTTGTCGATACAAAATTCGGCGCGATGGGTGTTGCCGGTCACGTCGATCAGCAAGTTGCGCAACAGGCGGTCCACCAACCACGGCGGGCATTCCTCGCCCGGTGCCGGCATCTGCGCGAAGGCGATTTCCAGTTCATACAGCGTATCGTTGCGCGCCTCATCCACCCGTGGCGCCTGGGAGGTCGGGCCGATAAACAGGCCGGAGAACAGGTAGGACAGCGACGGATGGTTATGCCAGTAGCTGATCAGACTGCGCAGCAAATCGGGGCGACGCAGGAACGGTGAGTCCTTGGGCGTCGCACCGCCGAGTACGAAGTGGTTACCACCGCCGGTGCCGGTGTGGCGCCCGTCGATCATGAATTTCTCGGTGGTCAGGCGGGTTTGCCGGGCTTCTTCGTAAAGAAATTCGGTGCGCTCCACCAACTCATCCCAGGTGGCGGATGGCTGCACGTTGACCTCGATCACACCCGGGTCCGGCGTCACGCGAAAATTGCTCAGGCGTGTGTCGGCGGGTGGCTCGTAGCCTTCCAGCAGCACGGGGCAATGCAGTTCCTGGGCGGTGGCCTCAATGGCCGTCACCAGTTCCAGATAATCCTCCACGCGTTCCAGCGGCGGCATAAACAGGTACAGGCGCCCTTCCCGCGCTTCGGCGCACAGCGCAGTGCGGGTCAGCCAATCGGCGGATTCGTCGACCTTCGGCACACGCTCATCACTCGGGGCCGACTCGTCGTGGCTGTGCAATTGCGCGGTAGTGGGCAGCGGCGGCTGATCCTGGTTCGGGTCGGTCGGGTGTATGAACGGATACTCCGCCGCTGTCACCCACGGCTGCGAAGCCAACGGCAACCGATAACCCAACGGCGAATCGCCCGGCACCAGACGGCAGTGGTCATCGCGCAAGTACCAGCGCCCACTCTGCCAGCGATCATTGGCGGCGGTGCGCGCCAACGGCAGCACTTGGCCGATGACCTTGTCCAGGCCCTGGACGAAGACTTTGCGCAGGCGTTCGCGCTCCAGTTCGTCGTTTAAGCGCGGGTCCTGGGCACTAACGTTTTGCGGCAGTGTGCCTTCGCGCCACAGGTAGTAGAAGTTGTCCTCAAAGGCGGGGAACACAAAGCGCGCCGGCAACTTCAGACGCTCGGCGACGCTGGCCAGGAAACGTCCGGCCATCACGCCGTCAGCTCCATAGTCCTCTTGCTCATCGGCGATCAGCGCACTGTTGTGCCAGATCGGCACCCCATCGCGGCGCCAGTAGCAATTGAGCGACCAACGCGGCAGTTGCTCGCCGGGGTACCACTTGCCCTGGCCGAAATGCACCAGGCCCTGGGGTGCATAGTGCTGGCGCAGGCGCTGGAACAGCTCGGCGGACAGGCGACGCTTGTCCGGCCCCAGGGCGGCGGTGTTCCATTCGGCACCGTCGGGGTCGTCGATGGACACGAAAGTTGGCTCGCCGCCCATGGTCAGGCGCACATCGTGCTTGAGCAGGTCGCCGTCAATCTGCCGGCCCAGGGCCTGGATCGCCAGCCATTGTTCTTCGGTGTAGGGCTTGGTTACCCGAGGGGCTTCCCAAATACGCTCCACCGACATCTCATGGGTAAACTCGCATTCGCACGGTTCCACCAGCCCACTGATCGGTGCGGCAGACGATGGATCGGGGCTGCAGGCCAATGGGATATGCCCTTCACCGGCAAATAAACCGGAGGTGGCATCCAGGCCGATCCAGCCGGCGCCGGGCAAATACACTTCGCACCAGGCGTGCAGGTCGGTGAAGTCCACTTCGGTGCCGGAGGGGCCGTCGAGGGCTTTGACGTCAGCGGTGAGCTGAATCAGATAACCGGAGACAAATCGCGCCGCCAAGCCAAGATTGCGCAGCAATTGCACCAGCAGCCAGGCCGAGTCGCGGCAGGAGCCGGAAGCGTTTTCCAGGGTGAATTCCGGGGTTTGCACCCCCGGCTCCATGCGGATCAGGTAGCCGATATCGGCGGCCAGGCGCTGGTTCAGCCCAACCAGGAAATCCACCGCAGGCAAGGGTGTGCGGTCAATACCAGCCAGGTAGGCGGCAAACCTTGGCGTCAGCGGCAAGGTTTCCAGGTACGGCGCCAGCTCGCGCTGCTCATCGGCGGCGTAGCTGAACGGGATTTTTTCGGCGTAGGGTTCGAGGAAAAAGTCGAACGGGTTGAACACCGCCATCTCGGCGACCAGATCGACTTCGATGCGCAATTGGTCGGTTTTTTCCGGGAACACCAGGCGCGCCAGGTAATTGCCCTGAGGGTCTTGCTGCCAATTGATGAAATGCTGCTCGGGCAGCACTTTCAGCGCGTAGGACAGGATCCGCGTGCGGCTATGGGCTGCCGGGCGCAAGCGCACAATTTGTGGGCCGAGTTCGACAGCACGGTCGTAGCGGTAATGCGTAACGTGGTGCAACGCGACATGAATCGACACGGCGGCCTCCTGCGAGCCAGGGCATGAGTACAACGCGCGCAAGACTTATGCCACAGCAGCAGTCATTGCGCTAAAACGTCGTGCCCGGTGCAGTACAGCACCAAAACAGCGCCGTGCCTGCGGTTGTGGTGCAAGGGTTGCACAAATTTGTGGCGGGTGTGGGTGCAGAGGTAGCGATTGGGTGGACGGCGAGGTGGGGGATCACCTCGTTTTTTTTATTCTGATAATTGCGCACTCGTGTTTGCGGCGCTTTTTAACAGCTGCCACGACTTTCGCGCGCATGTGGCGAAGTTCTACGTAGGCGGCACGCATTTCCCGATGGCGTTTGCTGCGAAGCAGTAGCAGGCCGAGGATCGGCCAGAAGAAGCACTCAGCGTAAAGGAAGTTCGGCGAAAAATGATAACCTGGCACAGCAACCAACAGGCAGGCAATAAAGAGGGCATACATGCCCTGCGCCCATTGCGGGCGTCCGGAGGCGATCATGACATTGCAGAAGGTGATAAAGAGGGCCAATGCGACGCCGGCTTTTACAGCAGTAACACTCGATAACGATGGCAAATAATAGTTTTCTACCAATACGACAACATTAGCAGTGCTGAAGATGCCCGAAAAAATCACGCCAATAAACACGGGAAAATTGCGGATCAAAAAAGGCCGAATAGGGACAAGATACCTTCTTCCTAAAAGTCTCATTCTGCGATCTCCTCATACAGCCCTACCGCGATGATCCGGATGTTCCCGCTCCTCACACTGCCAGCAATGCCTGATACGGCGCCAAGAGCATCAAGCATCTGTAAGAAGGTGCCACGCCTTACTTCGGCCGAGCTGTAGCGCTTTGGCATCTCTGCGGCCATTTGTTTGAGCTTGATCATTTTTCGGGTCATTTCCGCGTGGTTGATACTCAGCAGCTCTCTGGTGAGCTTTACTCGCTCCTGTCGATTCAGCCCTTTGAGTACCTGGTGCGTACTTTTCCCCGTTGCTTTTTTGAACATGTCGACGAGTCGAATCGTCGACATGGCTGCGTTACCCGCCCCTAACAACGAGGCCGCATCCAATCCGGCCATAACGGCCTGATACCACGGGTCGCTATCCAGAGCGTCGTTAAGGGCAGGGTCATTCATTTCATTTTTAGTTCGACCTGCGCCAATCCAGCATTGAACAGTGCTGGCTGACGCGCCCACAACGCTAATCGCGGCCGCTACACCAGAGCCGCCAAAAGTAAATGGCGTCAGCGCAAATCCCCCCGCAATCACCATCCAACTAATCACCGCCGAAGTACACGCCAACCCCGCATTCACCGCCTCGAACGCCACCTGCGACTCACGCGGCTCATTCGCCAACCGCCGAGCAAACTCCACCCGCCCGACATAATTGGGTGCCTCACGCAAAATCACCTTCTTCGGCACGATGCTGCAAATCGGCTGAAACTCGCGCAACACCATCGCCCGTAGCTGAGCGTCGAGGTACACCACGCCGGCCCCGACAATGGCGGGGTCGGCATCAATAGCCGCAAACAACTTGCGCAGATCAATACTGCTTTCAACCCACTGCCGCATGGCCAAATGGGCACTGGGGAAACCGTCTTTCAACACGCTTGAAGTCATCCCTTTACTCCGGCTTTTCACAAGAGTGCAGAGGTTAAAGACTGGGTATCCCTTAAAAATGTCAGAAACTTCGGTTTATTCGGACAGGCACTTCCTGATCATGACGTAGCACCTTGTAGGCCATATCTCGGATGAGGAAAAGTACGCCCGCGCCACTACCGGCGCACACCCAAAACAGGGAGCGTTCATGGCAACTGACATGTTTTTAAAGCTGGGGACATCAAAGGAGAGTCCAAGGACCAGGCGCATCGCGATGAAATCGAGATCAGCAAATGGGGCTGGGGCATGTCCCAGACAGGCTCCATGCACACCGGCAGTGGCGGCGGCGCGGGCAAGGTCAATATTGAAAACCTGACCATTTCCAAGACCCTGGACAAGTCCTCACCCAACCTGATGATGGCCTGCTCCACCGGCAAGCATTATCCCGAAGCCAGGCTCGTAGTGCGCAAGGCCGGAGGCAGCAGTGCCGTGGAGTATCTGGTGATCATCATGAAGGAAGTCATGGTGACGTCCTACCAAACCGACACGGTCACAAGCAGCGACTTACTGACCGAGGTGATAGGCCTGAACTTCGCCACCATCGAAGTCAGCTACCAGCCGCAGAAAGCCGATGGTGGCAAGGATGGAGGCGCGGTGAAATACGGCTGGAATATTCGTCAAAACGTCAAAATCTGACGCGCCCCTCATGGCTGCCTCGCGAGAAATAAATCGCCGCTGCCAGGGCGCCCCGTCAGCGTGCTTTACGCTGTGCAACGACAGCCCGACGCAGGTGACGTATTTCGAGTAATCGCTGGCGCATTTCACGATGGCGCTTACTGTTGAGCAGCAACAAACCCAGCAGCGGGAACAGCACTGCCGAGCCGTACACTAGGGTATTGAGGCCGTATTGAATCATCGGCAACACGAACAGCAGGCAGCACACCAGGTAGCCCGCCACCAGCCGGGTCGCCCAGGGGAACCCGCGTGCAATCATCACATTGCCAAACACCAGCACCGCTACCAGCACCAGGATTGCGGCGCCGGAGTAGTTGGCCTTGAGCGCCGGCTTAACACCGCGCAAATAGGTCACGCCCGCCGTGGAGACAGCCACCGAACCGGAAAAGATCGCCATGAAGATGGTGCCCATGAACACCGGGAAATAACGCGCAAGGAAACTGCGCCTATCGGGAAACTCCTTCATTCCGTCAGCTCCTCATACAGGCCAATAGCAAGCGTCGACGCCGAGCC
>Ga0308169_10005385_pt1 | contig 11653 bp, 6 predicted proteins | sample PhyBR1_2_FD_202139 | JGI IMG/M metagenome (GOLD analysis project Ga0308169, IMG submission 202139) | Phyllosphere microbial communities from UC Gill Tract Community Farm, Albany, California, United States - DLSLSB.R1 | ecosystem: Host-associated > Plants > Phyllosphere > Unclassified | place... | reverse complement strand
AAGAAGGCCGAACCCGCGAGGACCGTCTACACCGTGGGGACGGCCTCGCTTAGCCGGCAGGGCGTCAACGGGATCTATCGGCGGGTGGCGCTAAGTGCCTTCGATCAGGGGCTGGTCGAGATGTCGATCGCCAAGGTTGAGGCGGCGGCGAGGGCGCTGTCCAGCCATTCGTTGCGCGTAGGCCTCACCCAGGACCTGTTTGCGGCCGGCGAGGACGGTGTTGGCATCGCGCAGGCGCTGCGATGGTCCTCGCCGTCGACCGCGCTGCGCTACGGGCGCAAGCTTGCTGCGCGCAGCAACGTCGCCGCTCGGGTGTTGTCGCGGATCAGAAGTTAATTGTGCCGCAATGACTTTTACACGAACGGAACGCGCTGCGATTATCCTTCAGCCGGCCTTTCCTACATGAGATAAGCGGGAACTTCCGGCTGGTCAAAGGTAGAGACGCCAAACCTTTTTCGTCGCGAAACGCGCCCAATGGGCGCGAGGATCGCGCGACATCTCCTCGAGCTTCGCCACTGGATCGCGATGCCAGTTGACGAGGATCTGTTCCCACGCCTCGCGGCTAACCTCAACCGTGACACTATCGCCAGCGATCGTTCGCCCTTCGAAACAGACAGCATTGCCGACCTCGCGCCGATCGCCTTTGAACCTGCTTATGGTAAGTTTCATGGGCGCGTGCTGCGCTTCCAGATCCTTTGAATCAAGCCAAACGGTCAGTTGTCTGGGCTTGAGCGCCCCACTCCGGCCTTCTTCGTCAGGAGAGAACGGGAGTAATTGTCCTGACCCACGTCAACCTGCGCAGAGATGACAGCATCAAGGCCCGTTGATCCGTTATTGGAGAAGACCTAGTGACCGAAACTCTACGGCATGTGGATCGGCGCCGAAAGTGGGATCCGGGTAGAATTGCGCCAAGCTATTGATTCTGGGTTAAAAGCTTAAATAGTCGGGGTCCAGATCGACGCCGATTGAGACCCCTCCCTAACCCATACCTTTTAAGAAATTTCAGGCGGTTGCCTCGCTTACGGCGGGGTCCTGGTTTCGCCGCCGATCCACAGGCAAGGTGCACATCGCTGACGCCCGCGGGTTCGCTAAACCCCACCAACGGAGTTCCATCTGCCAATCCAAGCCGTTCCAACCGCGCACCGATCGCGCGGACGCCCCGCTCATGGCGCTGTGCGAGTTCGTCCAGCGGCACGCCATTCCGAAAGGCCATGTCCAGCTTTTCGTCCTCTCCCGTTGACCAGCCTTTCCATGCCGTGACGCCATTTCACCATCCAAACCGCTACTCTAGCTACCATTATGAACCAGCTCAGGTTTATCGGAGGCTTCATCTCTTGAGAAGGCTGAGGCAATATGGGGACGCGATATCACTGGGCTGGGCGATCGGCCATGTCACAGCCGGGCATTCCAAAAGAAGGCAGTGCTCAGAAAACGGCCGTTCGATGCACACTCTTCGCGCGATCGTGCTGCTGCAGATCATGTTGAAAAACTGTCCAATAACTTGTGCGCCAATAGCATTCCCACCTGCCGTTCGCCCTGAGCGAAGTCGAAGGACATGCCCCAAGCAAGCGGTCCTTCGACTTCGCTCAGGACGAACGGGTATAGAGGTATCTGCGTTCATAAAATGGGTTCGCTACCAGCGACCGGTTAGCCTGATCGGCGCCGACGCACAGGGTATTAATCTATGGAGCTACTCAATACCCGACATAACGGATCGACCCACATTAACATGCGTCCGAAGTTGGGAGATGGAGAATGGCCTATGAACGGCGACTTATGGGTCTTGGTGACAAACAATAGGCCAATCGAAAGTCCGCGATCATATTCGCGACCGTCAGAACTTGACGGTCGCGCCTAGGAAGAACTCCGTCCCCATGACGTCATAGGTAGCCGACCAAGTGTTTGAGTTCGGGCCTTGCGTCGTGATCGGCGGGTTGTTGTTGAAGACGTTATTGGCGCCGCCGAACAGTTCGAGCGACTTGGCGGCCTTCAGCGAGAACGACAGATCGATGTAGTTCTGATCGTCGAGCACGGGATAGGCGATGCTCGATAGCGTCGGTGCGGTCGCCGCACCCGATCGGATCGGGACGACAAAACGATCCGTGGTCACCGCACCGATATACCGGTGACGCGCGCTCAGGCTGAGATCGCCGACATTCCAGGTGATCCGCGACGTGCCGCGCCAGCGCGGAAGCGGCTGGCCGCAGGTCGCGCCGTGCGAACCTGCGCAATAGTTTTTGATGTTGTCGAATGCCGCCACCGGCGTCGACGTGAAATCGGCAAGCCAAGTATAGTTCGTGCCGAAATCGATCGTGCTGGTTTTGCCGAACAGCGGCAGGCCGAAATCAAGATCGAGTCTATACTGCACGGCGAAGTCTACACCTGACGTCTTCAGCGATCCAGTGTTCGCGTTGCGGATCTGCGCCACATACGGATCGTTGATCGCGCCCGAACTGGGATCACGGCTGATCGCCCGGCAATATTCGCTGTTCGCATCCTGCAGGACGTTGAAACACAGGTTCATCGTGTTCTGCAGGCCGCCACCGAGTGCGGAGATCGCTCCGTCAAGCGTAATGTTGAAATAGTCAATGCTGATGAACAGACGCGGCACGAAGTTCGGCGTGATGACCGCGCCGACGGTGAACGTATCCGACTTTTCCGCACCAACATTGGGATTGCCGCCGAAATCGGCCGGGATGATGTTGTTGGGCTGAACCCCGGCCGTGAAGACCGCTGCCGCCGGCACGCCATTGGCGATGCAGACCGCGCGCACCGCGTCGGTGCGGCCCGATGCGGGGCCACGATCGCCGCAGGGGTCGGTCGCGGCGCCGACCACGCGGCTGAGGCCGCCGAACACCTCGGCGACGTTCGGCGCGCGGATCGCCCGTTGGTACTGACCGCGTAGCGCGAGGTCGCGGCTGACGCGCCAGTCGAGTCCGCCGAGATAGGTCCAGACGCTGCCGATGCCACCGAGACTGTAGTCGGACCGACGGAACGCCGCGTTGGCGGTGAGATCCTCGACGAACGGCGTGTTGTGTATGAGCGGGACGCGGATCTCGCCGAACACGTCCTTGACCGAAATGCTGCCACTCGTCGGCAGGCCCGGATTGAAGCCGGCGACGTCGCCCGACGCCAGGAAGGAATCCGGATTGAACGTGGCGCTGGTCTTGCGCCATTCGCCGCCGAACGAGAAGCCGACCGGCCCTGCGGGAAGCGAGAACAGCTTGCCCGTAATGTTGCCGGCCGCGACTTGCAGCGTCGTCTTGGTAATGTTGGTCGCGCTGATCGAGATCGCGTCCGAACAGGCCTCCGAAATGTTCTGCCCGAATATGTTGCAGACCGGTGCCGCGCCGCCTACCGAGAGAAGCGAAGCCTGCAGGCGGCTTCGCGAGACGGCGTTGCGCAGTTCCACGGTCTCGTCGCTCTTGGCGTAGCTGTAATAGGCATCGTATTTGAGATCGGTCAGGAAGCCTTCACTCACGTCGCCAATATCGCCGCGAAGCCCCCAGGCGCCACGGAAGACGTTGCGCTTCGAATCGCTCTGCCGCGGTCCGACTTCGAGGTAGCGGCGGCCGGCGGTCAGCACGGCCAGCCCGTCACCGGGAGTCGTGGTCTGGCGCGTGGTGCCGCTGATGATGGTCTGCGGGCCGGTCTCAGCGAGGTCCAGCTGCCGCAACACGCCCTGGAGCTGCGGCGTCAGATAGGGGTTGTTGACGTTGAAGAGCGTCGGCGCCCCGACGTTGGTCGGCGCCAGCTGCGCGTTGCTACGCACGTTGGAGTAATGCAACTCCATATAGCCGGTCAGCGCCTTGGCGAAATCGAAATGGCTGAAGCTGTTGACCATCCGCCGCTCGAGCGGCTGGATCAGATAGTTGTCGGGTGCGAGGTTGAAATCGTCCTGCGGCGTGATCTGCGGCCGAGCGATCGTCCCTGCGTCGTTGAAGGTGAAGCCGCGCGAGCCGAGCGCGCCTAGTCCGGCAGCGGCATAGGCAGCGTTGAGCGCGGCATTGCTGCCGCCGGCCGAGGGGATGCCCGAAAAGCGGCCGTTGGGAATGTCACCGCTGCCGCCCCGCACAAAGCCGAGCTCGCCGCCGCCTGACTGGCACGTCTGGCCTGCGGGGATCGAGAAGGGCGTACCGGCGCCACGCGAGCTGCCGGTTCCGGGAACTACGCAGCCATCCTGCAGCGCGTCGTAGGCGAAGCTGCCGCGTTCGCCGCGCGTGATCGAATTGCGCTTCTGGTAATTGCCCGAGACCACGACATTGCCGCGGCCCTCGGCGAAATTGCTGCCGACCGTCAGATCGAAATTATAGACCGGCGTTCCCGTCGGGCGATCGATGTTCAACTGCGAGCGCCCTTCGACGCCACTGAAATCTTCGCGCATGATGAAGTTGACGACGCCGGTGATCGCGTCCGAGCCATAGACCGCCGACGAACCCCCGGTGACGATCTCGGATCGTGCGATGAGCGCCGCGGGGATGGTGTTGAGATCAGTGACCTGATCGGGCCCGTAGATCGCGAAGCGGCGGCCATTCACGAGCACGAGATTGCGGGTGGGTCCGAACCCGCGCAGGTTGACGCTGGCGGTACCGCTCAGCGTGTTCGAGGTCGAGCCGCCCTCCTGCGAGGCGACGAACTGAGGCGATGCTTCCAGCAGGTTCTCGACGTTGACCGTGCCAGACAATTTCAGATCCGTAGCACCCAGGACAGCGACCGGCGTTGAAGCGTTGAAGCCGTTGCGGGCGATGCGCGAGCCAGTCACGACAATGTCGGGGGCGTCCGCTGGCTGGCCTTCGGCGTCGATCGACGGCGAGACGGGCGCGACTGGCCCGGTGGGATCGCCGGCCACGTCATCGGCGGGCACTGGGGCGGCAGCGGGCGCGGGTGCGGTCTGTGCGTGGAGAGGGGCGAGGCTCAGGAGAAATGACGCCATGACAATGGCGGAACCGCACAGAAAACGTACGCGGTGCTTGGTAACGATGCGCTTCATATCCTCATCCCCTCCCAATTGCAGACGGGATCGTTGATCGACCCGTCCTGCACATGTTTATTGCGAAGTGCAGTGCCGGATATTCCGGTCGCATCGCTCTCTCGTTCCCGGCGCAACATTCGCGGCGCCCTGGATTTTTCGTCTGTGTGACATTTGACGGTAGCGGTACGATATGTCAACAAGTGACGGACAATCCCATAATACGAGATGAATGGGGACTGGACGTAGTCAGGCGGTACGATGCGATACCGGAATGGATGAGCGATCGCATCGACGCCCTGCGTGATCGAGGAGAAGGTGTCGTATGCGCTACGCAAAGCTGTTCGTCTTCGCCAGCTTGGCAACCCCCACGGCCGCGCCCGCGCAGATCCTGGATCCGGTCTTCGCCGACCATGCCGTGTTGCAGCGGGATCGACCGATCCTGCTCTGGGGCAGGGTGGCGCCGCAGGAGCAGGTCGACGTCACACTGCAAGACCGTCACCGCACCGTCCGTGCCGACGGGGATGGGCAGTGGTCGGTCGTTCTGCCGGCGCTCCGTGCGGGTGGCCCGTATCGGCTCGACGCGCGGCGCGGATCGGGGGCCCACCAGTCGCTCGCGGATATCTTGATCGGCGACGTATTTCTGTGTTCCGGCCAATCGAACATGGAATTTCCGTTGTCGAAGAGTCGCGGCGGCCCAACCGAGATCGCAAGCGCCGCCGACTCCAATTTGAGACTTGCGACGATGCCGGCGGTTTCCGCTGCGTTGCGGGTCCGGAGTCTTGCGCAAGCCCTGGAATGGCGACCCGCATCGCCCGCATCGGCTGCGGAGTTCTCCGCGGTCTGCTGGTACATGGCGAGGTCGCTCCGACGCACCGTTCGGGCACCGATCGGGTTGATCGACGCCTCGTGGGGCGGATCGACGCTCCAGGCGTGGCTTAGCCCCGCCGCGCTTGCCGCCGGTGGGGGCGACCGCGACATGATCGATCTGCTCGCTGCGTACAATCGCGATCCCGCAACCGCGAACCTCACTTGGGGAGAGCGGTGGCGGCAATGGTGGCGGTCCGAGATATCGCCGACCGACGAACCGTGGAGGCAGACCGGAACGACTGGCTGGGCACGCGTGCCTCTGCTCGACCTTTGGGAGAAATGGCCTGCGCCGGTGCTCGCCGATTTCAACGGCATGGTCTGGTACCGTACGCACGTCACGCTGACGGCGGAACAGGCGCTGCAGGCGGCGACACTCGATGTCGGCGGCGTTGACGAGATCGACCAGAGCTGGGTGAACGGGCGTCCGGTCGGCACCGGAGCGGGCGACGAACCGCGGCGCTATCCGGTGCCGGCTGGAACGTTGAAGCCGGGCGACAACGTCGTCACCGTCAACATATTGGACACTTGGGATACGGGCGGGTTTTATGGGCCCACCGAACGGCGCGCGCTCACGCTTGCCGACGGTCGGCGCATTCCGTTGTCCGAGCCCTGGTTCTACCGGAAGGTCGACCACGCGCGACCACGGCCACCCCGCGCGCCGTGGCATCCGGCCTCGGGTCAGGGAACATTGTACAACGGGATGATCGCGCCCCTCGGTGCTTACGGCCTGCGGGCGATGGCGTGGTACCAGGGGGAGTCGAACACCACCGATCGCCTCGCCTATGGCGTCCGGCTGACTGCGCTGTATCGCGATCGGCGCGCGACGTTCGGCCCGACGCTGCCGATACTGATTGTGCAGCTCGCGAATTTCGGTCCCAAGGCCGACCGGCCCGTCGACAGCGATTGGGCCGCTGTGCGCGAGGCGCAGCGCCGACAGGTGCTCAATGACGCGAACTCCGGCCTGGTCGTCACGATTGATGTCGGCGATCCCTCGGACATTCATCCGACCGACAAGCGGTCCGTTGGCGAGCGGCTGGCGCGAGCGGCCCTGTCGGTCGTCTATGGTCGACATGAGCCCCGCGCGGGTCCGCAACCGGTCACCGCCCGCGAACGGAGCGGACGCGTGACCGTCGAATTCGGCGACGTCACCGGCCGGTTGTCGGCGTCCTCCGTTCCGCAATCGTTCGAACTGTGCGGTGCCACCCAGATATCGTGCCGCAAGGTACCTGCCACCCTCGGCGCCAGATCGGTTAGCCTGCCCTTTTATCCCGGTACGACGCGCGTCCGATATTGCTGGGGCGACAGTCCGGCATGCGATGTGCGTGACGCGGCCGGACCGGTCACGCCGTTCGAGATTGCGCTGATAACGGCACACCGCCCGGCGGGGTCGTCGCGATGATGCAGAAGCCATTGGAGACCAGGACATGACGATGAACCGGCGTAATGTACTAACGGCGGGTGCCGTCACGCTCGCCTGCTCGATGGGACAGAATCTCGGTGCCGTGACCGGCCCCGACTCGCTCGCGCGGCTGGCAAGCGCCAAGGGGATCCGGTTCGGGAGCACGATTGGCCACGACAACTTCGCGGACCCCGCCTATCAGCGGCTGAACGCCGCGCAATGCGGGCTGATCGTTCCCGAAACCGAAATGAAGTGGATAGCGCTGCGCCCCAATGCCCACCGTTTCGATTTCCGTGCGGCGGATGCGATCGTGGCATGGGCGCGACAGGAGCGCCTCAGCATCCGCGGCCATACGCTGTTGTGGCATTTCGAACGATGGATGCCCGAATGGACGCGGACGCATGATTACGGCGCGAAGCCGGGGACCGAAGCCGCGCGGCTGCTCGAGGAGCATGTCGATACCGTCACGCGACGCTATGCCGGCAACGTCGACAGCTTTGACGTGGTCAACGAGGGGATCGATCCCGATACCGGCCTCCTCCGGGAGACCGTGTTGTCGAAGGCGGTCGGTGCCGAAAACCTTATCGACATGGCGTTCCGCAGCGCGCGGCGGGCCGCACCGCGCGCCGAACTCGTCTACAATGATTTCATGAGCTGGCGGTCGGACGACGCACGCCACCGCGACGCGGTGCTCCGGCTGCTCGAGCGGTTGAAAAAGCGCGGAACTCCCGTCACGGCACTCGGCATCCAGAGTCATCTCGGCAGTAAGTATAGCGAAGCGCCGACCGGTTTGGGTGCGCTGGACGAAACTGCGTGGCGCCGGTTCCTCGATACGGTGACGGGTATGGGGCTCGATTTGCTGGTCACCGAACTCGACGTTCATGACAACCCGTTGCCAAGCGCGATCGGTCAGCGCGATCGCGAGGTAGCCGCGCATACCCGCGCCTATCTCGACCTGATGCTTTCCTATCCACAATGCCGAACGGTGATGTGTTGGGGCTTGAGCGACCGTTACAGTTGGTTGCAACCGCTGCGACCGCGTCCCGACGGCCTGCCCAAGCGCCCATTGCCCTATGACGATGCGTTCGCGCCGAAGCCGATGCGCGAGGCCATCGCAGGGGCCTTTACTAGCGCCGTTTCACGGTTGCCGACCGCAGTATAGGCAGCGCCGGCGAAACCTGGTCCGATGTGCTCGAACGCATCTCAGATCGCCATGGCCGACACACCGATCGCTCTTTCGCTCGGCGTGCTAGCTGGAGCCTTTTCAGCGGGACCATGGATTAGCGGGGCCGTGTTCTCGATGTCGGTAACGACTGTCTTGCTGATACGTTGGAATGCGGTGCCTGTGCCTGACTTCACGACGCCCGGCGTCCTTTCGATACTAGCGAACTTAGCTTTAGCGCGCCTCGGGATGGTTTCGAGCCCTGTCCGCGCGTGCATATTTGATCGAGGGGCGCGCGCGTTACCCGCGCGTGCCTTGGCAACCGAGAGGCGGTCAGTGCGCCACATGAATGAACGGCAGTTCCGGGGAGGCGGGCAGGCCGGCCAGAATGTCGTTTATTGGGTCAACAGTCGTCACCGTTTCAGGCAGCTGGGTTCGGTTGCTTTGCCTGCTGCCATAGTGCTCTTTGCATCACGGGACGGCGGGGATGGTGGAGTGTATGCTGTTGCGGTCCCGTGAACACGTGATCGCGACGTCCGTGCGCCTTGTGTCCGATTTTCGTGCAGATCCTGTGCAGGTGTTGAATCTAAACCTGATCGTTTTCCCTCAGCCTACGTTGCGATTGCCTCGGCGTAGGGCTAGCCTCGCTTCGGGGAGCATAAACACATGGAGTGCAAAGACGGGGTCGGCCGGCGTTTCGTAACGAAGCGTTGTCGTCTGTTCGCTACCCGTTCGTCGATGCAGAGCCAGAGTCCTCACCAGCGCCACGGCCTATGTTCGCGATCTTCCTGACGCCGGTTTACGCGCCGTTCGCGATCGCGTTCGTGGTGATGGTCGGGATCGGGCTCATCGAGGCGATCGGTCTTGGGCTCGGCCATCTCGTTCTCTACGCGGACTTCCATGCCGAAGCCGATACCGGCGGCGTGCTCGACTGGCTCGGGCTCGGCCATGAACTGCCGATTCTGATCTGGCTCACCTCTTTGCTAGGCTGCTTCACACTGACCGGGATAGCCATCCAGCAGGGTGCAACTACGCTTACAGGCGGTCCGCTGCACTGGGGCCTAGCCTCAGGTGGCGCATTGATTGCCGGGAGCCTGCTCAACACGCTCGCCGCCAATGGTCTCGCCCGGATCATGCCTGGTTTCGAGACCAGCGTGATCTCGACCGACGACTTCCTTCGCCGCCGCGGTACCATTCTCGAAGGAACCGCACGCCGCGGATCGCCCGCCCGCGCAAAGATCGTCGATCAGCACGGCCAGGCGCATTTCATCATGGTCGAGCCGCACGACGACACCGACGCGATCGCGGCCGGCGAAACCGCACTGACCGTCCGCCGCGACGGCAAACTCTTCTACGCGCTGCCCGAAGCCAACGCGCTTCTGCGGTCGATCTAACCAACGCATAACCGGTGAGGGTTTCATGCCCGCACAGCTTCTGAACGTCCTGATCTACGCCGGCATCGTGCTGTTTGCACTGGTGGTGATCGGCATCATCCTGACACGGCTCTACCGCCGCGCGACCAAGGATGTCGCGCTGATCCGCACCGGCTTCGGCGGCGAGAAGGTCGTGCTCAACGGCGGCATCATGGTCATCCCGGTGCTCCACGAACTGATGCAGGTCCGCCTGACGACCGTGAAGCTGGAGGTATCGCGGCTCAACAAGGACGCGCTTATCACGCTCGATAAACTCCGCGAGGATGTCGTCGGGCTGTTTCACATCAAGGTGAAGCCTGATGCGGAATCGATCGCCGCCGCCGCACAGACGCTTGGCGATTCGGTCAACAGCCCCGACGCGGTGAAGTCGCTGCTCGACGGCAAGCTCGTCTCGGCGTTGAGATCGGTCGCAGCGACGATGACGATGGAACACCTGCACGCCAACCGCGCCGACTTCATCCAGAAGGTGCAGGAGGCGCTGATGACCGATCTCGACATGAACGGCTTCCAGCTCGAGTCCGTCAGCATCACGCATTTCGACCAGACCGCGTTTGAGCATTTCAACGAGAACAACGCGTTCGATGCCGAGGGGCTGACCGTGCTCACGCGGACGATCGAGGAGCGCAAGAAGATCCGCAACGACATCGTCGCGACCAACCGCGTCGAGATCGAGCAGCGCAACCTCGACGCGAACAACCAGTCGCTCGAGATCGCGCAGGCCGCCGAACAGGCGCGCCTGACGCAGGAGCATACACTCTCTGCCCGCCGCGCCGAACAGGCGACTGCGATCGCCACTGCCGAAGCCGAGCAGACCCGCCTTGCGGAAATCGCCCGCATCACTGCCAGCCAGGCTCAGACCGTTGCGCAAACGGAAGCCGACAAGGTAATCCAGACCGCCACCATCGCCCGCGACGGGGCGATCCAGACCGCGACGATCGAGCGCGACCGCACCATCGAGATCGCCCGCATCACGACGGCCGTGCAGACCGCACAGAAGTCCGAGGAGGAATCCACCGCCATCGCCGCCGCCAACGAGGCGCGTGCTCTCGCCGTCCGCGCCGAGGAAAGCGTCGCCACCGCCAAGGCGACCGAGATCGCCAACCGCAACAAGAACGTTGCCGTGATCGCCGCCACCGCTGAGAAGGAAGCCGCTGAGGCACGAGCTAGTGCCTTGCGCACCGAAGCGACTGCCGAGGCCGATGCCGAGAAGGCCCGTGCGGAAGGTCGCGAAGCAGCGTTCAAAGTCGACGCGGCAGGTCAGGCTTCGCTGAACGAGGCGACCAACCTGCTGAGTGACTCGCAGACCGCGCTGCTGATCCGCCGTGCGATGCTTGAGGCGCTCCCCGCGATTATCGCGGCGGCAAGCAAGCCGATGGAGAATATCGATAAGATCAGCATCGTCGACGCCCGAGGTCTCCACGGCGACGGCGGTAGCGATAGCGCAGCGGGCGGCGGTCAGGGTAACCTCGCCGATGCAGTGGTCGCCGCAGCGATGCGGTACCGCGTCGGCGGCCCGCTGATTGATGGGCTGATGGCAGAACTCGGCATGACTGGAAGTTCGTTGAACGGTATGCTTGCCGGGAGCGGTGCTGAGGCGACGCCCCCACGGACTTCCTCCGTCGATGCTTACAAGCAGCCCGCTGCCCTTAATGGTGGGTCAGGCAGCACGCCGACTTGATAGTATAAGCCAGCCGGTCACTCGCTGCGGGCTGGGTTCCTGACGGAGGCGGGGCGACAAAATGCCAATCTGTTCAAGATGCGCGAGCATAGCCGGCATGCCTCGATCGACATGGTGGCAGAGTATGTGCGCGATCATGAGC
>Ga0308169_10005382_pt1 | contig 11658 bp, 11 predicted proteins | sample PhyBR1_2_FD_202139 | JGI IMG/M metagenome (GOLD analysis project Ga0308169, IMG submission 202139) | Phyllosphere microbial communities from UC Gill Tract Community Farm, Albany, California, United States - DLSLSB.R1 | ecosystem: Host-associated > Plants > Phyllosphere > Unclassified | place... | reverse complement strand
CAAATGCCGAGGAAAGCACATTGCCAAAGAAGAAGATGGATGTCCGTTTGGTCAGTTCTGCACAATCAGCTGCTAGCACACGGATGGTCGTTGGTGGCGTACCATCTCGAGTGTACCATGTGTTCAAGGTGTAAAGGCTTCCGGGGATGAAGCCCGATTCCAGCACTGGCGGGTCAGCGCTCTGTTGTACCGAGCGGGCACGCCACTCACTGCCGAGGAAGATCCTGGCAGCCCACCAGCCCGACTTGTTCTTGACGAGGAAAGTAAGAGTCTCGGCGATACCCCAAATGATGATTTGTATAGGAATCCAATTGTGTGGTCCGACCCGCTGCAGAACCACGTTTGACGGAATCTCGAGGAGGACCACGCCGAGCCATAGCTGGATGGATCAGCTTGAGGATGGGATCCAGCAGGGACAGCACACCAGAGAAGATCCAACTAGGCATAAGCTTGACTTATTTCCCTAGCCTCCCCTACTCACTGTTGATCTGATCTTGGGTGATACCGGTATCTTTGATGATAGTGGACGTCAAGACGCCTGATACGTTGCTACGGTCCAGGGACATCCAAAAGAACCCAAGCTACGTGTCAGGGACTCCTTTAACTTTCGCCTCGTCTGCCCGACTCACAGCGAAGATGGGAAGCAAAAAGAAGTCCGCCTTTCGTACCACCCGATGCTGCTCCCCGATTGTCCATGATACCTCCTTCCACTCGCCATTGACAAACGTGGACCCGTGAATGAGTCCATCATCCTTGAACGAGGGCGTCCTAGTTCCGACATCTTTCTCTTCGAGATAGTCTTCGGCCTCGCGTTCAACAGCCGGGAGAGCACTGTGCTCGAAAACTACTAGGTCGCCGATCGGATTACGCTGGCTCATGTTTTCGGGGATCGACGGGCGTGTGCGCACCGCCGCAACCGACGGACCAGCAGCTATATTGACCTATCGGCCGCCTTGGCGTTCCACCAGCTTGCAAATTCAGACTTCGGGCATGCCATGCATTGACGTCGCGTCAATAGCACCTCACGAGTCGTCATTTTGCGTATCGGGCGCAAGACCGCGGAACAGCTCGTCTTCGGGTCTGGCTTCGAGACATGTGTGTCATCAGCGTGATCATAAACCCCCGGCGCCTTGCGGACGCTGTACCGATCACCAGAACCTCTGGCACCTGTACCGCAGCGACGGCATTTGGTCCTGGCACCTTCTGACAAAGCATTCCCAGACGTCTGGCATACTATGCGCTGCGACCAAGTCTCTGTGAGGCGCAATGGACGCCACGAGCACACCATCGTTGTCCATTATTAGCCACTGTTCTTTGCCGCGCTCGGCTTGGCACCTGAGTGCATCGGAAAGACCCGATGGACACCTCATGTCGCCTTTCCAGCATAGTGGTACCCTGCTCTCATTGGATCCGCTTTTCGGTAAACTCGTTTCATCGAGTCCGATCACCTCATGTCGCAAATCATGGTCGCGCATGGTACATCTGATGTTGCGAGGGCTCGTCATCGTCAAACAAAATGGCGACATCGCCTCGGGCGAACGCTGGATCGTCGGCGCCGAAGGGCAAGCGGCTTATCGGTGCTCACCATCGCCCAAATCGAACTGAATTCGGGTAGGTCAAGGATTGAGATAGTACTCTTCCTCAGCTGCCATTATCCTTGTCATGCCCATCGCTACGCCCGTACAGCCCGATCAGCCCGAAACCGTCCTGAGGGTCGCGATATCGGGCGGAGGACCCGCCGGATTGGCGGCCGCGATCGCTCTTCGCCGGATACCGGGCGTGGAAGTAACGATCTATGAACAAGCGCGCGAGCTGCGTGAGATCGGGGCGGGTCTGAGGGTCGGCTTCAACTCGTGGAGGGTGCTGGAGCTGCTTGGGGTGGCTCATAACGTCCACGGACACAAGAAGGTGGTGCACGAGCACCGGTATGTGGGACTCATCGCCGCAAAGTCCCGACTGACTGGCAGAGACGGCACAACCGGCGAGCTGCAGTATTTGTACCCCCCACATTATGGCCCGGACAAGTATCACGAGATCCGGGCGCGGCGGACAGTGTTGCAGAAGGCACTCAAGGACGCGTTGCCGGACCAGATCGTCCAGCTGCGCAGGAGGCTGGTCTCGCTGGAACAGCTGCCAAAGGGGGGCGTCCGGCTGGCGTTTGAGGACGGCACAACGGCCGATGCGGACCTGGTGATTGGAGCCGACGGAATCCGGTCGGTAAGTCTGGGATACTTCAGTCTATCGACAATCGCTGATGGTCAGGCCGTACGCAATGCGACGTATCCGTCGTATGAAACGCAGTACAACGGTGAGTCGGGTCAACGAGCCGAACTTCGAGCAGAGTGGGACTGAACCGCAGGGACAACCATATGGCGAACCCTCGTGCCCCTATCGACGGTGCAACACCTCGACCTCGTCAAGTCGACCTGCTTCCACCACGGCCCAAACACCACCTTCAAGTGTTCGATCGTGTCCAACCCGGAGGAAGTCGCCGCTGGGAAAGGTCTCTGGGAGATGACGCTACGATACCGCGAGGACCCCACCAAAGTGACCGAGAAGAAGTTCTCGTGGGGCATACCTGCGACCAACGAGCGCGTCGCCAGCCATTTCACCGTCAGTCCAGCTTCTCCTCCGGCCACCACCACTGAAGTCAGGCCTTCACACCTCAGATACGCGAAGCAATCACCCTCGTCCCCGAGGGTCAATGGCGCGAGTTCTCGGCATTCTCCGGCTCGTGCCTCGAACACGTCACGTCCAATGACAACACACTGCTCATAGGCGATGCGTCGCATCCTATGCTCGGGGCGTTCGGATCCGGCGCGGCATTCGCCATGCAAGACGGGTGGCTCTACGCCCAGATCTTGGACCATTACCTCGGCGAGCGGGGGCTCGAGCCGCGTGAGGCAGTCGCGGCCTCGCTCAAGCTGTTCGACGAGGTCCGGGGGCCGTACTACCATCGGATGTACAAGTACATGGCGGAGCCGAATGTCGATCTGTCGGGAAAGTTTTCGACGCAGTCGCCGGACCCGTCCGCACCGCTGTATTGGGTGTTTGGGCACGATATAGGCGAGGAGTGGGCGAAGATCCGAGCGGACCTTGACTGATGGGGCAATGCCATGTACCTGATGCATGCGATACCTCATCCGCTTCCCGGCGTGAACTGCGACGTGCTTCAGGCTGTTGTAGCCACAGCGGGATGGGATGACTCTGACCTAGTCGGTTAACATGATGATGCACTTGTTCAGCCACCATGACGTCGCACGATGCTTAATTACCCTTATCCCCCCCAGCTGTAACTCGTCTCCGACCCTGTTCACTTCTCCTCTTTCTCTTCATCGCCGTGATCATCGTTGCATGCTTATATTCGGGGCGCAATTGAATCGGCGTCCGAGTATGGAGTACTCTCAGCACGCCGTGACGTAGACGACTACTAGCCGCACAGCCGTTTAGGCCCCTACCGACATTTTGTTTGAGACTGTCCATGTCGGACCCGGCTTCGACACACCGGCCAGATTTACCGGCCACATCATCTTCGACTGTCCTTCGTTTGAGATTGTCGCTGCGGAAGCTGTCCACCGCTCGAGGGCGTCGATCCGGCAAGATGCTGGGCATCGTACGGACAGCCGAGGGCGCAGAGACCATCGTCGACGGACCCATCCTCGCTACCTCGCCGATCGCTACGTCGCAGAAGATCCTGCCCGACCTGCTACCGCCCGACCTGCTCGTCCTGCTAGTGGAGCATCTTGTTGCTGCGGGCTCGCTCAAGACGCTCGCGTCGCTGCAGCAGACCAGCAAATCCAACTATGACCTCGTCACGCCGTTCTTGCACCAACGCAGGCGGATCAACACCGGCAGTTTCACCCTCGACAAGATTCTGTCGACGGATACGACGCTCCCCATCGAGGAGCTCGAGAAGAAGGCGAGGCGGGACGGCAAGCTTTGGCTCAAGGCGGGTGCGCCCATCCGGAATCGGATCCACATGCAGTTCGTCGAGGAGGTCATCGTCGATTCGCTGCCACCCGACGCGGTCAACCAGCCCAAGAAACGCGTCGTCGTATCATCCACCACCCCAGTTCCCAACGTCCAGACCGTCACCATAACCCCCGAGGTTCTGCACGACCTGTCCCTCTTCTTCTCGGCGCACATCTCCGAGAACTTCCTCCGGCCCCTCGCGACGGCCTGCACGCCCGCCCACCTCATCCTCCGCCATCCGGACGATACTGCCCTGGGGTCCTATAAACACCTCATGAACCTCGTGGACGAGCTCCGTTGGCCGCAGCTGCGCAAGTTGACGTTGCACAACATCGGCGCACACGCCTTACCGTCCCGACCGGGCCTGGAAGTGGTCGTTCACTTCGCAGAAGGTGTGCCCATCAAGTGGAATGCAGGAGATCTGCCGACAGAGCGGTTGTTGAGAAAGTACGAGCGGAGCAGGGCGACGCAGGTGTTGATGGCTATACCGCGGTCTGTGCGGGCGAGGGACGGCGTTGAGGCGCTGGGGGACATGAGGTGGACATTTGTGAATGCGGGGAGGTTCTTTGGGGAGAAGTACGCGCAAGAGAGCACGGAGAACCTGAGAGAGGCGGTCAGGACGTGGGCGCATAGGGAGTACATCGGAGCGGGATGGGACAAGACCGGCGTGGAGGAGCTCGTCAGCAGGATCGAATTTGTCGCTTAGTGGGCGACAACGCGGTGCGCAGCGGATAGAACGCGGACGGGTCAGCGGATAGCTCGCAATGATCAATAGAGACGATTACACCATCGCTACCAACATCTCTCACAGCACGGTCACGAACTCATCCAGCAAGTCGCGGCATCGGTAGAGAGATAGAACCTAGAGATAGAACATAGACCGCATGCATGCATACAGCCGCTCATGATGGACACACCACGGTCGTCAGGCTACGAGCTTGACGCCTGCGACTGCGCCTTGTCCTTCCTGAAGCCTGCGTCGGATGGCTCGGTCCCATCTGCTCGCACACCGGCAGACTGGCCATCTTCGCCCGACTCGTCCGACTTTGCGAATCCTCGCGCGTGGACCCCCTCCTCCGGGAGCGTTTTGAAGCCCTCCGCATCCGGCAAGAACTGTTCGTCGCCGAGGTGGGGGTTCCTGAGGAAGAGGGATACGACAAAGATGAGGCCGGAGAGGCAGATACCCGCGATACACAGCAGTCGCTGTGTGTGCGCGTAGGCGTAGATCAAACCTGCGCGTCAGGCTCCAACTCAAGCACCACTGTGTCGTACTCACCCGTCCTCTCGGGCGTGCCGACCGGGTACGCCGCCACGAAGCTGAACGGGTCAGCAAAGGCCAGAGCCTCCGCTGTGGCATTGACGACTCCGTTGGACGCGAACGTGTTGGTGATCTCCCCGGGGAGGACGTTGATCCAGATGCCAGCAGCGATGGTGTTGCCCAGGGCAGAGCCGATCGAGTACGTCGCGAGGTACAGGGACGTGATGATGGCGAGGCGCTCGTGCTGCACCGCGGACTGCACGAGCATCTGCGTCGGGTACGGGAACATTCCTCCGCCGATACCGAGCAGCGTCTCGCCGGCGATGAGGCCCGTGAGCCCACCGTGCTCGCTGGATCGGTATCGCAGGAGCAGGCCGAACGCGATGACGAAGATGGCGGTACCGGCCACGACGAACCACTTGGCGCGGCGCACGTGGCGGACGACGAAGCCGAGGATGATGCCGATCACGACCGAGACGAACGAGTAGATGTACTGGATCCGGGTGATCTTCTGGATCGGCCTGGGGTCAGCGAGGTGCGCATAGTCGTGCGGGCGACGACTTACAGGTCGAAGGCGACCAGCAGCAGGTAGTACAGGTAGTCTGCCGTAAGCATCGCTCTGCAAGTCCAGCATATCGCTCGACTCACCGCCCTGCGTGTACCACGCGGTGTTGAGCAGGCATGCAATAGACAGGCCCGCAATGATCTGTCGATCCTTGAGGAGGCGGAAGGGCACGGCGGGGTGCGGCGCGAACCTGAGCTCCCAGATCAAGAACGCCGGGAGGACGACCACAACACCGACCACGAGAGGCGCGATCGTCCTCGCCGACTTCCAGACGGTGCCCGACCCGCCGGCCAGGGTGAACGGGAGGAGGATCGTGGTGAACGTTCCGGCGAGGAGGAGGAGGCCGATGACGTCGATCTGCCAGAAGAAGTCCTTCCAGAGCGAGAACCTGCGGAGCGACTTGAACGGGCTGGGGATGCCGTCGAGCAGGCCGAGGCGCTTCGCCCGTCGTTCAGCCGAAGTGAGGGAGAAGAAGATCGGGATGCAGGTGATGGGCAGGATGATGCACCACATGGCGATACCCCATCGCCAGGTCGTAGCGCCCAGGACGGCCACGGCGATGTCGCCGGAGACCCACGCGTTGATGAGGAACGGCATGGCCGGGATGTAGGAGAACAAGAGACGGGAGCGAAGCGACGTCGTGTCGGCGATGATGACCTCGACGAGGACTGGCGTGAGCATCATTCGCGGCTTCATTGTGGCTGGACAATGTCTGCGCGGGACTCACGCTGCAGGCCCGTGTAGCCGAACTGGTACAGCACTGATCCGCCGAGGTACTGGTCGAGGTTCTTCGCCGCCGCATTGAGGACTGTTCCTGCCCGTCAGCGGCCAAGCATATTGAGCCAGAGAGGAAGTCATGGTCAAAAATCGCGCACTCACCGATGATGAAGAACACGATGGCAGCGGCCAGAATGGTCATGCGCCCAAAGTAGTCTGAAAGCTTCGCGAACGCTGTCCGTCAGCACCGGTCGACGAGCTCCAGCGCGGGGCTGGATGTGATCTGGGTTTGCAGAGAGGGTAAAAACTGACCAGGTTGAGCTGCACGTCAGCGCCGTGCAATGCATCACGAGGTGTGTCGCTTACCAGCTGCGGCGGTGATGGCTCGCACGACGGCCACGGTGGAGATCTGGGCGGACGACTCAAACTCTGTCGAGAAGGCAATGTTCTGGTAGTTGTACCTGGCGGTGAGCCTGAGCAATATAACCTACGCAGCACCGCGTCACACGTCGCTGCACTCACCTCACGGACCCGTCCAGGCCGTACGAGTACGCCACAAGGAAGATGGCGACGAACAAGACCCATCGATGCCACGATTGGAAGCACTTGGAGATGGCCTCGATCCTGCGCACTCCCGGCGACTTGTCCCCAAAAGCGGTATTGTTGTCTCCCTGCTTCTCCAGCTGGTTGATGACCTCCTGGTCCGGGAACAGGTCCTTGTTCGACAGCGACATGGCGTTGGATCACGCTGGTGCCGTCCAATATTCGAGCTGGCGAGGTTTTAAAAAGGGCCGCGGTGGGGCCTTGGTCCACTTATATACCGTCTGCCATCACGTCTCGGTTATACCAGATTCCGCACCAATCCCCGCTCGGCTTGGCTTCCTTGCCATTTCGGACGAAGCACCACCAGGTGAACCACGCGCGAAGCTGAAAGGGGAATGGAGCGAGGCGAAAATTCTTTAATCAGATAAGTTGGGCCCTGTGCCTGACCGACGAAAATACGCAAACGACCCATCTTCGGCCGACGCAAAGTCTTGCTCTCCTCTGGTGCCGCAAGTCATCCATGGTACCACAGCGCCGTGGCTTGTCATGATGCTGAGGGCGGGGCGGTGATGGGCCAGGGCCTCGGAGGCAGAATGCCAGGTCGGTCGTGCGCAGATTCCCAGTCATTCACGCTGCGGTAACATGACCCGGGGGGAAGCTTCTTTGGTCGCAGGGGCCGATACGCTCGGCCGACGTGTCGTGACCTGACACAAGCATCCCCTGATGAGACGACCGCCTACGTGCGGGCAGATGCGAGCGAAGGGTGTCACCGAGACCCCTAGGTCGGAGCCTCAGCCGCGGGGGGGACGTGATCTGGCCATGGGAGGATTGTGCACCCGGCGGGACAGGGCTCGGGCGCTCAGGGCGTGTGGAAGACTTCAGCCTTCACAAGCTCGTCGTGCGGGGCAATAGAGCTGTGCTGTCTCTGTTTCCTAGGGCAAGCTCTGGGTCGAGGCCGACGCAGGAGCCGCAACATACGAGAAAGGGGACGACAGGCACAGCCCTATATAAACAGGTCCGCCGAGACGAGTGGGCGTCGATCAGGCGTGCCTCGGAAAGAGTACCGAAATCCCATAATTGGGGGCTCGCTTGAGCGCGGATGATGGGCGGACCCAACCTTCAGCGCTGCCAGACAGAGGCCCCCTCAGGGCGCATCGGGCGGGCGCAAGGCATACTTGGACCGCTCGGGTGCGAAGGCCATGAGTCGCTGCATCTTGGCAGCTACTTGGCGTGTTTCCAGCGTTTCGTTCTGGATCTGCAGAGCGGCCATGTAAAGAACGGTCTTTCGGCAATCATCAGACGTACAGCCTACCCGTCTCATGATCGCTGCCGTCCGCTCACATACTTCATCCCCCGCTGTCGAAGGTCTGCGTCAGCGGCCGGACGTATACGCGGCAACATCGATAGCCGTCAGGATCGAACACGAATAGCCTGCGCTCCAGCTTTCTAGTGCAAAGATCAAATCTTCATCCCGCAAGGTGGTTGTTGAGGTGCTGGTGGGAGGAAGTGACACAAGCCGGCCATCAATCGACGAGGTCGACGTACGGCACCGTTCGATGCGCGCCAGTTGGGAGTTTCAAGCCGGTGGAGGATGGACAATTGCAGCTCTTGGCTTCACGGCGCTCCGGCGCCCCTCTGCAGTCTCGTGGTACCCTCGCATCTGCAAGACGCGAATACGACAAGCCAGATTGCGTCGAGAGTGGTCAGTAACGAGGGCCACACGGTGTGCAAGGTATGGCAGCCACGGCGGTAGAGGCCACGCGGGACAGGTTTGCTGGAAAGGAAAGCGCGGCGGCTCGCTCTCGCGTCATGCCAAGTGGGAAGTCGCACCCCGGCCGGCATTCAGGGGCAAAGTCGCCACCGACACTGGGCTCTCGCGCCAGAGCAGACGTCGGCGCCCGAGAGGTCGCCGGAAAGACCGGGAAGCTGCAGTACCTCGCCAAGAAGCGGCCAAAACGGGCTTCTGATGGCCGTGTGGGCTCGCCAGCCGAAAAGTCAATAATAACAACCGCTGCATCGGACGCACGATCGACCGGTGTCGTCTTACTTCTCGACATCGCGTGGCCTGCTTTCGGCATAGACATCGACCTGCGACGTGTGGACTGGCTTTCAGACCATCAGCTCACGTTTGCCTTGCCATCTCCAGCAGTGAAGAGCGCCACCAGACTTTCTCCCGTCGCCATCGCTGGTACCGTCGCCCCTCCGCCCCTCCGCCATGTCGTCCTATAACGGCACCTTCCGCCCGTCCTTCGACACCTGCCACGACGTGACCCCCCTGTGCCCGGTCTCGGCCACGGTCTACGGCGACTTCTTCAACCTGGCCGGCTCGGCCCTGTTCACCGCCGTATTCTCCCTCTGCCTCATCATCCAGATATTCCATGCTATCCGCGGCAGGACGATCTCGTACTCTGTCTTCCTCGCCATCGGCACCGGCTTCGAGATCATGGGCTACGGCGCACGGATCGCCATGTCACCCATCGGCACCGTGTGGACGTATCCGGGCTTCGTCATCCAGCTGCTCATGCTTATTCTCGGCCCGACGCTCGTCGCGGCGGCGATCAGCGTGACGTTCAAGTGGATCGTCATACAAGAGGGCGTCCAGTACTCTCTCTTCCGGCCGTGAGTTTTTCTCGGCGTACTCGTGCATCGCCTGGCCGGCTGACCCGTAGCAAGTGGTATGTGTACATCTTCGTCCTCACCGACTTCTTCTCCATCATCATCCAAGCCGTCGGCGGCGCTGTCAGTGCAACAGCGACGAGCGGCGACACACACAAGCAGTCCTTGCTCGATGCTGGCTCCGGTCTCCTCGTCGCGGGTGTGGCCTTTCAAGCCGCCAACATGGCGTTCTGCGGCGGTCTCATGGCGATCTGGTTCGTCCGGTTCAGGAAGGGCAGGGCATCGAAGACCGCCACGGAGGGACACTCGCCCGAGCCGTTCAATTGGAAGCCGGACACCAAGTTCAAGAAGTATGTGTGGGCCATTACGGTCGCGTACATCGCCGTCTTGATTCGGTGCATCTACCGGTGAGTTTGCATACGAAGGTGGAGTGGGTATCGGCGGGCCGTGCTGACTGTCAGTATACCGGAGATGGCAATGGGCTGGGGGTCGACATTGATGCAGGATGAGACGCTCTTCCTCATCTTTGACGGAACGTGAGTGTCACATGGCAGCGTGAGAACGGTGTGGAGGTCGGCTGCTGATGGATAGCATGGTCGCCATCGCCGTCATTCTGCTCACGACCTTCCACCCCGCCATATTCTTCCCGCTCCTGCGACAGGACCACCGTAAAGCGGCGGCGGCCGCGGCAGGGCCAGTCGAGACACCGCCTTGATTTGCTTGTGTAGTCTGACGCGACGCGTGTTGCACGTAGTTGTCTGGCGATGCTTAGAGTTAGCTGTACGAAGATGACGAACAAGGATATAGCGCTCCATTGTGTACCCTGTCCGCCTGCAGCCCCAATCACGTCACCATAGAGAACACCAGAGTGTGCTTTCACGATGTGCTTGGGCCATATGCAATCGGTGAACATGACACAATGTATAATATCATCAACCTGTAAGACGAAGCGCAATGGCTGGACACTTAAAGATCCGCCATCCAGTGAGCCGAGTGAAAAATGCGGCTGAGCCGTATGGACAGGACATGGCTAAAATATACATCATGCAGGTATTGGACCAAAAGTCTGCTTCTCGCCGCTTCCATGCGGCGCCATCCCGGCGATACGCCGCACGGTTACCCCGTCAATGGGGAGTTTACCAAGCCTGGGCACCACCGTCGACGAAGTACTCCTGGCCGGTGCAGTAAGCGCCCATGACGGGGTCGAGGAGCAACAAGGTAATGTAAGCCTGCTCCTCGGGGGTGGAGAATCGCTGCAGTGGGACGAGCTCCTTCTTCTGCCAGTCGAGAAGCTTGGGGTCCATGTGCGAGCTGTGGGTCAGCCTTCACTCCACTGCGGGTACTCGTGTCGCTCACGTCTGGTCGGTCGCGACGTAACCGGGGCAGAGGGCGTTGACTCGAATGCCGTGGTCAGCCCACTCGACAGCGAGCTGCTTGACGATCGACGAGGCGGCGGCCTTGGACGAGTTGTAGAAGACCTGGTGGATGCCCTTGTTGACGATCTGCGACGACTGGGTGTGAGCTCGATCCCGCGATTCGTGCAGAGGTGCTGCTCACCATGGACGAGGTGAGGACGATGGAGCCCTTCTTGTAACCCGACTTGACCCACAGGTCCGCGACGGCCTGGGCGCAGGCGAACTGACCCCAGACGTTGACGTCGTAGACGAACGAGAAGTCCTCCTTCTTCATCTCGAGCGCATCCTTGACGACCGAGACACCGGCGTTGGCGACGAGTCCGGTGACCTGGCCGAACTTGTCGTTGATCTCCTGGAAGGTGCTCTTGACGAGCTCGGGGTTACCGACGTCGCACTTCCACGCCTCGACCTTGACACCGTGCTCCTTGGCAATCTGCGCGGCGACGTCGGGGGCGTCCTTGGCAGAGTTGTAGACGATGGCGACGTTGGCGCCGGCCTTGGCGAGCGTCTCGGAGATGGCCCGGCCGATACCTCGGTTTCCGCCCGTGACGATGACGGTGGCTTTCTGGGGT
>Ga0308169_10005380_pt1 | contig 11661 bp, 13 predicted proteins | sample PhyBR1_2_FD_202139 | JGI IMG/M metagenome (GOLD analysis project Ga0308169, IMG submission 202139) | Phyllosphere microbial communities from UC Gill Tract Community Farm, Albany, California, United States - DLSLSB.R1 | ecosystem: Host-associated > Plants > Phyllosphere > Unclassified | place... | reverse complement strand
TGAACTTCGTCGCGCCGGCGTTACAGTGCCAGAGACCGCGTGGGCAAATGCGGTCAACGCCTTGGTCGCCGCAAAGCAGTTTGACGCGGCTTGGGCCTATTATTCCGATCTTCGCTCCGGGGCCGACCGGCGCCGCTCGCGTGATCCGCGGTTTGCGGTGAACGCCGATACGGCGTCGCAACTCGACTGGGTTATAGCGAACACCGGGGGACTGACGACAAGCATACAAGGCGGGATTTTCGATTTCTCGGTCCCTGCGAGCGTCGGTGGACCGTTGCTTCAGCAGTATCAGCTGCTTCCCCCAGGCACCTACCGCCTGGTCGGACATAGTACGGGCATCGACGTCGCCGTTGGCGAACGCCCCTATTGGGCGCTCAGCTGCAGCAGCGGGCGCGAACTTGGTCGGGTCGAGATGCCAAACTCGGCGGTGGCCAATGGCGTCTTTACAGGCATGTTCACGGTGCCGGCAGATTGCCCGATGCAGGTATTGCTTCTGAATGCGCGTCCGTTGGATTCGGTTTCCGGTCTGGCGGGTCAGATCGATCGCGCCGAACTGGTTCCCCTTCCCAAATGAAGGGGATCCCCATCTCGTTTCGCCTGATAATGGCGCTGTTGGCTATGTCGTTTCCGCCGTTGGCGCCTGCGCAGGCGCAGATGTCCCGGCCGCAACCGGCGATAGCTCAGCAGGGTGACGATGAGCAGCCCCCCCCCCAGCCGCAGCAAGCAACGCCGTATCAGACCAATCAGGTCGGCCGGATCGCCAACTCCGGGGTCGGCCAGATCGGCCAACGCCAAACGCGTGAAAGCGCCGCGACAGAGACGGGAATCAAGCCAACGGCACGGCTCGCTAGCCGGATCCAGAACCGGGTACAAAACCGCATCAGCAACCGGATTGATCGTGATTACGACCCCGAAGCTAATGCCACCAATGTATTCAAGGCCGCTGAGGAACAAGCGCGAGTGAGTAACCGCCAGCGCTAATTGAAATGCTACCAATCGAGCGACCTCGCAATGGAGGCATCAAGCGGGATTATCTTCGCGGCGTAAATGCCTTCGCCTCGCTCGGGGTCGCCAGACGGGAGCAGTTTTCCAGTTCCGGCAGGGTCAATTTTGGCGTGCGCTTGGCAGGTTGCGGTGCATACTCGCTCTGTTGCGGATCTTTGCTCGTAGTTCGGGGGCAGCAGACGCATTCTTGAGCCTAACCCTGAGAGGGATCACGCTCGCTTGCGAAGCGGCGCTGCTTGCTTGCAACTCCAGCCCGGTCACCCGGTTCGTCAAAAGCTCCAGATCGAGCGTCTCGGAGGTGGATTGCCGCTCTCAGACCTGTAGTTCGCGTTCGTTGATACGCTTGTTGGCAGCAGCGATGCGGACCCCGGCATCCAGGCGTGACAGATCTTGCGCGACGGCATCCTGATCCGACGCTTTCTTGACGTCTGCGGACTTAGGAGCCTGATCGCACGCCGCTAGCGATAAGACCGAAGGCAGCATTAGAACCGTTCTTGACACATGGAACGCAACTGATGCGCGCGACGCGGATGCCGGACACGCGGTGATAACACCAATTTATTATGGGACGGCCTTCACCGGTGGTTTCGCGCACGCTATCGCGGCCTGATCTGTCGCGGTTGCGCCAGGCGCATAAGACCCGACGATTGTCACGACCGTCTGCACCTTGTCGCGGCTGATTTGATACTGCCGCCCAGGCTGGGTAGAGGACACATCGACGACGAAGCCGGCATTGGTCTGCGTCGGTGCCACGGACTCCGCCTGACCTATGCAGGCCGCCATCTGTTCGGCAGGAACCTGCGTTAGAATGCGACCGGCATAGCCTGCGGGCACCTCGGCGGTAGCTACGCATCCGGTAGCGGCCAAGAGCGGAACAAGGGCGAGCGCGTAGAGGGTTTTCATGGCGAAATGCCTAGACCGGGCCGCCCTCGTGCGTCCAGCCCTTGGAAGCTCGGGAATCAGGGGTATCGTCGTGCCCGGAAAGCCGAGCGGTAGACGAAGTGGCGAACGCCGTCCTCGAATTCGACCAACGCCATGTTCATCGAGCCGGTGGCGAGGATCCGCAGGGGGTGGCCGGCCCGCTCCTTCAGGCTGAGACGACTGCGCCAGATATGGTCGTACAGAATTTCAGGCCGCGTTATCTCATTCACAAGGCTTAGCTAACGTATCTGTATTGTCGCAATCAACCATATGATCCACGCAACTTGCATTTCTGCGTCGCGTGCGGTCTGCAGGGATATGAATCTGCCTGCTTTATATCATTCGCTGATACTCTGGATCGGCGACGGCACCGGCTTACCGGATGCCATTCTCCATATTCATGCCGGCCTGGCGATCTTGATGACCGCGCGTCTTCTGAGCCGTCGTTCGCTCGGTACGTTTATACCGTTCGTCTTCGTTGTGGTGGCGGAGCTCGCCAACGAGACCATGGACTATCTGGCGTACGGGTTGCGCTGGGCCGACACCCTGTCTGACCTAGGCAACACGCTGTTCTGGCCCGCGGTCATCAGCGCGGGGGTGCGGTTGCGGCCCATGACGCGCAAGGACCAGCGAAGCGAGCAACCAAGCGACCAGCACACGGTCGGTTAGTCTGGTTTTGCGCCGTCGCGACTCTAGGCAAGCTGGGCCTAAGTAATTACGTGGCCAATCTTCTTTCAGCCCGCCATAGACCGAACCACAGCGACGCATGGAACATGCGCCGCGCCATCCTTCGAGGTAAGCCCATGCAGCACACAAAATCACAGTGGCCCTGCTTTTCCGAGGAGGAGGTCCAGACCGTTGCCGACGTCATCCGGTCGAACAGGGTCAACTACTGGACGGGCGACTCCGGTCGTCGATTTGAGACCGCCTTTGCACGCTGGGCCGGATCGAACCGCGCGATTGCGCTGGCCAACGGCACGCTGGCCCTCGACATTGCCCTCAAGGTCCTGGAAATTGGTCCGGGCGACGAGGTGGTGGTGACGCCCCGTACGTTCATCGCGTCGGTCTCCAGCGTCGTGAACTCAGGCGCGACCCCCGTCTTTGCCGACGTCGATCGCAACAGCGGCAACATATCGCCCGAAACGATCGCCGCGGTCCTGTCGCCGCGCACGCGCGCGATCGTGCCCGTGCACCTTGCGGGTTGGCCATGCGATATGGACGGCATCATGGACATGGCGACCACCAGTAATCTCGCCGTGATCGAGGATTGCGCCCAAGCTCACGGCGCAAAGGTCGGCGACCGCAGCGTCGGCAGCATCGGTCATGTCGGCGCTTGGTCGTTCTGCCAAGACAAGATCATGACCACGGGCGGAGAAGGCGGCATGGTCACGACCGACGATGAGGACCTCTGGTCGCGCATGTGGTCGTTCAAGGATCACGGCAAAAGTTGGGATGCGGTGTATAATCGCCAGCATGCACCGGGATTCCGCTGGGTGCACGACAGCTTCGGGACCAACTGGCGTATGCTCGAGGTCCAGTCGGCAATCGGCTTGATCCAGCTCGAGCGGATGCAGGAATGGACCCGGAGGCGTACGGAAATTGCCACCACGCTGCACACTGCGCTTGCACCGTTTGCGTCCTCGGTGCGTGCGCCGCTACCTAGAGCGGCGGACACGCATGCCTACTATCGTTTCTACGCCTATGTCCGGCCCGATGGGCTGCGTGCGGGATGGGATCGCGATCGGTTGGTTGCCGAACTCAACGCCGGCGGTGTGGCCGTTTTGCACGGCACTTGCCCGGAAGTGTACTTGGAGCATGCCTTCGATACGGTATCGTTCCGGCCCAAGGAACGAATGCCGGTCGCGCGCGAGCTGGGCGAAACAAGCCTTATGTTCCTGACGCATCCCACGATGACCGAACAAGAAGTCTCAAATACTACCGAAATGCTCGCCCGCGTGTTCGGTGAAGCGACGCGCTGAACGGCATGCCGGCGCAGTCGGGCGGAGTGCTGCATCGCTAATGATGTCGTAAACAGAGCGCCCGCAATATTTACTGGGGCGGGCGCTCCGATCCCATGAACTCGGTCATGGTTGCAGACTCCCCCGAGGAAATCCCCTCGCGTTGCACGACCTTACCTATTGTGCGAACCAGGATCCTTAGGTCGAGGACAAGCGACCGTGTGTCGACATATTCGACGTCAAGGCGCAGCTTGTCGTCCCACGACAGAGCGTTGCGTCCGCTGACCTGCGCCAGACCAGTTAGCCCGGGGCGCACCTCGTGTCGGCGTTGCTGATCTGCGCTGTAACGCGGCAAGTAGCGCATCAGCAGCGGTCGCGGCCCGACCAAGGTCAGGTCGCCGCGGATGATATTGATCAGGGACGGCAGCTCGTCGATGCTCGTCGACCGCAGGAAACGACCGAACGCCGGTAGTCGATCCGCGTCGGGCAGCAACGTGCCGGCTTCATCCCGGGCGTCGGTCATTGTCCGGAACTTGAGGATCGGAAACGGCTCGCCGTAATATCCCGCTCGTACCTGCCGGAACAGTATCGGGCTTCCAAGCTTGATCCGCACCGCCACGGCGACACCCAAGACCAGCGGGGACAACACTATCAGCGCCGTGCTGGCCGCGACGACGTCGATTACGCGCTTGGTGACGGCATAGGTTCTGGACGGCTCTGCCATGAATAGTTTCTTCCCAAGCGATTCAAGTGGCGCGGTCGGGCCGAGGCCAGACTGTCGAACCATCGGCCAACGATCGCAACGCCGTGCAACCGACCCCAAGGATGACGTCCCGACCGATCGTGATGCCCTGCAGCACTTTGGTAAGCGGGCCGATCAGCGTGCTCTCGCCGATCGTGCTCGCGCCGCCAAGGAATGCGCCTGGTGCGATGATCGCGTTCAGACTCACCTTCGCATCGTGGCCGATGATCGCACCGCTGTTGACGGCACTGAAGGGTGCCAGGATCGCGCCAACCGACAGGATCACGCCATGCGCCACGAACGCCCCGTCGCCGATCGTCACACCGTCGGCGACGAACGCATGACGCGAGACCATCGGCGGGCAGGCGATATTGCGCCCCTGCAACCAGGTCACCAGGTCCATGCGACGTTTCAAGGACCGCCGATCGGTAGCGCCGATGCCCAGGATCACGCCGTCGAACTCTGCAGCCTGAACTGCGAGCTCGTCGAGATAGCCGCGGTGGACTGGCGCGAAGCTACCCGGATCCAGCGCATAACAGGCGGCGATCCTGTATCCGCGCGACTGGGCGATTTCGGCGACTTCCCGTGCGAAACCGCCGCCTCCAAGAATGGCAAGCGTTGGTTGAGACTTTGGTTGAGACATGGGTGGCTGTGCCTAGATAGCCGCGCCCCCATCGACGCGAACGATCTGACCAGTGATCGAACGCGCGGCGGGGGAAAGCAGGAAGAGGATCGTATCCACGACGGAATCGACGGTAGCCGGTCCGGCGGGACTGTTCTTGGCGAGCCGTTCCCGGAACGCGTCGTCGTAGAGATGGGAAAAACCCTGCGTCATCTCGGTATCGATCCAGCCGGGTGCGACCCCTACCGCACGCCGGGGACCGATTTCACGCGCCAGCCCGCTGACGAGCGTGCTCAGCCCGGCTTTCGACGCGGCGTAGGTCACGATACCGGCCTCGGGACGCTCGGCTGCGATCGACGACACAGCACAGAAAACCGCTGCCTCCGCGGATACCCGCCGGCTCGCGAACTGCGCGCCAAACACGGTCGGGGCCATGAGGTTGATCGTGTAGAGCTGTTCGACGTCCTTGACCGACATGGTGCGCATCGGTTTCAGCCGCTGCATGCCCGCGCAGTAGATAAGCGCCGTCAGCGGCCCGTTGGCGGCAACAACATCGGCCACCAGTTTCGGGATCGAATCGAGTGCCGTGACATCGGCCGGAAACGCGGTCGCACCGCGCTCGCACAAGGGCTGAAGCCGCTCGCTACGTCGCGCGACGACCGAGACGGCATGATCCTCCAACAGCCGTTCGGCGAGACGGAAGCCGAGGCCACTACTGGCCCCGACGACTAACGCATGGCCCCGCTCAGCCATCGGACAAGGCGCTTCCCGCAATCGCAACGAGATCGTCGACGGTCTCTGCCTTGCTGATCTCCTCCGGGTTGGTCGTGACGTTCAGACCGTCATACAGCGACAGCAGGTTGAGGATCGCCAGCGAGTCATAATCGGGAATATCCGCAAGGACCGTCTCGCCCGTAAGCGGCTCGGTGGATTCCAGCGTAGTGGCGATTTCAGCGATGAACTCTGCACGATTCATTGGATTTCACTTTCATAAAGATAGGGAGGACAGACGAACATCGGTTCCGTCTCGATCGCGCAGGCCGCCCAGCTCAATCCCACGCCAAAGCCGGCAAATATCGACCGCTGAGCACGTGCACCATAGGACTCGGACAGGAATCCGCAGATCGTACCTGGAATGGATGCCGAGTTCTGGTTGCCGTAGATCGACTGCGTCGAGCTCGGCAGCTTCTCTTCGGCAAGACCCAGTCTCTTCTGGACGTTTCGCAGGATATATCGATTGGGCTGGTGCAGCACAAAGTGGCCAATTTCATCCGCACTCCACCTCACGCTATCGAGAATAGACGTGAGCATCGCCGGCACGCGCTTCAGCGTGAAGTTGAAGACCGCGGCGCCGTTCATTTCCATCAGCGCGGGCTTGCCCTCGTCCTCTGCATCGCGACGAAGACCACTGTTGGGGATGTACAACCCCTTCTCGCCCGAGCCATCGCTGTAGAGCTGAAAGCGAGCAAAGCCGGGCTTGCGTTCGATCAAAATCGCCGCGCCTGCATCACCCATCAGAGGGGTGATCGCGTGATTGTCGTCGGGTACCATGCGGCTGGCGACATCTCCGACGCACAGCAACACGCGCTGCAATCCGCTTTCGACGAGGCTCGCCGCCATCGACAGGCCATAAACGAAGCCGCTGCATCCCAGCCGCATATCGAAGCATGCCGTATCGATACGCATGCCGAGCATGTGCTGAAGCCGGATGGCCGTCGACGGCGATGCATAGTCCGGCGTCTGCGTGACGAGAATGAGTCCATCGATACCAGAAGCATCGATACCGAGCCCTTCCAGCAGACGCCGTGCCGAATGCAAGCACAGGTCTGCCGTGGTCGTATCGGGCCGGATCACGACATGCCGCGACGACAGGCCGATCGAACGCTGGAGCCGATCGCCCTCCTCTACCGACAAGCCCAACGCTTCGCGCTCGTCCACAAAATCGAGTTTGCGCCCGCCGACCGTAGTGACCATGCCGGTGATGCCGACATTCGTGAACGTCACCTCAGCCATGCGCGATGGCCCCGGCGACATAAGCAATCCACTGACGCAGTTCGCGCAACGGCGATTTATCGGCGTCCAAAACGGCGTCGTTCGCGAGCGGAATATAGGATCCGGTTACGTTCTCGACCTCCGTTTCGGTCTGCAGCAGCAACTCGACCACGGCGAAGGAATCGATCTCGGTGAAAAGGTCGTGATCCAGCGGCAATGTCGCAAGATCGTCGCGTGACCATTCAGCCGAGAGATTGGCAAGCACGCGGCGGACGATCGCCTCTGCCGCGGCCAGATCAGGAGTCTGTGACGGAGAAATGCTGCTCATTCTTGGGTCCTTGCTCTAGTTGGTAACGACGCTCAAGGTCGTTGCTCGACAGCAACGCAAACCCATTGTCGTCGTAAAACTCGGTGACCATCTGGTTTCTTGGCCCCGCACGAAAATAGGCAATCACGCCGGGATGCCGGTCGCTGATATACCGCAATATGGCGGTCTCGACACGACGGCCGAGCGCGCGACAACTCATCAAGAGGTTCTCGATCTCGCCGTTCCGAACGATCGCAACAGCAACCAATCCCATGTCGCCGAACCGGTCGGCAACGCGGAAGCCATAGACATGACCTTCCTGCATCGCCTGCTCGATTTCGGCTTCGACATATCGGCGGCAGGTCAGGTTGAACTGATTGGTCTTGTTGGTAAGCTGGGTGATACGGCGCAGCTGGGCGCGATCGTTGATGCTCGCTTCTACCGTGATGGCAAGCGATGCGAGATACTCATCCAGGGTGGTTGCAGAACCACGCGCCTGGCTACGTTCGGCCTCGGCCTGATACTGCTCGGCTTTGACGGCGTCTTCTGCCGTGAGGCTGCGGGCGCGTAGACTCTCGATCTGATCCAGGACGACCAGCGCCTCTTCGGGACGCTCGCGTGGAAACAGCCGCGCGTCCACCTGTGGCAGGCGGGTACTCACCTCCTCCACTTCGAACGGATTGTCGTCCAGGAAGACAAAGGCATCGAGGCCCAAATTCAGCTGTTCGGCGATCGCCCGGATGTTCTCGCTCTTGGGCTCCCAGTTGCTGCGATATGCTGTGATGTCGGCTAGCGCGAGAGGCATGGTCCGCTTCTCAAAAACATCAAGGAAATCCGCCTCGTTGTTCTTTGTCACGGCGCAGATGAGAACGCCCAACGCGCGTAACCGCTTGAGCTGCTGTTGCAGCGTGAAGTGGATGATGCCGGGATATTCGCGGTCGATGTCGACGCCCTCTGAGCCGACTTCGCCGACGATCCCGCCCCACAATGTGTTATCGGCATCGACCACGATCGCCTTTCGCCGCGGTCGCAAGAAAGTGCGTACGGCACCTGCATAGGCCGTGATGATCGCGGTCGCCGCAGCCGGCGTATAGGGCGCCTGCATCAGATACCGGTTGCGCTCGCGGAACGCGTTCGCATACCCGATACCGGCCACGACACCTGCGATATCGACGACGCTGACCCGCTCCGATGCGGCGGCAAGATCGAAAAAGACTCGGTCGATCGCGTTTTTGGCCTCGATCTGCTGGTGGAGGTCGCTGTCGACGGACGAGTGCGGACGATACGGAATGGTGTTGAGCAATACGACACCGGCCCCGCGATCCAACCAAGCGGCAACGCGTCGGGCCAGATCGCGCGCGCGCTCAACGCTCTCCCCGTCCGGGGCCACATCGAAAAACCAGCGGTGGTCAAGATGGAGCGCAAGAAAGTCAAAGCGGCTGTTACCTTCCAGCGTTTGAACAATCTGGGCAAAGTCGAGATGTTCGATCACCATGTCGCAGACATCGGTCAGTTGCGCCGCAAGCTTCGCAAAAGGTTGCGTAATCACATTGCCGACCATGGCAAGTGATACGCAGCGTTTTGCCGTCAGAGATGTTTCGACGTCACTGAAGTTGGACTTTCCACCGACGTCATTTTGCTCAACGATCATAGAGAATTTCTCACAGGAAATGACGTACATACGCTTGGTTTTGCGAGCTAGCCGCGCCTTGCGTTATGGATCCGAACAGTTCAAGAAAAATTTTAATGCCGCTGGATACACCCATGTCGGCCCAATCCAGAGAACGGAAATTCGCGTGGATGTGACCGGATATTTGGCCACGAGAACCTTTTCCAAGGCTGATCAAGATGCATTCGCGGCACTGTCCGGTGATCGCAACCCGATGCATGTGGACCCCGTCTCTGCACGTCGGACCCAGGCCGGTGCGCCTGTCGTACACGGTGTGCATGCCGTATTGTGGGCCCTTGATCGGCTTGCGGAAACGTCGCCGGACCGCCGCGCAAATGCCGTCAACGTGCGGTTCGAACGGTTCCTCTATGTCGGCGAAGCCATCGAGGCGGTGCTGGTCAGCGATACAGCGGACAAGGTAACGATCGAGCTGCGAACCGACGGCACACGCGCTGCGCTGATTACCCTTGGCTTCACTGCAACTCCCGCCGTGCTCGCACCGCCATCGACCACCAGCGCTGCGCACTCGGTTACAGAACCGATATTGCGCAACGTCCAGGATCTTGACGGCGTATCCGATGCCTTCCTGCTGGTTGGCACGCCCGCCGATGCGATGGCCGCCTTTTCGGCCGTGGCGCGCGTCCTGGGTCCGAACCGAGTCCGCGGGTTTGCCGCGCTATCGACTTTGGTAGGGATGGAATGCCCCGGGCTCCTGTCAATCTTCTCCAAGCTGTCCGTTGAATTTGACGATTCCAAGGACGGTGAAGGCGAGACGTTCCATTACACAGTGCGCCGCGTGCAGCAGTTGCTACGCTCGGCGATAATTGATCTCCAGGCTCCAGGCCTGTCCGGCTTCGTCGAAACGTTCGTCCGGCAGCCACCGATCGGCCAACCCAGCGTCGAGGCGTTGCGGTCGCGGGTCGTCGAAGGTTTCAGCCGCGACGACCGCGTGCTGGTCGTCGGTGGGTCTCGCGGCCTGGGCGAGCTGACGGCCAAGCTGACGGCGCTTGGCGGGGGGGACGTGACAATCACCTATGCCCGCGGCAGCCAAGAAGCTCAGGCGATCGCGACCGAGATCACGGCAGCCGGCGGACGATGCCGCGCAGTCGCGATGGACATCCAGGCCCCGCTGGATGCTCAGCTCGCGCTGCTGGGTGGCTCGTTCACCCACTGCTATTATTTCGCGACTCCACCCATTTTTCGTAAGCGCGGCTTGCTCTATGATCGAGCGGTACTGGACAATTTTACGCTTTTCTATGTCGATGCGTTTTCTGCGATCGCCCAGTTCCTGATCGCATCGGAACCAGGCATGAAGCTGTTCTTCCCGTCAACCTCGGCGATTGACGAGCGTCCCAAAGGTGCGTTGGAATATGTCATTGCTAAGCAGGCCGGCGAGGCGCTGTGCGATGAACTGGCACGTAAGTCTCCCAAGGCACGCATTCTGTATCAACGTCTGCCACGAATTTTGACGGATCAGACCGCGACGGTTCTTCCGGTGCGCAGCGCAGATCCGTTGGAACTGCTGCTGCCTATTCTTGCCGATTTGCATCAGCGCCAGAACTGAACCAGGCAGGAGGGCTACGCGCTACCAGCATGAATTGCATGCGCCAAGCGGGCACGATAGACGCGGCATCCATGGCCTCCTCCCCCGTTCAACTCATTCGCCCAAAGCGCTTCGGTGATCCGCGTGGCTGGTTTACCGAAGTCTATTCGGTCCCCGCCTTCAAAAAACTCGGCATCACCTGCACCTTCGTCCAGGACAACCATTCGTTGTCGGTTCCCGCCTTCACGCTGCGCGGTCTGCATTCCCAGACCCCGCCGCGTGGGCAGGACAAGCTGGTGCGCTGTGTCCGTGGCCGGATCTTCGACGTCGCAGTAGATATCCGCAAGGACTCGCCCACCTATGGCGACTGGGTCGGTGCCGAACTGTCCGCCGAGAACGGCCACCAGCTCTTCATCCCGATCGGGTTCGCGCACGGCTTCGTGACGCTCGAGCCCAATTGCGAAGTGACGTACAAATGCTCCGACACCTACGCACCCGACAGCGATGGCGGGGTCCGCTGGGATGACCCCGCGATTGGCATCGACTGGCCGATGCCCGCCGGCACCAGCCCCGAGCTCTCGTCCAAGGATGCGGTACAGCCGCTGCTGGCCGATTTCGACAGCCCCTTCCCCTATGACGGCCGCCCGCTCGCGCCGCTCGCCTGAAGGACACACCCATGCGTATTTTCGTCACCGGCGGGGCCGGCTTCATCGGTTCGGCCCTTGTCCGTCACCTGATGGAAAACACCGATCATGAAGTGCTCAACTTCGACAAGCTGACCTATGCGGGCACGCTGACCACCGTCGAGCGCGTCGCGAACTCGAACCGCTACCGCTTCGTCCAGGGCGACATCTGCGATGCGGACGCGGTCCGCGCGGCGATCGCCGGGTTCAAGCCCGACG
>Ga0308169_10005379_pt1 | contig 11661 bp, 14 predicted proteins | sample PhyBR1_2_FD_202139 | JGI IMG/M metagenome (GOLD analysis project Ga0308169, IMG submission 202139) | Phyllosphere microbial communities from UC Gill Tract Community Farm, Albany, California, United States - DLSLSB.R1 | ecosystem: Host-associated > Plants > Phyllosphere > Unclassified | place... | reverse complement strand
AGGACGGAACCGACCATGCCGCGCCATCCGACCAGGCCGACGGAAGGGGTAGCTGCTGTAGTCATTGGTCCAGTTTAGACTTCGCATCCGGAAGGGCGCAGTCGGTTACGTCACGCCCGACGCGGGGGGGGGGTCGGTCATAAAGCACGACGGCGTCAGGCGGGTTTTCGCTGTCAGCTGCCGTTACCAGTCCGGCCGGCTTGAGCGACGGGTAGGAGGTTCAAGGGTCTTCCGGCCGCCTTCCGGAGGCGTGCAGCCTTGCGCTCCTTGAAGTAGTAAGACCATGACGTGGGCACCAGGACAGTGACAATGGCGCAACCGACGACGAATTGCACCCAGTTGGTGACCCCTTCGCCGGTGAGCAGAATGATGGCCGTTCCACGACAACAGCCGAAAACACTGAGATCAAGATAGCAAGGAACAGTAGGCCGCCAGCCGAATTGATGGGTTTAATGGCACTGCCGACGTCCCCTTTTTAGACCCCATACTCCTCGACAGTGAGTCCCTGCTTCGCGGCCTCCAGCTCCACCTGCTGCCGGTAGTAACCCATTCGGCGGCCCGGCTCTGTTGGTCCAGGAAGGGTGTCGTCCATTAATTTCCACTTCCGTTCTTAGGCGTTTGGGTGAGCAGCCGTGCGGTCAATGGTTGAGCGCCAAGGATCCCGGACTGCTACGTGGCCGGCGCGTCCCCAGGAAACGGACGAGTGCTATCAGGGAAGTTTTCGCGGCTAATGGCGATGTTGGACGGATTCGATTCGAACCAGGCGCGCGCCTGGTCATCGGTGAGGGCAAAACGCGGTTTCGGCAACCCTTTCAGCTTGCGCTTTTTGGACGCCCGAAGTTCGCGGCGAAGGCTGCGGACTCCCAGGAGCCAGCCTCCTGTGAAGAGGACAGTACCCAGCAGTCCGAAAATAACAACAATTACATTGAGGCTGGCAAGCGCAATGATCAGCATCAGGGGTGCGCCGAGGGCTGGAATGGTCATGAGGGCTGTCACGACAACGAGTCCTGTAGTCGTATGAACCGAGTAGTTTCCGGTTGGCTGGGAGCCGCCAATACCCCATTCGTCCTTTGTATAGGCATGGACGGTGCGGTCCATTCCCGTGGCATAGAAGTAAGGCCGACTCACTAGTAGTTTCTGTACGGCAGGATCGATTGCCATTAGTGCCTCACGCTTCACTAAGGAAAGGTTGGCAGTTATCGGTCGAACTGGCGGGCTGTGGGTTCGGGGATTCCGCGTTCCGCCCGCAGGCGCTTGGCCCTGGAAGCCACCTTCGCCATCCGAATGGCGTAGAGGACGCCGGCCACTCCCATCACCGTCAGGAAAAGGGCACTCCACATGGGGCTTTGTCCCCTGCTGGTGGGCGCGGCCACCAGCAGGACAGAGAAGACAGCCACAGCAGCGAAGAAGACCGCCATCACCAGGAAGCCGCCGGCAGAACGCACCTGAGGGTGGGAGCTGGCGTTCACCACACCGAGTTCGTCTTTTCCGTAGCTGTAAAGGTCGCCGTTCACCGTGCGGAAGAGGACGCGTTTCTCACCGCGTGCCACCGCCTGGTCGTGATAGGCCCTGACCTGGTCATCTGAAGACGGGCCACTGCCCGGAAAACGGTTTTGCACGCTAGTCCTGTCGAATTGATCGGATACGGTCCAACACCTGGGCGTCCGTAAGTCCGCTTATTTCCGCAATGGGTTCGGACGGAGCACCGATCGTGCTGTATCCCACCGACCACTCCTGTCCGCTGCGCTTGATCAGCAGCTGCCTGTCCGCATCTTCTTGCAGGAGCCGGATCGTGGCACCTCCCGACGGATTGTCTTCGAGGTGCTTGCGAACTATGTAGAAGTTCGCTTCTGCAGGCGTCGCATCGGGACGCTGTGCCATTGCAAACCAGCTGAGGTACGCGCGGGGCTGCAGAAGTATCTTGTACTCGGGCGACTCGACGGACAGCACGTTATCCACGGAATCAGCGGTCAGGAGGTTGATCTGGACGTGCTTGACTGCCTCCGTCAGAGCGCTCGTTACTGCTGCTACCGGCCCGGCGACAGACAGTTCACCATGGGGTTCTGCTGTCGCCGCGCCACGAGCCACTAGGGAGGAGGCGCCGGCAGCGAGCAGTGAAGGGTCCTCGAGCTCGTTCGTAAGCCTCAATGCCCTGGCAGATGCCTCTGCTTCAGGGCCACGGCGCAGGCTCAGCAGAAGGGCCAGTTCGGCGAAACCAAATCCGATGGCGTCCGGGAACGCTCGTCCGGCGACTGTGCCCCTGCCCGTGCTTGTTTCAGTCACTGATTGTTCTCCTCAGTCCTTAGAAGCCGAAAAAGTCGCCGACTGCGTCGACCCCGTCGCTGATGGCACCGCCAACGGCTTCTGCCCCCTCAACGATCTTATCTTTGGCGTTATCCACCGCCTCGTGGATAACGGGGACGTTGTCGTACAGCGCGAGTGCGCCACTGGCCACCATGCAGGCCGTCCCTACCGGCGGTGGAGCGAATGATGCGGCGCCGAGAACTGCTTTAGCCGTTGAATAAGCGCCTGCCTCAAGATCGCCTTCTTTGAAGTTGTTGAAAGCATCGAGGCTGTCCAGGCCAACGCCGACGACGCCCAGCCCCTTGCTGAAGACATCGATGTACCTGAACGCCTTTGATCCCTCAGCCAGGTCCAGGGCTTCGTGCCACTTTCCCTCGAATAAGTTGTTGGAGAGATTGAAAAACTTACTGAACTCGTTGGAGTTTTGAAGAGCCCTCCAGGCGGCCGGGTCAAAATAGTCGCCTACGCGCGACTTGTGGAGCATGGCGCCCAGGTCGAACAAACCAGCTCGCAGATTTGGCAAAGCCTTGGTCAAGCCGTAGATGTCCCAGCCGTCCCGGAACGGGGAGTCCGGATCAGTGAGCCAGTCCGGGCCCCACGGATCGTTGCTGCCCTGCCCAGGCACGGGCGGACGGGAGGTGCTGGCGTCGACCGACACACCAGGCTCGCCCGAATTGCCAGTGCCGGTGGTGCTGGCGTTCTCCTGCTCATCCGCGTTCTGGAGCAGGACTTTCGATTCCTGCTGCAGCCGCAAGACTGTCTGTTGTAAAAGGGTTCGGTGGCTGGTGTTCCAGTCAGACCGGAACCGCTGCGCGTCTGCGCCTTTCCAGGCCGGGTTGTTGTTGATCTGGCTGCTCAGCTGCGTCGACTGCTGCTGCAGCAGGTCCGCCGTCTTGCTGAAGTGCTGCGCGAGGGTCCGCAGTTGCTCGACGTCGGCGCCCCACAAAGTTCCTGCCACCAGGATTCCCCCCAATATTCATCCAACAGCCCCCAGTGTGCTGCGTGCCCCAGCCTAGGGCAGGAGCGGGCCGGCCGCGATGGGGCGGTCTCCCCATGCCACTGCCAAAAGCGCTAGCTCTGGTCCGACTGCTCCAGCACCGCTGCCTTCCGCGCGCGGAGCGCGAAGAACGCGCCGAAGGTGAAGACCTGCGTGACCACCACCAGCACGATGGCCCCGGCGATCTTGTTGCCGCCCAGAATCATGGTCAGCCCCACGATCGCGGAGAGCAGCGCCAGCAGGGGCAGCAGCATGTAGCCCAGGACAAACAGGGTTTCCGGTTTTTTCAGCATGTTCCTAGCCCTCGGTCCGGGTCCATTTGGTGAATCGGTAGCGCGTGCCGTTCGCGGCCGTCAGCCATCCGTCCGGCGGGACGGAGGCGGACGCCTCCCAACTGGGGCCAAGCTCGGGAGCGAACGTGTCGCCGTCGGCCTTCACATCGATGGTGGTGACCACCGCGACGTTGGCGAGCTCGGTGGACTGGCGGAACACCTCGCCGCCCCCCAGGATCCATACCGTCTCGCCGCCGTCGACAAACTGCGACTCAAGGAGCGCGTCATCCAGGGAGGGAACCACGACGGCGCCCTCCGCCTCCGGCGTGTCGGCCCAGCCTTTCTGCCGGGTAATGACGATATTGGTGCGCCCGGGCAGCGGACGGTACTTGTCCGGAAAGGACAGCCAGGTCTTGCGGCCCATGATGACGGGATGCCCGGTGGTAAGGCGGGTGAAGTGCTTGAGGTCCTCGGGCAGGTGCCAGGGCATGTCCCCGTCCTTGCCGATCACACCGTCGGAGGTCTGCGCCCAGACCAGCCCAACGCCGGTGATAGAGGCGGCCAGCTCCTCCGTAAAGGACTGGGGATCCGTGGAGTTCTCGGTGCTCATACGGCGATCGGTGCCTTGATCGTGGGGTGGTGCTTGTAGCCCACCACTTCGAAGTCCTCCAGCGTGTAGTCGAAGATCGACGCCGGCTTGCGGGTGATCTTCAGCTGCGGGTATTCGTAGGGCTCGCGTTCCAGCTGCTTGAGGACCTGGTCCATGTGGTTCTCGTAAATGTGCACATCACCGCCGGTCCAAACGAACTCGCCGGGCTCCAGGCCAACCTGCTGGGCAACCATGCAGGTGAGCAGGGCGTAGGAGGCGATGTTGAAGGGGACACCGAGGAACATGTCCGCCGACCGCTGGTAGAGCTGGCAGGACAGCCTGCCGTTGGCCACGTAGAACTGGAAGAACGCGTGGCAAGGCGGCAGCGCCATGTCGTTGAGTTCCGAGACGTTCCAGGCCGAGACGACGTGCCTGCGGGAGTCGGGATTCGACTTCAGGCTCTCGATGAGCTCGGCAATCTGGTCAATGTGCCCGCCGTCCGGAGTGGGCCAGCTGCGCCATTGCACGCCGTAGACCGGACCGAGGTCCCCGTCCTCGTCCGCCCACTCGTTCCAGATGGTGACGCCCTGGTCCGTCATCCACTTGATGTTGGTTTCGCCGCGCAGGAACCACAGGAGTTCCACGGCCACGGACTTGAAGTGGACCCGCTTGGTGGTGATCAGCGGGAAGCTTTTGGAGAGATCGAAGCGGATCTGGCGGCCGAAAACGCTGGTGGTTCCGGTGCCCGTGCGGTCCGATTTATGGGTGCCGGTGGCCAGGACATCGCGCAGGAGGTCTTCATAAGGCGTTGGGATGCTCACGCCTCAAGTCTACTTTGAATGCCCGACGGCTCAGGGAAGCCGTGCTAGTCGTCAAACGGCTTGAACTGCTCCACCGCCACAACACCTTTCTGCCCGTTGCACGCCACGTGGCAAACCACCACCTCGCCGGGTGAGAGGTACGGCTCATGGGCGGGCAGCCGCTTGGCGAGATGTGCAGGCATGTGCGCCGCCAGTTGCTTGAGTACCGTCGGCAGGGCAGGCCGGTGCGTGCAGACCACAACTGGCCTCTGCTTGTCGAAAAGGGAATTAATGACGGCGGCTGTCTTCTTGGGGCTGCGCTGATGCTTGTGCTCCGTCAGGCCTTCCGCCAGCTTCACCTTGGCACCCGTTGCCCGGGCATACGGGGCAACGGTGGCAACGCAACGCAGCCACGGGCTGGTGACCACGCGCATCGGCTTCCACGCCTGGAGCAGCCGGCCAACCGCCTGCGCCTGCCGGGTGCCCGTGGCGGCGAGGGGACGCTCACCCTCGGCTTTGCTCCAGGATGAGCGGGGCTTGGCCTTGGCGTGGCGCAGCACCAGCAGCGGCCACGTGTCCAGCGCGCCCTGCTCGTGCGCGTCCCGCAGGTAGTCAAGAGGCACGACGTCGGACGGGTTGGACAGCAGGCGGGCCGCCTTCTCAGGGGCGCACCACATGACGCTGTCCACCTCCTTACCGTCCGGCACCAAAGTGTCGCCGTTGACCTTGACGGCCCAGTAGTGGACCACCTTGAGGCCTGACGCCACGTGGTAGTGGATAGGGGGCAGCGGTATGCCCAGCGGTGCACGGAGGCCGATCTCCTCCCAGACCTCACGGACAGCGCATTCGGGGACCGTCTCGCCGGCGTCGATTTTTCCCTTTGGCCAGGACCAGTCGTCATAGCGGGGCCGGTGGATCAGCAGGACTTCGAGGCGGTCCTTGTTGACCCGCCAGGGGATGGCACCGGCAGCGGTGACGGCTACAGGTTCCCCCGGGTGGTCAGTCTGGTCGGCTACGAGTGCATCGCTCGACACGCGGCTGCCTATCGCCGGCTCAGGCTGCGTTGCCGCGGCCGGGATGCCAGCAGCCAGGACTGGACGTCTTCAAGCGGCTTCCCGTCCTCGGACAGGTGGTGCCGTGTCCAGTGGCCCTCGTTGTCCAGGTGCCAGCTGGAAGTTTCGGGGTCCATGTAACGCCGCATGAGGTCCAGGACGTAGTTGATGTCGTCGGGGCTGGCCAACTGGACCAGCGCTTCCACCCGGCGGTCCAGGTTCCGGTGCATCATGTCAGCGGAGCCGATGTACACCACGGGGTCGCCGCCATTGGCGAAGGCGAATACCCGCGAGTGCTCCAGGAACCGGCCCAGGATGGAACGCACGGTGATGTTCTCACTCAGGCCCGGAACGCCGGGACGCAGCGAGCAGATGCCGCGGACCACCACGTCCACTTTCACCCCGGCCTGGGACGCGCGGTACAGGGAGTCGATAATGGCCTCATCCACCATCGAGTTCACCTTGATCTGCACGTGCCCCGGCACGCCCGCCCGGGCGTTGCGGATCTCGGCCTCGATCCTGTCGATGAGCCCAGACCGGACGGAACGGGGCGCCACAAGGAGCCGCTTGAAGGTGGACTTCGGGGCGTAGCCGGAGAGCTGGTTGAACAGCTTGGACAAGTCCTCGCCCACCTGGTCGTTGGCCGTCAGCAGGCCAAGGTCCTCGTAGTACCGTGCCGTGCGCGGGTGGTAGTTGCCGGTGCCGATGTGGCAGTACCGGCGCAGGCCGTCCACTTCCTGGCGGACCACCAGCGACAGCTTGCAGTGCGTCTTCAGGCCAACAATGCCGTACACCACGTGCACGCCGGCCTGCTCCAGCTTGCGGGCCCAGGAGATGTTGGCCTGTTCATCAAAGCGGGCCTTGATCTCCACCAATGCCAGGACCTGCTTGCCGGCCTCGGCGGCGTCGATCAGGGCGTCGACAATCGGGGAGTCGCCGGAGGTACGGTACAGGGTCTGCTTGATGGCCTGCACCTTGGGGTCCGCCGCAGCCTGTTCCAGGAATGCCTGGACGGAGGTGGAGAAGGAATCGTACGGGTGGTGCAGCAGGATGTCCCGGCGGCGCATGGCGGCGAAGACGTTCGCGGCCTTGGAGGTCTCGGACTCGTTGAGGTACCGGGAGGTGTGCGGGACGTGCTTGGGGTAGTGCAGGTCGGCCCGGTCGATGCCGGCAATGACTGACAGGCCCCGGAGGTCCAGCGGAGCAGGCACCGAGTACACCTCGGATTCCTCCACGCCCAGCTCGCGGATCAGGAGGGCGCGGATGTTGGGGTTGATGTCGTTGGTGACTTCAAGCCGGACCGGCGGGCCGAAGCGGCGGCGCAGGAGTTCCTTTTCCAGGGCCTGGAGGAGGTTCTCGGCGTCGTCCTCTTCCACCTCCACGTCCTCGTTGCGGGTGACGCGGAACGTGTGGTGCTCCAGGACCTCCATGCCGGGGAACAGCTTGTCCAGGTGGACGGCGATGACTTCCTCGAGCGCGATGAACCGGGCAACCCGGCCGGGGACTGCCCCTGCGCGGGGACCGTCGATGGAGATCAAGCGGGGCAGCTGGTCCGGGACCTTGACGCGGGCGAAGAGTTCCTTGTCGCTGACGGGGTTCCGGACCACCACGGCAAGGTTCAGCGACAGCCCGGAGATGTAAGGGAAGGGGTGGGCGGGGTCAACGGCAAGGGGAGTGAGGATGGGGAAGACTTTTTCAGCGAACATTGCGCTGAGCTGCTGCTGGGCGGTGTCGTCCAGTTCTTCCCACTGCATCAGGTGGATGTGCTCGTAGGCCAGGGCAGGCCGGATCTGGTCCGCATAGACCTGGGCGTGCCGTTCCTGCAGCCGGTGTGCTTCCTCGCTGATGCTTTCCAGCACCTCAACCGGGCTCAGCCCGGCGGGGGAGGGGACCGCGAGGCCTGTGGCGATGCGGCGCTTGAGGCCGGCCACGCGGACCATGAAGAACTCGTCCAGGTTTGACGCAAAGATGGACAGGAAGTTTACGCGTTCGAGCAGGTGCAGGGTGGGGTCCTCCGCCAGCTCCAGCACCCGGGAGTTGAAGGCAAGCCAGCTCAGTTCGCGGTCCAGGAACCGGTCCGGCCGGATGTCGCCTTCCGGCTGCAGGTTTGGCGCGAACTCCGGGATGTCGATGCGGTCCTGGGTGGCCCTGGACGCGGGTACCTCGGAGGAGCCGAAGCGCGCCCGCACTGGCACCGCTACATCCTGGGACGTGGCTGTTCCGGAGGGATCCGGGTTCATGGCAACTCCTTTTGCTGGCGCTTTGGTGCCGGCGCTTCCGCCCCGCGCGGTTCCCTTCCAACCTTACAAGCAATCACACCGGCCACAGCCGTTGTTTTACGCGGCGGCAGGGTTTGTTGAGGCCGCTCCGGTCACCCTGCCGCGGGGCCGTACATGACGTCCATGTCCCAGCGGGTGAATCCCAAACGCCGGTACAGGGCCACCGCCGCGCTGTTGTCCGCGTCCACGTAGAGCATCACCGCGCTCAGCCCCGAATCGCGGAGGTGTTTGAGGCCGGCAATGGTCAGCGCCTTGCCCAGGCCCATGCCCTGCGCCTCCGGTGCCACGCCCACCACGTACACCTCGCCGATCGCCGGGTGCGCACCGTGCCGCGGATGAACCTTGGTCCAGTGGTAGCCCAGCAGCCGCCCGTCCCTGTCCTCAGCCAGGAAGAATCCTGACGGGTCAAACCAGTCCTCGGCCATGCGCGCCTCAAGGTCGGCCCTTGTCAGGCTTCCCTGTTCTGGATGGTCGGCGAAGGCCGCCCGGTTGGCAGCCAGCCACGCATCCTCATCCTTGCCCGGCACGAAGGTGCGGACGGTTACCCCGTCCGGGAGGCCGGCGTCGGGCAGCTCCGCACCCGCCGTCGTCATCCGCATCTTCCACAACTCCCGCACCGGCGCATAGCCGTAGCGTGCGGCGAGATCAGCCGCGGCCTCGTGGTTCCCGTGGGACCACGCCTTCAGCCCGTCAAAGCCCCGCACCTCCTTGAGCGCACCCACCAGCCTGTCGGCCACTCCCTGGTTCCGGTAAGACGGATGGACTCCGATTTCGAGGATGCCGGTACCGCCCGGCTCTTCCACCACGACGGCGAAGCCCGCCAGGTCCTGCCCGGTGGCGGGATCGGAGTCCTCGTCCGGGGCATACAGGGCCAGTGTCAGGAGCGTGTGTTCCGTGGAATCCCCGGCACGCATGGTCACCAGGGTCTGTTCCGAAATGGACGGGTTGCCGTCTGATTCCTCGGCGGCAGCCAGGAGATCGCGGCAGTCTTTCAGGAGTTGCTGGTCAACTCCGCCACGGACGACATGGACGGGCCACTTCTGCGGATGCGCTGGAGTCATGAGCCAAGGCTATACGTCGACGGCGCGCCGGGCTCAGGCTTCGGTGAGTTCGCCTTCCTGCTGCCGGACCAGGGTGAGGCGGTAGCCGACGTTCCTCACGGTGCTGATGAGGTTCTCGTGGTCCGCCCCCAGCTTGGCCCGCAGGCGCCGCACATGGACGTCAACGGTGCGGGTGCCGCCGTAGTAGTCGTAGCCCCAGACCTCGGTAAGCAGCTGCTGGCGGGTGAAGACCCGGCCGGGGTGCTGCGCCAGGTACTTGAGGAGTTCAAACTCTTTGAAGGTCAGGTTCAGCGGTGCCCCGTTGACCCTGGCGGTGTAGCTTGCCTCATCGATGATGACACCGGCGGCACGGATTTCGCTGGGCGCGTCCTCCTGCTCGGGCACGGCCCTGGCAACGGACAGCCTGATGCGGGCCTCCACCTCGGCGGGGCCTGCGGAGTCAAGGACGATATCGTCCACGGCCCAGGCCGAAGACACCGCAGCCATGCCGCCCTCGGTCAGGATCAGCACCAGCGGAGCGGAGAGTCCGGTGGCCTTCAGGAGCTGGGTGAGGGAGCGGGCACCCACCAGGTCTTTGCGCGCGTCCAGCAGGACAATGTCGCAGGGGTCCGTTTCCAGCAGGGCAGTGGGTTCGGCAGGGAGGATATGCACCCGGTGGTTCAGCAGCTCAAGGGCAGGCAGGATGTCCACCGAAGAGCCGGTGCTGTTGGTCAGTAACAGGATGTGCGACATTGTTCCTCCAAGGGCCGTCCGCGCATCATTGGGCGACTGAACCGGATTCTCACCGGCCGGTACTGGCTGCCTGCAGGAGGTTTTTTGACCGTCAGCACGCCGCCGGCCAGCCACCTCAGCAGGGAGCGTAGCTGAACCTTGAGTATACCCGGCAGCCCGCTCCCGGCCACAGATTGCGGCCGTGAACAGGCCCGATTTGCGACATATCCGGTTCACATAAGGCAGGATTGAACCAGGGCTGAGCAGCCCTGCCATGAGGGGGCTGACCAGCCTTCCGGCCGAACGCCAGGATGGGAAAACAGCGCAGTGAGTGCACCGACGAACCACAGGCCGGGCCGCACATGACGGCGGAACTGCAGGCGCCCGTGCGTTCGCTTGGATCCTGGACGGTGGGTGTGGTCGGGATCGCCGGGCTCATCGCCATCATCGCCGGGGTCTACGCCTCACCGGAGGCGCTCGTCGCCGTCGGCATCGTGATCGCCGCCGCCGTGGGAATCGGCTGGCCCCACTTCCTGCGGATTCCCGCCAAGAAAACCCTCGCCGCCGTCATCGCCTTGCCGGGCGCCGGCGCCGCGGTGGCCGCAGCCTTGACTCCGGCCCCGGGATACCTGGACTGGACGCCTGCGTTTGTGGCGCTGGGCATGATGGCCGTCTTCGTGGTGCAACTCATCCGCGGCACCGGGCAGGCGCAGCGGCTGGAGTCCACCCTGGGATGCTGCGCGGGCGTCCTCCTGTCCTGCCTCGGGGCCGGGTGGATTGCCGGGTCCCGGTTCAACGGCGTCCGCGAAATGCTCCTGGTGGCGGCGATCAGCGCCGCGGTGGCCCTTCTGGCGGGGCTCATCCGCTGGCCGGACAGTATCGTTGCCCCGCTGGGAGTGGTGCTCGCCGGCCTGGCCGGCCCGCTGGCCGGACTGGTCCTGTCGGACATCGCCGTCCTGCCGGCCGCCGTCTTCGGCGTAGTGGTGGGTGCGGTCCTGGCCAGCTTCCGCAGGCTGGCCACGCTCCGCGGCGCCCCGCTGAATATCCTGGCAGCGCTAAGCATGGGCCTTGCCCCGGTTTCGGCTGTGGGATCCCTCGCGTACTTCATAGACAAACTACTCATCTACTAACGGGTTAGGATGGCACCATGTCCGTACTTGCTTTTGAAATCTTCTTCCTTGTCCTGCTCGGCATCGCGAGCCTGTCCATGGCCTGGTTCGCCGGTTTCGTGGTCTACCGCCTCTTCAAGGGCCAGAAGTAGCCACCCCTTTTCCGGAGCCAGCAGCATCTGGAGGTAATACCAATGCCCATTGAGATTCCTACAGACCTGACCCCTGAACTCGTCCCCCTTTCCTGGCTCATTGGTGAGTGGGAGGGCCGCGGCCGGCTGGGCAGCGGCGACGAGGATTCGGAACACTTCCTGCAGCACGTCTCCTTCACCCACAACGGGCTGCCGTACCTTCAGTACCGCGCCGAAAGCTGGCTGACCGACGACGAAGGCACGCGGCTGCGGCCGCTCACCGTCGAGACGGGCTTCTGGGCGCTGGAGCGCAAGCAGTTGGATGCCGACGGCGGCCCCGGGCTGGTGCCCGCGGA
>Ga0308169_10005377_pt1 | contig 11665 bp, 9 predicted proteins | sample PhyBR1_2_FD_202139 | JGI IMG/M metagenome (GOLD analysis project Ga0308169, IMG submission 202139) | Phyllosphere microbial communities from UC Gill Tract Community Farm, Albany, California, United States - DLSLSB.R1 | ecosystem: Host-associated > Plants > Phyllosphere > Unclassified | place... | reverse complement strand
ACCCCAAAATGAGCATGAGGACCGAACCATGAAAGCGATGATTCTTGCAGCAGGCAAAGGCACCCGCGTACGTCCGCTGACCTATGACCTGCCGAAACCGATGATCCCCGTGCTGGGCAAGCCCGTGATGGCTTATCTGATCGAACACCTGCGCAAGCACGGCGTGTCCGAGATCATGGTCAACGTCAGCCACCTGCACGAAAAGATCGAGGAATACTTCGGCGAGGGCGAGCAGTTCGGCGTCCAGATCGGCTATTCCTTCGAGGGCTATACCAAGGAAGACGGCGAAGTGGTGGCGGTGCCGATCGGCTCGGCCGGCGGCATGAAGAAGATCCAGGAATTCGGCGGCTTCTTCGACGACACCACCATCGTCCTGTGCGGCGACGCCCTGATCGACCTCGACCTGAAAGCGGCCCTGCTGGAGCACCGCCGCAAGGGCGCGATGGCCACCGTGATCACCAAGGAAGTGCCTTGGGACAAGGTGTCGAGCTATGGCGTGGTGGTCACCGACCAGAACGGCCGCATCACCCAGTTCCAGGAAAAGCCGAAGCAGGAAGAGGCGCTGTCGAATTTCATCAGCACCGGCATCTACATCTTCGAACCCGAAGTGATCGACCTGATCCCCTCGGGCGTGGAATTCGACATCGGCTCCCAGCTGTTCCCGCTGCTGGCCGAGAAGGGCATGCCTTTCTATGCCCAGGGCCGTCCCTTCAACTGGCTGGACATCGGCAGCGTGTCGGACTACTGGGAAGTGCTGCAGAACGTGCTGACCGGCGAAGTCAATCACATGGACGTGCCCGGCATCGAGATCGAGCCCGGCCTGTGGGTGGGCCTGAACACCAGCATCGACTGGAACGGCACCACCATCAAGGGCCCGGTGTATATCGGCTCGGGCGTCAAGATCGAGGCCGGCACCACCATCATCGGCCCGACCTGGATCGGCCATGGCAGCCACATCTGCGAGGGTGCCGAAGTCGTCCGTAGCGTGCTTTTCGAATATACTCGCGTACTTAACGATGTGACATTGCACGAGATGATAGTCTTCAAGGACTACAGCATCGACCGCGCCGGCGAGATGAAGCACTCGTCCGAATACAGCTCCGACGAGTGGCTGAACGCCCGCGACCGTCGCCGCAGCCGCCGCAAGGAAGGCGCGGACGAGACAGATTCCACATTAGAGAAAATTAGCGCATGAAAATTTATCCAGTCATCCTCTCCGGCGGTGCCGGCACCCGCCTGTGGCCGCTCTCTCGCGCCCTGATGCCCAAGCAGCTCTTGCCGCTGGTCACCGACAAGACCATGCTGCAGGAGACCGCCTTGCGGGTCCGCGGCTGGCCGGGGTTGATGGCGCCACTGGTCGTCTGCGGCAACGAACACCGTTTCCTGGTTGCCGAGCAGCTGCGCGAGGTGGGCATCACCCCGAGCGGCATCCTGCTCGAGCCGGTCGGCCGCAACACGGCCCCGGCCGTGACCGCGGCCGCGCGCCACCTGCTGGCCGAGGATCCCGACGCCATCATGCTGGTGCTGCCGGCCGACCACGTGATCGAGAAGAACGAAGCCTTCCGCCAGGCGGTCGAGCGTGCGTACCAAATGGTGCAGGACGGTTCGCTGGCCACCTTCGGCATCGTGCCGAGCGTGCCGGAAACCGGCTACGGCTACATCCGCCGCGGCCAGCCGCTGCCGGGCTGCGACGATTGCTACAAGATCGAGCGCTTCGTCGAGAAGCCCGACCGCAACACCGCCGAAGGGTTCGTGGCCGACGGCGGCTTCTACTGGAACAGCGGCATGTTCATGTTCCGTGCCGACCGCTTCCTGGCCGAGATCGAGCAGCACGCGCCCGAGATCGCCAGGGCGGCGGAGCAGGCCATGAGCAACGCCTACCGCGACCTCGACTTCTGCCGCCTGGACGAAGCCGCGTTCACGGCCTGCCCGTCGGATTCGATCGACTATGCGGTCATGGAACATACCCGTGACGGCGTGGTGGTCGCCGCCGACATCGGCTGGAGCGACGTCGGTTCCTGGTCGGCCCTGGCCGACGTGCAGCAGGCCGATGCCCACGGCAACGTCCAGCGTGGCGACGTCTACCTGGACGGCGTCAGCAATTCGCTGGTGCGCGCCGAGAGCCGCATCGTGGCCGTGGTCGGCGTCAAGGACCTGGTCGTGGTAGAGACGTCGGACGCGGTGCTGGTGGCGCACAAGGACCAGGTCCAGCGCGTGAAGAACATCGTCGACCACCTCAAGGTCCAGGAGCGCACCGAGCACCTGGTCCACACCCGGGTCTACCGTCCCTGGGGCTTCTACGAGGGCATCGACGCGGGCGAGCGCTTCCAGGTCAAGCGCATCTGCGTCAAGCCCGGCGAAAAGCTGTCGCTGCAGATGCACCACCACCGCGCCGAGCACTGGGTCGTGGTGTCGGGCACCGCGCGCGTCACCTGCGGCGACAGCGTCAAGCTGCTGGCCGAGAACGAGTCGACCTACATCCCGATCGGCATGACCCACCGCCTGGAAAACCCGGGCAAGCTGCCGCTGCACCTGATCGAGGTGCAGTCGGGCAGCTACCTGGGTGAAGACGACATCGTGCGTTTCGAGGATGTGTATCAGCGCGCCTGACCGGCCCGCCTGAACCGGCTCGTCTCAATCACGCCGCCCGCGCACCAGCGCCGGCGGCGTTCTCTTTTCCGCAGGTCTACAGTGCGTACCTCATCACCCGTCAGGCATACAATGCCTTGACTCGAACCGATGGGGGACTCCCATGAAGACGATCATTGCGGCGGGCGGCATGCTGCTGGCGCTGGCGGGGAATGCAGGGCGTGCCGCTCCGACTGGCGTCGGAGCCATCATCGGCGGCTCCAGCCTGCTGGACGACGGCCGCCAGTCCCAGCTCGAGCGCTGGCTCGGCAAGGGCGAGCTCAACCTCAACAACGTCTACACATTGCGCCCGGGCGATACCTCGGCCATCTTCCACCAGGCCGTCGACGGCAAGGGCGCCACCTTCACCCTGCTCGACGTGACCAACGGCAGCGGGCAGAGTTTCCTGGTGGGCGGCTACAACCCGCAGAGCTGGTCGTCCACCGACGGCTGGCACGAGACCGAACGCGACTTCCAGCGCACCGCCTTCCTGTTCAACTTCACCACGCCGGCGGTCTACCGCCAGGTGCCGACCAGTTACCAGTTGCCCAGCCAGGGCCTGCGCCAGACCTTCAACGACATCCTGTTCGGCCCCGTGTTCGGTTCCGGGCCCGACCTGCTGGTCAATGACGATCTCACCAAGGCCTTGTCCTGGCAACTGAGCTATGGCAATCCGATGAACGAGGGCATGAGCATCATCGACGGCAGCCTGGGCGGCCAGGCCGTCACCGTGAATGCGATGGAAATCTTCGCCATCGCCCCGGTGCCGGAGCCAAGCGCCGGCGCGATGCTGCTGGCCGGGGTCGGCATGCTCGGCGCGTTCGGACACTGGCGCCAGCGCAAACGAGGCTAAACCAGGCGTAAATTGTCCTCGTTACAAGTTGTGGCATGATGAAGGGATGAGATCGATCCGACGTTTTCTTCCCTTCCTGATGCTGGCGGTCAGCGCCGGCGCCCATGCCCAGTTCACCAGTGCCCCCAGCCTGCAGCCAGCGCAACTGGCCGTCGTCATCAACGATGCCGAGCCGGACAGCGTCAAGATCGGCGAGTACTACCGCAAGCGGCGCGGCATCCCGGAAGCCAACGTGGTCCACGTCAGCATTCCGGACAAGCCGCACGAGATCAGCTTCGAACGCTTCCAGGAACTCAGGGAAGAAATCGACAGCCACCTCGGCCCGGACATCCAGGCGGTGCTGATGGTCTGGACCGCGCCCTACAAGGTCGAGTGCAATTCGATCACCGGCGCCTACACGCTGGGCTTCGATCCCTCCCAGTGCGCCAGGACCTGCGCCAGCGGCCGCTCCAGCCCTTACTTCAACTCCAGTTCCACACGGCCCTATACCGACCTCAAGCTACGCCTGTCGATGCTGTTGCCGACCGAATCGGTAGCGGAAGCCAGGGCCCTGATCGACCGCGGCGCCTCGGCGGGTTTCCGCATCGTGCCGGCCACCGCCTACTACCTGGTCACTTCGGAAAAGGCGCGCAACTCGCGCGCCGGCTTCTTCCCGCCGCCGGGCCGCATCGAGTCCAGGAAACTCAGCACGAAGACGATCCAGGGCGACGTGCTGGAAGGCGCGAAGGACGTGATGATCTACGAGACCGGCCTGGCCCAGGTGGACAAGCTCGACACCCTGCATTTCCTGCCCGGCGCCCTGGCCGACCATCTGACTTCGCTCGGCGGCGACCTGCTGGGAGAAGGGCAGATGAGCAGCCTGCGCTGGCTGGAGGCGGGCGCCACCGCCAGCTACGGCTCGGTCAGCGAACCCTGCAACTACTGGCAGAAATTCCCCAACCCGACCGTGCTGCTCAAGCATTATGTGCAGGGCAATAGCGCGATCGAAGCCTACTGGAAGAGCGTCGCCTGGCCGACCCAGGGATTGTTCATCGGCGAGCCGCTGGCGGCGCCCTACCGCAAACGGCCGCGCTGACGGCGCTCCCGGCCCCGTTTCCCGAGTGGTGAAGCGGATTGGTCCGTACGGACTAATCCGTGGTCATGATGTTGTCAATTTGTGCATTTAATATGGATTTGTTAAGTGTTTCACTGACAACCTGAGACTTCACTTTGGGAAACTACATGACTCATCGTCCATCCATTCATTTTCCTGGCCGTAAAACGGTACTGGCGGCCCTGCTGGCCGGCCTGTCGGCGGCCGCGTTTGCCGACGACGGCGGCACCGTCGTCATCAGCCAGGTCTACGGCGGCGGCGGCAATGCCAACGCCACCTACCAGAACGACTTCATCGAGCTGTTCAACCGCAGCGACGCGCCGGTCAGCCTGAAGGGATGGAGCATCCAGTACGCCTCGTCCGCCGGCAGCAGCTGGAGCAACAAGGCGAATCTCAACGACGTCACCCTGCAGCCGGGCCAGTACTACCTGATCCAGGGCTTTTCGCAAGCGGCGGTCGGCGCGGTGCTGCCGAAGGCCGACCAGGTGACCACCATCAACCTGGCCGGCGCCAGCGGCAAGGTCGCCCTGGTCCGCGGCACGACGGCCCTGAGCACCGCCAACCCGGTCACGAGCGAGCCGGCGAACCTGGCCGACATGGTCGGCTTCGGCTCTTCGGCGACCGGTTTCGAAGGCAGCGGCCCGACCCCGACGCTGTCGAACAGCCTGTCCGCGCTGCGCAAGGACGGCGGCTGCACCGACGTCAACGACAACGCGAGCGACTTCGGCACCGCCACGCCGTCCGCGCGCAACACCGGCAGCGACCTGAAGGTCTGCAGCGGCAACGGCGGCGGCACCCCGCCGGCCGCGCCGATCGTCCTGAACTGCCCGGCCACCGTCAGCGGCGGCCTCGGCACCGCTTTCTCCGGCGCCCTGAGCGCATCGGACAGCGACAGCATCGTCAACGCCGCCGTCATCGCCAGCGGCGCCGTGAGCGGCATCAGCCTCACCGACTTCGCACCGGCCACCGCCGCCGGCGGCAGCGCCTCGGTCAAGCTGTCGGTCGCGGCCAATGTGCCGGCCGGCCTCTATCCGGTGGTGGTGAGCTTCAGCAACGACGCCAGCCAGAGCAATAGCTGCACCGTCAACGTCTCGGTCGCCGGCCAGCTGAGCATTCCGCAGATCCAGGGCAGCGGCGCCACCAGCAAGTACGCCGGCACCGTCCAGACCACCAGCGGCGTGATCACCAAGAAGCTCAGCGGCGGCGGCTTCTTCATCCAGGACCCGAACGGCGACGGCGACCCGACCACCTCGGACGCCATCTACGTGTTCGGCGCCAGTACCTCCGGCAACGTCGGCGACATGGTGCGGGTGACCGGCACCGTGACCGAGTACAAGCCGAGCGGCGCGACGCGTTCCTACACCGAACTCACCAGCGTCACCGCGGTCAACGTCACCGGCAGCGGCTACACCATCGCCCCGACCAATATCCAGTTGCCGAACGCCGACCTGGCCAACTACGAAGGCATGCTGGTGCGCTTCGTCGGCCCCCTGACCGTGAACGGCAACAGCTACCTGGCCGACCGCGGCGAACTGGTGCTGTCGAACGGCCGCCGCGAGACCGCCACCAACCGCTATCGCCCGGGCAGCCCTGACGCGATCGCGCTGATCAAGGAAAACGACCGCAACATGGTCATCCTCGACGACGGCATCTTCACGACCCCGCCGCAGATTCCCTACCTTGCCGACGACAAGACCGTGCGCACCGGCGATACCGTGAACGACCTGACCGGCGTGCTCGACTTCGGCGCGATCGGCGGCGGCGGCGCCGCGTTCAAGGTGCAGCCGACCGAGACGCCGCAGATCAGCCGTACCAATGCGCGCCTGGACAAGCCGGAAGTCGCCCCGGGCAACGTCAAGGTGGCCAGCGCCAACGTGCTGAACTTCTTCACCACCTTCACCGACGGCACCGACGTCGAAGGCCGGACCGGCCAGGGCTGCAAGATCGGCAGTTCGACCAGCAAGAGCAATTGCCGCGGCGCCGACAGCATGGCCGAGTTCGTGCGCCAGCGCGACAAGATCGTCAACGAGCTGAAGGGCATGGATGCCGACGTGGTCGGCCTGATGGAAATCCAGAACAACGGCGACTATGCGGTCAACTACCTGGTCGGCCAGCTCAACCAGGCTGTGGGCTACCCGGCCTATGCCGTCGTGCCGCAGCCGCCGGCAACCGGCACCGATGCGATCCGCGTGGCGATGATCTACAAGCCGGCCGTGGTGACCCTGGTGGGCGCTTCGATGTCCGACAACGCCGCGATCAACAATCGTCCGCCGATGGCCCAGACCTTCAAGTCGGTCGCCAACGGCGCCCAGTTCTCGCTGATCGTCAACCACCTGAAGTCGAAGGGCGGCTGCAGCGGCGCCGGCACCGGCGACAGCGACAGCGGCGACGGCCAGGGCTGCTGGAACGCCACCCGCCTCAAGCAGGCCCAGCAACTGGTGAGCTTCATCAACCAGGTGGTGGCCAGCTCCGGCGACCCGGACGTGCTGGCGGTGGGCGACTTCAATTCCTACGGCCAGGAAGATCCGATCGTCTACCTGAACGGCCAGGGCATGGTCAGCGAGCTGGAGCGCTTCGTGCGTCCGAACGGCATGCCGTACTCCTATGTGTTCGACGGCCAGAGCGGCTACCTCGACCACGCGCTGGCCAGCACCTCGCTGGACAAGCAGGTGGCCGGCGTGACCGAATGGCATAACAACGCAGACGAACCGGATGCGATCGACTACAACCTGGAAGGCAAGGCCGGCAACGACCCCTACGTCAACAACGCCTTCCGCGCCTCCGACCACGATCCGGTGATCGTCAGCCTGAACCTGGCGCCGGTACTGGCGGACGTGAGCGCCAGCGTGAAGGCGGTGCAGTCGGGCTTCACCGTCAACCGCATCACCAACAAGTACAGCGGCACGGTCACCTTCACCAACATCAGCGGTGCGGCCCTGAACGGTCCCCTGCAGTTCCTGCTGCAAGGCCTGCCGGCCGGCGTCACGCTCGACAACAAGAGCGGCACCAAAGATGCTGCGCCGTATGTGACGCTGCCTGTTGCGTCGATCGCGGCGGGCGCCTCGGTCACGGTCAGCGTGACCTTCAGCAACCCGAACAAGGTCACGATCTCGTACACGCCGACGCTGTACAGCGGCTCGTTCTAATTCACCGAATCAAGGATCAAACACTATGGCAACTCTGAAATCGCTCCTGACCAGCTCGCTGCTGGCACTGACCATGGCCTGCGGCGCAGCACTGGCCACCCCGATCACCTACCACGTGGACCTGACCACCAAGTCCTTCGCCGCCGAAGGCAGCGGCTACCTGGAACTGTCCCTGGCGGGCCCGGGCACCGGGGTGCCGGCCTCGGCCTTCATCAGCAAGCTCACCGGCGTCGGCAGCGACACCGCGCTGTTCGGCGACGCGACCGCGGCGGGCAACGCCTTCACCTTGCGCGCTCCGGACGCTGCGCTGTGGCAAGCCGTCACCTTCGGCGGCCTGCTCGGCTTCGACCTGACCCTCGACCTTGGCGACGAGGGCAACGACGGCAGCCGCTTCAGCGTCGCCTTCCTGAACCAGGACCAGACGGCTTACCTCACCGGATCGGTGGTTCAGATCGACCTGTTCGCCGGCGCGGCGCCGCAGATCCAGGGCAGCGATATCGCGCACATCACGGAAGGTGCCGGCGGCGGCAACACCGACGTGCCCGAACCGGCCGACTGGGCCCTGGTCATGACCGGCCTCGGCCTGATGGGCCTGATGCAGCGCCGCCGCATGCGCTGATCCTTCAGCGCCGGCCGGCACACCACACCACCTGTTCGCCGCTGGCGGGCAGGTGGTTTTTTTTGACGTATGTATCGTTTTTGCCACTTTTGCAGGGGCGGGGCCGGCCTGTCCCGGACGGATGAAGCCCGCTTCCCTCTAGGGTTTGCGCGCGCTGGTCATTTATTCGGGAAAGATATCAATCCCCAAGGCAAATCATATTGTTCAGTCCATCTTGCTTGGTGCATATTAAAATCATTCCCGTTCCCGCAGACCCAGCAATGTAGACCGAGTCCATGGCAGCACACATTCTCGTGGTCGACCCCGATCCCGCCAACCGCCGGCTGCTCGAGCTGAACCTGAGCAGCGCCGGCCACCATGCCGCCAGCTGCCTCGACGCCGAGTCGGCCCTGGTGCTGATGGACGACAGCCTGCCCGAGATGCTGCTGCTCGAGTGGGACCTGCCCGGACAATCCGGCGAGGCGCTGATCCGCCGCCTGCGGGCCCAGGCGCGCACCCGCGAGCTGCCGATCATCATGGTGTCCGGCCGGACCGGCGAGCACGACAAGATCCTGGCGCTGGAATCGGGCGCCGACGACTACCTCAGCAAACCCTTCAATCCGCGCGAGCTGCTGGCACGCATGGGGGCGGTGCTGCGGCGGCGCATTCCGCACGTGTCGAGCGAGACCGTGCAGATGGCCGGCCTGCGCCTCGATCCCGGCACCCAGCGCGTGATTGCCGGCTCGCGCCAGCTGGCGCTGGGACCGGTCGAATTCCGCCTGCTGAACTTCCTGATGCACCATCCGGAGCGCGTGCACACCCGCTCCCAGCTGCTCGACAAGGTCTGGGGCCGCCATGCCGTGCTCGACGAGCGCACCGTCGATACCCACGTCGGCCGCCTGCGCAATGCCCTGCAGCCCAGCGGCCACCAGGAACACATCGAAACCGTGCGCGGCACCGGCTACCGCTTCGTCGCCTGGAACGCGCGCGTCGACTGGTCCAAGGTCGCCTGAGTTCGCGCGTGGACGCGGTCGTCATCCTCAGCCGGCAGGAGCAGGAATACCTGTTGCGCGCCGTCGAATCCGGCCTGCGGGTGGCCAGCATGCGCCAGTTCTTCCTGTGGACCCAGGGCCAGCTGCAGGCGCTGCTGCCGCACCAGGTGATGGTGGCGCTGCAATTCGCGCCTTCGGGCGGGCTGCGCCGGCTGGAATGCCTGCATGCGACCGTGCTGCCGGCCCATGCCGAAGCCCTGCTGGGGGACTGCCGCGACGGCCTGGCCCTGCGCATCGCCCGCCACTGCATGCAGGGCGGCAGGCTGCCGGCGCTGGCCGACCTCGGCGCGGATGACGCGGACGACAGGCGCGGCGCGCTGGCCGGTTTTGGAAAGGAATTGCGGGAAGCCGGCTTCGACAGCGTGCTGGTACACGGTACCGGGCCGCTGGCGGACGGGGCGAGCGTATTCGTGCTGTTCGGCCTGCCGATGCGGCCGGGGCCGCGGCATGCCTATTTCCTGGAATTGCTGCTCGCCCACCTGCACCTGGCGCTGCTGCGGCTGCCGGCGTCGGAAGCGCATGCCGCCGGCCTGCCGCCGCGGCCGCTGAGCGCGCGCGAAACCGAGATCGTCGGCTGGCTGCGCGAGGGGAAGAGCAATGAAGAGATGGCGCAGATCCTCGGGATCAGCGCGCTGACCGTCAAGAACCACCTGCAGCGGATCTACCGCCTGCTCGGAGTCGGCAATCGCGCGCACGCTCTGGCGCGCTGCCTCGAACTACGCCTGTTGGAAGCCTGAGCTTCCGGCGGACATCAGATGCTGCTGCTGGTGTTGCCGGCTGCCTGGTCGGCGGCGGCGCGGCGCATCGCGTCGTAGCGGTAGGCTTCGGCGTTGGCGTCGATGATGCGCGGGCTCTTGCAGCCATCGGCGGCGCAATCGGGGGCCGGCATGGTGGCCGCGACCTGGGCGGCGGTGCCCGACTGTCCGGACACGAGCACGGCGGCGGCGGTCTGGGTCGGCTGGTCGGCCTGGCCACCGCCGCAGGCGGCGAGGATGACGGCGACGACGAGGGCGGAAGCGGAGCGGAAGGCGTGAAGTTTCATGGTGCGGAAGAGGGTGCGTTCTACAGATGAGCTATTGTAGGCAGGAAATTTTCCGCAACTCAATATTTTTTTCGTTAATTTAGTGCAAATGTTGAGGTTTTGAAAGATTTTTATATGGAAATAAGCGGAATTGGGCGACGATGCCGAAAGTGGGGTCGTGGAAATTTTAAGTGCGACAAAGCAACGTCGTGCTGATGCGACGTTTGCGTACTGACATCTAGAAAAACTGCATAAACAAATTCACATGCGCGGCAAGCTGTGTTACCGCTCCGGCATGTGCGAGGGGACGGAAGAAGGGGAAGCCGGCGCGTCTTGCGGACCACGCCGGCGGTGCCGCAAGGGGCTCAGCGGCGGCGGCGGGTGCCCGCGCCCACGCCCAGCAGGCCCAGCGCCACCAGGGCCGCGCTGGCCGGCTCCGGCACCTGGTTGCTGGGCAGGTCGGACAGGGCGATATTGTCCAGGCCGATCTGGGCCGGATTGCCGTCCAGGCCTCCGCACTGGAACTCCGCGTTGCAGCGGAAACCGACGATGGCCAGTTCGATGAACTGCTGCTGCGAGAAAGCGAGACCGCCGGGGGCATCGGTCACATCGAAGTGCTGGAAGGCGATCGTGTCCGGGATGTCGAACTGGATGGTATCGACGGTCGTTCCGTCGGCGCGCAGGCCGATCAGCTGCAGCGCGGCCGGGGTGGCCGGGTACTGCTCGCCGATGGCGGCGATGAAGCTGGCGTCGATTCCGCCGAAGCTGAAGGTCGCTCCCGACACGTTCGGCGTGATGTCGATCAGCCCGCTGGTCAGCAGGTCGAAATAGGTCGTCGGATTATTGGTCGGGCAGACGTTCGGACCGCAGCTGGCCGGGTTGCTGCCGTCGATGAAGCGGCCGATCAGGACCGTGTTCGGCGGCGCCACGCCACCCGGATCGAGGAAGGTGACCGTGTAGCCGTCCTGCACGAAGCTTCTCGTGTTGAGCGCCGGCCCGCTCTGGCCTTCGAAGGTGATGACGGCCGCCTGGGCCGCGCCGGCCGAGGTCAGGGCAAGTAGGGCAGCGCCGAAGATACGTTTGAGTACACCGCCGCGAAGTGTGGTCCTGATCATGGGTTTGCCTTTTTCGTTGGAGGATGCGCGGGATGCGCGGCTTGCGGAATACTGCCAAAACTTGCCATCGAATATATCATTATCGATAACTTTGTGCGTTAGATAACGCACAAGCGGACATGCGGCAATAACGATATAGTTTCGAATAAAATTTGCATA
>Ga0308169_10005375_pt1 | contig 11667 bp, 9 predicted proteins | sample PhyBR1_2_FD_202139 | JGI IMG/M metagenome (GOLD analysis project Ga0308169, IMG submission 202139) | Phyllosphere microbial communities from UC Gill Tract Community Farm, Albany, California, United States - DLSLSB.R1 | ecosystem: Host-associated > Plants > Phyllosphere > Unclassified | place... | reverse complement strand
GGTGTTCCAGGATTGCGAAGTGCCGGTCGAGAACGTGCTGGGCGGCGTCGGCAAGGGCGTCAACGTGCTGATGTCGGGCCTGGACTTCGAGCGCACCGTGCTGTCCGGCGGCCCGCTGGGCATCATGTCGGCCTGCATGGACGCGGTCGTCCCCTACATCCATGAGCGCAAGCAGTTTGGCCAGGCCATCGGCGAATTCCAGCTCATGCAGGGCAAGATCGCCGACATGTATTCGACCATGATGGCCTGCCGCGCCTACGTCTACGCCGTCGGCCAGGCCTGCGACCGCGCCGACAACCCGGCCGCCGTGCGCGCCCTGCGCAAGGACGCCGCCGGCGCCATCCTGTACAGCGCCGAAAAGGCAACCTGGATGGCCGGCGAAGCGATCCAGACCCTGGGCGGCAATGGCTACATCAACGAGTACCCGGTCGGCCGCCTGTGGCGCGACGCCAAGCTGTATGAAATCGGCGCCGGCACCAGCGAGATCCGCCGCATGCTGATCGGCCGCGAGCTGTTCGGCGAGACGGCTTGATTGACTAAAGGCTTCAACGCAGAGAGCGGAGAGGAGACGCGGGCTGGCGAATAGAACCGAAAAGGTCGCCGCCAGCCCGCACCCGACTTGAGCAGCCTTACAATATTCCCGTCCACCCTCGACCGCGCAGAAAACCGATGACTCAGGCAAGTTTCCCCAAACTGCTCTCGTCGCAGATCGCCTTCGACATCGCGCGGACCATCCTGGACGGCTTCGATCGGCATTACTCGCTGTTCCGCCAGGCCAGCCAGGCGGCCAAGGGCTACTTCGAGAAGGCCGACTGGAGCACCGCCCAGCGCGCCGCGCGCGAGCGCATCGACTTCTACGACCAGCGCGTGCAGGAGTGCGTGCACGTCCTCGAGGAGGACTACGCGCCCGAAGACTTCAACGACGCGACCTGGCGCGAGACCAAGCTGCATTACATAGGCCTGCTGACCGGCCACAAGCGTCCCGAGCTGGCGGAAAGCTTCTTCAACTCCGTCAGCTGCCACATCCTGCACCGCCGCTACTACCGCAACGATTTCATTTTCGTGCGCCCGGCCGTCTCGACCGACTACATCGAGACCGATGAACCGCAGCCGACCTACCGCGTCTACTACCCGCAAGCGGACGGCCTGCGTTTCGCCCTGCGCCGCATCGTCACCAATTTCCAGCTGGCCTGCCCGTTCGCCGACCTCGACCGCGACGTCGCCCTGGTCGAGCGGCGCATGGTCGAGAAGTTCGGGCTGGACAAGGCGGAACCGAACCAGCAGCTGCAGGTACTCTCAAACCTGTTCTTCCGCAACAAGGGCGCCTACATCGTCGGCCGCGCCATCAATGGCGCGCGCGAATCCCCCTTCGTCATTCCGGTCCTGCACGACCGCGCCGGGCGACTGGTCCTGGATACCGTGCTCACCGAACCCGAGCAGGTGCTGATCCTGTTCTCGTTCACGCGCGCCTACTTCCTGGTCGACATGGAAGTCCCGTCGAGCTATGTGCAGTTCCTGCGCAGCCTGATGCCGAAGAAACCGAGGAGCGAGCTCTACACCGTGCTCGGCCTGCAGAAACAGGGCAAGACCCTGTTCTACCGCGACTTCCTGCAGCACCTGAAGCACAGCTCGGACGAGTTCCGCATCGCCCCCGGCATTCCCGGCCTGGTGATGCTGGTGTTCGAGCTGCCGTCCTTCCCCTATGTGTTCAAGGCGATCAAGGACTGGTATCCGCCGCCGAAGGAAACCACGCGCGCCCAGATCAAGGAAAAATACCTGCTGGTGAAGCACCACGACCGCGTGGGCCGCATGGCGGACACGCTGGAATACTCGGACGTCGCCTTCCCGCTGGCGCGCTTCCCTGAGCAGCTGCTGGACCAGCTGCGGCGCGACGCCCCCTCGCTGCTCGAGGTCGAGGGCGACCACGTCGTCATCAAGCACCTGTACATCGAACGCCGCATGGTGCCGCTGAACCTGTACCTGCAGGACGCCGAGCGCAGCGGAGACGAAGCCCGCCTCGAGCACGGCGTGCGCGAATACGGCAACGCGATCCGCGACCTGGTGGCCGCGAATATTTTCCCCGGCGATATGCTGTACAAGAATTTCGGCATGGTGGGACAAAATCTCCGCCACGGCCGCGTCGTGTTCTACGACTACGACGAGATCGAATACCTCACCGACTGCAACTTCCGCGACATCCCGACCCCGCGCAACGAAGAGGACGAGATGGCCGCCGAGCCCTGGTACCCGATCGGACGGCACGACGTCTTTCCCGAGCAGTTCGAACGCTTCCTGCTCGGGAACCCGAAGATCCGCGCAGTCTTCATGCGCCATCACGCCGAACTGCTCACGCGCGCATGGTGGCAGTCGCACAAGGAGCGCATCCAGGCCGGCGTGGTCGAGGACGTGTTCCCGTATGCGCAGCAGATCCGCTTTCACCCATTTAACCCGGCGGCCAGTCCGTCAACTTCCAACTTGGAGACCTTACAATGAATGATCCAGTCGTTATCGTCGGCGCAGCCCGTACCCCGATGGGTGCCTTCCAGGGCGATTTCTCCTCGAAGACCGCAAGCGACCTGGGCGCGGTGGCGATCAAGGCCGCCGTCGAACGCGCCGGCGTCGACCCAATCAAGGTCGAACACGTCTACTTCGGCAACTGCCTGATGGCCGGCCAGGGCCAGGCCCCGGCGCGCCAGGCGCTGATCAAGGCCGGCCTGCCGATGTCGACCGGCGCCGTGACCCTCTCCAAGATGTGCGGCTCGGCGATGCAGGCCGCGATCTTCGGCTACGACGCCCTGAAAGCCGGCAGCGCCGACGTGATCGTCGCCGGCGGCATGGAGTCGATGACCAACGCCCCCTACCTGATCCCGAAGGCACGCGGCGGCTACCGCATCGGCCACGCGCCGATGTTCGACCACATGATGCTGGACGGCCTCGAAGACGCCTACTCGCGCAACGAAAAGACCGGCGAAGGCCGCTCGATGGGCACCTTCGCCGAAGAGTGCGTGGCGACTTACCAGTTCTCGCGCGAAGAGCAGGACAACTTCGCGATCGAGTCCGTCAAGCGCGCGCAGGCCGCCAACAACGACGGCAGCTTCGCATGGGAAGTCGCGCCGGTGACCGTCGCCAACCGCCTGGGCGAGCAGGTCATCGAAAAGGATGAAGGCCCGCTGAAGGCCAAGGTCGACAAGATCCCGTCGCTCAAGCCCGCCTTCAAGAAGGACGGCACCGTGACCGCCGCCTCGTCCTCGTCGATCAACGACGGCGCCGCCGCGCTGGTCATGATGCGCGAGTCGACCGCGAAAGAACTGGGCCTGACCCCGATCGCCCGCGTCGTCGGCCACGCTACATTCGCCCAGGAACCGAACCTGTTCACCACCGCGCCGATCGGCTCGATGAAGAAGCTGTTCGAGAAGACCGGCTGGAAGGCCAGCGACGTCGACCTCTTCGAGATCAACGAAGCCTTCGCCGCGGTGCCGATGGCCGCCATGCGCGACCTCGACATCCCGCACAGCAAGGTCAACATCCACGGCGGCGCCTGCGCCCTGGGCCACCCGATCGGCGCCTCGGGCGCGCGCATCATCGTCACCCTGCTGGGCGCGCTGAAGAAGACCGGCGGCAAGCGCGGCGTGGCCTCGCTGTGCATCGGCGGCGGCGAAGCGACGGCGATGGCGATCGAGATGGTGTAAGCAGCACACGATGCATCGTGGTAGGGTGGACGGCTCCGCCGCCCACCCTACAGGAGATTGACATGTCTACAGCACTTATTATCGGCGCCTCGCGCGGCATCGGCCACGAAATGGTGCGCCAGTACCGCGCCGACGGCTGGCGCGTGATTGCCACCGCCCGCAAGCCGCATGACTGCGAGGAACTGCGCCAGCTGGGCGCCGAGGCGCACCAGCTCGACGTGACCAACCCCGAAGCGATCGGCGGCCTGGGCTGGAAACTGGACGACGAGAAGCTCGACCACGCCTGGCTGGTAGCCGGCGTCTATGGCCCGCGCCATGACGGCTTCCCGACCCAGCAGGAATTCGACGAGGTCATGCACACCAATGTGCTGGCGGCGATGCGCCTGCTGCCGATTATCGGCCCGCTGGTGGCGAATGCGCGCGGCAAACTCGCGGTGATCTCCTCGCGCATGGGCTCGATCGGCGAACGCACCGGGGCCGGCGGCTCGCTGTACCGCGCCAGCAAGGCCGCGCTGAACTCGGTGCTGAAGGATGCCGCGCTGACTTTCGGCCCGCAGGGCGTGACCTGCATCAGCTTCCACCCGGGCTGGGTGCAGACCGACATGGGCGGCACCGGCGCCCCGCTCAGCGTCGAGGAAAGCGTGCGCACGCTGCGCGCGACCCTGGCCGGCGCCGACCACGCGCAGCACGGCTCTTTCCTGAACCACGACGGCACACCGATTGCCTGGTAAGTCGTCACGAACAACCATAACGACACGAGACACAATGATTCTGAGCGAAGAACACCAGATGATCCGCGACGCCCTGCGCAGCTATTCGCAGGAGCGCCTCGCGCCCAACGCAGCGCGCTGGGACCGCGAGCAGCATTTTCCGAAAGAGGAACTGAAGGAACTGGCCCAGCTGGGCGCCTTCGGTGTCGCGGTGCCGGAACAGTACGGCGGCGCGGGCCTCGACTACGTGTCGCTGGCCCTGGTGCTGGAAGAGATCGCGGCCGGCGACGGCGGCACCTCGACCATCATCTCGGTGAACAACTGCCCGGTATGCTCGATCGCGATGATGTATGCGAACGAGGCGCAAAAGGAAAAGTGGCTGCGCCCGCTGGCGCAAGGCGAGATGCTGGGCGCCTTCGCCCTCACCGAGCCGCATACCGGCAGCGATGCCGCCGCCCTGCGCACCACCGCTGTCCGTGATGGAGACCATTACGTCATCAACGGCACCAAGCAGTTCATCACCAGCGGCAAGAACGGCGACGTCGCCATCGTCATGGCGGTCACCGACAAGGCCGCCGGCAAGAAGGGCATCAGCGCCTTCTGGGTGCCGACGAATACGCCCGGCTACATCGTCGCCGGCATCGAGCACAAGATGGGCCAGCACTCGTCCGACACGGCGCAGATCGTGTTCGAGAACTGCCGCATCCCGGCGGAGAACCTGATCGGCGAAGAGGGGCAAGGCTACAAGATCGCCCTGTCCGGCCTGGAGGGCGGCCGCATCGGCATCGCCTCGCAATCGGTCGGCATGGCGCGCGCGGCCTTCGAAGCGGCACTCGGCTATGCGAAGGAACGCGAGAGCTTCGGCACCGCCATCTTCGACCACCAGGCCGTGCAGTTCCGCCTGGCCGAGATGGCGATGCAGATCGAGGCCGCGCGCCAGCTGATCCTGCACGCGGCCTCGATGAAGGACGCGGGCGTGCCCTGCCTGAAGGAAGCGGCGATGGCCAAGCTGTTCGCTTCCGAGATGGCCGAGCGCGTCGTCTCCGGCGCGATGCAGGTGTTCGGCGGCTACGGCTACGTGGCCGACTTCCCGGTCGAGCGCATCTACCGCGACGTGCGCGTGTGCCAGATCTACGAAGGCACCAGCGACATCCAGAAGATCCTGATCGCGCGCGCACTGTGAACATCCGGCCGGCAGGCGCGGCCGACCTGCCGCCCTTCTTCGTCTACCTGGACGACCATTTGCGCGACAACGGTCGTGATGGCGCGCCGCTGTTCCAGCCGCCGCCTTTGCCGGCCATGCGCGCGCAGTCGCAGCTGCCGCCGGGATTGAAAGTGGCCTTCATCGAAGGTCTCGCCATACCGGTCGGCGAGCCGGGCTGGCGCCGCCTGTGGCTGGCGCTGGATGCGCGCGGCTCGATCGCGGGCCACATCGATTTGCGTGCGCGGCCGGAACCGCTGGCGCGGCATCGCGCGATGCTGGGGATGGGCGTGCATCGGGCTTACCGGCGGCGTGGGTTGGGGATGCGGCTGGTCGATACTGCCATCGACTGGGCGCGCAGCCAGGATGGGCTGAGGTGGATCGATCTCGAGGTCCTGTCGGAGAACCGGCCGGCGGTTGCGCTCTACCTGCGTTCGGGTTTTGCGATGACGGCGCGGGTCGAGGATATGCTGGAGATCGATGGTGTGAGTCAGGATCTGAGCTACATGACTTGCGCCCTGCGCTGAAAAGTATTCCGAATTACTTGCTCAGACTGCCTGTGCACTTTCAGGTTGACGCTGCTCTTTCTTAACGTCCTGAACGATTTTTCCGCCATGCAGCACCACGACGCGCTCAGCCATGGCAATGGTTTCGGGTCGGTGCGCCACGATGATACGGGTCAGCTTGAGGCTTTGGATCGCTGCGTTGACCGCCTGCTCGTTCCACACATCGAGATGACTGGTGGCCTCGTCCAGGACCAGCAGTTGTGGGTTCTTGTACAGCGCGCGAGCGAGCAGGATTCGCTGTTTCTGACCGCCGGACAGGCCTGTACCGATGTCTCCGACAAGCGTGTTGTAAGCCATCGGCATGACCATAATTTCATTATCGATGGCGGCGAGGCGCCCGCATTGGACGATCCGCTCCTGGTTTGGGGCAGTGCTGAAGAAACCGATGTTGTCCGAGATTGAGCCGGCAAACAGGGTGTCGTCCTGCATGACTGTGCCGATCAGCTGACGGTAATTTGATAGGCCGAGATGCGCCAGCTTTACACCGCCAATGAGGATCTCTCCACTGGTAGGCTCAAGCAATCCAAGCAACAGCTTCACCAAGGTGGTTTTGCCGCTGCCCGAGGGCCCGGTCAAGGCAATGCATTCGCCCGGGGTAATCTTGAGATCGAGATCTTTGATGATGTAAGGTTCGCTATCGGAGTAGCGGAAGGAAAGCTGGCGCAGTTCGATGGATGGCGTGATCTGCGCTGGGTCGACCTCATGGGTAAAACTGTCCTGCTCGGCTTCGGTCAGCACGATGTCGGCCACCCGTTCGCCATGCAGGCGCAACATTCTGAACTCGAATAACTTATCGACGAGGCTGGCCATGCGCTGGCTGAACTGATCCTTGTAGCTGATAAACGTAAATAGCATACCGACAGAGAACTTCGCCTCTATGACTGCTAGAGCACCGAGCCAGACGACGATTACGCGCTCTGCGCCAAACAGAAAGGTGTTTGCGGTCTGGTACGACAAACCCAGCCTGGCAATTCGTAAATCAGAATTGAACTGGTCAGCGAGTGCGTTCAGCCAACCGACGCGACGCTCGTCGTTGCGGCCGAACAGGCGGATACTTTGGACGCCTCGAACGGATTCCAAGAAATGAGTCTGCTGTTTGGCAGCATGAATGATCTGCTCGGACGTTGCCTCTTTCAATGGTCTGAAGATCAGCGCGCGCAGGGCGACATACAGCACGACTGCGCCAAATGCTACCGCTGCGAGCTCCAGGCTGTATAGGCACATCATCACGAGCGTACCCAGCACCAGCACGCCGTCAATGATGCTTTCGACGAACTGGATGGTGATACTTTTCTGTATCGTCTGGATCGAACCGAAGCGGGAAACGATATCGCCAGTGTGACGGTTTTCGAAATAAGGCAGCGGCAGCTTCATCAGATGCGTAAAGGCGTTCCCGAACCACTGGAAATTGAGGTTCGTCGACAGCACGGTTGTTACCCATGAACGGACAGCGCCGATCGAAGCCTGTAACACGACCAGCAACAGAAAACCGCAGCCGAGGACCGTCATCAGTTCGTGATCAGCTGTAAGCACGGCTTCGTCAATCACCCATTGCATATAGAACGGCGCCACCAGCGCACAAACCTGCAGCGTAAGGCCAAGGAGCAATACTTGCCCCAAACCCCGCCGAAGCCCTACCACCCGGCCCATGAGGGACAGCAGCGGGATATCCCTGCTTTCATTTTTTGGCGAGAACTCGCTCGTTAGTGTCAGTTCGAGCGCGACACCTGTGAAATGCTTGGCGACCTCGTCGAGCGCTAGGCGGCGTTCTCCGATCCCGGGATCGTGGATGGACACGTGGGTATGGGTGACGCGCTTCAGGACCACAAAGTGGTTCATGTCCCAATGCAATATCGCCGGCAGCTTCAGTTCAGGCAAGTGCTCCATCTCAAGCTTCAACGGCCGGGGCTGCAGTTTCAAGCCCTGCGCCATTGCCATTAGCCCCTTCAGTGTGGCGCCCTTGAGCGAGACGGAAAACCGCTGACGCATGCTCGCCAAGTCAATTCGATGCCCCCGGTAAGACGCGACCATCGCAACGCAGGCCAGTCCACACTCGGCAGCTTCGGTTTGCAGGATCACGGGAAGGCGCTTGCCGCGCCAGAACGACAGCTGCAGAGAGGAAGTAATCTTCATAGGCGCCTGGTGGAATAGGTAATCGACCTAAACGTGATGACGTGACGGTCCGCTTCAGCTAACCGCGGCCAGAAATGCTGAACAGCGGTTCAAGGATCCATTCGTACAAGCGTCGATGCTCAAGGATGATGCTTGCGTCCAACAGCATGCCCGGCTTAAGGTTCACCTGCTTCCCGTAGGTGAGAACCGACTGCTGCTTCAGCTTTAGGCGGATGCGGTACAACGGTTCGGACGTCTGGTTCGAAACTAACGCAGCGCCGGGCAGCGTTAACTCCTGTGGAGACATCGATGTACCAGCAACCTCATGAACAACTGCTTCGTATTGCCCAAACTTTTGGTATGGATACGCTTGATAGCGCAGCAACACCTTCATCCCCGGTCTAATGAAGCCGACAGAGCGGGAAGGTGCATATATCTCCGCGTCCAGTTCAGAGCCAGCAGGTAGGACGGATGTCAGAGTGGATTCAGCTAAAACCGGCTTACCGACTTCTACAGTAACCGCAGTGACCGTACCGTCAGTCGGCGCGATCACTTGGATTTCCCGTCGGGCTTCACTTTCAGCAAGATCCTGCTGGATTGCCAACTTGCTGCGCTTTAACGCCGCTTCGTCCCGCTGAGCCTGATACCACAAGTCGCGATATTCAGCTTGAGCCGCGGCGTAATCACGCTCGCTTATTCCTTTGAGACGCTCGAGTTCAGCCAACCTCTGACGTTGGTCCAGCAGTTCACCTTCGCGTTCCTCCAGCTGTGCTAAAGAAATATAATTAGTTGCATGCAAATTCTTAAACCGCTGAAAGGCTTGTGTCACTAATGTCACGCGGGATCTTTGCAGCGCGATCTGCGACTCCAAACGCGCCCCTTCTTCTAATAACGCGGCCGCCTTTCTCTGCGCGGCTAGTATGCGCTGACTAGATTGCTGGCTCGCTTGCAGCAGTTCGTCGCGGTAGCTGTCGCGCCGGTTCCCCAACAACTCGGAAACCGTGCTTTCGACGGATCGAAGCGTGCCAATATTGCGTTCGTTAGACAGCACAAACAACACGTCTCCAGCCCTTATTTTTTGTCCTTCCTTAACCCGAACCTGTGTCACGATTCCCACTTGCCCAGGCCGTACACGAATCAAGCCTTCGCTCGGCAATAGCACGCCATGGATGTCAGCCCTTCGTGCCGTCGTAAAGAGGATGAAAAAGGCGACGATAGCAATGACAATCATGGAGAAAAATGTAGTCAGGATTCTGTGACTGGAATAGCTCGTCAGAATTACCACACCATACTTTCGTGTATTCGAAAAATCAACAGCCTGTTGACGGAAAAGGGGCTGTATTCGAGGATGAAATCTCTTCGGAATTTCAACTGAATCGCTATTGAGAGCACTCATTTTCTTGGAGCCTGAGCAAGGATCGTTGAACCTTCAACACGATTATAAGCGCTCCCCTGACATTTATATTATCTCCAGATTGCGCTATGCAAACACTATCTTTGCCAGCACTATCGAAAGCGTTTTCCCCAAGTTTGCCACGCCCGCTTAACGCCGTTATTGCCGTTAAATAACAACTCGAAATTGCATATAGACGATTGAGCATGGAAATCCTCTTTTGCGGAGGTTTTAGGTCATCGAAAGTCGCTTACGACGTTGCGATAGGGCTGCTTACTTGTAATAATACCTACTGCCACGAGCCAAGCAAATGCCATGCAATAAAGCATTATATTAGTTATCGAACCAGCCGCGTTTGCGTCGAGTAAAGGAAGAAAATTAACTGAAAATCGGTACAATATGATAATTGTAAAATTAGCAACGCAATGGGCAATCATACAATATATTAAATTTCCAGTACGCAGATAGATGTTTCCAAAAACCAGTCCACCTAAGAACGCGGCAACTGGATTGCCGTGAAAAATAGCGAATAGGGCGGAACTAGCGATATTTGCCTGTGCGACTCTGAAACGCAAAAGAAAGTAGTTGAGCAGCACGCCTCTATATATTATTTCCTCTACGATCGGCACAATAGTGAGCTGCGACAATATCTTGCCAGAGCTCAAAATCTTGAGAATTGAGGAATTTTCTGCAGCTTGATTTATTTTTCGAAAATCTTCTAATAGTAGAGGATCGAATATTAATGTCACCGCAATTATAATTATCTCGATGGCATAACGAGAAATTGCGGCGATTACTACCACAATCATTAGAATTCCACCGACATCCGACATCGTTCTTTCTATTTTTTTTGGCTTGAAAATAGTGTGCAATGAAATATATTCAGGCGAGCAGATAGATGCAACCAATCCTAGAAATATTAATAGCTCGGCTGCGCGAGATATAAATGTAGATACATTGATGTTTAATTCCAGATATTGTTTCAGCCAATAAAATCCTAGCAAGCTAATGAATTTTGCGAATAAAATTCCTGCAAACAAGTTTGCTATTGACAATTTACCGCTACCCAATTTGATTTTCATGAAGCTCCAGAATTCTTTTCTAGGGAAAAAGGAGAGAGCGCTGAAGATTAGCGCTCTCCGTAATCCGTTAGCAGTTACCCGTCGCCCTACACATCATGTCTGAAGTCGCCTTGATTGCTTTACCATACAAGCGATTGGCGTTTTCGGCGATGTATTCCATGTCATCGAACATGTCCCTCAGCCAACCAGCGCCGCTGACCAGATCCAGTTCTTCGTTATTCAGTTCATTCATTTTTCTCTCCTTTAATTTAACGGCAACCAAAATTAATTGCCTATGTGAATGATTACAGAAAGCAATAGACGAGTATTGACTAAAGTCGGATATGGCTCGGCCGCGTGGCACGCTGAACGGGATGCCTGCGGTATAGCAAACGCAGTTTTTGAAGAAAAATGCACGTCCTAGACGAGCACCGATTCGTTCTCGCTTCCAGTTGAGATGTTGCCGCAGAGGCGTCTCCGATTTCGAGCTCTTGTGATGATGTAGATGACTTCCCGAAACGCTGAGTACCGACATGGAAGAGGCCAACGTGACCATTTCCTGACTGAGGGGAGGACGCCGATACCGCGGTCAGTGGTGACGGTGAGCGAACCGAACTACCAAAAGAAGACTATTAGTGGCCGCGAATTTGAGACGGTGGTTTAGCTGTCGTCCGCGAGAGGTTGATAGAGAATGAGTGAAGGTAAAAACGCAGGTACACCCGGCCGACTTCAAGGTGAAGGTCGGATTGGAGGCGGTACGCGGAGTGAAGAAAGACGGAAATCGCGCAGGAATACGGCGTGCATCCGGTGCTGATGGGCAGCTGAAGCCGCCGCCAGCAGACTTGGCGCCGCCGGTGCAGAATGCTCCTTTGACCAACAAAAGGAGGCGGCATGGACGCACAGGCGACGATGGAACTATGGCAGCGGCAGCTCGA
>Ga0308169_10005374_pt1 | contig 11668 bp, 18 predicted proteins | sample PhyBR1_2_FD_202139 | JGI IMG/M metagenome (GOLD analysis project Ga0308169, IMG submission 202139) | Phyllosphere microbial communities from UC Gill Tract Community Farm, Albany, California, United States - DLSLSB.R1 | ecosystem: Host-associated > Plants > Phyllosphere > Unclassified | place... | reverse complement strand
GATTCGACTCAGTGAGGAGAATTTCGTGATTTCGCTCTATCCTCAACTATTATCAAAAGTACGCCCTGCCACCTCTCCTAGAGCTCTAGTACCTTCACTAACCCTTGACTGAGCATATAGATGGCTTCTAAAATCTACTGGTACGCTCTCTCGCTCTTCTCCGATGGGAAAGACTCGCTTTCCCTTGGTCCCACGCTGCATCCTCAACTCGACCTGCAGCACTCTCCTTTGCTTCTCCGTTGGCCCACTCAATAGTTCTACATTCACTGACTCTTTCTGTGGTTTTCTCTCTACAGCGGAAACTTGTCGTGGTGAGTTCCTTGCTCTTTCGAAATCTCCTTCCCTTTAATTTCCTCATTTCGCATATATTCATGGAACTGACCATCGATCCTTCTATCTCCTCTCTCTTCTACTTCGGATTACAATGAATATAGGGGAACCAACAACGATACTCTTCGTGATGCTTTCTCTCAATTCGGTCAAATCACCGACTGCATCGTCATGACGTGCGTCTCTCTCTTCATCAGAGTCTGTTTACAGACAACAGCCACTTACGGATGGATATGAGATGTACAGTGAGCCCGGAACTGGACGCTCGCGTGGTTTCGGTTTCGTCACTTTCGCAGAACAATCTTCTGCTGACAGTGCTATTCAAGCCATGAACGACCAAGAACTCGTGCGCTACCTTTTCTGCTATCTCTCATTCTCTCTCTCCGAGTCGTTCGTGTGGGCGTTCGAAAAGGCAGCGAGCTCGAAGCAAAGTCTGGCGGATTTCGTGATCGAAAATCGAGCTCGCTTTGCGAAACGGCGCTTGATCGATTCTTGTGACGGTCGAACAATCGGGTTATGGTGATAAGGACGGACTGAAGGAACTGGACCCATCCCCTTCGACAACCCTCTTTTCTTTCATATCATTTCATCGGATTGGTTTTCGTCTGACTGTTTCTCCTTTCCCTGTTCTCCTTCCTCTCCCTTTCCCTCACCGTCGCCCTACCTTTTCTCGTTCATTCGGTGTTCGTGTTCCCCTTTCTCCCTTCCTTGTTCGCCATGCCGTCGTCGTCTCGTTTTTCGTCTCTTTCGGTTCTTCGTCTCGATTCGGGTCCCGGTTTCGATATGTCGCATCGTTACTGCCCATCGTTTTGCATTTGCATCTTGCTCTCGATTTTGATGTGCTCAGGGTACGTTCACTTTTTCCCTCTTCGAACTATATCACATACGAGCAGTCATTGACAATCCCTTTTCCCGAAATGAGAATAGATGGTCGCAGGCTCCGTGTTAACATCGCCAACCAACGCACTGGTGGTGGAGGAGGTGGAGGTTACGGTGGAGGAGGAGGAGGATACGGTGGAGGAGGATGTAAGTGGTCAATCCACTAAATCTGCGAAAGTGTTCCCTTCTCTTTGCTGATTTTGCATACTTGTTCACGTTACAGACGGTGGACAATCCGGTTATGGAGGAGGAGGTTACCAACAAGGTGGCTTCGGTGGACAACAGCCCGCTTACGGTGGACAAGGTGGATACGGAGGAGGTGATGCTTCCTACGGAGCTGGAGCTCAATCTGGAGGTTGTCCGTCTATTCATTTCACTTTCTACTCCCAGTTCTTGATTAGAAGAGTACTGATCGGTTCCCCAAGCGCGAGCAGACGGCGGTAACTACGGTTCCGGTGCCCCTTACGGAGGTCAAGCCGGAGGTTACGGAGGACAGCAACAACAATCCGGTTACCCTCAACAACAGCAAGGTTGTACGTTCATCTCTTCTCTCATCGTTCTCTGTTTCTTTTCTCGTTCTCCTTCTGTCGAATCCGGTTTATCGCGATCGAGTCTCAACCCACTCCTCTCCCCCCTTCCTCTGTCTCTCTTTTCTCTTCTTCGCTGGCCTGTGCAGCTTACTAACCTGTTCTATCATCCCTTCTCTTCGCATACTCCTCTTTTCGTCATTTCTCGGTTCTCTCGGTTCTCAACCCATCTCGGATTCGAACGCTCCTCTTGCAGATGGTGGAGGATATGGTGGAGGAGGTTACGGCGGTGAAGGATGTATGACTCGTTTCTCGTCGCCTGTGGACCTTACAAGGATCCCCGGTTTCTTTCTGCGACTTCATTTAGGAATCGACAAGACTGACCTTGTTTCGTTTTTCTTCGCACAGACGGCCAAGCTCAAGGTGGAGCTCAAGGTGGTTACGGAGGAGGATGTACGTTCACTCTCTCGTTCACTCATCTCCCATGCTCATCGCTGACTGACTTTGACTCACTCTCGAACAGACTAAACGTATCAATCCAACGTTTCTCTCCCTTCCCTTTCTCCTTTCTTGTTCCCTCGTCCTATAGTCCAAAGTTTTCTCTCTCCATCTCTCTCTCGCTCTCGCTCTCCCGGTCTTCTCCACAAGTTGTTAAGTAAACAGTATAGTTAAGTCTGCGCTCCCCCCTTCCACCAAAAAAGCAATTCTCCCCTTCTTTTTCTCGGTTTCTGGCTCTCCTCTCCCATGCTCTCCTGATTCCTTTAACATGTTGAAGACTACTCTACCTCTCTCCCTTGAACTCTGAACACTACCCCCCCTCTCACTCTCTATTCCTTCTCGACTCTTTTCTTTTTTCTCTGAACTCTCTTCTTTCACTTCGGATTGATTCTCTTTATAAATAGTCCTTTCACTAATTTTGAGAATAGTCAAGTGTGAAAAGCTAGTACTTCATTTCAATCATCTATTCGTTCGTTTGCGTTGTCGTCGTTGAGAGAAGTATGCGAACCAAGTTTCGAACAGAAATCTTCTCGCTTTCCATCCCTTCACACAACTTCGTTCTTAGCCTTCCCTCGCTGAGAGGGGCTTCGCAAACCTCACTCAAACCCCGTACGTTTCCCTCGAATGCTCTAGAGGCTTCACTGACTCCCCTCTTCCCCACTCAGATCAAGTTACCAAACTTCCCTTTGTTCCCCTCGACATGCTCCTACGCTCCTCTCGACCACTTCAAGCAGTATCTAGAGCTCTCAGCATCACTCACATCCCTTTCTCGCCCCGTTTCAAGTCCTCCTCCGCTTCTACCGCCTCGAAATCGCTCGCTCCTCTCCCAAAGTCCCCTCATCCGATCTTTCAGTCCTATCGCTCCCCTACTCTACTCATAGAGAGCATCTCAGATGCAAGATGCTTCAGCTCTAGCAACGATTCGGTCATTTCCGACGATGATTTCCAGCGACTCTCTCCGCTCGAACAGTACAAGCACGCCCTTTCTACTCCTCTTCCCACCACCTTTCCTCGACTCCACGGCTCGACGCTAGATGCAGCTATGAAGCTGGCTACGAAGAAGAACGTCGACATCACGAAAGCATCAGATTTCCCGCTTGGATTGGCAGTCAAGCAACTCGCATTTCACGGAGACAGGATCTGGGAGGAAGTCGTAGTCGCGACGTTGTTCGTCATCAAGTCGCAATACGAGGAGGTCGAAAAGGGAGTCACTGCAGGAAGACTAGCCACTTCGTGAGTTCCCTTTACGAATCAATATTTCTGCAAGCGTTCACCAGTCATGTCAAATGCTAGGAAAACCGCTTTAGTCACGAATGTGATCGCGGCGAAGCTATCGGAGCAGCTCGGATTGCGAGAACACTATCAGGTCCCGTCAGCGACAGGCGAGCTATGCGCTGATCTCTGGGAAGCGTATCTTTCGGCTCTCTACTGGGAACAAGGTCGACGTGCTCTCATGGAATTCCTCGTACCAATCATCAAGGTTGAGTATGAGCGTCACATCGGGTCTGGCGTGCAGAGCAAGTCGGGAATAATTCACGTCGAGGCTGGGAAACCGCGAAAAGTTGGACCAACGAAAGGTCAGTTCTACTATCTCCAATCTGAATGCAAAGTCTCAAACTCACTCTCATATTGAGCTTATGCTAGCCACGTCCATGAAGTCCAACGATATCTTGCTGCCTGCCGACCTCGTCGATCGAAGCGCTGAAACGCTGCGAATCTCGCAACTTCCGAAATCTCGTGAGCTCTCTTCGCTGGTCTCTTCCGTTACCGTCGATTCTGACGGTTTCTCTTCGAGCTAATAGCAAAGTTATCATTCACGAGTCTGACCGAGGCTAGACAATCGTTCCTTTCAAAGCTCGATGAACACCAAATCCCGTACACTCTTTGGATATCTCCGACTACATCGAAAGGTACCCTACAACTTCCTGGAGTACCTCTCATCCAGGTCCGCTCCGGTCGGAAGATGAAGGACAAGAAAGAAGGTGTCAAGGCGAAAATGGTGACTCGAGCGAAGGATTTGGGTTACTTCGTAATTTTGGAGTACTTCTTCATTCTTCCCGAAGCCACTAAATCATGCCACTGACGGCGTCTCGGCATGCAGCCCGGAACCCACCATTGGATCGAAACGATCGATGACCCAATCGTCCGCAACAACGCCCACATCTGCAACTGTCAAAGTCGAATCGTCAGCGCTCATTGACAAGCCCCTCGTCTTCTCAGATCTTGCGACCGCCTCTACTCGCTTACTTCCAACGTTGACGGCTCGCAAAGTCCGATTCAAATACAAGAAACCTCGCGCCGGAACTGGACCACGAACTTTGACAGTCGCTGGATTCCCATCAATCATCTCGAAAGCGAAAAGTAAAGCTGAGCACCGAAAGACGTTGCTAGCCGGTGTTCTGCGATTAGGAATCGTCAAAATCGAAGCGTGAGTCTCCTATTCTGACTTTCGCAACCCAGCTGCCTTACTCACTCACGAGTTCGGTTCGTCGCAGGCCTGCGTCCACCATATAGTCTCTTCCTTGTCTCTTTCTCCACTAGCACTGCCTGCCTCGCGCGACAAAGATAGATACCCATTTAGGCTTGAATCAGATTCCCTCGCAAACCCCGCAAGATCACCTGCTTTTTCGATACCCTTGTTTGTACGATCTGTAACGATACCGCGCACCAGTCAGCTACATTCTTTTCCTCTGGCGTGTCATCGAGATCCTGCGAATCGAGAGCGTTTCTTACTTTCTCCTCGCAAACTTCCAAACTCTGGCTATTGACTTCTCGTGATTTCGCACAGTCGTATTCAACAGCGCACGTCATTCCGGTGGACGTCTTTCTCAACAGTATCGACAGCGTTTCAACAAGCAAGCGAGAAAAGTACACTATGGACAAGCGTTTTACTGAACCGATTTCGTCAAGCGAGTCTGGCGAGAGGCACCAAGTCAATGAACAGCAACTCAGAGACTCGAGTGAAAGATAGCTTACATGACGACCAACATCTTTGCTTTCCCATCTTCGTTCATCAAAGGAGAAAGATGAAGAACGCAAGTCCTCGTCCTCTGAGCTCCTCCAGAAGCGATACCACTACGATCATTTCCAAACCATCAGCTACGTCGATCGACAAAGAATTGAGACTAACATACGGTCCCATCGAGTTGACCTCTTCTTCCTCTTCACCGCGACAATCCATTTCTACAGCTCCCCTCCAGGTATCTCCTCTCCTAATCGCTGCAGCAATCGCTTGTTGAACATTGATCGTTTCCTTTGGAGTCGATTCTGAGGGAGTAGCGCCTTCGAGGAACGGCGAGACAGTGGAAGGAGGGGAGAGGAGATTGAGAAGATCTAGTCCGAGGAGGGAAGTCGAGGAGGAGAAACCTAGGCAATCGAGCGAGATGAGCGCGGGACGGCAACAAAGAGACGAGTAAGCTCACCGAGGAAAGTGCTGACTTCGGGAGTAGCGTAAACGATCTTGCGAGAAGCTGGACGAGCAAGCAAAACTCGGGTGTAGAAACGATCGGGAGCCTACTTGTGTAAACTGTCAGTCTCGAGACTATCCTGCATGGGAAGGAAAAACGTACCGCATTCTCCGCAGTTCCCCTCGAAGGAGCTTTGGTTGAGAAAGGGTGAAGAAGATCCGTTACGTCGGAGACTCCTCCCAGGAAGAATTGAACTTCGCCAATCAAGTTCTTGATGGGAATGATCTGAATCAAGTTGTAGAAAGGTTCTCCATTGCGACGGTCTGTGGTGTCGAGTCGGGTCAGTGAGAATGTCGAAGAAGAGATCAACGAAAACGAACAGTTGAGCACGAGCTTCGTGATTGGCTTTTCACCGTAAACCGCTTCGCAAATGACCGAATAGCTCGCTTGAGCAGTACATGGACCTGAGTATTGGTGAGAATCATCAGCTCTGACCGGACCTAGCGAATAAGAGAGAAGCTCACCTTGGAAGACTCGACAGTTCAACCCGACAATCTCGTCTGTGGCATATCCAGTCAATTTCGCGAACCCATCACTGACGAGAATCATCGGATTATCCCAAAGTCTATGGAGGGAGGAGACAGGAGGCGAAGAGGAAAAGTGGACAAGAAAGTTGAGAATTCGAGAGTCAGCGTCGCATCTCTGTGATTCGAGTTTCGACACATACCGAGGATTCGTCCTGTAGCGACAACGAATTAGCACACTGAATCCTCAAGCAGAAGAGCAGCCGAGAGAAAGCTCACAAGCAGAACGCTTCACCCAAACCTCTCTTCGACCAATCCACCTCTTCTTTCCCTTCCCTAGCTTCTGGCGTCTTCGTCTGACTCAACCAATTGACTCCCATTCCGACCAAGCGTTCCTGAGTGAACCCTTCGAAGTAATCGTGGTGGATTCGAGTGAAAAGATCTTGTTCTGCCGTTTCGAGCGAGAGCAAAGTCGATGAAAGAGGAGTGAGAGAGTGAATGATCGGACCACGGAGCGAGATAGGAAGTTGAAGTCGAGAGGGGGAGTACTCGTTGAAGTAGGTAGAAAGAATCGAAGAAGCTGTTGAACGGAGCTTGGCGGATTGAGCAGAGAAAGAACGAAGACTGTTGGAGATGAATCGTCAGCGCGCTCGAAAGATGCAGAAATTAAAGGCGGGCTCACTCGATATAGAGGTTGAGGAGAGAAGCGTCTCCGCTGTGAGCTGCAAAGTACTCTTGGAATTCTTTGATCAAAGCTGTTCTCGTTTGCACTTTTCGTCAGTCTCTCTTTCGATCTGGAAGAATCAGTCACGACTCACACTCGTCTTGCAAAGCATCCTCAAATACATCCTTGCCAACTGCTTTCGACAACTCATACTCTTTCTCGTTATCGACTGCCCACCTCACGACTGAAGTCGGAGCGACAGGACCACTTTGACGATCTTGGGGAGCTTTCGCGACCCCACGACGATTCGAAGGGATGAGGATACGAGTTGCGGGAGCGGGAGGTTCGGGAGCTGGAGTCGAGAAGAGTGAGTCGGAAGAATCGAGGGAAGCGCTGATAGCGGGATCTGCTGAAAGTCTCGATCCTTTGTCTGGTTGAGGTGAAGCTTCGACTGGAGGAAGCGAAAAGGTGACGTTGTGGCGTTGACGAAGGGAGACTGGAGATTGAGGTGATGCGAGAGGTGGAGGAGGCAAGCGAGTGGTGGTTGAAGCGGGAGAAGAAGAAGGAGGGAATGAGAATTGGCTGAGAACGGGAACGAGGGCTTCACCGGACCACGAAGGAGGTTGTACTGAAGGACGGCGTTCATGCCTAGTTTGAGGCGATCCAGTAGGAGGAGAGGTGATAGGAATAGGTTGAGTAGGAGAGGGAGTCGAATTCAAAGATTGTTGCGACGAAGGAGATTGATAAAGAGGAGCAGACTCGGTCGACGACTTGCGCTCCTCATCGTGAGTGATCGATACTACAGTCTCTGCTGCAGATTCATCTGTTTCGATCCCTCGAATGATTAGCTTGCCCTTTTCTCTCGCTCTGACAAAGAGGAGGAGAGAACGAACCTGTTTCCCTTGAATCTGTTTCTTTGACTCTTCCACCTAGCTTCTCCATATCTACTGCTTCGTTACGTACCCTTGCGTGTTCAAACTCGCTCCTACGACGTTCTTGTTCGATGGAGATCGGAGCTGGAATTGGTTCGAGGGATGGACCAAAGAGATCGATGTGTTGGACTGGAGCTTCTATAGTACGACGAGCGGGAATATGCTCTTCGCTATCAGGTGAGAGAGCTGAGCGAAAACGCGAAGCGATTCGTTTCATTGTCGAAAAAATGAGGTGAAAGTCGAAGAGAGAAGAGCGAGAGAAGGGAAAGGGCGAGCAACTGAAGTTTCCAGATGAGCGAATATCGAAGATGTGGGTCTGATAACGAAGATGGTCTACTGGAGCAAACGAAATAGCTATAACCGGTGCAAAAGCGAAAAAACTCGAGGAGCTTCGACGAGACTTTCCCTTTCTTTCAACCTGAGGGACTGCTTCTCGGAACTTGCTGCTTGTACCTGGAGTAAGTTGTTTTCGTCGGTTCATCACGGCTGGCAGAGTGAGGAAGTAGCAGGGACTTGATCGATGGAATAGCGAGAAAAAGGAGAGAACGGAGGTGGAAAAGTGCCGTCTTCACGAGCTAGGGAGGAGTTCTTCGGGCATACTATGGCTGGTAGTATTGAGATTGACGTGCTGTTCGATAAGTAGACGTCGTGGTACAACCCTTGGGAACCCCCTTTGAAATTAATTTCGAGTTTGTCGTTGCTCAAAACCTTTCTCTCCACCTCCTCTACCTCTCAATCTCAATCATGTCTTTCGGAAAGATCTACGGTGTAAGTATAGATCTTTACGGTACTCCTCTCGATCCTACAGCTCTCTCCTTCGAATCGCCACGTTCCAATCAACTTCAACAAAAGTTTCTTACTTTCACCGCTCGATCTCGACTACTACCACCTCTAGATGGACAAACAATAGCTGGAGGGGCATTTAGAGCATTGTTGGTGATATCTAGGCTAGCGAAAGGAGGCTAGGAGGATTATGTAGACTCGGGGCAAGGTTGATCGATTCTCCCCCTCGAATTTCACTGACACTTTCTTTCGTTTGATCTTACAGACCGCTACCAACCCCCGAACTCAGTTCGTATTGGCCGCTGCCAAGTACGAGGGCGTCGAGCTCGAGTTGGTCGAGACTAACCCTTTCGCTGAGAAAGGAGTCTCTGCTGAGTACAAGGAGAAGTTCCCCCTTGGTCTCGTAAGTTATCTCTAATCTTCTCTCCGTACTAGGCTCATAGTTATTGCTCTACAGATCCCCGCCTTTGAATCTGGTGACTTCAAGCTCACCGAGTGCATTGCCATCGCCAACGTGAGTTTTTCGAAAATCGAGACCCTCTCATTCGCTGAAAGTGACGCTAATCTCCTCCTGGATATCGATAGTACATCGCTGTCCAATCCAACAAGGCCGGTCTCCTCGGTTCCTCTCAAGAAGAGGCTGCTCTCGTTCAACAATGGACTTCGTGGACCAACACTCAATTCGTTGGATCCGTTGGACCCTGGGTCACTCAACTCGCTGGACTCAAGCCCTACAACAAGAACCAAGTAGAGTCCAACAAGACCCGCGCTCTCGAACTCCTCGACTACCTCGAGAAGACCCTCGCTTCCCGCACTTTCCTCGTCGGAGAGCGCATCACCCTCGCCGATCTCTACGTTGCCGTCGCCCTCGGTTTCGGTTTCTCCAAGGTCCTCGACGCCGAGGTCCGTGCCACCCGACCCAACACCCTCCGATACTTCAACACCGTCATCAACCAAGCCAACGTTGCTGAAGTTGTCGGCAAGCCCTCCCTCATCGAGAAGGCTATCGTCTACACTCCCCCCAAGAAGGAAGAGAAGAAGAAGGAGGCTGCTGCTCCCAAACCCAAGGAGGCTAAGCCCGCTGCCGCCGCCAACGATGAGGAGGAGGAACCCGTCGCTGAAGCTCCCAAGGCTAAGCACCCTTGCGAATCCCTTCCCAAGGCTGCTTTCCCCATCGACGAATTCAAAAGACAGGTATGTTTCACCTCTGCTACGTCCAGGCCGTTGCCGCGAACGTCGTCGCGCATGTTCGGCCGTCAAAAACTCCTTTTTGGGTTTTTTTCGGCTTCAGACGTACCGGATAGGCCCTGACTACCTCTACCGACCACAGTACTCCAACAATGAAACCCCAGAGGCTATGAAATGGTTGGACGAGAACTACAACGCCAACGACTACTCCATTGTTCAAGCCGATTACAAGTACCCTACCGAATTGACTCAAGGTAAGCTGAAACTTCTCCAGAATCTTCCCGAGCCTTCGGACTGACCCCTGAAGTGTTCTTATAGTGTTCATGAGCTCCAACTTGATTACGGGATTCCACACGAGGCTTGAGGGCTCGCGAAAATTCCTCTTTGGAAACTCTGTCGTCTATGGTAAGGCCAACGATAGCACTATCCGAGGCTTCTATCTTATCAGGGGAAATAGTACGTTCATTTTCAGCTCGTTTGGATGTTGCTACGAGGGAGTAACACTGACTTTTCATCCCCTTTTTTTTTTTCATTTTTTCCTCGTTTTCCTCCATTTCTTCGCCTGATTGACAGACATTGAGGACATCTTCTCGGTGGCACCTGATTGGGAGAGCTATTCGTTTAAATTGGTCGATTACAAGGAGGTTAGGAAGCAACTCGAAGAGAACTGGTCTTGGGAGGGAGAAGTCGACGGAAAGGCCGTACGTTCCCCCCTCTCTTCGCCACCATCGTCCACCGTACTGACTCGCATGCTCTTTCATCTTTCTGCTACTCTACTCTATCGCTGCACCTCCATCGCGACTTTCTTCGATCCGAACAAAACTTCCGATTTCGACAGGCCGCTGACGGGTAAGCTCTACCTCCATTTCCTCATCCCGGCGCCTTCGCTGACCTCACATCTACTCCACGTTCACAGTAAGACCTTCAAGTAGATATCGAAACGCCTTTAGTACGAGTTTTAGCGCTTTCGAAAGAACGAACCGGAAATGTCAAAATACCCCTTGTTTTTCCGTGTCAAACCTTCGTCGACAGAATGAGAGTGAGTAGATGCGATCGATCGGCGTCAGTACAACCGCAAGAACTCTCTCGACGAGTACTCGACGAAATCAAACAATTTGCGAATTCCTCGGAATCCTAACGCGAACGGGTGAGTCGATTCGACCTTTCGTCTCGACTCCCCGTACCGAGTAGAGCTGCCATCTGAATGTCGTTCTAAAATCGTTACCCACTTTCGACTTCTCCCCGCGAAAGCATACGCCTCCTTTCAACCCGACTGTTTTCCTCCTCGTTCACCTCCTTCCCCAACTCTAGGCGACTCTGCAGACATCGAGAAGACCTCAAGAAGTGTTTAAAAGCTACCACAAAGTCGACTCGCTACTCTAGATCTTCTACCCATCTCAATCGAGGCATCATTCAACAAGGAGATGGAGAGACCCTCCTCTCCAGCACGCTCAACTCGCTCGACCTCTAGCAATCTCATACGATCCTACACCACCAGCTCTGACCTGTCAGCATCCGAACAGCTCGCAGCAATCGCAAAGGCAAGAGAAGAGAGGAAGAAACAGAGGCAAGGGATGGAAAGAAATGACACGGCAGAGACCCTGGTCGACGATGAGAGAGGTTCAGTAGAAGTCATTCGTCTCCTGGGGGATCAAGTGGAGGAGGAGGAAAGCAAGAATTCGCTCGATTTGTCAGATTCGTCTTCTCGAGTTCCCAAACTTCGTATCCAACCTACCTCCGATCGATCCTACACTCCCTCGGTCCCTAGCTCACCTTCTCGCTCGAGCGAAGGGGTTCAGCTAAGTTCAAACACTCCCGCAACGACTGCCGACCCTCGAATCGATTCGACTACTCCTCGTCCCGCTTCTCCAGCTCGCAATGCCTTCGTCGTCTCAGACATTCCTCCTTTCCGTCCTAGATCTGCTAGTCCGACTCC
>Ga0308169_10005373_pt1 | contig 11668 bp, 23 predicted proteins | sample PhyBR1_2_FD_202139 | JGI IMG/M metagenome (GOLD analysis project Ga0308169, IMG submission 202139) | Phyllosphere microbial communities from UC Gill Tract Community Farm, Albany, California, United States - DLSLSB.R1 | ecosystem: Host-associated > Plants > Phyllosphere > Unclassified | place... | reverse complement strand
GGAGTCGTAAAGTCGCTTCCCGCGCAAGTCGCTTATGTCCACCATGTCGGATGCTTCACACACGAGGGGCTGGGTCGGAAGCATGAAGTTTCCAACTTGAAAGGTCGGAAACATCCGACTATACGGTTTGTATGGTTACGACGCTGGCGAGCGACGCGGACATTCTGGCCCAGATTGATCGGTTCTGCTCGAAGCAGGGGCTTAAGCCATCAACGTTTGGCCGCCTCGCGATCGGCGACGCAAATCTGATCGCGAACCTCAAGGCCGATCGCTCTTTAACTTTAAAAACTGCGCGGAGGATCGTCGATTTTATGGCGTCGTACCCAGTTGCCTCCGTTGAACAGAAGGAAGCGGCATGACGCACGAGGCCTCCCCCCAGCCAACTTCCGAAAGTGTCACGCCGCTCACGGGTTCGCGCCCATGGGATAAGCACATCACGAAGATCCAGGAAAGCAGCCGCAGGGATCGTGATCGTGATCTGCGTTTTAAGGCTATCCGTATCGCGAAGGTGCTTCATCCGTTGCGGGTCGAAGACGGTGCTCGCGAGATCATCGCGTGGGTCGATCAGACGCCGCTCGACGAACGGAAGGTGCGGCTTCAGTGCATCGACGACTGCTGGACGCCATCGACGATGACGATCCGCGACCTCCTCAACGACGCGGGCGCTCTGCTTAAGTTCGTCACGGAGGCCGACAATGGCTGACGTCTCTTGCACGCGTGGGGTTGCGTAGATGGTCCTCTCCATCCCCTCTGTTGAGCCTGCTCGGGTTTCCAGCGAGCCATGCGCGCTGATCCTCGCCAACGGCGGACGGTACGCGATGCACGCTGTTTCCGAGGCGCTGCACATCAAGGCACCCGTCCTCGACTTCACGCACTGCACGGCCTGTGGTTGCCGAGCCGCAATTGCGGTTCGGTCATGCCAAGCGCCGGTTTGTCCCTCTCGTGATCGGAAAGCTGCATGAACATCATCATGATCTGCATCGCGTGCTTCCTCGCGTGCGCCGCGAGCTTCGTGCTGGGCCACGCCCATGCGGTCTGGCAGCGTCATCGGTTCGTCCAGTCGCTGCTGTCGGGCAGGGACGCGGCGGCATACGGCAGGGTCATCCGCGACGCCGAAGGGAACGTCCTGTGACGGACCACTGGTCCATCGTCGCGATCGTGATCATCATCACGGCTGGCTCGGCCGTGCTGCTCTGGGGCATCGACCTCTGCTGCCGTCACGAGGTTGCGATGCTCGAGCAGCGCGCGCGCCACGGCAAGGCGAACGGCCTTCGGAGCGGTGATCAGAGTCTCAGTTTCCATGAGCAGGAGAATGGTCGATGACCGGCCCAACTGTCGTTGCAAATGCGGAACGACTCACGAAAGCCCAGTTGCATGCCAAGATCATGCGCGGCGTCTCGCGCGGCATAGACAACGCGGGTGGCAAGGGCCGCTTCGCCGATGCGGTCGACCTTTCCACCCAGGCCCTCGACAAGCAGCTTCAAGGCTCCATGCCCTCGATCGAGGTGCTCGACCGGGTCATGGATATTGAGCCGACGGTGCTCGACGATTGGCTGCGGGCGAAGGGCAAGCGCCTCGTCGACGAGGATGCGGTTTGCGACGCGGACGACTGCGGCCTGCTTATAGCGCGCGTGCTGGTCATGCTGAACGAGTCCGAGCACCCGAACGGCCCCGGCGGGCGCACGATCGTCCCCCAGGAATACCTCGCCGGCGAGAAGCTGATGCGCGACCTTCACGGCGCGTCCGCTCGCTGGCTCCATCGATGCACCGAGATCCGTCAACCGCTCTCTGCGGTCGCCTGAAGACAACGAATAACACGCGGAAAACCCCGCAACGGAGATGACTATGGACGCGCTCAATAGCGCAGTGCCGGTTGAGCCCGGTTCTGCGAGCGAGTTTGCACGTGTGCCTGACACCTCGCCTTCGGTGGCGGGTGGCAAGGCATTCTCGCGTGCGCAGACCGATGATCCGGTCAACCGCGAGACACATGACTTCTATCCGACGTGGCCCGCGGCGACGCGCGCGTTGCTCGAGGTCGAGAAATTCGACGGGGCGATCTGGGAGCCTGCATGCGGCGAGGGCGCAATCTCCGATGCGCTGGCGGCCGCCGGCTATACCGTCGTCAGCACCGACCTGATCGATCGCGGCTATGGCGAGGGCGAGCTCGACTTCCTCATGCAATGGCAGCCTCGCGCAGCGAACATCTTCACGAACCCGCCGTTCCGCGACGCCCTGCAGTTCATCGACCGCGCGCTGATGCTGACCACGGGCAAGGTCGTTATGTTCCTTCGCCTTGCGTTTCTGGAAGGCGTCGAGCGGGGCAAGTGGTTCCCCAGTACGCCGCTAGCGCGCGTCTACATCATGTCGCGGCGTGTGCCGATGGGCCGCGGCAAGCTTGCCGGCGAAGGTGAAGGCCATGGAGTCATCGCCTTCGCGTGGTTCGTCTGGGAGCACGGTCATCAAGGTCCGCCCGCGCTGTTCTTCCTTGATTGGAAGACCTCGGCACAATGACGAAGCCCCGCCGCACCGCTGCACAGTCCCGCGACGTCGTCTACGATGCACTGCTGCGCGCGGCGCGCGCCGGTGCCCGCTGTCCAACGAACCTCGCCTTGGCGGCGCTGCTCGGGGTGCGGTCCTCCTGGATCCCTCAGAAGGCTTTGGTCGACCTCATCGCGGCGGATAAGATCGTGGTGACCACCACGCCGTTCTCGCGCGAGATCTTCATCCCTGAGCTGGGTACGACGATCCGCGCCAGCAAAGCTCCGGACGGCTCCCTGAGGGAAGCCGAGCGCGCTCACGCAATCGCGCGGGCCGAGCGCCGTGAACCCCTGCCCCCAGTGCTCGATCGTACCCCCTGTTTCCGCTGCGGGAACCGCGCCGACATCGGCTGCGATCATCAGGCCGCATCGGCCCCCTACATCATCGACCTGGAGTTCGCGGCATGACGCGCACCTGTTCAGATTGCTCGACGCCCATCAGCCGAGACTCCAAGGGTCGGTGTCGGCCGTGCGCTATGCGAGAGGTTTCTTTGCGGCCCGAGGTCGCCAGAACGCGGCGCGACGGCCTCAATGCAAAACGCCAGGACCCTAATTTTGTCGAGCGGCATCGGGAATCGTGCCGAGTAGCAGCTGCGCGCATAATGGCTGATCCCGTCAAGGCCGCCGCGAAGCGCGAAGTCGGGCAGCGGACCGGGCGGCACAACTTCTGGCGTGAGGCTGATGAGGCATCGAAGGTGGCGGCGCGCGATGCAATTCGCCGCGCACGCCTGTCGTGGTGCCCAGAGCAGTACTGGGACTTGAACGCCAAGATGAAGGTCGGCGGCATGCCGCTCGCCGAGCGCAAGGCCGTCATCCTCGCCGAGATCGCGGGCACCGCTGAGAATGCCCGGCGCGCCGTCCTCAACCACCAAGACGCCCAGCGCATCCGCCACGAGCGCGATGTCGCCCAGTCCTATTGATCAACCAAGGAGCATGACAATGACCGAAGAGCGTAACGAAGGCATGGGAGGCGGCCAGGTGGCTGCTGACGAACTGCGGCTGCTGATCGAGCGCGCCGAGCGCCTTGAGGAAGAGAAGAAGGGCATTACCGACGACATCAAGGATGTCATGGCCGAGGCCAAGGGCCGCGGATACGAGCCCAAGGCCATCCGGAAGATCCTATCGATCCGGAAAAAGAAGAAGGAAGAGTACCAAGAAGAGGAGGCGATCCTCGAGGTGTATCTGTCCGCGCTGGGGATGATCTGAGCCATGTGGGGCCTGATCAAACGCGCCGTCGTCGGTCGGGCCCCTGTGGCCCAGCCGCGCCCATCGGTCGAGGATCGCCTTGCGCGCCTCGACGCCGACATTGATCGCGGGATCGCCGATGCCCGCGCCCGCCGCCTAGCCCGCCCGGCGCGCGCCGAGCACGAGCGCTTCAATCGCGCCCGCCCCAAGGTCGCCGAGCTCAAGCACGCGATCGCCATGCAGCACGTGGAGCTCTGACGGTGGATAATAGCGACAAGCTCTTCATGATTTTCATCGCGCTGTACGTAGTCTGGCAGCTCTGCCGAGTTGCGCGCGCTGTAGAGTCGATCAGCACCGAACTGCTGGCCCTCCGCACGATCGGCGAGCAGAACCGCCGGTGACGCTCCTGACGGGCTTCGACCTGTGCCGCGCCGCTATGAGCGTCGTCGGAATCAGTGCGCCCGAGCAGAGCGTGCTGAACGTGCTCGCCATCATGGCGAACGATGCTGCGCAGTGCTGGCCGGGGATCAACGGCCCCGCTGGACTGGTTGGCAAAACGAAGCTGTCCGAGCGCGCCGTGCAGAACGCTGTGAAGTCTTTGGCGGCGGCGGGCCACCTCACCCGCGCAGAGCGCCCCGGCAAGGGCGTGATCTATACTGTTCACCCCCGCACCTCCTGCACCCCCGCACAAGATGCGCCGGTGCAGGAGGTGCGCCCCGCAGGAGGTGCGCCAACCCCCGCACCACCTGCACCCAAACCACCAAGAACCACCATACCCCCGAAGGTGGCGGGCAAGCCCGATGCTGCGGGCACGCTTGTTCCTCTCGACTTCACCCCGATCGTCAAACCGGACTCGATCACCGGCAAGGCCATGGCAGCTTGGCCGCCTGGTCTCGAAGCCGAACAGGTCGAGCACTTCATCGACCGGCACACCACGCAAGGCACGAAGAGCCTCGATTGGCAGGCTTCGTGGAGAACCTGGGTCAAAAACTGGAAGAGCTTTAATGGCAAACGAACTCACGACCGTCGACGAGCGTACCGCGGTAACGACCTCACCCCGATGGCAAGAGCCCTCGTTGAACGGGAGACTGGCCGATCTGGTGCTTGGGACTGACCCCCTGCCGACCCGTCTGCCCGTGCTGACCGATGTTGAACTCGCGGACGCTGAGCAGGCTCTGGCCGTATACCGCGCCGCGCCTCGGACGAGCTCGCCGCGCGCTGTTGATCGCGTCATGGCAAAGCTGGTGGTCGCCTATCCCGCTGCGCGGGTGTCGGTAGAAGAGGCTAGCGCCCGTCTCGACGTCTATGCTGAGCAGCTGAGCGATATTCCCGCGGACGTGCTGATGGCTGGCGCGATGGCCGCGGCGCGGACGATAAAGTTCTTCCCCTCGATTTCGGAGATCCGCGCTGCTGCGATGAGCCAGCCCGCCCCTCCGCGTATCCAGCGGCAGTGGCGCCTCTCGCAGCTGATCGAGGCGCGCACGCGTCGCGGGGGTGATGATCCCGCTGCCGAGCGCTGCCGCCCGGAAGAAGCAGCTGAGATCGTCGCCGCTCTTGGCGGTCGCTTCGCATCGGCTGCCGATCCAAGCCGACCAAAGCCGCAGGGCAGAAACCCCGACCGCGGCGCGCGAATGCCAAGCCGCGAGGATTACGTGCGCATGTTCGGCGTCAATCCTGGTGAAGATGCAGCGATCGATCCCAAGCAGATGGCAGCATGATTATGATCAGGACATTAATCGACGCCCGTAGCTCGGTTACAAGCTTGGCCAGACTGCAGCGGCCAAACCACCCCAAAGGGCACCGGTGGCGCCCGCAATGATTAGAACCTTAACAAGCGGACTTAACCTTTCGTCTCGAAATGATGGAGCGTCGAGAATTGGATCAGGTGTCCAAGGTAGCGAAACGACCGTGGATTTTGGCCTCTCAACGACAACACTGTTAAGTTCCGCGTCCGTCAGCGGAACGTCGAATACGCAGCCGTACCATCCTTGGCCATCTTTCCGAACTACTTGTGCCGACCGTCCACCGAGGCCAGTCAGCCCGAGGCCGATGCGCGACGGTATTTTAAGATTTTCTGAACCTGAAATAATGAATCCCGTAAGTGATAGGTCCGAAACAACAACCTCGTATGGACGATTGTTATCGTCTCGCAAGGTGCCATCGAGGCCGACGGAATGCCGGGGCGCTGTGCGCTGGTCATATAACTTGGCAACAGTCGCAGTCACATCAGTTTCCTCTGAGAAGAGCAAACTTCTGGCTGACTACGCTTGCCAACGACTGAATCAAATCAGTTAGCGAAACGTTACCGGCGATTGATGGCGGTTCAGTATTATTTCAAGAGCGAGGGTTGAGACGATGGGACGGGCAGCAAAGGCAAGCAAGAAGATCAAGCGGCAGTCGAAGACGCCTGCGCAGCGCATGGCCGAAGCAGTGATGGCTAAGGGCGAGGCCATCGGCGCACCCGCGATCCAGGTCGGTCGCGGCATGCACGAGATCGTCGATGTGCCGTTGCGCGATGCTGGGCGCGTCGTGACCGAGCATACCCTGATCAACCGGGGCGGCACGCCGGTCGCGCGCTGGAAGGCGGCCAAGCTGCTGTCCGATAGCCAAGTCGCGGCGATCGATCATTGCGAGACGCTATGGTCGCGTCTCGCAGGCAAGGCCCTAGTCATGGACTTGGCCCGCATCCCCGGCGCTGGTCAGGGCAACGGATGGGCAGAGCAGGAGGCCCTCGACGATCTGAAGCGGATCAAGGGCTACTTCCCGGCGAAGTGGTGGTGTGTGTTCGAGAACGTCTGTCGGTTCGATGAGACCGCAGGGTTTGCGGGGTCGGCGCTCACGAAGTGCCGTAACGATCAGGTGACTGCCGCGCGCATCACCGTCCAGTTCGTGGCGGATGTCATTGCCATGAAAGAACGGTTATTTTAGTTGGCGCCAACACCTGGGCTACATTGTGTTTGGTAGCTTATGCCAGCAGAAGGGAGCGCGCGTCTACCCTGCGGCGTCGGCGCATTGTGCCACCGACCATTCCGAAACCAGCGATAAGCATCGCCCATGTGGCTGGTTCGGGAACAGCCGATGCCATTGCGAAGGTGACCGGCAAGGCCAATGAATCGAACGGGCCGGTATAAGAGAAGCGAGCTGATCCGGCGTTCAGGGCCGTGGGCAGCGAGGCCGACGACAGCGCGTTTGCATCGGGGAAATCCAGGTCAAACGTGAACATGGCATTCTCAGACCCGAACAGTTGCTTGAAGCCGAAAACGTTCAGAGTATCGACCTGCCCATCGGTGCCCGGAAGAAAATCGTTGATGAAAATTGTATAATTGTCATCGGCAGTCGTGACACCGTTCGTAATGCTCGAGGTGAAGCTGAAATTATACAGGCTTCGGCTGGGGGTATACGATGCGTATGTTCGTGTTTCGTCGGCTTCGGTTTCCAGCGCGGTCGAACTCGGATCGTAGTCGAATGATCCGCTCACCCAACCCGCCCCGTTCGATCCCGAAAAGACTATCTTCGCTGCCTGCGCCGAGCCAGACGCGACCGTCGCGATCGCCACGGCGATCAAGAATCCGAGAACCGTTCGCATCTACTACCCCTTAGTTAACCTTGTCTCGCAACAGATATAACATCGGCTGGCGAGTCAATTGGCTTGGTAAGTTGCGCCATTTAGCAACGCCTGTAGAAAACTCGTTGACGCCATCACCCCCGCAACGTATACACATGATCAGTTGTTAGAGCCGCGCCCGCGAGGGTTACGGCTCTTGTCGTATGTGGAGGTGTAGATGGCTGCACCGCATATGCGGCTCACCACTGCCGACCATGTCGAGGCCATCGGCATGAGCGTGTTGCGGATCTCCAGAAATGTGCGCAGTTCATCGCGCCATCATGGTCACAGCGATCCGCTTATCGAGGGTGTCGAGCAACTGGCGCAGAATCTTCGAGAGCGCGTTGGCTAGCCACCCTCGTCCTCTCACTCTGAAGCTATGCTACGAGCGATTGTCCTACGGTATGGTCAGACGCGACGTTACTTTGTGCGTTGATGTGTCCTATGCTTGTAGGCCCACTACGCTCAGGAACTTTGTATGAAGAACGTCGTCAGTCTGGTTCTAGCATCCATCTTAGTTGCTGCTCCGGCGCACGCGCAAACGGTGAACGACGATGTCCGGTGCCTGGTTGTAACCAGTGCCGTCGGCGAGCAGGCCACGAACGAGCCAACGCGGAAGGTCGCGAATTTGACGGCGGCGTTCTACATGGGGCGGCTGGATGGACGAGTTCCCGCAACTGTTGCTGCAGCCCTCAAGTCTCAGCCGGCTGTCGCTGGAACCGCCGCGCTGGGAATTTTCAAAGCCTGCGCTGCGAGGGCTCAGGGCGCACAGGCGCGCTTGCGCGCAGAATCTCGGTGATTTGACGGCGCCAAGTAATTGATCGTGAGATGAGGTGCGGAATGGGAGGAGCAGCGCGAGACGCCTTTAACTTCACCACCGCTGACCATGCAGAGGCTATCGGCATGCGCACACTGCGGATCGCCGAGGAGATGTCGAGCGGGTCGCGCCATCAGGGCGCAGCGATCGGCTTATCGAGGATGTAGAGCAACTGGCGCAGGATCTTCGAAAGCGCGTTGGCGAGCCACCTTCATCCCCTCACGCAGAAGCCATGCTCCGAGCGATTGTCCTGCGGCATGGCGGCAGTCGCATGTTCTCGTCGCGGATATTGATACTCAGGGGACTGGCCTTCCAACCCCCTGAGTGGCGGGCTTATCAAGACCCTGTATTGGTACCGTGGTCTGAATAGGCGGCTGTCTTATCACTGACGATGTTGAACAAACCGTGGTCATTATCGGCGACATGATCGTCAGGCCACGGCGATTGATCCGAGCCGTGATCGCTGTTACATTCGCTTCGGCAACGCTCAGATGGTCTATCCTTTTTAAACTCATTGGCGCCTGGCATCTCAACTCTCCAAGGTCCGACCTCGATTCGGGTCGCTCTTCGATTGAAAGCCTACCCTAAAGCGTCGTCAAGTCCTCTGCAGCAACACCTTATAAATTAACTAAGGCGCTTTATCTTGCGGCGTAGCCGAAAGCCTCGCCTTGTGTTGAGATTAATCTGAAGAAAATTTGCTGAAGGTCTCGGCAACGGGAGATGGCATGGCGACAACGTTCCGACCCGCTACCGCCGACCGTGTCGAGGCTATCGGCATGCGCGTGCTGCGCATCGCTGAAAATATGGCGAGTGGATCACGCCACCAGGGCCGCAGCGAGCGCTTGATTGAGCAGGCTGAGCAAGCGGCGATCGATCTCCGTGCCGCCGTTCGAGGACGCTGATGAGCTGGTCTAAAGTCAGCCGCCATCAGCGCGGCTATGGCACTGCGCACGACAAGATGCGCGCTCACCTGCTCGCCACTGTCATCACCTGCGAGGGTAAGTGCAAAGCAAAGGGCATCGAGACGCTGGGCACGATCGCCGACCATATCGTCCCGCTGTCGCGTGGCGGCAGCGGCGAACGCAGCAATTATCAGCTGCTTTGCAGGCCATGCTCTGACGCCAAGACGCTTGCTGACAAGGGCGCCGCGGCGCGGCCTATCGGTGGCGTGGATCGTTCGGGACGGCCGACTAGCGCGTCGCACCCGTGGAACCGCGCCGGCTGAGGCGCCCACCCCCCGGGGTCAAAAGTCTGAGGGCCTGCGCCGCCCGTACCGACCACGTGGGGCGTGCGCACTGCGAGTAATTTTTGAGGGGGGAGGGTTTCGACCGGTCCGCCGCGGGAGGCCATATGGCCGAGGTCATCGAAATTGCTGGGGGAGACGGCGTTCCGCCGGAGCCGAACTGGCGCAGCATTTTCGGCCGGGCCGCGGACCGCGAAGCCGCATCGTCTTACTGGAAGAGCATCATCAGCGAGATGCGCGGCGCCGAGAAACTGGCCGTTGCCAACTCGCATGCGGTCATCCGACTGGTCGTCGCATACGTCACGTTCGATCAATCCGCGAAGGAGGTGGTCAAATCAGGCCCGGTCATCAAAGCGAAGAAGACCGGCGTCCCGACGTACAATCCCTGGTGGACGACCATGTCGAACGCCGCGAGCCAGGCACAGGCGTTAGAGAAGGAGCTTTGTATCTCGCCGCGTGAACGCGGCGCGGGCGCCAAGGTGGTCAAGAAGCAAGCGCGCACGACTGGCTCCGCACGGTTCCTAAAACAGCGTGGCTAACCGGTTCCTTTCCGATCCTGATCCGACGACGGCATGGGCGAAGGCCGCGGTCGACGGGAAGCTGTTCACGGCTGGTGAACTCGTCCGCTATGCGGCCGAGCGGCACCTGCGCGACATGCGTGACGGTGAGCGGCGCGGCATTTACTGGCGACCAGATGCTGCGGGCCATGCCCTCGACTTCCTGCCGTCGGTTTTCCAGGTCACCGACGGACCATCTGCGGGCCAGCCGTTCTACCCGCTCGAGTGGCACACGTTCGTCATGGGCTCGCTGTTCGGCTGGCGCACTGCAACCGACCGCTGGCGGTTTCGATCAGGCTGGCTGGAAACCGGCAAGGGTCAGGCCAAGTCGCCACTAATGGGTGCGATCGGCGTCTACATCATGGGCTGGTGCGATATTCAGCGCGCCCAGTGCTATGCCATCGGCGAGGACAAGAAGACCGCCAACGTCCTGTTCCGCGACGCCGCGGCCATGTGCCGCGCGACGATACCGGAGCATGACGAAGGCGAAAGCCTTGAAGGCCTCGGCGAGGTCGTCATCCGCGGCGAACTGGAGAACGCCTGGAAGATCGAGCATCCTGACAGCGGGTCGTTCTTTCAGCCGATCGCCAGCGGGGAAAGCCTTTCCGGTCCGCGACCGAACTATGTCGCGGGCGACGAGATCCACGAGCTGACCGATGAGAACGTGTTGCAGACGTGGAAGCGCGGCATCGACAAGGTCGCCGGTCACGCATTGATGCTGATGGGCACGAACACGCCCGCCACGTCGCAGCATGTCGGCACGTCGTACTCAGACATGTACCAGCATATCGCCAAGGGCGAGGCGCGTGACGACACAGCGTTCGCGTTCGTGGCACGGATCGACAAGGCCGACCGGGAGACGGTGTTCGAGAACGAGAAGGTCTGGCAGAAGTCGCTGCCGGCGCTAGGCGAGACCTTCCCGATCGAGAATATCCGCGAGACGGTTGCCTCCGCGCTGCTGCGTCCGTCGACCAAGTCGAGCGTCCTGCGGCTGTATTTCGGAGTTGATACCGCATCAGCGGACTTCTGGATCGACGAGGAAAAGTGGGCCGCTGTGCAGGGTCCGGTCGATGAGACGATGATGCGCAACCGGTTCTGCCGGCTGGCGCTCGATCTCTCGCAGAAGAACGATCTGACGGCAGTCAGCGCCGCTTGGGAGCCAATCGGCGACGAACCCCTGGCGGTGAAGAGCTGGTATTGGACAGCGGCGGGCACCACCGCCGGCCACCTTAAGGAAAAGGGTGAACGCGATCACGCCCCTTACGTGGAGTGGGTCGAGGATGGGTTCCTGGTCGCCACGCCGGGCGCGACGATCGATTACACGTTCGTCGCGATGCAGGTGTCCAAGCTCTACGCCGAGCACAAGGTGCTCGAGATGGTTGCCGATCCGGCCTTCATTTCGAGCTTCATGGACGCGTGTGCTGAGGTCGGGCTTGAAGTCTGGTTGTACGGCGGCCCGGATAAACCAACGGGACGCGGGCTTAAGATCGTGGCGCATGCCCAGGGCACGCGCGTCATGTTCGAAGACCGGCAGCTTTGCATGCCCCACTCGATCACAAAGACCGAAGACGCGATTCTCGCGCAGCGGGTCATCATCGATAATTCGCCGGTCACATACAGTTGCGCGGCAAACGCCGCGATCGACCCCGACGGTCAAGGCAACCGCATGTTCAACAAGAAGAAATCACGCGGGCGTATCGACGGCATGGTCACGACCACGATGGC
>Ga0308169_10005372_pt1 | contig 11674 bp, 10 predicted proteins | sample PhyBR1_2_FD_202139 | JGI IMG/M metagenome (GOLD analysis project Ga0308169, IMG submission 202139) | Phyllosphere microbial communities from UC Gill Tract Community Farm, Albany, California, United States - DLSLSB.R1 | ecosystem: Host-associated > Plants > Phyllosphere > Unclassified | place... | reverse complement strand
GACGGTCACCAGGAGGCTTCCCGTCGCGCTCGCCCGACCGTCCGAGACGGTGAAGGTGACCTCTTTCGAGCCCGTCTGGCCCGTGGTGCTCAGGAACGTGATCGTTCCGTCCGGGCTGAACTGCACGCTGTCGCCGGAGGTCGAAGCGGCCCCCACCAGGTAGATATCGTCGCCGTCGGGGTCGATCCAGTCGTTCAGGACGTTGTACGAGATCGACTGCCCGAGCTCGACCTGCGTGTTGCTGGTGCGGGTCGAGACGGGCGCCACATTCAGGTCGATCGGGCGGATCGTGGCGTCCACCTGTGTGGAGGAGGTTCCCCCGCGGCCGTCGCTGATCGAGTACCGGAAGGAGATCGTTCCGTTGCTGCCGTCGGCCGGAGTGAACTGGATCGAGCGGTCGCCCTCGACGAGGTCGAGCCGGCCTTGGGCAGGAGGCAGCGTCGGGATATCGGTGATCGTCAGGATGTCGCCATCCGGATCGGAGTCGTTGGCGAGCACGGGAAGCAGCGTGGTGCGCCCCGGCCGCACGCCGAATTGGTCGTTGACCGCGACCGGCGGCCGGTTGTTCGCGGAACGCTGCGCGAGGGTGTCGGCGTAGGACTGCTGCACCGGCTTCTCCTGGCCGACCGTCCCCTGCACCGTCGTGTCATTGGGTTTCACCTGGGCCCAGTTCTGCACCAGGCGCATGTCGGAGGACACGACCCACGCGTTGCCGTTGCGCAGGTTGTTGAGGGCGATGACTCCGTGGTTCACGCGGAATTCGAGCGCGTCGCCTTTCACCGACTGGTCGATCTGCACCGAGACCGGCTCCCGCCCGTCGCAGGCATACAGGTACCGGCCGGTCGAGGACCACGCGCCGTACGAACAGGTTCCCAGGCGGACCGGCGCCGACACGTCGGACGAAGAATCCTGCGCGCCCTTCGCCCCGCTCGCCTGCTCCGTGACGTCGCCGCCACCCAGCGGCACCGTCATCAGACCGGCCGCACCGGCGACCACGACCGACGAGCCCCCGTCGCTCGGCTGCTGGAGGCGCACCCCCTTGGCCGGAAGCGCAACCCTCGAGCCGTCCGCCTTCACGACGTCGTTCGCCTTGGTGTCCAGCACGACCGGCTGATCTCCGACCGCGGTGAGCTGAAACGCCTCCGGGGCAGGGAACGACGACTTCGCCGGGGCCGCGCCCGGGTGGTCGACCGTGTAGAGCGCCTTCTTCTCCGGCGAGACGGCGAACGTCTTGCCGGATTTGCTCACCGCGATCCGCGCGCCCGTGCCGAGCGCCGCTGTCGGCTTGGTCTTCGTCTTGTCGAAGTCGAGGCGGCCGCCCGCATCCAGAACCCAGAGTCTTCCGTCGGGCGAGAGGACGCTGAGGGTGTTCGCACCGTAACCGAACTGCGCGTTCTCCGGCACCTGGATCTTGTCGACCAGCGACACGAAGGCCGGGTCGATGCGATTCACCGTGCCCTGGGCCGAGTCCGTCAGAAAATAGGCCCCGCCGTCCTGCAGCACGTCGAGCTTCGGCGAGGAGCCCGCCACGGCCGCGTCCAGTTCGTCGATCTGATGGTTGAGGCGACCACCGAGCAGCTTCTCGCCGTTGGTCACCCAGACGTCACGTGTGTCGAGATTGACGGCGCTGACCGGGAACCCTTTGTGCAGCACGGCGATCGTCAGGGGGATTCCGGCGATCAACGCGATGGCAGCGATGGAGGCGATGGTCTTGCGGCCCTGCACCCAGGACGAAACCCCACCCACGTCTCAGAACCCCCGCTGAACCTGAACAGGCGAATACCGCCACGAACTCCCCCACGCTAACATGCGAGTTCTTTGGGGTCACGCTTCCGTGGAGGCCGCGGGCGCCGCATCCAGCAGGGGAAGGTCCTCCGCAGAGACCAGATGGGTGGCCACCGCGTACTCCACCAGCCGGCCGCGTCGATTGGTCGCGAGCTTGCCGCGACCACCGCGCAGCCCGGCCACGCCGATCTTGTCCAGCTTGTCGCAGACGTTGTCGAGCTTGCGATTGAACGTCGTCATGCTCCAGCCCAGTCGCGCCGCGGCCTCGGCCGACGTCGGAATGGTTCCGCGTCCGGGCACCGACTGCGTGAGGACGTGCTCGGCGAGAGCGACGATGAGCTGACGCTGACTGGTCGTGAGACTCACGGGGAGGATCGTCGTCGACCCGGCCGACGCGTTCAGCGGAAGCGAGGTGTTGAAGAAGTCCTCCTCGCTCCGGATCGTGAAGTCGTACGTCGTGGAGCCCGCGCTGAAGATCACGTACATCGTCTGGAAGACGATCGGGAGCTTCGCTCCGGGGGCGAGCCACGCCTGCACCGTCCCGGTCGCGTCGGTCACCGTTGCGGTCAGCAGCGTCCCGACGTTCGCCAGCCACCACATCCCGAAGTCGCTGTAGATGCTGAGGAATCTGCGGTGCAGGTAGGGGTTGTCGTCGATCGTCAGATCGGATTCGCGTCCGATGCCGAACTCGCGCTCACCGTCGACGGTGTGGAGTTCGCCGCAGAAGTCGATGGTCAGGGGCCTCACGAGGAACACGCCCTCAGCGGGTTGGCGGACGTTCGTCCGTCTCGGATCACGGACACGTCGATGCAGACCCGGGCTCCGGGCGTGAGACCGCTGACCGTCGCCTGCGGCCGGGCGGTGACGGCCGGTGGATCCGTGGTGCCCTCTTGCACCCACTGGTACTGGTCACCGGGCTTCGGTTTCGGGTTCTTCCACACGAAGGCCACGCTCGTTCCGTCGGGCGATGCCTGCGCGGACACCAGCTCGGCGTCGGGCACCACCGATACGTCGATGCTGCCGCCACCGGAGTCGCCTCCACCCGTGGATGCGGTCGGAGCCACCGGCGGCGTCGGTAGCACCGTGGAGATGAGCGCGCCGGCACCCACGACGACGGCAAGGATGACGACGCCCGCGACGCCGAGAAGCACGGGCCGACGCGAACTCGCCGCCGCGGAAGCCGGAGCCGCAGCCGGAGCGGGAGCGGGCTCATCGGGCGCTTGCACCGAGGTGACGGCCTCCGGCCGCGCGACCGTCCGTTCCTCGTGCGGGGTGGCGTGAAAGACCACCGGCGCCGGGGCCCGCCGCTGGGTGACGTCGAGGTCTTTCGGGGGCAGCGGGGGCACCTCGATGCGATCCGGCTGCGGCTTCTGCGCCTCCACCGTGACGACCGAGCGCGCGCGGGTCTCATCCTCCGGCTCGTCGCCGGTGCGAGGCTGCGCCGCGACCGCGAGGTGGGGCACATCGATGGCCGTCGGGGCGTAGCCCAGTTCCAGTTCCACGCGCTGCAGCGCCCGAGCGAAGTCGACGGCCGAACCGAACCTGCTCCCGGGATCCGTCGCCATCCCCTTCTGCAAGACCGCGACGAGGGTCGGGGGCACGTCGGCCCGATCCAGCCGCGTGATCGCGCCCCGCTCGATGCGTCCGATGAGGTCGAGGCTTCCGTTCGACCGCCCCGGGATCTCGAACGGTGTGCGCCCGGCGAGGAGGGTGTAGATGGTCGCCGCGAGGGAGAACACATCGGAACGGACATCCGGCCGCGGCTCGTCCTCGAACATCTCCGGCGGCGACCACGGAACGCTCAGGCCGACCGCCCGGCTGCCGCTGCTCTCCACCTCGCGCGCCTCGCGCTGGAGCTCCCGGAGCGAGGTCGTATGGACCGGCAACTCCTCCTCGAGCGCCGAGGAGATCCCGAAGTCGGTGAGGGCGGGCCAGCCGTAGTCGTTGGTCAGCACGTTCGCGGGCTTGATGTCGCGGTGCAGGATGCCCACGCTGTGAGCGGTGGCGATGGCACTGGACAGGCGTACGCCGGTGCGCAGGGCATCCTCGACGCTGAAGACTTCCCGCTTGTAGCGGTCCGCCAGTGAGGGGCCCGAGCAGTACTCCATCACGAAGTACGGTCGGTCGTCGGCCGCCACATCCGCGTGATGGATCGTCACGATGAACGGGTGCGTCGACAGCTGGGCCATCACGTTGGCCTCGGTCACGAACCGCGCGCGCGTGGACTCGTCGAGGTTCTCCGCCAGCAGCACTTTCACCGCGACCTTGCGCCGCGGAAGCTGCTGATCGTAGAGGAACACGTCGGAGAAACCGCCCGAGCCGAGGAGCCGCACGAAGCGATAGCCGGGCAGTTCAGGGGCGACGGACGGGGAGCGCTTCACGACTCACTGCCCACCGTCATGACGACGCCGTCACCCAGGTCGATCGCCGAACCGACGATCAGCGCGGTCGGTTCGCCCCGTCGCAGCTTCTGCGGCTGCGCACCGGGGTTGACGACCACCGTGCCGTTCCGGGAGTGCAGGTCGGTGACGACGACGGTGTCTCCCTCGACCGCGACCAGCACGTGGCTGCGCGAGATGTCCTGCTCGGCACTCGGGACGACCACCAGACGAGGATGCGCCGACCGGGAGGCCGAATCGGCGCTCGGCGCCCGGCCCACCACGATCGGGACGGCGAGGTCCTCGCGCCGGCCGTCGGCCAGCTCCACGAAATAGCGGGGCGAGGCCTTCATCGACGGCCGGGGGTCGGCGGCCGGCGGCGAGCCGCTGCGACGTCCGCTGAGCTCGCTCGACATGATGGTGAGGCCGTCGTGGTCACCCGGTTCTGCCGGCTCGACCGGCTCGACCGGCTCGGCCGGTTCGGCGTCGTCGTGGCTCTCCGCGCCGCGCAACAACGTCACGTCGGGGGTGTCGAGGACGGCGGGGTCGGCGATCGTCGCTTCGGCAAGCGGCGCGGGTGCCTCCGCTACGACGGCCGGGACCGCGGGGACGACCGGCACGGCTGGACTCTGCGAGCGCACTCGCGGCGCCACCACCACCGTGGCATCCTCGAGCGACGCCTCCACCGTGCCGGCTTCGACCGCCCAGGCCGCTCCCTCGACCAGTGGGAGGGTGCCGACGCCATCCGCGACGGCACCGATGACTGAGACTCGGAACGAGGTCACTCCGGCGATCGTCGTCTCGAGCCAGGTCGAGACCTGCTCGGCACGCAGCTCGCGCAGCCCCTCAGCGGTCGTCACCCGCAAGAGGACGGGCCCACGGAGCACGCACCGCACAGTCGACCCGGCATCCCGGTCGACCAACGCGAAGGCCGGTGTCCCCGCCAGCCCCTGAGCGGTCAGCCTCTCGATCGTGCGCTCGAAGGCGTCGGCGCCGCGCAGCGTGTCCAGCAGGCCGGTCACCGTCTCGGTGGTCGCGGACTCGCCCACTTCGGCGAGCAGCACCCGGTCCTGAACCGCCACGACCACCCATCCCCCGGCGGTCGACTGTCTCACTTCGACCACAACGCTCGTTTCCTATCTCCGTGGTCTGGTGTCCTCAAGGAAAGCGTCCTCCCCCGGACGATCGGCTGTCTCGAGCGACGCTTGCTCCGCATCGCCCGACACCGATTCAACCACGATCGCCGTCACGTTGTCCCGGGCGCCCGCCAGAACCGCAGCCTCGACGAGCACGTCGGCGAGCGCACCGACCGGCGAATCGGCGAGGATTCGAGCGATCTGCTCATCCGGAAGCTCCTTCGTCACGCCGTCCGAGCAGATGAGGAAGGACTGACGGCCGATGACCGGCACCAGCAGCGTGTCGACCTCGACCGAGTCGGCCGCGCCCAGCGCTCGCGTGATCACATTGCGCTCGGGATGGTGTGCCGCTTCGGCGGGCGAGATCATCCCCGAGTCCACGAGGTCCTGCACCGCCGAGTGATCGTGACTGAGCTGACGCAGGGCGCGTCCGTCCCACGAATACACCCGGGAGTCGCCCACGTTGACGACGAGCCAGCCCGATTCACCGGTGCTGGGGATCCGCACGGCCACGACACCGCTCAAGGTGGTTCCGGCGACCGCCTCTCCGGAGGCGCCCGCCTGCGAGAGGGCGCGGACCTCGCGGTTGGCGCTCCTGATCGCATCGAGGACGTCATCGGGAGTGGGCGTCGAGGACGCCGGGAGCAGCCGCGCCATCGTGGCCGCCGCGGTCTGGCTCGCCGCATCGCCGCGCGCGTGTCCGCCCATGCCGTCCGCGACCAGGTAGAGCGGGTGGCGCGCCACCAGACTGTCTTCGTTGACCCGGCGCACCGTCCCCACATCGGTGCGGGCGCTGACATCGATCACCGCATTCATCCGTCCGCTCCCGGCCTGCTACCGCTGCGCGGTCGTGCTCGCGCGGACGCGACGGGATGCGTAACGACTGTTCAGCACGACGAGAACGACGATCGCCACCAGGCAGATCACGACCATCGCGGACGCCGGCAGGTCGCCGCGGAGCGTCACCAGGGCGCCGAGCTGCTCGAGCATCCGCAACCGGGTGCCGAATGCACCGCCCGTGACCTCCGGCGCCACCGCGTACATCGAGACGCCGAAGCCGGCGACCGCGAACAGCAGCAGACCGCCGGTCACCAGTTCGCCACGCGAGATGGCTGCAGCGGGCCTGCCCGGTGCGGGTGCGCGCTCGGGCAGCGCTCCGGCGATGATCCACATCACCGGGAGGACGACCAGACCGAACAGCGCGAACCCTCCCAGGAGGCAGGCCGCCAGGCTCAATCCCGACAGCAAGAAGATCACCTGATAGATCGACATCGACGGGTCGAACGCCGCCGCTGGAGTGGACGGCGGCGTGACGATCAGCAGACCGATGGCGAACAGGATCGGCACACCCCAGAACACGACACCCGACCCCGAGCCCGATTGCGAGAACGATCGGAGTGACGCGCGCTCCCGGAACGTCCCCGATGCACGCACGAACGTGAACATCACCGCCTGCAACAGCGACCCGACGATGCTCGCGCCGAAGAAGATCCAGGCGAAGGCGGTGAAGTCCTGCGGCTGCGCCACCACGTAGGTCAGCCAGCTCCACACACCGACGGCCACCGTCAGAGCGAGGATGAGCAACTCGGCCGGTCCCGTCCTGTCCACGAACCGGAGAAGGCGGGAGCGCGTCGGCGCCGGTGGCTGTTTCTTCGTCCGATTCGGAGAACTCACGGGGCACAGCCTAACGAGCACCGATCGCAATGCACGAAGTGGGCGAACCGACCATCCGGTTCACCCACTCCGATCGCGCGGTGCGCGAAGCGATCAGCTGTGCGCGTTCTGCGCATCCCAGTCCTCGGCGGACTGCGCCATGTTGCGCAGAGCACCCGTCATCTGGGTGATGCCATCAACGGCCTGGCCCATGCTGGAGTTGAGCTTGCTGTAGCCCTCTCCGAAGGCGGGCGATGCCTTCTGCGTGACGAAGTTGCTGCCGAGCAGGCTGTTGACCTCTCCCTGGAGACGAGCCAGGAGAGCCTTGATCTCCCCCTGGCCGCCATCGAGCTTGCTCGCCGTGCCACGCATAGACTCCGGTGTCAGGCTGATGTCGTTCATCGTGATGCGACCTTTCTTCTTGCTTCGAGGCTTCCCCAGTGCGGGTCTGCATGTCCAACTGTGACCAAGCTATCGAAGGCCCCGGCACGGGTCGATGGGGAGGACTCCCCACCCGCACCGGCCGCGATCTCAGTCGGGCGCGTCCCCGAACCGGAACGTCTCCAGCAGCGCCGTGAAGTCGTCGGCGGCCGCCGTCCCGCGTCCGAGGTCGTTCGTGTACCCGTCGATGCGGACGAGGATGTCTTCGTATCGCCCGACGGCGCTCAGGTGCATCAGCAGCCGGTCGCGCTGCTCGTCCTTGGTGAAGCTCAGCACCCGCGCCACCGAGCCGAAGACGCCCGACTCGAGCGTGTCCACGATCGGTGGGCGCGCCGGCTCGGATTCGTACGCGCCGGCGAGCTCCGTCAGCGAGACGTCTTCGAGGCCGTCGCCGGGTGCGACATAGACATTGACGAGAAGGGGCATCGTGCCGATGGCCGGGCGGTGCCAGAACAGCTCGAAGAGCCCGAGCCGTGGAGCGACCGGAAGCGCGCTCGCGATGGCGAACAGACCGGCCTCGACCTCGTCGGCGTCGTCCCGCCCGACGGAATACGCCTCCGCGAGCCCGCGTGCCCATTCGGCCTGCGTCGCATACGGCCCCACGGGGTACTCCAGGGGTACCTCGGCCCACACCTCGGGGTCCTGGTCGATCGTGATCGTCTTCACGCTACCTCCAGATCAGCGACTGCATCATCGCGTCGAAGATGAGAATCAGAATCTCGCGGTACTCGTCGGGAACGTCGTCCGAGCGCAGGATGCTGAAGGTGAACATCAGCCCGGTCGGCTTCTTCGCCCCCGGCACCGCGAACAGGTAGTGCACGTTGCTCGTCTCGATACCCGCCAGGTCGCCGGTGCCGCTGGTGGGCGTCTCCCAGCGGTATGCCGTGCCCACCGGTACCTCGACAGCGTCGGGCTCCTTCCCCCGGGTGATCGCGCGCAACGCGGTCTCCAGGTCGTGGTCGCCCAGACTCACCACGTTCGACGTGAGAGAAGCAGGGACGAGCGTGCCGTCGGGGCGGCGCTCCGGCAGGAAGATGTCGACGCCGCCGCGCTCCTGCAGGTCGCGCATGCTCTTGTGGATCGCTCCGCGCAGCTGAGCCATCAGCTCGCGGTTGCCCGTAGGCTCCAGGACCTGGCGCACGTGTGCGTAGAGCTCCTCGGCGATTCCGCGTCGGACGGGATGCTGCTTCCACCCCGGCGGCAGCACGATCTCGTACGACTCGGCTGCTCCCTCAGCGACCTGGTCCACGCGTCAATCCTAGGTGCGGGCCCGCGGGCCTCGTCGGAGCGCTCATGAGTACGGATTCGGGACCGGTGCTGCCGGAACGGCCAGCGACGGCGTCAGGATGCGCGATTTCAGGTCGGAAGCCGACGGATCGTGGCTGAAGAGGTTGACGACCTGATTGACGGTCCAGTCGCCTCCCGTCGCCACGCCGTGTCCCTGCCAGCCCGCGCCGGCCGCGAGCAGAACGGAGGCGTTGGTCCCTGTCGCGAGGCTCGGCTTGCCGCCGATCGACTCGAGCGCTGTCTCGATGGCCTCGCGCGCAGGGCCGTTGCGACCCGGAAGGTTCTCGAGCACATCCGCCATCTGCGCGAAGTGAGCCGATCCGCCCGCCTGCATGGACTTCCAGGCGTTGTACCAGGGCGCGTTCTCACTCGACGCATCCACGATCCGGTTGGCGTTATCGGCCCAGCTCTGCCAGAGCCGGCCGCTCCTGCTCAGTGCGTTCCTGGAGACGGCGGCGTCCAGGAGGGCCGGGAGACGGGAGACATCGCGGAACTTCTGCACGACGTTCGCGTTCTCGAGGATGCCCTTGCCGACGTTGCCGAACCGATCGGCGATCGACAGTCCGCGGCCGAAGAACTTGCCGAACGGGATCAGGCCGATCGCGTCGAACGCCACGTCGGCCCAGGTCCCCTTGCCGGTGGCGGCGAGCGCGGTGTGAGCGATCAGGTTGACGAGAGTGATCGCAGTAGCGATCGCCAGGAACGCGAGGGCGAGCGGTCCGGTGAGGAAGATGGCGACGATGGTGAGCACCAGCGCCACCCAGCCGAGGATGCTCGTGAGAGCCGAGAGGAAGCTCGCGAAGTCGTCCCACCAGCTGTCCTTCGCCGGGTTCTTGTCGATGGCCGAGCGGATGCGCCCCCGCGCCGTCTCGGCGGCCGTGTCGAGGTCGTCTTTGGCGGTGTCCCACTGCTTCGCGTAGCCGAGCAGGGTCGCCTGCTTGCCGGCGAGGTCGTTGGTCGCCGTCGTCAGCTCGTTGGCCGCATTCTGGACCTTCGTGGTGTGCGCGGCGGTCTGCTCCGGGGTCATCGGCGCGGTGTCCGTCGAAGCGGTGGCGGACACCTGCGCGTTCGCCGTGACGGCCGCACTGTGGGCATGCTCGGCGGCGTTCACGTGCGGGAGGATGGCGACCGCGTTGTCGTACGCCGTCTTGGCGTTCGCGACGCTCGTCGCCAGTTGCTTGCGGTAGTCGTCGAGCGCCCAGCCGGTGTTGTTGTAGATCTCCTTCGCTTTGGCCAGAGCGTCCTTGGCCTGGCCCGCGGCATCCCGGATCTGGTCGACCTTCTGGCTCTGCGACGTCTTGCTCGAGTGCACGCGGTCGAGCATCCCGGTCAGCTTCTCGATGGTGGATGCGACGTTCTTCATGCGGGTCACTTCGCCCGCAAGCGTGTCGGGGTCGCCACTGAGGGGATGCATCTCGCGTCCCTTGGGCGTCTGCAGGCTGGCCATCAGTTGGCTCCTCCGGACGTGCTCGAAGCCGGCGCGCCCTGGCTCGAGAGCTTGTTGGCGGTGTCCGTGTCCCATTGGGTCCAGTCGTCGATGACCTTCTGGGTGCCGTCGGCCATCTTCTTGGCCGCGTCGAGGATGTCTTTGCGGTTGTCGTCCCAGGAACTCTGAAAACTGTTCACGGCGCCTTTGAGGTCGGGCTCCGGGTCTCCGATGAGGCCTTCGATGTTCTTGGCGATGTCGGTGATGTTCGACATCTCCTCGTAGACGAAGTCGAGACCGGACTTGATGTCCTTGAGCTCTTCGAGGTCGATGATGATCGTGCGGTAACCCATGAGCGGAATCCACCCCTTTCCTGACGAGTTGTAACCTACCGGCGCTGGGTGCCGGGGCCATATGGGGAGGACTCCCCACCGTGCGACGCTGGCGCGGCTGAGGCGGTCATTCCGCCAGCGGCACCTGCACCTTCTGAACCTGGGCGCCGTTCACGTAGAACCCACGGCCGACAGGCGATTCGTTGCGCGCGATCCTCGGGAACGGCACCTTGAAGACGGCATCGCCGTCGAAGGTGTCCGGCATGAGGACGATGCCGCGGCGAGCGGCCTTCACCTCGCCGATCAGCCCCCAGCCCGCGGAGAGGGTCGAGACGTCTCCGTCGGTGAGCAGCAGATGGTCGCTGCGGTTGACGAGCTTCACCAGCTCGGTCATGGGCGCGTCCGCGATGCCGCCCTGGAAGTCGGCGACATTGTCGATCACGATCACCAGGTGGTTGGTGACCTCCTCGTCCACGACGAGCTTCGCGAGCTCGCCGGCCAGTTCCGCCGCGGAATCCGGGTTCGTCGCGCTCTCCAGCCACGGAAGCGCGTCCTTGATCGGCGACCGCTTCGTCCCCATGAAGAAGAGCCGGGCGTCCGGCCGCCACCGCTGAGTGGACTGCGCCAGGGCGACGAGCGTGTTCGACTTGCCGCTCGACGGCGGTCCCGCGACGAGGAACGAGCCGTACGGCTCGAAACCGGTGGGCTGGAGAGTCGCATCCTGGACCCCCAGCACCGGCCGGTCGGCGACCGCGGCCGGCAGCTCGGCGAACCGGAGCTCGCGCGGGAGCTGCCCGACCTTCGGCGCCGGCGCACGTCCGAACGCCGCGAGCTGCGCGGCGACGCGCTCGACCGCCTTGGACTGCTCCGCCACGTTCGGGGAACCTCCGGCGACCGCGATCTGCGCTTCGTAGCCGTCGACGATCGCCCGCCCGGGAGGGGAGGCCGCATCCAGGACGTCTTTGGGCACATCGAACATGAAGTACGAGTTCTCGTCGGCCAAGCGCAGCACGACGCGACGCTGGATGTTCGAGGACACAGCGGTCGGCACCGCGGTGGCGCGATCGGCGGTGAAGACCACGTGCATGCCGAGGGGCCGGCCCTCGGTCAGCAGCTGGAGGAACATGTTGTAGTAGGCCGACCGCCCGAGACCCGTGTCGTATTCGTCTTTGAAGGCCGGGAACCCGTCGAGGAGCAGCAGTACCCGGGGTTCGTCCGGCCGTCCCGCCAGCCGCC
>Ga0308169_10005371_pt1 | contig 11674 bp, 24 predicted proteins | sample PhyBR1_2_FD_202139 | JGI IMG/M metagenome (GOLD analysis project Ga0308169, IMG submission 202139) | Phyllosphere microbial communities from UC Gill Tract Community Farm, Albany, California, United States - DLSLSB.R1 | ecosystem: Host-associated > Plants > Phyllosphere > Unclassified | place... | reverse complement strand
GTTTCCGCCCGATTCCCGCCCCCACCGGGCCACCCCGCGAAGGATCCAATCCCAATCACGATCGACTCTCGGCCTGTCTACCGCGGCGTTCGCAACCATCTTCGGCCCAGTCCGAAGGGTATCGTCCGAAGGACAGTCACCAGCTTTGCCGCCCCCACCTTTCCCGCCTCCATCAGCAGTTATCTCCATGCATAATCAGCTCGCGCCCCTCCCGTGAGAAGGTACTTATACATGCCCCATGTCGTTTCAAGGGATCTCAGCCGTCCCCCTTAATTAGCAGCAATGGCCGAGAACACCGCTAGCGTACTTCCAGCAGAGACTATGGAGAAAGATGGGGCGGTCGTCGATCAAGTGCCCTGCGATGAGCGGGTGCTTAAGCCAGTGGGTCCATGTTTGAAAGATCCGCCTTCAGCAGCTCACCAGCAGAAGGCGTTTCGAAGCGTGTTCTTCCAAGTCACAGTGGTGGGCATGTGTGCGTTTGTTGCGCCGGGGCTCTTCAACGCGATGACGGCGACCGGGGCTGGTGGAGCTCAATCGCCGTATTTGGTCAACACCGCCAATGCCATCCTCTACGCGTTGCTGGCCGTCGTATGCTGCTTCGGCGTAAGTCCACAGCAAGATAATCCCACCAGCATACTGAATGTGCAGGGCTTCGTCACGAATCGGATCGGGTTCCGAGCAGCTCTTGCAATCGGTACCACTGGCTACGGCGGTAGGTGTAAGAACTCCTTCCGCTTGGCGTGCCACTGATCACTTAGTCTACGCTGGAGGACTTTATGCGAATCGGGTACACGGTACCGAGTGGCTGATCCTGCTCGGTGCAACTCTGTGCGGTATCGTGAGCGATAGTGGACTATCCTGGCGAATATATCATGCTAACTCCCCGCCAGAGCGGGGGGATCTTTTGGGCTGTCGAGGGCGCAGTACTGATCGGATATCCCCAGGCAAGCAAGGTCGGCCGGTACCTTGGCGTCTGGCTGGCTTGGCGGAATGCCGGGTCGCTTATTGGCGCTTCTATCAACCTCGGTCTGAATATCAAGACCCGTGGTGCAGGCTCCCTCTCGCCTTCGACTTACGTGAGTCCGCACCCTGCAAAGTGACAAATGTGGTACTCATCCGTCAGATCGTCTTCATTGTCCTTCGTTCGTGTGGCAATTCACCTTCTTCAAACGCGGGCTGATACCAAGAATGCCTTGGGCCGCTCATTGCTCTGTTCTTGTCCGAGCCCGACAAGGTCCAGCGGCCCGACGGAATCCCGGTGAAAATGACCAACTCCGCTCCCTTCAAGGTCGAGGCGAGAGCTATGTGGACTAGGATCCTGACGCGCTGGGACATTATCATGCTCCTACCCATCATGCTATACGTCACATGGTTCAACTCATAGTGAGACTTTGGACGGTGAACAGTCCGTCTGACGATACACTGACAAGGCAGTGCCGGCACATTCCTCGCTCTTTACTTCAGCGTGCGATCCCGTGTCCTCGCGGCTTTCATCTCGTCACTGCTATCCATCCTCGCCAATTTCGTCCTTGGCTGGCTGCTGGACTCGACCCGATGCTCCAAGAAAACCCGTGCTCGAGCCATCTTCGGCGCTGTCATGGCGCTCAATGTCGTCATGTGGATATGGCTTACAATCAAACAGGTGAGCCCCCAATACCAACCAGCGAACGCAGCACTGACAGTCAGGTGCAATACAAGAATCACCCCGTCAAGGCTCTCGACTGGGCGGCCGGCGGTGTATGGTACCAAGGATGGGGCGCCTACGTCCTCGCCACCATCATGTACAACATTAATACAAACCTCCTCTACTGGGTCATTTCGACGTTGTCCTCGGAAGGACAAGACGCAGTCCGCCTCGCAGGACTGTTGCGCGGTGTCGAAGCGGCAGGGAGCGCCTTTGGGTTCGCGATGAACACCCAGAAAAACCTTTCACTCTACGTCCCGCTCTTCTTCAACTTTGCACTGTGCATAGTGTCGACGGGATGTGCCTACCCAGTCATCCACCGCATTGGTAGGTCCAAGGCCCAGGAAGCTAAGCTTCGCTGACCCGCTAGGGGTAGCACATCCCTCTGAACGGGAAGCCGCCGACGCGGAATCTGAGGAGATCATGTGATTTTGGGGTAGAGGGGGGTATGCTCAACTTGTCTTGAGGTCGTTAGCGTTGTCGTCCACCATGCAAGGGAGAGGCTATGTAACTAGGACCGTACATCACTGCCTTTAGTCTCGGGGCGGGGGCTGAGCCAGTCTACACCCGATGAAACACGATCGACCACCAATCCATATGTCGCATCGCCACGCCAACGGGTTCGAAAGATCTTGATCGCCTGGTCGCCGATAACCCTAGTAGCCGATTCTTCCCACGTACGCTGTGATGCCCGTCAAACCCGTCGGGTTCCTTTCTGGCCGATCAAGGGGCACTTTCAAGGCTCCTAAGACGGCAGGCTAGGCGGTGCTAGGTCTGTCGCTTTTACGTCCTTTCTGACATACCCCTGTGTCTCATGTTAAGCAACCCTCCTTTGACAACTCGAAAGGGGCAGGGAGGGTCCGGGGGGGGGAGGGGTGGCGAGGGAGGAGAATGCGTTGAAGGGAGTAAACCACCGTCCATATACATTTGTTCGTCTGTCAAGCCATACGACCAGCACCGGCAGCTCCACAACATGTTCATGGGCTTCGCCTCCATGCTCAGCCTACTCATTCTCTCGTTCCGGCTGATTTTGCTGGGACGTGCAGCCGATGCAGACGTCTTGCTGGAACGGCCGAACGTCACTGCAAAGCTGTAAGCCCTCATGTTCTTCCCGTCAGTACGCCTGGAGATATGCTGATCGATCCCCTAGGCTCTACGATTCGGGTTTCAACTCGGGCCACGGGACTTGCCAGGCTGGAGCGAGTCAGGATGAGCAAGATCGTGTGAACAACATCTATGGATTCTTCAAGGCGGTGTCGGATCACACTCCCGCTTGTGGTGAAGGCACGTGGGGCACCTACACGACCTCTCAGCTCGTTTGTGAGTCCGCCCATTTTGCGTCGACCGAGCCTGCCACAAGCTGAGACTACCCCTAGCTGTATGGTGGAAAGATGATTCGGAAAGAAGTCGGCTATGCGGCAAAGAGTGAGTGCATGCTCCTGAAACACAGAGCGATATTGACTCGCAGAGTGCGATTGTGGGACGGACAGGGAAATGAGGTGCAAAGCCCAGATGGACCGTTCTTGGTCTGGGATGCATGCTTGTACAACTGCGAGAACCTGACGGAGATTGACGGTGAGCCCTTTGGTCAAGAGGGCTTCGGCGCATTGTTGATAATAGCATCGGTATACGTGGGTCTGACCCGTGAGCAGAGCTGCGCCTACACGAACCCGCAAGGCCTGCGATACCAGGTGCTCGACAACACGATCTGGAATCCGAGCTGAGCAGAGAGGATTCAGCCCGGGTGATATGACCATGCATGCAGTGCAGGTGGGCAAAATGCCTATGCGTCCTCCTCCTTGAGCTTGTCCTCATGGAACGACCTGTTACGCCCGAGCTCCTGCTCGTCCCTCAATATCGCCTCTTCATGCAGCCGTTTCTCCTCGGCGATGGCGGCCTCTTTAACATCGTCGTCCTCGTAAACCACCGCAGCCTCTTCGGTCGTCAGACCTCGCGTCTCTCGAATCATCCACCAGAACAAGCCGAAGAATGTGATCAACACCGCCACGTAGACGAAGTAGTACTTCCAGCCAATAGCGTCAAGGGCGACAGGGTTGGCGAACTGGTTGAACGACTGCGCGCAGTTCTGCGAGAGCAGCAAGAGCGCCGCCGACTTGGCTCGAAGGGTGAGCGGCGAGATTTCGGGGGTGTAGAGCATAGGCAGAGGGGTGAAGGCGAGCGAGTAGAAGCCCATGAAGACGAAGATGAAGGGGACCATCGCGACGCCGGTGGACTTGTGGCCGGTTCCATTGTATGCGCCCGCGAGAGCGGTGATCAGGCAGAAGGAGGCGAGCATACCGCCGATGGAAGTGAGGAAGAGCTTTCGTCGACCGACACGCTCGACCAGACCGGCTCCCGCCATCGAGACAAACCAATTGAAGATAGACAAGCCCTGGGGGTTAGTCTCAGCTTGGCAAACGGAACGTGAGGACTGACTCCATTGATACCGGCCGTCTGAGGTGGTCGTGTGATGCCGACGGTTTTGAGGACGGGAACAAGGAAGTACTGGACGACACCATTACCGGACCATTGCGTAGCGACACCGAGCAAGATGATGACAAAGAATCGGCGTCGGTTACCGGGCGTCTTGAAGAAGGCCAGCCACGAAGACGACTGCGAGACCTTCTCGATCTCGACTGAAGCCTTGATCTCCCGAACCTCGAGCATAACGAGCGGGTCGTCCATCTTCCCGTTGGCATGATACTTGGCGAGGATCTCGTGCGCTTCCTGTTCGCGGCCGTTCCTAACAAGCCATCGCGGAGATTCGGGTACGATCCAGGCGGCAAGCAAGAGAAGGGGGCCGAGACCCTGGACAAGGGTAGGGATTCGCCAGGACCAAGCATCTCGCCCCGGGTAGTATACCATGGCGAAGGTGAGCCAAGCGGCGAAGATGGAGCCAACGTAGTATGTGGTGTTGAGGAAGGCACCAGCGTGATGACGCATGCGGGGGTGTGCAAGCTCAGGCACGAGGGCACAGGCGGTGATCTCTGTACATCAGTGACTGTCAGCGGGCGTTTTTTGAGGGTGGGACGGAGTGGGAGAGGACAAAGAGGCCGCTTCACTCACGGGCGAAGGCAGTACCGATACCGAGCAGGACTCGGGAGCCCATCAGAGTCCCGACGTTAGGTGCAAAACCTCCGACAAAGGCACCGGCGATCATGAACAGAGACCCGATGTACTGGATGTCAGTGAGGCCGCGTGATGTTGACGGTCATGCTGATGACGATCATGTGGGTGAGGGCCGTGAGGATGATGATCAAGCGAAAGACGGTAATGTGACTGACCATGGGGATCTTACGACCGAACTTGTCGACAAACCAAGCGACAACGAAGGTGGTAGGGATCTTGGGCAGGTAGTATGTAGCCGCGATTAAACCAAGTTTGGTTCCCTTGGGATGGTTCTGACATCAGCGAGAAGGCCTAATGTCCTCGCAAAGATGGCGCAGCCACTCACGAAATCCTCCTGCCATGGCGTAAGGGCCTGCAGACCATTGAGAAGCGATCCATCGTAGCCTAGACTGTACACAGCCGTGTACAAGATCACAATTTGAAAGAAGCCTGGCGGTCAGCACGATGTTCGGGCAGCAGGGCAAATAGCGGTAGACCGAGACTGACCTCGACGCAGTCCCGGATCTCTGTACCACTTTGATGCGGTGTTGTTGGGCAGATCGGCATAATTCTGCGAGAGCATCTTGATCACACGACGTCGGGTCCAGCGAGACGGATCAAAGTTGAAAGGCGAGTCGGAGAGATGAGGGGATGAAGGATGGGGTGACGGTGGAGGCCCCTATATGTACACAAATTACGCGTTCTTTTGGTAGTGTCTATGGGCCGGGGAAGCGGGTTCGGCATTGACAGTCAGGAGGGCAAAAAGCGAAGACGAGCAATTGAGGAGGCTGAGCGCCGTGGTTGGGAGTATGTACAAACAAGCGCGGTGTGATGCTACACTCATTGTTCCGTTGAGCCGTCGTGCTCCTTCATGGCGGTCGAGCAGAGGATCGTAATATTGTTCGAGTGCAAAGAGGTTGGGTGAATGCGCCAGGGGAAGGTTCGCGGTGAAAAGCGGTCGAGGCCGAAAACGCGACAGGGGAGGGGAAACTCGGCGTCGATGCCCCGCCGAGGGGGAACGCTGACACCGTGGAGCCCTGGCGATACCTCGCTGACACCCTGACTCCCATCTCCGTCAGGGGCGTCCCAGACTTTCCACCCATGGCCTGACCCGAAGAACCGGTTATCCATTCAACGAAACTTGAAGGGAAGTATGAGTATCGCTAGCAGGGCACGAGATGGGTATCGTTTGTGTTTCGCACTCTCGTGACTTGGTTCCAGCCCCTCCGAGGTCCATGCGATCACCCCTGTCTGCCCCTGCGTCCGGGGCCGGTTGGCCGGGGGAGTCCCTACGGCGAATGGATCCGTTCATTCTTGCGGTACAACCAAGCGGCGTCATCGCCTCTGGCCACCTCGCTGCCGGCGCCAAGGCGCAAACACTACCCGCGTCCCTATCCTTTCGTAACTCCTCCACATCTTGAGCGAGTTCGGGCTGCATTTAGCCAAGACAAGCTCTTCGGTCAACGTGGTATTGAAAAACGCCGCCCGCGGGGACGGGGAACTGCCAATTCGCCGACAGCCGGCAAAAGTCGCGCTGGTCGTCGGTGCTTCGTCCGGTTCAAAGGTGTATCACAAATGCCCATCCACGACCCAACTACATTTTCCCACTGTGTAACGAACGTCCCTCCCTAATCGTCCGCGTTCTTCTGCTGTAGTACAAAGGTGACGACTGCAACCGTACTCTAGTCTTTCCTTACCCCATTTCGAGCAGCTCATCTCGCACAATCATGGTGTCTGCGATCATCGACCCCGAGTATGTGCTGTCACAGCTGTCTAGCGAGGAGAAGATCGCGTTGCTGAGTGGGGATGACATGTGGCATACTGTCCCGGTCCCGCGACTGGGCGTGCCCCGAGTGCGCGTGAGTAGTCTGCATCGGCGTGCGACCGCGGTATCAGCTGACCTTGCAGTGCAGTGATGGTCCGGTGGGTCCAAGGGTGATGCAGACCGGCGGACAGCTCACGGCAGAACGGCGTCCGAGGTACAGCTTGGTTCGATGTAGACTTCTTGTACAGAGTCGGACGAGCGCTGGGAGAGGAATGCCGAGCGAGGGGCGTACACTGCCTGCTTGGTCCGACGACCAACATCCAACGGCACCCCTGTGGTGGACGCGGCTTCGAGAGCTACGGCGAGGGTAGGTCCAGGGGGGCATGCGTAGGATGATGTAGCTCAGCGTAGATCCCTTGTTGTCAGGGACGATGGCGTTGGCATGGATACAAGGAGTGCAGTCTTGCAAAGTCATGACATGTGAGCGGGGTCGGGACCGGCTCGCGGGATACACGCTTATCTTCAGCTCCGAAACGTTCGTTCTTCTTCCTAGACGCCCACCCGGCCCCAAATCCCTTCCGCATCACCCCTCTCCCCGCGTTTCGCTTGCTTATGCCGTTTCCTCCCGTCACGCCTACCCCTCTTGCATGTCGCCCTGCTGTGCCTCATGCCGGGCAGGCATACCAGGCACCCGAGCCCTTTCAGTCTCCACCTGCCTTTGAGCCTGGCCCTGCCAGTCCTGCTACTTCAAAATCCCCTTAGCCCCATTATACCGCTCCTGCTCGGCGTACCTCCTCCGACCATTCTGTCTTATATCGGCCTTCGTAGTATCAAAATGCTGATGAGCAGACTTTGTCGGCAACGAGCAAGAGTACCTGCGACGAAGCAACAACAGCGTTATCGACGAGCGCACGCTCCATGAGATCTACCTCGAGCCATTCAGGCTTCAGGCCAAGGCGAAGCCTTCGGTCTTCGTGAGTGACGATGATACCAGGCCGACCAGGGTGACCCGTTAACAACAGATGTCCAGCTACAATCGCATAGACAACGTCCACGTTGCGGAACATCCGGGTCTGCTTCGGGACATCCTCCGCCGCGACTTCGAGTTCAACGGGATGATCATGTCCGATTGGAGCGGGACATACTCGTCCAGCGAGGCCGTCAAGGCCTCTCTCGACCTCGAGATGCCCGGCCCGTCTATGATGCGGGGAGTATGTCTCGAGCGGGACATTGTGGGCGGTAAGCTGCAGCCGTCCGACATCGACGAATGTGTCCTTAGGGTGAGCTCCAGCTCTCTGAGGCAATCACAGCTGACGGCAGGTCCTCAAGTACGTGAAGGAGGCGCAACAGTCGGGCATTCCATTCGAGGCAAAGGAGTCATCGCTCGACACTCCGGCTGTCCGCAACCTGCTGCGAGAAGCGGCGGCTGCATCGGTTGTTCTCCTCAAGAATGACGCCTCGGTCCTCCCATTGACCGCTTCTGCAGGGATGAAGATCGCTGTGATCGGTCCCAATGCCAAAGCCTTCTGCTATTCTGGCGGAGGGAGCGCCAGTCTCGCTCCCACGTACCTCGTTTCCCCCCTTGACGCCATCACGAAAGCGGCGTCGGAAGTGGGTGCAGAGGTGCATTACACCGTAGGAGCGGACAACAACCGCTGGACCCCGCTGCTCACACCGTTCATCTCGTACCCCGACAAGGCATACGGCGAGGGCTCAGGGGTCGTATGTGACTTCTTCGACATCGACCCATGGAAGAAGCCGGGAACAAAGCCGCTCTTTACCAAGACGAACAACAATGCCTTCTCTTACTTCATTGATGGGATCCCCAAAGAGGTGCCGGTGCGAGGATACGTCTCGCTGAGAACGACGTTCAAGCCGGACGCGGGTGGGACATGGCTACTTGGGCTGGGTGTTGCAGGACAAGGAGACCTGTATGTCGATGGGCGCAAGGTGGTCGACAACTCGACGAACCAGCAGGCAGGCCTGCTCTTCGTGAGTGAAGCGGTACAACTGGGCTGAAGGAGCTAAAGCTTGTTCAACACAGGTGCCGAAGAGCGCGTGGGCGAGATCGAGGTGGAAGCTGGACGGGAGTACGCATTGGAGGTCCGATTTTCCAACTTCAAGCAGCTGAACGCGATGTCGCCATATGTGAGCCGGGGTCAACCTGTGCGAGGAGGTGACATGCTGACGAGCAGTCCGGCCGGCGAGGCGGTATCCGGATTGGCGGCCGACCAAAGTATGACGCTTCAAAGGAGATCGACAAGGCGGTTGAGCTATCCAAAGCTTCCGATGGTGCGCATTGTGGTGCATGTCTCGTCGTGCGCTCACTCCAGTCACTATCGTTGTCATCGGCACTAACTCTGAATGGGAATCAGAGGCATACGACCGTGATGATATTGCCCTTCCGTCCGGTACAGACGCTCTGGTCGAGTCCCTCCTGGCCGTCACCCCCAAGGCCATCATCGTCAACCAATCGGGCATGCCTGTCGAGCTCCCATGGCTCCCCTCTGCGTCGACAGTCGTGCAGGCCTTCTTTGGTGGTAATGAGGTCGGCACCGGCATTGCCGATGTCTTATTCGGCAAGGTGAACCCGAGCGGGAAGCTGCCGGTCAGCTGGGGAAAGAAGCTGGAAGATTGGTCCAGTGCGGGTCACTTCGGACAAGAGTTCCACACAGTCTATGAGGAGGGCATCTTTGTCGGGTATCGACACTTTGACCGTCCTGGGCGACCGGAGAGCGCGTTCAGCTTTGGTCACGGTTTGAGTTATACCACTTTCGCCTTCGAGTGAGTCGGTCCCTGTAAGCACGTCGCTACAAGAATAGTCGCTGAAGGTAGGAACCTCCGAGTAGAGAAGCAGGGCCAGTACAAGGCCAAGGCTACTGTGACAGTTCGGAACACTGGCAGTGTGGCTGGCGCAGAGGCTGCCCAGCTGTATGTCCACCACCCGGCCTCCCTGGTGGAGAAAGCCGATGTCGAGCTGGCCGGGTTTGCCAAGGTCCACCTGCAGCCGGGCGAGGCGAAGACGGTCTCTATACCTGTTGACGTGAGTGGCATATACCCTCCTGGCGGATTGTATGCTGATTCCGCAGCACAAGGCGTTTTCGTACTACGACGTGACCCGAAAGGCGTGGGTGGCAGACAAGGGCTCGTACGAGTTCCGTGTCGGTCCATCCTCCACCGTTGTTGCTTTGTCAAGGAACTTTCTACTGGAGAAGGCATTCAAGTGGATCGGACAGCAAGAGCCCACCCCGTTGTAGAGCTAGAGGAGCTATAGAGACGCATCTGAGTATGCATCAACCTAGATTTGACAATGTTGTGGGTACGGCCGCGGATCGAATCGGAGGCTAGTTTGAACGCCGGCAATGAGAGACATGCCCGTCTTGCCCGACGGCCAGGAGGCGCTATGATGGCCAGCTTGCCGATCGGCATGCTCGCACACAGTGAGCTCAGATGCCGTTGAACCTCACACACACTCTCCACCCAGCGCAAGCACACTCAACTGTCCGGGCAACTTAGGGCTAAATGCCGCCATTCCCCCGAAACCGGCCATTCATGTCACTTTGTCAGGGGGCGCCGATGGCCACTAATGCGGGGCGGTCTCTAAACCACAAGGCAGGCTCGAAGAGTCCTTCCCCAGCACTCAACTCGTATAAGAACCTTTCGAACTCATTTTGTCGAAAGAAGGCCAGAGGATGGTGGAGTAGCTCGCCACTGGCACGTCACTTCACGTCGTCCTTGGGAAGTTATGTCGCGATGCGTAACGAGGTTGACGAAAAAGCAACTAAGAATCATCACACCGGCAAGCCAAGCAAGCGGATCAGGCATACATACCCCGACATAAGCTTCAGTTCGGGAGGCATGATCGGGACTAGCGAAAGACGATGACGACGAAAGCTCCACTGCATCCGCAAAGGAGAAACTGTACGCTCGGCACTTGACACCGCCATCCCATATATCCAAAGCACGTATCCTCGAGTCATGCCAAGATGGATATAGTTGCATTGCAAACCACACTCGTACAAATGATCACTGCATACATCATCTTTTCGAGGCTGTGACGGACTAGCATGATTCCATATTCACGCACCGATTCCAGATATCGAAAGCACGTATTCTGGTGCGATGCCAAGCCGAACTGAGCGGACTTTGGGCCCTGTCGTTGGCATCGCGGCCGTCGGGTGTCGAAGGAAAGACCCGCAGTTCCTTGTTTTGGATCTCGATAGCTTTGCCGAGGGAGGTGTGTGGGACGGCGGCAGGGTCAGATTCGCCAGAGCCAGCGCAGTATCGGACACAGAATCCCAAATCCGTACCATACTGAGTGAGAGCTGTGCTTGCGACAAGCGCAGAGCGTGCACGGGTGTGATCGCCGTCCTGGAATCACATCATAACCCTATCGATTGCGCAAGTCTTATCTCACCCAAGATATCACGAATGATCGACGTAGATCTTGCCCTAGTTCCGATCCAACAGTCCCCGGTGCGCGGCCATGTCATGCACTTCCGCTTTGTCCGCTCCTTGCGTTCGCCGGCGGTCCCGCCACGGACTCGCGTCCTACCCCCCGCCACCGCCCCACCTAGTCGAGTGGCAAAAGTTGCACCCTCTGTCATCCCGCCCGAACCGGGCGGGAGCAAAATGGCGGCGTCTGACTGCAGACCTTCCGGTCGTTCTTGGCGCCGAGAAATCCACCTTCGCCCAGCCATATACTTTTGCTCCAAAATCACGAATCCCGCTGCTTGGTTCACGTACAAGACCCCCAGGCCTGTCATCGATGTCGCCATTTGACCTGCGAGGATCTCACACGCGTGCTATGGCGCAATATGTCGTTTGTTGCTTCGCGGGGAATGTATGACGGGTCGATCTGTGCTGATTTTTTGAGACGAGTAGAGGTGGGGCTATATGTACTGAGACGGATCTGGAATACTGACATTCCCAAACCGCTCACTTGCTCTACGTATCGTTCGTATTGACTTGCCTGGTACTCCGACCTGCTCTGATTATCCGGAAGGACCAAGACGCGTGTGGCGCATTCACCGACACCGACGACTTATCGATACCGAATCAAGGTTCGACATGGCCGACCTCAAAGCGCAGATCCCATCCCCGGACGAGTTCGCTCC
>Ga0308169_10005369_pt1 | contig 11679 bp, 7 predicted proteins | sample PhyBR1_2_FD_202139 | JGI IMG/M metagenome (GOLD analysis project Ga0308169, IMG submission 202139) | Phyllosphere microbial communities from UC Gill Tract Community Farm, Albany, California, United States - DLSLSB.R1 | ecosystem: Host-associated > Plants > Phyllosphere > Unclassified | place... | reverse complement strand
GGCGGGGAAGTCACGCCTGTCAGGCACGAATACGGTCGGCAGGACGGTTCGGGGCAGGAAGGGAACGCTGCGCAGTTTTGCGTACGTTTTTGATAGCAGGCATGTGCATTATCCATTCCGATATCGTGGACCGAGTGCAATGAAAGCCGACGAAAGCGGCTTATTTGGAAGACTATTGGAACTGTCGGCGCCGCAATCGGTACAATAGCCGCTTCTTTCACCTTTCCCCGCCGCGCCACACCTCTCCGAGCATGCTCTCGCAGACTATCGCGTGGCCTGCTCACAGATTATGGCTGTCATTTCTCTCTCGTCCGCGCAACTCGCGTTCGGTCACGTCGCGCTGCTCGACCATGCGGACTTTTCCCTCGAAACCGGCGAGCGCGTCGGACTGATCGGGCGTAACGGCACCGGCAAATCGTCGCTGCTCAAAACCATTGCCGGGCGCTTCAAGCTCGATGATGGCCTGCTCGTCATGCAGCAAGGCATCAAGATCGCCTATGTCGAACAGGAGCCGACCTTCGACCCCGAGTCGACCGTGTTCGACGCCGTCGCTGCCGGCATGGGCGAGCTGCAAGGCATGCTGGCCGAGTACGAAGCGCTGACCGGCCAGTTCGGCCAGGGCGACGACGATGCGCTGATGGAGCGCATGCACGTTATCCAGGTCAAGCTCGACGCCACCGACGGCTGGAACCTGGGCAACAAGGTCGATACCACGCTCGACCGCCTCGGCCTGAATGCCGACGCGAAAATGGGCACCCTGTCCGGCGGTATGCAGAAACGCGTCGCCCTGGCCGTCGCCCTGGTGTCGGCGCCCGACGTGCTGCTGCTCGACGAGCCGACCAACCACCTCGACTTCAAGTCGATCATGTGGCTCGAAGGCCTGCTGCGCGAGTTCCGCGGCTCGGTCCTGTTCATCACCCACGACCGCAGCTTCCTCGACAACGTCGCGACCCGCATCATCGAACTCGACCGCGGCAAGCTGCTGTCCTTCCCCGGCAATTTCTCGACCTACCAGGAGCGCAAGCGCGAACTGCTGGCCAACGAAGAAGTCGAGAATGCCAAGTTCGACAAATTCCTGGCCCAGGAAGAAGTCTGGATCCGCAAGGGCGTGCAGGCACGCCGCACCCGCGACGAAGGCCGCGTGCGCCGCCTCGAGGCGCTGCGCCTGCAACGCGTCGCGCGCCGCGACACGCAAGGCCAGATCAAGCTCGACGTCGGCATGGGCGAGCGTTCCGGCAAGATCGTCGCTGAACTCGAGAACGTCTCGAAGAGCTACGGCGAGAAGGTGATCGTGTCCAACTTCACCGGCACCATCCTGCGTGGCGACAAGGTCGGCCTGATCGGGCCGAACGGCGCCGGCAAGACCACGCTGCTCAAGATCATCCTCGGCGAAGAGACCGCGGACAGCGGCACCACGCGTCTGGGCACCAAGCTCAACGTCGCTTATTTCGACCAGATGCGTACCCAGCTCAACGAAGAGGCGAGCCTGGCCGACACCATCGCGCCGGGCAGCGACTGGGTCGAAGTCAACGGCCAGCGCAAGCACGTGATGACTTACCTGAACGACTTCCTGTTCGCGCCCGAGCGCGCCCGTTCGCCGGTCAAGTCGCTCTCGGGCGGCGAGCGCAACCGCCTGCTGCTGGCACGCCTGTTCGCCAAGCCGGCCAACTGCCTGGTGCTCGACGAGCCGACCAACGACCTCGACATCGATACCCTGGAACTGCTCGAAGAACTGCTCGAGGAATACACCGGTACCGTCTTCCTCGTCAGCCACGACCGCACCTTCCTCGACAACGTCGTGACCCAGGTCATCGTCGCCGAAGGCGAAGGCCTGTGGCGCGAATATGTCGGCGGCTACAGCGACTGGGAACGCGTCAAGGCGATTTCGCCGCAGCCAAGCGCGGCCGCAACGAAGAGCGCGCCTGCGAAAGCCGCGGAAGCACCCGCGCCTGACACGGCCGCGAAAAAGGTCAAGCTCAGCTACAAGGAGCAGCGCGAGCTGGACGAACTGCCGAAGCTGATCGCCTCGCTCGAGGACGAGCAGTCGGCCATCACCGCCCAGCTCAACGCGCCGGACTTCTACAAGACCAATCCGGCCGACGCACGCCGCATCAACGCCCGCTTCGCCGAGATCGAAGACCTGCTGCTCGACGCCCTCGAGCGCTGGGAAAAGATCGAAGCGCGCTCGCGCGGCTGATGTAAAGCCGCTGCCGCGCCTGCGGCAGCAAGTGCAATGCCATGCCGCGGGCCCCTGTGCCTGCGACGCTCCCTCGACGGCGGACGCGCCCTGCGTCCCGCCATCAAGCTGCGCCCCGACGCACATCCTGGTCCTTCACCTTTTTCCAGCGCCAAGCGCGGTGTCCACCCTTCAAACGGTAGCATCGGCATCAGTGCGCTTGTCGCCTTGCGTCAAACGCGCCGACGGAACTCATGCGCACCGGCGGCAGTAGCGACAGCGCCGCCAGAACAAGGCAGCTGGCTACTCGTCCTTGATCGCCCTCAATCGCGCGCCCCGCACGCGAGAGCAGGAACAGCCATTTCGGCACGGGGCCGCGCTAGTATCGACTGCGACACCCCGACAAGGCTCCCATGCGCACCCGCCCATTTTCGATTGCCTTCATCGTTCGCGACCCGCTGCCGCCTTTGCGCGCGGACGTTGCGACCCTGTTCGGCGCCGAGATGCCGCGCCACGGCGTGCACACCGAACTCGTGGGCCAACGCGGCGGTACCGGGGGCGTGCCATGGCGCGCCGGCGGTATGCACATCGTCGGCAGCCTGCGCAGCCGCTTCGCCAGCCTGCTGGCGCCGGCCTGGGATGCGCTCGGGCTGCTCCGGGCCTGGCGCCACACGCGGCCCGACTGCATCCAGGTACGCGACAAGGTGGCCAGCGCGCTGCTCGGCCTGCTGGCGGCGCGCCTGCTGCGCATCCCTTTCATTTACTGGATGTCGTTCCCGATCGTCGAGGGCTTCGAGGCGCGGCGCGATGCGCTCGCATTGCGCGGCCGCGGACCAGGCTGGCTGGCGCATGCCTTGCGTGCGTGCGTCGCGCGCCCGCTGGTGTACCGGCTGCTGCTGCCCGCGGCGGATCATGTATTCGTGCAGAGCGTGGCGATGCGCGACTGGCTCGCCGGCCTGGGCATCGCGCCGGCGCGCATGACGCCGGTGCCGATGGGCGTCGACGCCGGCCTGTTCGACCGCGCCACCATCGCGCCCAGCATCGACCCGCGCCTGGCGGGGCGCCGCGTCGTGCTCTACCTCGGGCACGTGGCCCGGTCGCGCCGCTCCGACTTCCTGCTCGAGGTCGTTGAGCGCCTGCGCCGGGAAATTCCCGAGGTGCTGCTGGTGATTGCCGGCGAGGCGCCTTCGCCGGAGGACAAGACGTGGATGCGCAGCGCGATTGCCGCGCGTGGCCTCGGGCACCATGTGCTCCTCACGGGCTGGCTGCCGCAGGCGGCCGCGCTCGGTTATGCCGTGCGCGCCGAAGTCGGGCTGTCGCCGATCCCGCGCGGCACGCTGTACGACGTCTCGTCGCCGACCAGGCTGGTCGAATACCTGGCGCTCGGCATCCCGGGCGTGGCCAACGACATCCCCGACCAGCGTTACGTCATCGAAGCGAGCGGCGCGGGCCTGTGCGTGCCGATGCAGGCCGACGCCTTTGCGCAGGCCACGCTGCGCCTGCTGTGCGAGCCCGAACTTGCCGCGCGGTGCGCCCAACGCGGTCCGCCCTGGGTCCTGGCGCACCGCACCTACGACATCCTGGCGCGCGAGGTCGCGCGCGCCTATCACCGCATCCTGGCGCCATATGGACCTGGTCCCTGAAGGCCAGGCTGCGCCCGCTGGCGCCTTGGGCAGCGCCGGACCCGGATCCGCGGCGCCATGGTCTGCGACGACTCTGCCGGACAGGCGCATCGTCCTCCCGTCCGGACCACGTATTGCAGGGACATGACCGGCACCTGATCGCAGGCCAGGTGTTGTATGCGAACGACGGCCGTTTTCGCTTCGGGGCATCGCCACCACGGCCTTCCGGCGCCCGGGGAGGCGGGGTGGGTCCGCGTCTTCCTGCTGCGCGTACCCGGGGAGCTGGCGCTGGAGCGGGTTCCGGCATTTCCACGCGGGCTGGACGGCACCTTGAATTTGTCGCGCCCGAAGGCTGAACCGTGCGCGGAAGCGGCAACAGGTGATGTATGATCGAAATATTGCGCCTTTATTAAGAATAGTGAACCCGTCTCCCTTCAACAGATTGGCAGTACCCCTGAGCGCCGGAGTTCGTGCATGACAGCGCGCGCGCCGCGCATCCGGACGGTCGGCACTGCTGCAAAAGAGCGGGGCGGGGCGGGGGGGCTGGTGGCGGTATTGCGTGACGGCGGCCCGTTCGAACGAGCGGCGGTGCCTCATGCCAGCACCCACCGTGGGTGCAGCTTCCTTGCGACGCTGGCGTCCGTGAACGGCTTTCGCCGCGCTATCGCCTGCCTGTGGCGACGGCCGGCGATCGTGCGTGCGCATGCGGCCTCGCACGCGCGCTGCGCGCGCACGGCGCTGCTGCTATGGTTGGCGCGCTGCGCCGGCTGCCAGGCCATTTTCCAACTGCACGGCGGCGGTCTTCGCCAGTTCGGCAAGGCGAGGCCAGACATTCCGGCGCGTCGCCGCATCCGACATACCCGCGGGCGCAGTTGGCTCGTCATCGCGCTCACCGAAGGCTGGGCCGGTTTTGCGCGTAACGCCGCGCCGCACGCCCGGATCAGGGTAGCAGGGCACTATTCAACAGAAACGGTATGCAGCCGGCCGGCTGCGATTCATAACGATTTGGCGAGGGCTTGATGAACGCAACAGTACGCATGGTGTGGTGGGTGAATCGTCTGCGCTGCATGTCGGTGGCCGAAATCGGCTACCGCGTGCGCCGGGCGGCACGCTCGAAAATGGCGCGCGGGGCTGCCGCGCGCACCGCACCGGCGCCGCTGCCGCGGGCACGCACCTTCAACGTCCAGGGCGCACCCGCGCTGAGTCCGGTCCAGGTCGACGCCCTGCTGGCCGAGGCCGACCGCATCTGCGCCGGCCACGTCGTGCTGTTCGCCGACCGCAGTTTCGACGTCGGCGTGCCGACCGTCTGGAACCGCGATCCCTACAGCGGCGTCACCGGCCCGTCCATCTTTTCCAACGATATCGCGATCGACAATCCCGAGCTGGTCGGCGACATCAAGCACGTCTGGGAACTGAACCGCCACCTGCATCTCGTGCGCCTGGCCCAGGCCTGGAGCGTGAGCGGCGACGTGCGCTGGCTGCATGCGCTCGAGCAGCAGTTGCGCAGCTGGCTCGACCAGTGTCCGGCCCTCACCGGCCCCAACTGGACCAGCCCGATGGAACTGGGCATCCGCCTGGTCAACTGGGCGCTGCTGTGGCAACTGGTGGGCGGCGAGGCGAGCCCCCTGTTCGCCGGCGAATCGGGCCAGCGCCTGCGCGCCGACTGGCTCGATAGCATCCACGCCCACTGCCGCACGATTTCGCGCAACCTGTCGCGCCACTCCTCGGCCAACAACCACCTGATCGGCGAACTGGCCGGCCTGTTCGTCGCCAGCGCGGTCTGGCCCTGCTGGAAAGCGTCAACCGGCTGGATGGAACAGGCGCGGCGCGAGCTCGAGCAGCAGGCGCGCCTGCAATATTCGCTCGACGGCGTGAACCGCGAGCAAGCCTTCGGCTACCACGTGTTCTCGGCCGAGTTCCTGTTCGTGGCCGGCCTCGTCGGCCAGGCCTGCGACGTCGCTTTCTCGCGCACCTACTGGAGCGTGCTGCAGCGCGCCCTGCGTTTCCTGCGCTCGGTGCGCGATGTCAGCGGCCATGTGCCGAACGTGGGCGACAGCGACGACGGCAGCGTGTTCCGGCTCGACGCCGCCGGCAGCGACCGCGCGGCCCAGTTGCTGGCGCTGGGCGAGACCGTCTTCGGCGCCCAGCCGGCCGCCCACCCCGGCGTGCGCTGGCTGCTGCATGCGCTGCCCGGCAAGCGTCCCGACGCCGATCCCCACGAGTCCGACACCGGCTGGGCCTTCCCGGACGGCGGCTACCTGCTGTTCGGTTCGCATTTCGGCGAGGAAAACGAGATCAAGGGCATGCTCGACTGCGGGCCGCTCGGTTACCTCGGCATCGCCGCCCACGGCCACGCCGACGCCCTGTCGCTGACGCTGTCGGTGGCGGGCGAGCAGGTGCTGGTCGACCCGGGTACCTATTCGTACTGGCAAGGGCAGAAGTGGCGCGATTATTTCCGCGGCACCTCGGCCCACAACACGGTGCGCGTCGATGGGCGCGACCAGTCGGTCTCGGGCGGGCGCTTCATGTGGCTGCGCAAGGCGCGCGCCAGCATCGAACGGATGCCGGCCTCGCCCCATGAATTCGATTTCCGCGGCTCGCACGACGGCTATGCGCGCCTGTCCGATCCGGTGCGCCACCTGCGCAGCGTGCGCTTCGACGCGGCCAGCAGCACGCTGGTCGTGCGCGACGAGGTGGCCGCGAAAAAAGCGCATCCGCTCGAACTGTTCTGGCATTTCGCGCCGGAACTGAACGTGCGCCTGACCAGCACCGGCCTGCACGTGCGCGGCAAGCGCTTCGCGCTGCAGATGCACACGACCGGGGCCGATCTGAAACTCGAACTGGTGCGCGGCGCCGAGAATCCGCCGCTGGGCTGGTATTCGCGCTGCTACCAGTCGAAAGAGCCCAGCGACGTGCTCCGTATCTCAACCGTATCGTCCGCCGTTCCGGTGGAGTGCAGGTTTACAATAACGTTCTTCTAATTTTGTTTTCATAATTACTACAGTTTCAGGACAGTCCAACATGCTTATTTATCTGGTTGCAGGCGCAAGGCCCAATTTCATGAAGATCGCCCCTATCGTGCGTGCACTGCAGGCACAACAGGCGCTGTCGTTCAAGATCATCCACACCGGTCAGCACTACGACCGCGACATGAACGACGTGTTCTTCGAGGAACTCGGCATTCCGCAACCTGACGTCTTCATGGCCGCCGGCGGCGGCAGCCATGCCCAGCAGACCGCCAAGATCATGGTCGGTTTCGAGGAACTCTGCATGGCCGAGCGCCCGGCCGCGGTGCTGGTCGTGGGCGACGTGAATTCCACGCTGGCCTGCTCGATCGTCGCCAAGAAACTCAACATCCCGGTCGCCCACGTCGAAGCGGGCCTGCGCAGCGGCGACATGTCGATGCCCGAGGAAATCAACCGCCTCGTGACCGACAGCATCTCGGACTGGTTCTTCGCGACCGAACCGGCCGCCGTCGAACACCTGCGCCGCGAAGGCAAGCCCGATGCGGCCGTGCACTATGTCGGCCACGTGATGGTCGACAACGTCCTGTTCCAGGCCGACAAGCTGACCCGCGCCGACACCTCCGGCTTCGAGACCGCCGCTTTCAAGGCAGCGGCCCAGCAAAATGGCGGCAAATACGGCGTCGTCACGATGCACCGCCCGAGCAATGTCGACGACCCGGTCATGTTCGCCCGCATCGCCGGCGCACTGAAGGAAATCGCGGCGGAACTGCCGCTGATTTTCCCGGTGCACCCGCGCACCCGCGCCAACATCGAGAAATTCGGCATCGACCTCGGCCCGAACGTGACCCTGGCCGGTCCGCAAGCCTACATGGCCTTCCTCAACCTGTGGAAGGACGCGGCCGTGGTGCTGACCGACAGCGGCGGCCTGCAGGAAGAAACGACGGCGCTCGGCGTGCCCTGCGTCACCATCCGCGAGAACACCGAGCGTCCGGTTACGGTCGACGAGGGTTCCAACGTGCTGGCCGGCACCGATCCGGCGAAGATCATGCTGGAGGCGCGCAAGGTCTTGCGCGGCGAAGGCAAGCAGGGCCGCCGCCCGCACCTGTGGGATGGCAAGGCCGCGGAACGGATCGTGGCAGTGCTGGCACGCGAACTGGCGTAATCCCCGCCGTCGCATGGATGGGCCAGCCGCGATGCGCATCACGCGCCAGGCCCGCACGCGGCCACTGGATACTGCGCGTCCCTCGGGATGCGCCCGAATTAGGGAAGATGCGGTCGTAGAACCGCTGCCGAAGGACAAAGAGGGGGACGGCGCCAGGCGCCGTCCTGAGCGCCGATACAGGTGCGCATCAACTGTTTAAGAGAGTGACGACAATGAAGATTCTGGTTACCGGCGGCGTGGGCTACATTGGTTCCCACACCGTCGTCGAGTTGCAAAATGCCGGGTACGACGTGGTCGTGGTCGACAATCTCTCCAACGCCCAGCGCTCGGTCCAGGACCAGGTGCAGAAAATCACCGGCAAGTCCTTCGACTTCGTCGAGGCCGACATCCGCGACCGCGCGGCCATGGAAGCGGCCTTTGCCGCCCACAAGGTCGACGCCGTGATCCATTTCGCCGGACTGAAAGCCGTCGGCGAATCGGTGGCGCAGCCGCTGCGCTATTACGACAACAACGTTTCCGGCAGCGTCGTGCTGTTCGAGACGATGGCCAAGTTCGGCGTCAAGACGCTCGTGTTCAGCTCGTCGGCCACTGTGTACGGCGATCCGGCCTCGGTGCCGATCACCGAAGATTTCCCGCTGTCGGCCACCAATCCCTACGGCCGCAGCAAGCTGATGATCGAAGACATCCTGCGCGACCTGATCAAGGCCGAGCCGGACTGGCATATTGCCCTGCTGCGCTACTTCAACCCGGTGGGCGCCCATGAAAGCGGCCTGATCGGCGAATCGCCGTCCGGCATCCCGAACAACCTGGTGCCCTACATCGCCCAGGTCGCCACCGGCCAGCGCGAAAAGCTGTCGGTCTACGGCGGCGATTACCCGACGCCGGACGGCACCGGCATGCGCGACTACATCCACGTGGTGGACCTGTCGATCGGCCACGTCAAGACGCTCGACAAGCTGGCGCAGGGCCCGGGCCTGGTGACCTACAACCTCGGCACCGGAAACGGCAACAGCGTGCTGGAAATGGTGCGTGCTTTCGAAGCGGCCAGCGGCCGTCCGATCCCCTACCAGATCGTCGACCGCCGTCCGGGCGACATCGCCAAGTGCTACGCCGATCCGGCGCGCGCCCGCGACGAACTGGGCTGGGTCGCCACGCGCGACGTCGCGCAGATGTGCACCGATACCTGGCGCTACCAGACGATGTCCACCAAGGCCTGAAGCGCAAGCAGCGCCAGGCCGGTCGGGCGACCAACACGTACAGCAAGCACACATACGCCGACAAAGTTTTACAGCTGAAAAGCTCAACAGCATAGAGAATGAGGACGGTTCAATGAAAGCTATGATTCTCGCGGCGGGCAAGGGCACGCGCGTTCGCCCGCTCACGTACGACCTGCCGAAACCAATGATTCCCCTGCTGGGCAAGCCGGTGATGGCTTACCTGGTCGAACACCTGAAGAAACACGGCGTGACCGAAATCATGGTCAACGTCAGCTGGCTGCACGAAAAGATCGAAGAGTATTTCGGCGAAGGCGAACAGTTCGGCGTCCAGATCGGCTATTCCTTCGAAGGCTACACGACCGACGACGGCACCATCGTCCCTGAACCGATCGGTTCGGCCGGCGGCATGAAGAAGATCCAGGAATTCGGCCAGTTCTTCGACGACACCACGATCGTGATGTGCGGCGATGCGCTGATCGACCTCGACCTGAAGGCGGCCCTGCTGGAACACCGCCGCAAGGGCGCGATGGCCTCGGTCATCACCAAGGAAGTGCCGTGGGACAAAGTGTCCTCGTACGGCGTCGTCGTCACCGACGAAGAAGGGCGCATCACCGAGTTCCAGGAAAAGCCGAGCCAGGACCAGGCGAAGTCGAACTTCATCAGCACCGGCATCTATATTTTCGAGCCGGAAGTGATCGACCTGATCCCGTCGGGCGTGCCTTTCGACATCGGCTCGGAACTGTTTCCGTTGCTGGCCGAGCGCGGCCTGCCGTTCTACGCCCAGGGCCGGCCGTTCAACTGGCTCGACATCGGCACCATGTCGGACTACTGGGAAGTGCTGCAAACCGTGCTGACCGGCGAAGTCAACCACATGGACGTGCCGGGTACCCAGATCGAACCGGGCCTGTGGGTCGGCCTGAATACGAGCATCGACTGGAACGGCACGACCATCGAAGGCCCGGTGTATATCGGCTCGGGCGTGCGCATCGAAGCGGGTGCGCATATCGTCGGACCGACCTGGATCGGACACGGCAGCCACATCTGCGAAGGCGCCGAAGTTGTCAGAAGTGTATTGTTTGAATATACTCGTGTGTTGCACGATGTAACTCTGAACGAAATGATCGTGTTCAAGGAATATAGTGTCGACCGCGCAGGGGAGATGAAGCACGCTTCGGAATACAGTTCCGAGGAGTGGCTGAACGCACGCGATCGCCGCCGCAGCAGCCGAAAAGAAAACGCAGGCCAGAAAAGTAACAACCGATAGAAGAAAGCGAACGCATGAAAATTTATCCAGTGATCCTCTCCGGCGGCGCCGGCACCCGTCTGTGGCCGCTGTCGCGCGCTGTGCTGCCGAAGCAGCTGCTGCCGATCGTGGCCGACAAGACCATGCTGCAGGACACCGCGTTGCGCGTGGCCGGCCTGCCTGGCCTGATGGCGCCGCTCGTCGTCTGCGGCAACGACCACCGCTTCATGGTGGCCGAGCAGCTGCGCGCGGCCGGCATCACGCCGCTGGGGATCCTGCTCGAGCCGGTCGGCCGCAATACCGCGCCGGCGGTGGCCGCGGCGGCTCACTACCTGAAGTCGATCGATCCGGAAGCGGTCATGCTGGTGCTGCCGGCCGACCACGTGATCGAGAACACGGCAGCGTTCAAGGAAGCCGTCGTCCGCGCCGCGACCCTGGTGAAGGGCGGCGGCCTGGCCACCTTCGGCATCGTGCCGCAGTCGCCGGAAACCGGCTATGGCTACATCCGCCGCGGCGCGGCCCTGGCGGGCTGTGAGGACTGCTACCGGGTCGAGCGTTTCGTCGAGAAGCCGGACCTGGCCACGGCCGAAGGCTTCGTCGCCGATGGCGGCTATTACTGGAACAGCGGCATGTTCATGTTCGCCGCCGAGCAATACCTTGCCGAGCTGGCGCAGTTCGCGCCAGCCATCGCCGAAGCGGCCGAAAAAGCCATCGGCACCGGCTACCGCGACCTCGACTTTTGCCGCCTCGACGAAGCGGCGTTCTCGGCCTGCCCGTCCGACTCGATCGACTATGCCGTCATGGAACACACGGCCAACGCGGTGGTCGTGCCGGCCGATATCGGCTGGAACGATGTCGGTTCCTGGTCGGCCCTGTGGGAAGTGCAGCCGCACGACGAGAACGGCAATGCCCAGCGCGGCGACGTCTACCTCGATGGCGTGAAGAATTCGCTGGTGCGCGCCGAGAGCCGCATCGTGGCGGTGGTCGGCCTGGAAGACATCGTCGTCGTCGAAACCAACGACGCCGTGCTGGTGGCGCACAAGAGCCAGGTCCAGCGCGTCAAGCAGGTGGTCGACCACCTGAAGTCGAAGGAACGCACCGAGCACCTGCATCACACCAAGGTCTACCGTCCGTGGGGCCACTACGAGGGCATCGATGCGGGCGACCGTTTCCAGGTCAAGCGCATCACGGTCAAGCCGGGCGAGAAGCTGTCGCTGCAAATGCACCACCACCGCGCCGAGCACTGGGTCGTGGTGTCGGGCACGGCGCGCGTGACCTGCGGCGAGAAGGTGA
>Ga0308169_10005367_pt1 | contig 11682 bp, 14 predicted proteins | sample PhyBR1_2_FD_202139 | JGI IMG/M metagenome (GOLD analysis project Ga0308169, IMG submission 202139) | Phyllosphere microbial communities from UC Gill Tract Community Farm, Albany, California, United States - DLSLSB.R1 | ecosystem: Host-associated > Plants > Phyllosphere > Unclassified | place... | reverse complement strand
AGCGACTGTGGCCGTTCCACTTTGTGCCGGTCAGCGGGTCAAAGTCGAAGTCATGGGCTTTGACGACACGCCAACAGCCGGTCCAAGCCGAATCGGCAACCGTCAGGCATTACACGTGCAGGGCTTGAGCTATTGGGCGCCCGCCAATATCGGTCCATACTCTCAGGCTGTTATTGTGGGTCGAAGCTCCATGTTCGAACGCAGCTGATCGCAGGTGAACGAACGTGTCCACCTCGCTGGGCAAATACCTCTCATACCTGCATCGCTTACCCTCCCCCTCCCGGGGGGTGGCACTTCACCGTATCCGCATCAAGCCGCTCTGGCGCTGCAACACGTGGGCCGGATAGTGGAGGTGCTGCGGAGCAAGAACTCGACCGGGGGCGGGTGGACAGGCTGGGGCGAGAGCTGTATTGCCTGGTGGGCGCGCCAAGGAAATCAAGGAGGAGAGGGTATCGACGTGGTGCGGAAGGCCTGGGGCAGTTGGGCAGCACGGGTGAGCTTAGGGGGTAATGGGTCGGACTGACGGTTAGAGTAGTTGGGAAGACGTTCCGGTCGCGTTCGTCCGGGCCAAGGAGCTGCCGAAGGGGGCTCTGGTGGAGTATCAGACGTGCTTGCATACGGGCAGGCGTGGTGCAGAGGAGTTGGAGTCGGCCGAGAATGACGACAACGACGCTGAGCTTGAGGCGGATTATTCGAACGGAGGGTCCGAGGAGGTCTGGTGGGAGCGGTGTACAACCTTTGGGTCATTACGGAGGACAGGCAAGGCGCTAGTATTTGGACGGAGTGAGTCGTTGGCGCCCTTCCCCCTTTCCTCCTGACGCGAGCTGACTTTGCAGACGTCTCGTTCGATGCCGCGGCGTCGCAAGCCGAGCTGACAGACCTGACAGTGGGAGCTGTGTCTGTCAAGGTGTATCATAGCATCTCAGCGAGCTGCACAAGTGAGTTCAGCCGTCCATGTTCGCTCATTTGCTGATGATCAGCCGTTCAGCGGTTGAGGGGCGTGCTGGAGCGGGCAGGAGACCAGGGGGTTTGCCTGACATTTGTGCCAGTGTTGCACGTGCATGACCGGTCGGAGAAGGCGGCGGACTGGGTGCTGGAGGTGTTCTATGGGTAGATGACATCTCTCATGGTCTTGTGCAGCATTACGCATCGCATGAGCAGGCGGCACTGCTTGATCATTTGCTGTGACAACAGCCAGAACGATCTGATCACCCTGGACGCGACTGCCACCAAGCCAACTGTCCCCCTCCACATCCAGGCATCCCACGTCTCTCACTTGGTCTCATCGTTTAGCTTGCTCTTGCGCGTCTTTGCACTTGACTAGCGGTCGCCATGTCGTTCTACCTAGCGATTGTCTCGCCCTCAGACTCGCCGTTGTTCGAGCTGCAATTCACGACATCCCGCGGCGCCCCCACCCCGGCGCCCAACACATTCCCAACTTGGTCTACGTTCACCGGCTCAAACGGCTCCGACCTCGGACCGCCGCCGGGCGAGGGGAAGATCGGCGGTAATCTGGGCTTGCTCACTGGTGCAGGTGCGAAATCGCAAGGGGGGCCAGGTGGAGTGGGCAGTGGGGAGAGACACATGATGCAGATGATCGTGCACAAGAGTCTGGATAGCGTTGATGAGGTCGTGGACACGACGGGCAGCTTGTGAGTCGGCGCGATGACCAGACGTGCTCCTTAAGACGCGTGGGGGACTATCATGTGGGAGGGGGCTCACGAGATAGATATCTGAAGAACGTGGACAGGCATAACGAATGGACGGTATCGGCGTTCATCGCGGGCAACGGTAAGTACATGACATTCCTCCCGTCTCCGCTCTGCGCTGCGCCGACATTGTTCACTCTGAGCCTCGTTATATGACATGGTTGTGCAGTTGTCCGGGGGATAGTGACTGACTTCAGTCCGATTCATGCTGCTCCACGACGTGAAGAACGAAGACGGGATACGTCTGTTCTTCCTCGATGTGTGGGAGTCATATGTCAAGGTGAGCATATCGATGCTTGTCGCCTTTGGAGGTATCGAACCGGACCTGCTCTATAGGACTCGATCTGGATGCTCTGAAAAAGGCGAGCTGATGCGCAGATCCTTCTGAACCCTTTCCACACAGCTACAACCCCTATCCGCAACCCATCCTTCGAGGCACGGATACGGTCATCCGCCAAGAGAAACCTCTAAGCCTGCGTGGCCGAATATAGGGAGCACAGGCGCCCAGGAGGGGGGAGGCTCCACGACGATCACGACATCACGCCAGATAACACGATACGATCAAAGGATATCATGCATTTTATAACAGCTAGCGGGATATCGATTGGGGTTCTAGTTTGAGCCGAGCGGCTCTTTGCGTCGTGTTTGCCGCGGGTGTGAGTGTTTGGGGCTTACACAAACTCCTCGGCCTTGCCAGACTAGACGTCAGCTTCGACCAATGTCTGTGCAGGGCGCTACTGACAACGAGCAGTCCGACTGAACATTAGCGGTCATATCGCGATATGGTAGGCTCAGCTCACCAATGAGACCGAACAAGCCGAGAACGGAGCCGAAGATCTGGCTGGTCAGCTTGACTGCCTTCGCCAGGACGATAAACCCGCCTCGACAATGAGGATCTTGACAAAGAGTTGCGGGTCGGCAGCGTCGGCCAAGGCGGCCGTCGAACCCGTAATGCCGACTGAAACACCACAGAGGAGGTTGCAGATACCGACGGTGAGACCTCCCCAGAAAATGGCGAAGCCTATGGGTCAGCATGAGGTCGAGCATACTTCCGGCCGTGTCCGGTCCGGTGTGGGTGATCGGTGGACGGGACCGACGCGGCGTCGCCATGAGTAACGGACGATGCTCCCAGCAGAGGGAGGGAGGAGAAGAGCTCATGGTGGGAGCGGATAGCGTGCGCACTGACTCACCAGTGTAGTAGTTGTTGGTGTTGTACGGATCTTGCACATCGCCGTTGATCTTGGCGGAAAAGACGATGGCCATGATGACTCCTACGGATCAACGGGGTGCTCTGCGTGTTGCACGTTGCTCATCGTGCTGCCCTGCTCATCCTGGGATAGTACATACCGTAAATGGCGACGACCTCACAGAAGATGATGCTGCCATTAGCATGTTGCGGGGAATCGGATCACCGTCGTCCGTGTCTAGCCCTCCATCGCCATTCGCAGCGTCCCGATCGGCCAGGCCGCACTCACGAAATCAAGTTCTTTGTCCTAATCCTAGGTGCCCGCACACCACCACCGAGGATTGAAGCGCCCGTGATGAAGATACCCCTGGTTCAATCAGCATCGGGCCATTCTCACAGCGCATGTGCGTCGAGCCGAACGGCGCTTTCATTGGTCCCATGAACCAGTCGAGCACGCACCATCCTGCTCCGGCCACACTGAGACCGATGCAAAGCCCAACACCGATTAACGCCCAAGCATAAGGCGATGACTGCTCGAGGAAAGCACCGACGTTGAAGGCCTCGCCTTGTCCTATTCGTCAGCGCGCGCGGGCGTTTTGGCATGAATGCCGATTCACCCGTGAACAGCAGGTACAGTCCAACGAGGACGGCCAGAGATGTGGAGGAGATGAGCAGGGACGGAAACAGGTATGCCATGGTCGATGCGGGGTCGGACGGGTGTTGAAAGGATAGGAAGACGAAGGTGGAGGGGGTGATGGGTGGAAGGGTGACGGTGGGAGGGAGGGGTCGAGTTGTCGGTTGGAAGCGATCGAGGCGAACGCCGCTTCTCGTCACCACAGTAAGCTCACACTAGACTCACCCCACATTCACCCCATCACCACACCGTCTCGTTGATTCTGCTTACGCCCACTTTCAAGCACAGCCCACTGCATCCCTCTAGGGCTCTACTTCTGATCCGCGTGCACAGCCCAAGCAACCTACACAATCAGTATGGCGAGGGATAAGTCGGGCTCGCCAAAGTCAGACGAGGGAGGTATAACGAGAGGCGCCTCGTCGGGTGGTAAAGGTATGTCCGTCCCTACCGTGTCTGTGTGACGCGGGCGTCTCGGAGCTGCGAGGCGTCACATCTGTAAGGCTTCCTATGCTCGTATCGCTGACCGACCAGCTCGCGGGGAGACGTCCCTCAAACGAGGTCGAGCCGAATCAGTGGTAAGCCCATTTCGAACCCTATCTTTATCGCCCCAGAGGTGTCGCTCCGTCGCGGCTCTGAAATGACGACTCTGGCTTAACACCTGTGACGGTCTGGATTCGTGCTGACGAGCAGGAGCCCACGCATCCCAGCGAACCGCCTACGACCGCGCCGAAGAAGAACCGCTTGGCAACGGGCCAAACGCCTTCGAAACCGCTCGACCCGGATCCGACGCCCAACCTCGATGCTGGGGCTTCGGCAGCTATCAGAGTTGCAGCTCCAGCTACACCAGACGATATCGAGGAGGACGCCGAGGGAGAGGCTCGGGAGAAGGACAATGACGGCACCAATATCGTCACTGAGCAAAATGGACTCGAGAAGGTGGACTGGAAGGATGGTAAAGAGGTGGGAGAGGTCAGGCGCAGGGTTGCGGAGATGACGTACGAAGAGGGAATTGAGCTGGATAAACGTGAAGGGGAAGACGAGGGACAAGAGCTGCCCTTACCACCAAAGGACAAGGGTCAGCCGAACAGCGCCATGTCGCTCGAAACGCGTGTCTCCGAACAGGGCACCGAAGTCAGCGAGAATGGCGAAGCGGTTGCCACGCAGAAGACGGAGACGGATGAGGTGGTGGATGACGGGACGGCAGCCAAGGCCGAGGCGGACGAGAAGGAGAGCGCAAGCGAGGGCCTCAAGCGAAAGGCATTGGACCGCAGCACAAGTAGCTACGTGGATGAGGCAACGACGAAGCGGGCACGAGACGATGGCGAGGTGAGTTATAGGACGCCTCGTCGCGACGTCCACTCATACCAGGAGAAAACTGCCGCCCCGGAACAGGCTGCCCCTCCACCCGTCAAGAAGCCTCAACCCAGCTTTTCAGCCTTCGCCAGCGCCTCCCCCTTCGCCTCAGCTGCCAAGTCGAGTCCGCTCGTTTCGGGCGGAATGTCGCCCTTCGCCTCGGCAGGTGCCTCGCCATTCGCTACAGCCGGTGCCAGCGGATCCAAGCCGTCGTCTGTCTTTGGCGCAAAGTCGTCCGGCTTCGGCAATTACTCAAACTCCGCCTCGCCATTCGCCAAGGCGGCCCCAAACGCGACAGAAGAGGAAGAGCCGGAGGAGAAGGAGGCCAACAGCGACAAGACGGCCAAGCCGTCGGCCAGTTTTGGCGATATCCTCAAGGCTGATACGGGGCCAGAGCGGGCTGAAGAGGAGAAGGTGCAGATGGCCGAGCAGGATGGTGAGTTGTGTGACGGTGTGATCATCGCAATTTGGCTGATTCCAAGTCCTCACCGGCGAGGAAGAAGAGGAGACGGTCTATCAGGCTCGTGCAAAGCTATATGTCTTGCAAAAAGATGGCGGCTGGAGAGAAAGAGGTGTTGGCACTGTGCGGTTGAATGTGCGACGATCGGATCAGAAGTCGCCTCGTCTAAGTGAGCAGCACCCTCAACCTAGCCTCCCGGTCGTGCTAGAGAAGGCATATCGTTTGAGACGCGAATATCACGGTGCTGACCTCAGTCATGCGTGCGGAGGGAGTGTTGCGGCTGATACTCAATGTCTCGTTGTATGTCGGCATCACCTGCTTGGAGGACGGCAAGCACATCCGCATGACGGTATTCGAAGATGGCGAGGTCAAGCATATCACCTTCAGAGTGGGTCGGGTGTCACGCCGAGAGATGACTTTACTGATGCCCAGACCGGCTCGAACAAGGCTGCATCGGAGATGTACACTGCGATTCACGATCATATCCCTGTCGAATCGAGCGGTACGCCTGGATCAAAATCTCCAGCAAAGAAGACGGTCGAAGAGGCAGTCTAGTTGGCCGGAGACTGCGACTGTCTGGCATGTGCTTTGTGTCATGACGCCGGCAGGGGAGGGGGGATCCGGGCGTAGCATGAACCGGGCTGTTCTTGCGTGACGTTTTGTGGGCGCTAGGCGAGGGATATGGGGGTCGATTGCGAGCGGCAGGTCGTCGACTGTCAGCCGCCATCGAGCGTATATCAGGTCGAGTGTAATGCAAGCATGTTTCCAGACTGTGTCGGTCACGGAGAGACCCAGCCTATCTAGCCGTGAACGACGGGGGCAGTTCTGTACGCTGGCAAGTTGTCATCACATACATGAGGGGAGGGGTCCGTTCCTGAGAAAGTGATAGATAAAGCTACGAGCAAGAAAGCCACGAACGAGAAGCCAGTTTCATCCTCATTCGAGAGCCGTGTGGGTGGTAGGTGAGGCAGGTGCCGTACGCGGTAAGGGGCGGAAAGAGCGCAGAGCAGATGGCGAAGCATACAACGAGGTCGGGCGGGAGTTGGGTGATCTAATGTCAGTCACATCCATCCGCACGTGGCCTCGCCACTCGGCAACCGAGTGGCAAAGTCTGCCGCTCCCTTGGACCCCGTGGTAGTCGTATGGACTCACATGGCCAGGTTCCCGTTGTGCGACGTCTCCAATGGCGCCGTCCTCAGCTCCTCACCGTACGAGCGTCTCTCCCAGGAGCGGGCAAGAGTCGGCTTGCTCCGCAGTGCCAAGATAAGCCTGTGCGACAAACGCTGACTTCCCGCTTGGCCCGACGCCTCCGCCTGTCCAGCCGCCTCGCCTGCGGGCACGCCAGGTTGCATTGCTGAGTGGGGAGGATATAGGGCGGATCGGGGCAGGGGTCGACCGTCCGCATGGACGACATGGACAAGGACAGGGTCCGGTGGTCCCGCCGGCATTCGAGGCCCCCTGTTCGGAGGGTGTTGTTCTTGAGGGACTCCAGTGGGCTCACTGGAAATCGCTGATGTCGGGGCGGCAGCTCCAGGCGCGAAAGGGAAAGGGTTGGGTTGAGACTGTGTGTCGAAGCTGGTGTGCTGTTTGTGTGTCGCGCTAGCACGGTCTCGCGGGGCGGTACGCGAAGGCCGTTGTGGCGAACTGGCAGAGCGGGGACCCCTCGACAGTTTCTTGGATCGATCATGCTTGTTGGCCGATGTCAGGTGAGAGTGCGAGTCAGACTGGACCGGATGGAGAGGAAGGGGTTGGGATGAGGGAGAAGGGGACTTCGAAGGGACCGGTGGTGGGGAGTCCATATCGCAAAGGAGGCCGAGGCGAATGTGGCGACCTGGCTGGCAAGGGAACCCGCTGCGATAATGTCGACAACGGGGATAGTTTCAATGAAATGAAGGATGCAAGTGTGAAGAGTGCAAAGGGGGAATAGAATGATAGACGGAGCCGGCTCACGTTGACCGAACGGTGGAGCCTGCTCCAGGGCAATCAAATGGCTGAAACCAACGTTGAATGAAAGGGGAGCCCCGTCTTCGGTGCCCACATTGCTTTCCACCATTTGCACACAGGTGTGATGCATCGTCACTGACGGAATGCTTCCGGATCGCGGTCAGACGCCCACAAGTTTGCAGCGCTTCAGGTCCACAGAAGATATTACGGTCGTCTTCGAGCCCCGCCAGGCTTTGCATACTTTCGGCCGCATGCCCGTTCAAGCCTTGCCATACGCCTCCTTCAGGAAAGCATCGACAGTTGTCGGCTTCCTGCCCAGCAGCCCCTTGAGCGTCCCATCATCCGACAGGAATCCACCCCTGCGGGCCTCCTTGAACATGCCCAAGAACATCTCGGCCATGTGCCTCGGCACGCCGTGCGCCTCGGTCGCGTCCACAAATGCCTGATCGCCCATCACCTTCCTCTGTACGTCCTTGCCCAACGCCTGCCCGACGCTCTTCGCCACATCCGCCATATCAGCATTCTCAGACGATACGAGCGTGACATACTCGCCGGCCTTGTCACCGCGGAAGTCCCTCGCGAGCAAGACCGCCGCCGCATCGGCGAGATCATCGTTGTTCGTCCACGACACCTTCCCGTCCGCGGGCTTGTCGATGACGTTTGTGTGCTCCACACCGCCGATCATATACTTGAGCGAGCCCTGATAGAACCCATTCCGCAGCGAGGTGAACTGGATGCCGGAGCCCGCCAAGTACTGCTCCGTCTCGTAGTGGTCCCGCGCAGCAGCGAAGAGCGAGTCGGGCGACGCGTTCTGGTGCGAGGTGTAGTATACCTTCCTCACGCCAGCGCTGACAGCTGCATCTATCGCAGTCTTGTGCAGCTCCACCGCCTCAGGCCCGATCTTGTCCACGGACACGATCATCGCAATCTCGGCGCCGTCAAAGGCGGATGTCAACGCGGCGGCATCGCCAAAGTCGGCCTGGCGTAGGTGAACCCCGGCCGGCAGAGCTTGAGCTCTGTCCGAGGAGGTGCTACGAGTGATGGCGATGATTTCGGCTGGAGGGACCAAGGTGGAAAGGGTCTTGATCAGACGGGAGCCATAACCGCCCGTTGAGCCGGTGATAGCGATTGACATGGCGAGCGAGCAAGGTGAGTGCGCAGGCAGGTTGTGTGTGAGTAGCAGGAGGGGGAGGGACCTGGGTCGGTGCACGACGAGATTGAGTGCATCTTGACTCCATATATGGGCGTCATGGGCGAGGCCGAGGTTCCACAGGAAGTAAGGCAATGATGGCCGAGAGGTTGCCTCGGGCAGTCGGCGGACATGTGTTGCACTCTCCGCCTACAACTCCGCCCGCGCGATCGACCGGGCTGACCTGTCCGTCAAGAGCTTCGCCGTCGGCCACGCCGTTCTAGAAACCTCAAAAGTGCTCTCGGCAGACATCCGGCTTACCGGCGCGCGTATGCATATCACGCTACCAAGTGACATAAAAAAAAGCCCACCCCCAATGCCCCGAAGGACATCGAGAGTGGGCAAAAAGTGGTGTCGATCCAAAATCCTGTCCTCGTAGAGGTCGGCGATCTGCAGATGACAAAAGTAGATAGGCCAGCCAACAAGTAAACAAGGTAGAGTAGAACGGGTGAAGAGACAATAGTGGGGTAGGAACAACGGTGGTCAACGCCTAGTTCTGACGGGGCTGTGTTCAGGTCACACGGGGATACTAACCGAGTTGTGTTTTGACCATCGCGACGATTCCCGTATTCTCAGACACGTTTCGTTCCGTTCCTAGACCGTCTGTCCAATCCCCAGTCTCTTGTCCTCCTTGTTTCCCGATCCCGTATCGACGCGCACGTACGAAAGACTAGCACTCGTATGATGTACCCTAATCTAGCCTTTGATCCACGTCTAGGCGTTAGAATCGGAGCAACCGCAAGAGTGAAGACGAGCGAAGCGCAACGACGATGACGACGACGGCGACGATGCCGGGTGAGGATATAGGCGTTATCGTGGGTATCGTAAGACATGTCAAAGTGAGATCAACAGAGGTCAAACGAGAGGAAATAAAGGTGACGCGATGACGGCCGGCGATAGTGATTGTAGCGCAGCGTTTACGGACGACCCTTATGCGACGATGTTTTGGCGACGCGTGAGAACGTTGTCCAAAGATCCCGCAGTGCGACGATAACCCATGATCCAACAACCCGACCCGAAGCCGACTGACGATCTGGTACCCCAACGCCACTTGAAACCCCACTGTGTGACACGTAGACGCACACCACAAGAGAAGATGTCTCTTACCTCTTCTGTTATCCCGTTGTTGAATTGATCCCAGTACCGGCATAGATCCACCCGACGAATGTGCGGTGTCCTAGCGTAGTGGTAACGAGGCGGAGATAAAAGAAGAGGGGTGATTGTTTCCGATACAGATGGGGCGGGGGAAGGCGGTGATCCAGATGTCCCTAAAGAGCCCCTAAATCCGACGATGGAAGGAGAAAGCCGTGATACTGACCTGGGGTCGGTGTATCCTTTCTCTTGCCCATGCACCACCTAAAACAGACGAGCCAACGTGCGACGTGGTGTGCGATCCCAAGCGGTGTAGCGTGATGCTGACCTAATCGTCTGGTGAGGCAATCCCGTTGAAAGGTGGAGATGGATGAAAGCGATGACCAAAGCTCAACTTGAACTCAACCGTGGCCCGAAGGGCGGAGAGGCGAGAGAACGTTTGAACGGCATCGTAGCGCGCAACCGCCGTGTGAAGACCGTCTCGAAGTCGATGACCTAGAACCTGAAAGGTGTGGAGCAATCGCGAGCACGGCCTGGGGCACGGGGTGGTGAGGGTGAACGGTGAGACGAACCCAAACAGTCAGAGTGTATGTGCAAGCTGAGCTGTTGGTGTCGGAGAGAAGGGCACATGGTTTCAGCTTGCAGGTACAACAAAGACCGCAAGTCATGAAATGCTTACAAGTTGAAGACCCATGCGCGAGTGTGTCGAGTAAGACGGCCTGCCTTGAGGCTTGAGGATTGCTTGCCGTTATGTGTCGAGCATGCTGGCAAAGGTGTTGGTGTGGTGGTGTTTGTGAGGGGGAGGGGGAGGGGGGGATATAAACGATTGGACGGTGCGAGGTATCCCTCGTTTGTGTCTCGGGGGGTCACCTGAAAGGGTCAGCCGACTCGGGGATTTCCCCTGCATTCCATGACAAATCTCTCATTCGGGTAATTCTTGCCAATTCGCAACGTACGGCTGTGCTCTTCGGGTCTCACTCCTCAGGGCAGCAATTTGCAAAAAAAAAAAACAGAGGATGATGACATTTGATATTCCCCCTTCGGAGTTTATCGTCTGTGGCACTTTGGGCCATCACCGCTCAACTGGGGCTCCCACACCGCACGAAGCTGTGACTCTGGCGAATTCTGGTTCAGACTAGGGAATGTCTAGACTAGTGACAGCAGTAGTCAACGACGCAAGCCAGGATCGTGATGATGCATGCCCAAATATCCCATAAATGCCGAACAATCATGGTCGTATCGGTCTCAACCACAGGTCCGCCTTTTCGAACGCCTCGATCACCTCCGAGCTCGTCACGCTGTTAGCGAGAGATGGCTTGGGGCCCTGCTCCTGGGCAAGCTTGCGAACAGCGACCATGACCTATCGTCAGCACTCACTGAAGCATCAGGCTCAACGCACCGTGTCCCAGAACCTGAATCCTCGGTCGATTTCAGAATCCGGGTTCTTGACCGATGAGAATGTGTCCGCGACGAATGCCCTCGCGGCTTTCTTCGCCGCGACGGCCGCTTCCGACTCGGCGTCCTCGGGCAGGATGGTATCGCCATAGTGAAACGTCGCCGCATCGAGATAGGTCTTGGCGAGGATGCCGAATCCAGTGTTCACTTCGTTCTGGAACGGCAAGCCTGCGGTCAGCCAGGTTCATCGGGCCGCACTCACTCAAAGTCAGGTCCAAGAAGTCGTCGCGGTTCCGCCTGGCGTCACCCGAAAGGAGGATGTGCACGGTTGTGGCCTCGAACAATTGCCGCAGGGACTTGCTCAGGGCGCGAACAAACGAGTTGAAAACGAGCAACTCGCGCGACAGCGGGCCTACCCATTGTTGCGGCTGTCGTCAGCGTCACCAACGCACCAAACCCACCCTGAAGCCCAGCGGCAACACCGATAGCACCCGCATGATCAACAGCATGCTGCTCTGTTCCTCGTCGGTCCCGAAGCTGGGTCCACCGGAGAACGGCTCGGCATCTGGTCCTCCCCATTTCGTACCATGCACAACGCCCGCTCTCAACAGCTCGAGAACGAGGCAGACAGGCTCCTGGAAGCGGTCGTTTACGCGTGACGAGATGCAGGCAGCGTGCAGGGCCTTGCCCATCATGGTGTGCTGATGCGTCGGGCCGACA
>Ga0308169_10005366_pt1 | contig 11682 bp, 6 predicted proteins | sample PhyBR1_2_FD_202139 | JGI IMG/M metagenome (GOLD analysis project Ga0308169, IMG submission 202139) | Phyllosphere microbial communities from UC Gill Tract Community Farm, Albany, California, United States - DLSLSB.R1 | ecosystem: Host-associated > Plants > Phyllosphere > Unclassified | place... | reverse complement strand
GAAGATCAGCTCCGTGATGCCGGCGGCGACCGCCTCTTCGACCGCATACTGGATCAGCGGCTTGTCGACGATCGGCAGCATTTCCTTCGGCTGCGCCTTGGTCGCGGGCAGGAAGCGGCTGCCAAGGCCGGCCACTGGAAATACGGCTTTGCGGATCAGGGTCATCGTATTCAGTCAGGTTGGGGATGATTGTTCGAGCAGCGCCAACAGCGCCGCTTCGTCCAGGATCGCGACGCCCAGTTCTTCGGCCTTGGCCAGCTTGCTGCCCGCCTCGGCACCGGCCACCACGTACGAGGTCTTCTTCGATACCGAGCCGGCAATCTTGCCACCGGCCGCTTCGATCAGCGCGCCGGCCGCATCACGGCTCATCGTCGGCAGCGTTCCGGTCAGCACGAACGTCTTGCCGGTCAACGGGCCTTCCGGCGCCGGCGCTGCTTCGGGCACCAGGTCGAGCAGTTCGCGCCGCATGGCCGCCAGCGTCGTCACTAGATCGCGGTTGGCCGCCTCAAACAGCCATTCTTCGAGCGCGCTTGCCACCGTGGCCGGCAAGCCGAAGATGCCGAAATCGGTGCGCGCCGCGATGGCGTCAAGTGTCTGGCCGGCGCCAACGATCTGGCGCGCGCGCGGCTCGGTCAGTTTGGGGATGGCCAGTGCGGCCAGCAGCTTGATCTCATCGAGCAGCTCGCGCAACTGCGGCTTGGGCGGATGCTCGCCCTTGGGCGCCACGCCGGCTGCAAGCAAGGCGTCGAGTGCAGTCTGGTTTTTTTCTTCAGCAAAGAAGTCGGCGATCGACTGCGCCACCGTGCCGCCGATATCGGGCAGCACGCGCAGCAGCGCGGCCGGGGCGCGGCGCACCAGCGCCAGGCTGCCCAGATACTCGGCCAGCGTCTTGGCGGTGGACTCGCCCACATGGCGGATGCCCAGTGCGAACAGCAGGCGTTCGAGCGGCGGCGCCTTGCTGGCGGCAATCGCCGCGAGCAGATTGTCGGCCCATTTGGTCGGCACCTTGCCCTGCCTGACGGTCTCCGGCGCCCCGTCGTCGGCCTCGTCGGCCAGGCGCTTCATCTTGAGCAGGTCATCCTGGGTCAGCTTGTACAGGTCGGCCACGCCGGCGACCAGATCCGCTTCGACCAGGCTGTCGATGTAGCGGTCACCCAGGCCTTCGATGTCCATCATGCGCCGGCCGGCGAAGTGGCGGATCGCTTCCTTGCGCTGCGCCGCGCAGCTCAAGCCACCGGAGCAGCGCGCGACGATCTCGCCTTCTTCGCGCACGACGTGCGAGCCGCACACCGGGCAGGTCGCCGGCAAGCTGTACACCGGAGGTTCCGGCGTCAAGCGGCGTTCGAGCACCACGCCCAGCACTTCGGGGATCACGTCCCCGGCGCGGCGCACGATGACCGTGTCGCCAACGCGCACGTCCTTGCGCCGCACTTCGTCTTCGTTGTGCAGCGTGGCGTTGGTGACGGTGACGCCGCCAACCGATACCGGCACCAGGCGCGCCACCGGCGTGATGGCGCCGGTGCGGCCGACCTGGACCTCGATCGCCTGGACCGTGGTCAAGGCTTCTTCGGCCGGGAATTTATGCGCCAGTGCGAAGCGTGGGGCGCGCGAGACGAAGCCCAGCGTACGCTGGTCCTCCAGCCGGTCGACCTTGTAGACGACGCCGTCGATCTCGTACGGCAGCGCCGCGCGGCGCTCGCCGATGTCGCGATAAAACGCCAGCAAACCATCGCGGCCGGTCACCACCTGGCGTTCCTTTGCCACCGGCAGGCCAAGCGCATCGAGCCAGTCGAGCATCGCCGAATGCGATGCGGGCAACGCATCCGGCGCGCCCTCGAGCTGGCCGACGCCATAGGCGAAAAAGCGCAGCCGGCGCGCATTGGTGATGCGCGCATCGAGCTGGCGAAGGCTGCCGGCAGCGGCGTTGCGCGGGTTGGCAAATTCCTTGTGGCCGGCGGCGCGCTGGCGTTCGTTGAGGCTCTCGAAATCACGCTTGAACATCAAGACTTCACCGCGCACTTCAAGCACGGCCGGTACGGCGTCGCCATGCAGGCGCATCGGGATCACACGCACGGTGCGGATATTGGCGGTGACGTCTTCGCCCGTGTAACCGTCGCCGCGGGTTGCCGCCTGCACGAAGCGGCCGTTTTCGTAGCGCAGGCTGATGGCCAGGCCGTCGAATTTCAGTTCGGCGTTATAGGCGACGTCGCGCGCTTCAAGCCCTTCACGCACGCGGCGATCGAAGTTGTCGATATCGTCGTCGGCGAATCCGTTATTCAGTGACAGCATCGGTACTGCATGCGTGACCTGGTTGAATTCGGGGATCGGGGCGTCGCCCACGCGCTGGGTCGGTGAATCGGGCGCGATCGCTTGCGGGTGCAGCGTCTCGAGCGCGGCCAGCTCGTGGTACAGGCGGTCGTACTCGGCGTCCGGAATCGTCGGAGCGTCGAGCACGTGGTAGTTGTAGCTGGCGCGGTTCAGTTCCGCGACCAGCCAGGCCATCCGGGCCGGGGCATCGGGTTGCTCGGTCACGGGATGATCCTCAGCAGAACAGGCGCAGCGCCCGGGTGGAGCCGGCGGCGATGTCGGCCGCGTCCATCTCGGCGTAGAATTCGACCACCTGGCCCTTGATCTCGTCGAGCACTTCGGCTTCGAGCGGCTGGTTGCCGTCGTCGACGATGGTCGCGTCCAGGCGCTGCGTCAGTGCGCGTGCGGTGTCGACCATGCGGCCGAAGGCGTCACGGGCCGGCGCCACGCATGGCACGTCCAGCAGCAGCGTCAGGCGCGACGTGGTGTCGGCGCCCAGCGTGACATTGGTCGAGAGCGTAAACAGCACGCTGTTGGTGGCACCGTCGCGGTCCGGCATCGCAAAGCGCCCGTCGGGCCGCACGTCGAAGCCCGCGTTCTCGAGTGCGCCGATCAGCGTCGACATCGCCCATGGCGCGCCGTTGGCGGCCAGGTTGACGCTCAGTTGCGCGTCGTGGCCGGCAACGAAGCGGTGCAGCGTGCGCGCCTCGCTCATCACTTCGATCATGTCCGGCACGTGGGGCTCGGCGCCGATGTCGTCGCCGACGGCGCGCAGGCGCGTGACGAGTTCGGAGTATTCGAGTTCGTTCAGCGCGGTGGTGCGCGTGGCCATCTGGACGCCCGCCTGCAGCTTGGTGTACACGCCGCCATGGACGATCGGTTCCCATTCGCCGCTGACGGCAAAGCCGATGTAGTGGATCGGCTTGTTGCCCACGCGGCGCAGGCCATGCAGCGTTGGCAGGATCTTGTCGCCACGGACTGGCGCTTCGAGCGCCAGCGGAATCATGCAGTCGATCAGCGGGTCGACCAGGCATTCGGCCAGTTCGGCCGGCGGCATGCCGGGACGGGTGCCCGGGAGCGATGCGGCGACGGCGTCCTGCGCAGCGGTGGAGCCGGCAGCGCGGGAAGGTGGCGGCGCGATGGGTGCGGCTGGTGCAGCCGGCATGGCTGGCACAGGCATCGGCGTCATTGCAGGGACAGGGACAGGGACAGGGGTTTCATCGACCGACGGCGCCGGCGTTTCGGCCAGTACCGGCGCGTCAAGCTGCGGCTCGGGCTTGGTGTCGGTGACGGTGAATGCGGCTGCGTCGAGCGTCGGCTCGTTCACGCGCGTGTAGGTAAACTCGCCCTCCTTCGCAGGCGCAGGCGCGGCAGCAGGAGCGGCAACAGGTGCGTGCTCCGGTACAGCTGGTGGCATGCCGAGATCGAACATCGGCTCGCTGCGTTCGGCCGCCGGCGCGCCTTCGCCGGTGCGCATCAAGACGTCGTCGTGGTCCGATGCGAACGCGCGCTCGACGCTTTTCCTGGCCTTGTATTCCTGCCATTTGTTGTAAGTGACGACACCGACGACGAACACGCCGCCGGCTGCGATCAGGCTCATTTGGAGATCAGTCATGCTGCTTGTGCCTCAATAGCGAAAGTCGCGCCGGACGCACGGTCCTGGTCTTGCCGCGAACTGGGTGATTCAATCGAAATGCCACGTGTGCGGGCAGTCCCCACGCGAAGGCATGCAATGATACCAACTCCCCCGCGTGAATGTCATTTATTAGCATTCTGACACGCGTCGTGCGATTACGCGGCGACGAGGTCAGCGGCCGCCTCCATGTCCACTGCGACAATCCGCGAGACGCCCTGCTCCTGCATCGTCACGCCGATCAACTGGCTGGCCATCTCCATTGCGATCTTGTTGTGCGAGATGAAGAGGAACTGGGTGTGCTCGGACATGCGCTTGACCATGCGGCAGAACCGCTCGGTGTTGGCGTCGTCCAGCGGCGCGTCGACTTCGTCGAGCAGGCAGAATGGGGCCGGGTTCAGGCGGAACATCGAAAACACGAGCGCGGTGGCGGTCAGGGCTTTTTCGCCACCCGACAGCAGGTGGATCGTCGCATTCTTCTTGCCCGGCGGTTGCGCCATCACCTGCACACCGGCGTCGAGGATCTCGTCGCCCGTCATGACCAGGCGCGCATTGCCACCGCCGAACAGGATCGGGAACAGCTCCGAGAAATGCCCGTTCACGCGGTCGAACGTGTCTTGCAGCAGGTCGCGCGTTTCGCGGTCGATGCGCCCGATCGCGTCTTCCAGCGTGGCGATGGCCTCACTCAGGTCGGCATTCTGCGAATCGAGGAAGTGCTTGCGCTCGCTGGCCTGCGCCAGTTCGTCCACCGCCGCCAGGTTGACGGCGCCCAGGCCGGCGATGGCATTGGTCAGGCGCGTGACTTCGCCCTGCAGGTATTGCGGCTTGAGGTCAGGGACAAGCTTGGCCTGCAACTCGGCTTCATTGGCGCCGGTGGCGGCCAGCGCTTCGGCGAACTGCTCTTGGTTCAGGCGCGCCGCCTGTTCCTTCAGCTGCAGCTCGGTGATGCGGTCGCGCTGCGGCTGCAGGCTGCGTTCGGTCTGCATGCGCGATTCCTCGGCCGTGCGCAGTTGCTGCGCGACCTGATCGAGTTCATGGCGGGCGCTTGATAATGCCGCTTCCTGGGTCGTGCGCTGATCCAGCAGCACCTGCAGGCCTTCGTGGGCGCTGCCGCTTTCGAGCGCTTCCAGCTCCAGCCGCGCCTGCGCCAGGCTCGCGCCAACCTGCTCGGCCTGCGTGGCTGCGGTGGCGATCGTGCGGCGTAATTCATCGATGCGGCTGCGCTGGGCGCGCTCGGCGAACTGCGCTTCCTGCGCGCCGCGCTCCAGGTCGCGCAGGTGTTCGCGCGCGCGGGCCAGCGCCTGCTCCTGGTCCTGGAACGCGGCCTGGTCGTCTTCGCTGGCGTCCTGCAGTTCGGCCAGTTGCATCTCGAGTTCTTCGAAGGTTTGCTCCGCTTCCGCCTGCGCCTGGCGCTGTTCGGCTTCCTGCGCCGCGATCTCGGTCAGGTCGGCCGCAATCTGGCCACTGCGCTGGTTGAAGCGCGCTTCGATCTCGCTTTGCTTGAGCACCTCGATCTGCAGCGCGTGCACCTCGCGCTGCAGGGTCGCGACGCGGGCACGCGCATCCTGCACGCGCCGCGCCAGATCGAGAACGGCGGCATCGGCGCGGGCGGCGCGCTCGCGCGCCTCACCCGCCAGCAGCGCCTGCGCGCGCACCTGCTTGTCGGTGTTGTCGATCTCGTGCTGGCGCGCCAGCATGCCATCCTGCTCGGCGTCAGGCGCATGGAAGCGCACGCTCGAGCGGGTAATCACGTGGCCCTGGCGCGTGACGAAGCTGGCGCCCTGCGGAAGGCGGGCGCGCGCGTCGAACGCTTCCGATGCATCCTGCGCGATGTAGACGCCGTGCAGCCAGTCGTCGAGCACACCGCGCACGCCGGCGTCGTTGATGCGCAGCAGGCTCGCGAACGGCGTCAGACCAGGCGGTGCAGCTTCACGCGCAGCGCCCGGTTGCGGCGCGTACAGCGCCAGGCGCGCCGGTGGCGGGTCGTTGAAAAAGGCCTTGGTGGCGTCGAGGTCCGACACGTCGAGCGCGCCGGCGCGTTCGCGCAGCACGGCTTCCAGCGCCGTTTCCCAACCCGCGTCCACATCGAGCTGCTGCCACAGGCGCGGCAAGTCAGCCAGCGCGTGCTTTTGCAACCAGGGCTGGACCTTGCCTTTCGTCTGCACGCGATCCTGCATCTGGCGCAGCGCGGCCAGGCGCGCCTCCAGCTGCGTGTTGGCGGCGCTCTCGCGCTGGACGTCGCCGTTGGCCTGGCGGCGCTCGGCTTCGACGGTGTCCTGGCGCGATGTGGCGTCGTCCAGCGCCAGCGTCTGTTCTTCAAGCGCCAGTTGCTTTTCTTCGAGCTGCAGGCGCAGGTTGTCGAGCGTGGCGCTGTCGGGCAGGTTCAGCGCATTGCGCTCTTGCTGCAGGCGCTCGCGCCGCACGACCAGGTTGGCCAGGATGCCGCCGGCGTTGCGCCCGTGGGCCGCCGCCAGTTCGATGCGCTGCTGGACCGCCATGATGCGCGCACGCGCGGCATTGGCCGCATCCTGGCCGGCGCGCCAGGCCGCCTCGAGTTCGGGCAGGCGCTCGCCATGCACTTCGACGGCGATCTGGGCGCCTTCGGCGCGCGCGGCCAGTTCCTCGAGCTGCATCTCGGCTTCTTCCTGGCCTTCGCGGTGCTCTTCGGCCTGGGTCGACCAGCCGTCGCGCTGGGCGCTCAGCGTGGCGATCTGGTTTTGCAGGCGCGTGCGCGATTCGACAACAAACTTGATCTGCGCTTCGAGGCTGCCGATCTCCGCGTTCACGCTGTAGAGCGCACCCTGCGCCGTGTGCAGGCGGTCGCCCGCCGCGAAGTGCGCCTGGCGCAAGTGTTCGAGATCGAGCTCCACGCCGCGCAGTTGCGCCGTCTGGGCTTCGAGCCCGGTCTGCGCCTCTTCGACTTCGCGGAAGAACCTGACCTGCTCGGCGTTGGCGTCGTTCTTGCGCAGCAGCCAGAGAAGCTTCTGCTTTTCTTCCTGGTCGGACTGCATCTGCTGGAAGCGCAGCGCGACGGCCGCCTGGGCTTCGAGTTTTTCCAGGTTGGCGTTCAGTTCGCGCAGGATGTCTTCGACCCGCAGCAGGTTCTCGCGCGTGTCGGACAGGCGGTTTTCGGTTTCGCGCCGCCGTTCCTTGTACTTGGAGACGCCGGCCGCTTCTTCGAGAAACACGCGCAGCTCTTCGGGGCGCGATTCGATGATCCGCGAGATCATGCCCTGGCCGATGATGGCGTAGGCGCGCGGGCCCAGGCCGGTGCCCAGGAAAATATCCTGGATATCGCGCCGGCGCACCGGCTGGCCGTTGATGTAATAGGTTGAGGTGCCGTCGCGCGTGAGGGTGCGCTTGACCGCGATCTCGGCGTACTGGCCCCACTGGCCGGCGGCCTTGCCGGCGTTATTGTCGAATACCAGTTCGACCGACGAGCGCCCCGCTGGCTTGCGATGCGTGGAACCGTTGAAGATCACGTCCTGCATCGACTCGCCGCGCAGCTCGGACGCCTTCGATTCGCCCAGCACCCAGCGCACGGCGTCGATGATGTTCGACTTGCCGCAGCCATTCGGGCCGACCACGCCGACCAGTTGGCCGGGCACCTGAAAATTGGTGGGATCGACGAACGATTTGAATCCCGACAATTTGATGGATGAGAGGCGCACGTTGCGTGGGTCAGGTAGATAGCGAAGAAGCGAGCATCATACCATCGCCGGGACGGCGACGGCCATGGCCGGGAGGGCGACAGACAGGGGCTTACTCGGCGACGCGATGGTCCGCCGGCGGGCCTGCATCGTTGACCGCCTCGCTGCCAACGGCTGCGCCGAGAATGCGGCCGACCACCCCTTCGGCCAGCACGACCCGGATCGCGCCGGCGCGCAGCAGGTCGGCCAGGCGCCCGGCCGGCAACGAGAACGCTTCCTGACGCGCCGCGCCGGAAAAGATGTACAGCGTGCGCAGCGGGCTGACCCAGGCGAGGCGCACCTTGCGCACACGGTCGCCGTCGGCCAGTTCCAGGCGCATGCCGCGCTCGAGGCCCGCCAGCGTGTCGGCTTCCGGCCCCTGGCTGGCGTGCGCTTCATCGTCGGCCTGCGCCTGCTCTTGCGCCACACGGCGCAGCGCATCCTGCTGCGCCGCCTCGACCGCCAGTTCGAGCTGCCGTTCGGGCGCCAGCTCGATCGGCGCGCGCACGATCGACGCGTGGCATTCGGCCAGTTCGGCGAAGAACTGGAGCCGCTCGGCGTCCTGCCAGCGGGTGGCGTCGAGCCATTTGTTCAGGCTTGCCAGCAGCGCCGGCAGGCGCGCGATCAGGGCCTTGCGCTGCTCTTGCGTCGCTTTGGGCTTGACGCTCCAGATCAGGTCTTCCATCGTGCGCGTGGCATTGTCGATCGCGCCGGGGCGACTCTCTTCGATCGTGTAGGCCAGCGCCAGCGCGGCGCTCCAGCGCTGTTCGAGAAAGCCCGCCACCGCCGGCACGAGCTGCTCGCCGGCCAGGCGCAGGGCGACGGCGCGCTGGGCCGAGCGCTCGGCGGCCACCCGCTTTTCCTGGCGCGTGGCATTGGCGATCGGACCGGCGATGGCTGCCTGTTCGGCACTGTCACGCGCGGCCAGGCCGGCTTCGAGTTCGGCCACGGCGGCCTCGAACTCGGGCTGCTCGGCATCGCGCACCCGTTCGACGCTGCGGCGCATGGCGCGGTAGACCGGGTCGTCCTGATCGGCCGGCTGCTCCCAGCCTGTTTGCGAGAGCAGGTCGAGCAGGCGCCGAGCAGGATGCGCTTCCTCGAAGAAGAAGCTGCGGTCGCGCAGCGCCGCCTTGAGCACCGGCACCTGCAGGAACGCGAGCAGCTCGCGCGTCTCGGGCGCGACGCCATCGTCCTGCAGCACGCCCTCGAACACGCGCGACAGCAAGTCGAGCGTGGTGGCGTCGGCGCGGGACAGTGCACCGGGCGGCAGGCTGGCGCGCAGGCGCGGGAGGTAGAAGGCGCCGTGGGGCACGCTGTTGTCATTACTGTGGCCAGGGGCGGTGGTCCCTGGGGCACCGGCGTTGACGGCAAACGGCGGCAGATCCGGCAGGCCGGGAATCGCAGTGCCGGCGCCGAGACGGCCGAGCAGGTCGATCAGCGGCAGCGCGCCGGGCATGGCTGCTGCGCCTGCCCCGCCATGGTTGACGCTGTGACCAGATCCCTGGGCGGGCATCGACATGGCGTGGCACGGTGTAACTGGGTGGAAGGCAGATTGGGCTTGGAATGCGGCGCCCATAGCGACCGATCCCGGGGTGGCTGGCGTGCTTGTAGCCGGCGCCGCATCCGGTGCCGGTTCAGGCGCCGTGATGGCGAAACCCGAGGCGGTGCTTGGCCGCCAGCCGCCGCTACCCTGCGGCAGATTCGGAATCTCCGGCACGGCCAGCGCCGGGTCGAAGAGCTGACGCAACTGATCCGACAGCGACGCTTCGCGCCGTGCCCGTTCGGCGCGGCGCGCGGCGCGGTCATCGGTCTTGGCAAAGCGCGTGTCATCGTCCCTGCCCTTGCGCGCGGCCTTGAGCGTCTCGATCAGCGCGTCGTAGAGTGGGCCGAGATCGATCATCAGGCCGGGGCGCAGCAGTGGCGCAAGCAGGCCATGCGCCTCCGCGTCGGGCTCAAATTCGCACCAGGCGGCGTGCAGCGCGCCCAAAAATACGGCAGGCCGAAACGGGTTGTGGGCCGCGCGCACGAGGTCGCGCCCCAGCAGCAATCCAAGACGCACGCCGAGGGTGGCCAGCTGCTCCGAGTATTGGAGGTCGAACGGGCGGCTGACGGCGTCCAGCGCCATTTGCTGATCGATCTGCTCGAGCGGCACGAGACTCAGCGCCACGGGGAGCGCCTGCGCAGTCGGGGCGCCGGGCGCCAGCAGTGCGATTTCGGCTTCGAGCGCCGTTTCGAGCGCGCTTGTGGCCAAGTGGACAAACGCGTAATCGTTGCTCTTGAGGAGGTTGCCGGATTTCACCCGACGCATGACGGCGCGGGGATCGGGACCGGCTGCCGTGAGGTCGAGCAGGACCGAGACGATGCGCCGGACCACATCGCCCAGGTCCGTCCCGGCCTGACGGCACGCGATGGCGACCAGCTCGGCAAGCGTAGCCTGCTGGGCGGCGGCATTGCGCGCGGCGTGGGTCTGGACGGATGGGGTGGCCATGACGATTCGGCGAAGTAAGGCGAGCCTCTATTTTGCCACACTCTTGCCAGTCAGCAATGAGCAAACACAGCGGGGTGGCGCCAGCGCGGCGCTCGCTCTGGTCGATAGTAGTTTCGTACGTGGGAGCATGTCTACAGGTGCCGAGGCCGCCGTCCGGTGTCCGTCTGGCGGCGGGCATCGCACGATGGCGCTTCCCGGAAACGAACCACGTCATTTCGATGACTAGGAGTACGATCTACGGATACTTTTGAAAGGAACCATGATGGTCGAGAAAAACAACGCTGGTCCGGAATCAGGCAACCTGGGCAGCATACAAGAGCAGCATGTGGAGGCGGGACCCCCGACGCACGGGAACGATGGTGCCTCTCAATCGGACTCCTTCTCCGACCAGCCATCGGATTCGACGCCCGCTGCATCGGAGCAATCGGAGCGCCAGCCCACACCGGTCCAGCAACCGGATACCCGTCTGAATGAATCGCATGAGCCTGGCTCGCTCCCCGCTGCCGAAGTCCAGGGCGGCCTCTCTGGGCAACAAGCGACCGCAGGGCGCCAAAGCGACTAGAACAATGCGAGGCGCTCAGTCACGCTGTGCGCCAGGCAAACAGGACGATACTCAGATATTGCGCAGGATAGCGCCTTTCGGGGGCGCAAAGTCGGTCACTTCATGAATCATCCTGGCCAGCTTGGCATCGCGCGCCGTCATGTGCAGGTCGCCATACTGATGCACGCTCCATTGCTCGGGCGTGAGCTCGATCTCCTTGCGCAGAATCGTCTCGGTGCGCGCATCATCGGCACGCAAGCCCTCGACGATGATATTGAGAGCATCCGGTCGCGAGCCTGGCGACGCCGTCGCATGCGACTTGTGGATCATGAACCGCGCCGTCTCGCTGGCGTAGCGGCGCGACCCTGCCAGATAGACGACAACGGCGATCGAGGCCACCGCACCGGCGTTGTACATGACAAATTTAATGGGCGAATTGGCCATGAAGTTATACAGGCACAGCCCATCGCTGACATAGCCGCCATTGGATTGCAGCAGCACGTGGGCAGTATCGACGCCGTCTTCCGTCATGTTCGCCACCGCCTCGAACATCCGATGGACCATATCACTGTTGACATCGCCTGATAGCGTAAACCACCCCTCTTTCTCCTGCAGCGCTTTCTCTTGATTCATAGTCTGTTCCGCCTACAAAATAAGTGAGCCAAGTGTAGCAAATCCCCCCCCACGCCCTCCATCACCGACCACCAATAGTGCGAAGCAATGCTTCAATGCACTTCTACGCCAAATCACAATCAGGGTCAGAGTAGATTTAATGGGCAATTCCTCAATGTTGTCAAACAATTCGACTCTGACCCTCATTATTATTTGCTAATTTAGCGCTATCAAAATCAGGCTTTAATTCCGGTCCACACTTAATTTTCTAAACGCATCGTTTTTATTGCCGCGAAGGTCAAAAATAATGAGGGTCGGAGTCGATTTAATGGGCAATTGTCAAAAGTTGTCAAACAATTCGACTCTGACCCTAATTGTGGGTGGGGGTGTGCGGTTGACAGTCGGCAAAGGG
>Ga0308169_10005364_pt1 | contig 11684 bp, 9 predicted proteins | sample PhyBR1_2_FD_202139 | JGI IMG/M metagenome (GOLD analysis project Ga0308169, IMG submission 202139) | Phyllosphere microbial communities from UC Gill Tract Community Farm, Albany, California, United States - DLSLSB.R1 | ecosystem: Host-associated > Plants > Phyllosphere > Unclassified | place... | reverse complement strand
TTGTTTCCGCTTTAGCAGAGCCATTGGGTGCAGCACTGGGATATTTTATTCTTGCTCCTTTTATGAGTTTTAGTGTGTATGGCGCAGTATTTGGGGTGATTGGCGGGGTGATGGTGTTTTTGGCTCTGGATGAATTATTACCTACCGCCAAACGCTATGCCAAAGGACATGAAACCGTCTATGGCTTGGTCACCGGGATGGCATCCTTGGCGATCAGTTTGGTCATCTTTAAATTTGTCAGTTAAGCCGGTTGCATACAACAGGCGGAAAAAAGGTGGCTTTAAGCCACCTTTTTTAATGACGTCTTTAAGCCATTTTCTGGATACGGCAATAGAAGAAGCCATCACCACGGCCTACTTGAGGCAGTAATTGGCGACCGTGAATTTGTTCAATTCCCCAATCGGCTTCAATTTTAATTTCTTTGGCATCGGTATGAGTGTTAAAGAAATCGACCATTTGCTGTTCATTTTCTGCTTTTAAAATCGAGCAGGTGATGTAAAGCAAAGTGCCACCGACTTTCAGTTGTTGCCACATATTTTCAAGAATCTGTTTTTGCAACTGAACAGTTTGGGCAATATCGGTCGATTGACGCAATAAGCGGATATCGGGATGGCGGCGCATCACCCCAATTGCAGAGCAGGGCGCATCCAGTACGATACAATCGGCTTGTTCAGGAGCAGTCCAGGTCACCGCATCGGCAGTGATAATTTCCACATGTTTGCCATCTAACAGCAGACGCTCCAGGTTTTCTGAAACACGTTTTAAACGCTTTTCATCCTGGTCAAGGGCAATCAGTTTTTTCGGCTGATATTTCTCTAAAATATGTGCAGTTTTGCCGCCAGGTGCCGCACAGGCATCAATGACGAATTTGCCATTCAGGTTCGGCAATAGCGTTGCGCAAAGCTGGGCATGTTCATCTTGTACGGAAAATCCGCCAGCTTCAAAGCCCGGTAGACTTGGAATGTGTAGGCTTTCGTCCATAACAATGCCGACTTCAGAAATTTCGCAACGATGTGCATCGATGCCTTCATCTTCCAAGATGTCGAGATATTCATCACGGCTGACTTGGCGGGTATTCACACGTAATGTTAAAGGTGCAACCTGTTTCAGTTCATAGCTGAGTTCAGCAAACTGTTCACCCCAATCTTTCTTTAAACGTTTCGCCAGCCAGCTAGGTAAATTAGAGGCATTTTCCAATACGTCATAGAATTGTTCAGATTCGCGTGTAGCACGACGCAAAATGGCATTCACCACGCCACTTAAACTTTCCATGCCCAATTGTTTGGTCGCTTCAACGGTTTCAGAAATCGCGGCATGTGCAGCCACTCGGGTGCACAGCAATTGGTATAAACCGAGGTACAAACAAGTTTCAACCACTTGATTGTCCAGTGGTTTAGAGAGTAATGGTAAAGTCAGTTGTTTCAATGCATGCCATTGACGTAAACAACCCAGTACCAACTCATGGAACAAAGCACGGTCTTTGTCTGACACGATGTTCATTTGCTGCGCCAGCACAGATTGCAGCGATTGACCATTTTGGACAGCCAATAACGTCTTCACCACCTGAGCACGTAAATTAAGGTTTTTGGCTGAGGCGTTGGGAGATTGCTTCATTATAAAATTTGTCCAATAGTCAGTTTTTGGGTTTGTAAAATTTGTACGGCATTGAGCGGCTTGCCACCCGGCCATTGTAAAGCAGTGAGCGTGATTACAGTGTTATTTGCGCAAGCAACCTGTACACCATGTTTGTCAATCGCAATAATTTCACCCGGTTGGGCATTTTCCGCAGTTGCAGTGGATAACTGTGAATTCCAGACCCGCAGGTTGTTTTGTTCATCCAGGCGAATAAAAGCCACTGGCCACGGGTTGAAGGCGCGGATATTACGGTCAATCTGTACGGCATCAATAGACCAGTCAATTTCTGCTTCAGCTTTTGACAGTTTATGTGCATACACGGTTAAGGTTTCGTCTTGCACTTCACGTGTCGCTAAATAATGCTGTAATTTTTCTTCTGACTCTAAAACAGCAGCAATGGCTGTTGCACCCTGTTCAGCCAGTTTGTCATGTAAAGTTGCAGAAGTATCGTTTGCTTCAATAGGACAAAGGGTTTTATACATCATGTCGCCTGTATCCAAGCCAGCTGCCATTTTCATGATGGTCACGCCAGTCTCGGCATCGCCTGTGGCAATGGCACGCTGAATCGGAGCTGCACCGCGCCAGCGCGGCAACAGGGAACCATGAATGTTGAGACAGCCATATTTAGGGGTGTCTAAAACCACTTGCGGCAAAATCAAACCATAGGCGGCAACCACCATCACGTCGGCATTTAAGGCAGCCAGTTCTGCTTGCGCGGCCAAGCCTTCTTCAGTTGAAGATTTAAAGTGAAGTGGTTGGTAGACTGGAATATTATTTTCTAAAGCCAGCTGCTTTACTGCAGACGCTGTCAGTTTTTGTCCACGCCCAGCTTTGCGGTCCGGTTGAGTATAGACCGCAACAATGTCATGTTCGGTTTTAAGCAGTGCAGCCAATGCTGTGGCGGCAAATTCTGGGGTACCCGCAAAGATGATTTTCACACATGAAATTCCAAATAAACTTAACGTATTATAAGGCAAAAACTGAGTGAGACCTAAGGTCCTCTATAGGTAGTTATAAGCTGTTGAAACTCAGATATTTATCAGAAGATAATAACTAAAAAATCTGCTTTAAATCATAAAATTAATAAAATAAAGTAATGCAAAATTAAAAAATTATTCATGGAAGTTTTGTATTTAATTCACTGCTATGGCGTTATATTAGTTTTCAGTATCAGTTTATTTTATATGAATCATTGAAACATCAATAGATTTATCTCATAAAACAGCCTGCTTATCGGACTTTGCAAAACAGTAAGCTGTAGTAAGATAGATCTCTATTTCAACTGATTTAGCGTTATATATCAGTATCATTCAGCCAGATTGAATCCTAGAATTCATTTCGAGCACAAACTTTGTTGGAAATACACAATGCCTGACTATCGTTCAAAAACATCGACACACGGAAGAAATATGGCTGGCGCACGTGGCTTATGGCGTGCGACAGGTATGAAAGATGAAGATTTTGGTAAACCGATTATTGCGGTAGTCAACTCTTTCACCCAGTTTGTACCGGGTCACGTCCATTTGAAAGACTTAGGTCAGCTGGTGGCACGTCAAATTGAAGCGTCAGGCGGTGTAGCCAAAGAATTCAATACCATTGCTGTGGATGATGGCATCGCAATGGGTCATGACGGCATGCTGTATTCATTGCCTTCACGTGACCTGATTGCGGATTCAGTCGAGTACATGGTCAATGCCCATTGTGCCGATGCGATGGTGTGTATCTCGAACTGTGACAAGATCACCCCAGGCATGTTGATGGCATCTATGCGTCTGAACATTCCGGTAGTTTTTGTCTCTGGCGGTCCAATGGAAGCGGGTAAAGTTAAAATCCGCGGCAATGAAAAAGCCATTGACCTGGTCGATGCCATGATTGTTGCGGCAGATGACAGCTTCACCGATGAAGAAGTCGCTGAATACGAACGTTCAGCTTGCCCAACCTGTGGTTCATGTTCAGGTATGTTTACCGCGAACTCGATGAACTGTTTGACTGAAGCATTAGGTTTATCGCTTCCGGGCAATGGTTCAACGCTGGCAACACATGCCAACCGTAAAAAATTATTTGAAAAAGCTGGCCAATTGATTGTTGAATTGGCGAAGCGTCATTATGAGCAGGAAGATTACAGCATCTTGCCACGTTCAATCGCAACCAAAGCTGCGTTTGAAAATGCGATGACTTTAGACATTTCCATGGGTGGTTCGACCAATACGGTTCTGCATTTACTGGCAGCAGCACATGAAGCCGAAGTTGACTTTACCATGACCGACATCGACCGTTTGTCGCGTAATGTGCCGGTATTATGCAAAGTTGCGCCAGCGAAACAGGACGTCCATATGGAAGATGTACACCGTGCCGGTGGCATCATGTCAATCTTGGGCGAGTTAGATCGCGCGGGCTTGCTGGATACTTCTGTTCCAACCGTCCATGAAAAAACTTTAAAAGATGCCTTGGACAAATGGGACATCATCCGTACTGAAGATGAAGAGGTGTATCAATTCTTCAAATCAGCGCCAGGCGGTGTACCAACGCAGACGGCATTCTCGCAAGACCGTTATTATGCACGCTTAGATGGCGACCGTGACAATGGCGTGATCCGTAATGCAGCCAATGCCTTCTCGCAAGACGGTGGTCTGGCTGTGCTTTACGGCAACATCGCGCTAGAAGGCTGTATCGTAAAAACAGCGGGTGTGGATGATTCAATCCTGAAATTCAACGGGACTGCACGTGTCTTTGAAAGCCAGGATGCTGCGGTTGAAGCGATTCTTGGCGGCAAAATCACTGCGGGTGATGTCGTGGTAATTCGCTATGAAGGTCCACGTGGTGGTCCGGGTATGCAGGAAATGCTGTATCCAACCAGTTACTTAAAATCGAAAGGTTTGGGTAAAGACTGCGCACTGTTAACTGATGGCCGTTTCTCTGGTGGTTCTTCAGGTCTTTCAATCGGTCACGTGTCGCCTGAAGCAGCTGAAGGTGGTGCAATTGGTCTGGTGGAAGATGGCGACCGTATCGAAATTGATATTCCAAACCGTACCATTCACCTGGCAGTGGATGATGCCACCATGGCAACGCGCCGTGAAGCACAAGAAGCCAAAGGTTGGCAGCCTGCCGAACAGCGTCCGCGTAAAGTGTCTAAAGCACTGAAAGCGTATGCGATGCATACCACCAGTGCTTCGAAAGGTGCGGTACGTGATATCTAATTTGTAATTTTATAGATTTAAAAAGCACTCCAAATGGAGTGCTTTTTTATTATTAGTATCAAAACATAAAAGCTCAGAAAAATGTTGATACGTAGAATGCGACAGGATGTCGCACGTTTGCCCGTATGGCAGGGATGCCATATCGGGTAAACAAAGGGATTTTGTTTACTTTTGGCCCATCAAAAGTAAAGTTTGCCTACACAACGAAAAGTAGATAATGCACGTAATAGTGGGGCTGTATGGAATCAACAGTTATTAGATTTGATCTGACCTTGACCACCTACTTTTTTTTGTGAATATCAAATGTCAGAAAATAGTTAATTGCTATATTGCACTGTTTTATTTCTATACAATAAATACAGAATAATTTGCCAAAGACTAAAGCTTAAAATCAGTCATCGCCCAGGAAGAAAATAATGAGTAAAGATAATATCCGCGAGCATTCCGCACCGGTGTATGAAGGTATTGAAAATGCACCGGCACGTTCCATGATGCGTGCCACAGGTTTTAAAGATGCCGATTTTGAACGGCCCTTCATTGGTATTGCCTCGACCTGGGCCAACGTGACGCCATGTAATATGCATATTGATGGCTTGGCACGTGAAACTGAAAAAGGCGTGAATGCCGCAGGCGGTAAAGGCATTATTTTCAATACCATTACCATTTCTGATGGGATCTCAAATGGTACTGAGGGAATGAAATATTCCTTGGTGTCACGTGAAATTATTGCCGATTCGATTGAAGCCGTCGTCGGCTGTCAGGCCTATGATGGTGTGATTGCGATTGGCGGCTGTGACAAAAATATGCCGGGCTGCATCATGGGCTTGGCGCGTTTAAACCGTCCGGGTCTGTTTATTTACGGTGGAACCATCAAGCCAGGTGCTGGTCATACTGATATGATCTCTGTATTTGAAGCCGTCGGTCAGCATGCCAAAGGCGAGATTAACGAAATTCAGGTCAAGCAGATTGAAGAAGTCGCATTGCCGGGCCCGGGTTCCTGTGGCGGGATGTATACCGCCAATTCGATGGCCTCTGCGATTGAAGCACTCGGTATGAGCTTACCGGGTTCATCGGCTCAGGAAGCAGTGTCAGACGAAAAGCTGCTTGACTGTAACCGAGCGGGTGAGGCGGTAATGAACCTGCTACGTTTGGATATCAAACCGCGTGACATCATGACCAAGGCAGCATTTGAAAATTCCATTAAAGTGCTGATTGCACTCGGTGGCTCGACCAATGGCGTACTGCATTTATTGGCCATGGCTCATACTGCCGGCGTTGAACTCACTCTGGACGATTTTGTGCGGATTGGCAAAGACATTCCGGTGGTAGCCGATGTGCGTCCATCAGGGAAATATTTAATGTCTGAGCTGATTGCCATTGGCGGTATTCAGCCGCTGATGAAACGTATGCTGAACGCAGGCATGTTGGATGGTTCCTGCTTGACTGTGACCGGTAAAACGCTGGCGGAAAATCTGGCAGATGTAGAAGATTATCCAGAAGGTCAGCAAATCATTCTGCCATTTGATGCCCCAATTAAAAAAGACTCGCATCTGGTGGTATTAAAAGGCAACTTGTCACCGACCGGTGCAGTGGCAAAAATTACCGGTAAAGAAGGGCTATATTTTGAAGGGCCGGCACGCGTGTTTGAAGGTGAAATTGGTGCCATGCGCGGGATTCTGGATGGTGAGGTACAGGAAGGTGAAGTGGTGGTAATTCGTGGCGAAGGCCCTAAAGGTGGACCGGGGATGCCAGAGATGCTGAAACCGACTTCTGCCATTATTGGAAAAGGTTTAGGAAAGTCTGTTGCGCTGCTCACTGATGGGCGTTTTTCCGGCGGTAGTCATGGCTTTGTAATTGGTCACGTGACCCCGGAAGCCTATGAAGGTGGCCCGATTGGTCTGGTTAAAAATGGCGATAAAATTTCCATTAATGCTGAAACCCGTGAAATGACATTGCATATTTCCGATGAAGAGCTGGCAGCGCGTAAAGCGGCATGGGTTAAGCCTGAACCGAATTATCGTTACGGCGCTTTGGCGAAGTTTGCCAAATTGACTACAGGTGCTGAAAAAGGGGCAGTTACGGATCTAAATTTAGATGTATAATTGATCATTACCTAACAAATTGTTATAAACCCTTGTAGCACACAAGGGTTTTTTTTCGAGGCTGATCTCATGTCACTGTTACGCCGTTGGTTTGATCCACTCCGATCGCGTTGGTTTTACCAAAAGCCGACTCGTCAGGTGGTGTTATCTACGGAGCAGGGTTTAAGCATCCACTTACGTCTGGATGATGTCTATAGCTATCTGGCTGCACAGCAGTTACCTGAACTTGAAGAAATCTTAAGTGATGAGATCAAACCTCTAAAGGTGATTATTTCCAGTCGAACGGCAGAACCTCCGAACAACATGTCGAAAATGGAGTGGCAAAATTACTGCCTCAACGATGCCAAAATTCTATCCAAACAGCATCGCTTTAGTTTTCATGAAACCCCGGAACAACCGCCACTTGAAGCTATAGCACAAGCAGAAACGATTTTGCGCAATACGCCCTTACGCGGACAGGATTTCCTGTATTTACTTGAAGATGTATTCCACATGCTGTGGCAAAAACAGTATGGGAAATTACGTACCTTGCACGCTATGGCCAGCCGCCATCATCAAGCGCAAAACTTCCCGGAACGAATTTTTAACGATGCCGAAGTGCTGGCCAGTTATTTTGAATTTGGCGAAAGGAAGTATCATGCAGTAGATGATTTACTGCGCCTGACCCGCCGTTTAAAACAACAAAAATTGCTTACCGGCAATCCGATTTTCCTGATTAATCATATTGAATGGCGCGAGCATCTGATTTCTGACGCAGAAGAACTGAATGAAATTCAGGCGCTGGACCCGGAGCTGGATTTATATATTGCCCTGGAAGACCCGATCTCCTGGCTATTATTGGCTTATATTAAGGAAGAACTGGCCAATTTTTATAATATTCACCTCAATGTTTATCCGCTGTCTTATCATGGCCGCGATTTCTTTGACTGGGGGCTGGCCACCCGCCTTTCCAAACGGACGGAAGTGAAATTTACTCCATTCTGCCGTCCTACCCAGCAGGCCACTTTCGACATGGCACAACTGTTTTATAGCGTGCCTGAAGAGCAGCGGGTCGAAGCCATATACCGCATTTTGCAAGCGGTCTGGACCAAAGGCAAAGATCTTTCCTTTAAGTCACATTTTGATCAGATTAAGCGTGATCTAGAGATTAATGAACTGAGCACTGAAGATATCACTGCCAAATTGAAAGAAAATGACATACTCTGTGAAATGAAATCTCAACCAGATTTTCCAGTGCTTGAACTGCGCATTGACGGGCAAAGTTATGTATTTAATAGCTTGTACCGAGTCTGGATGATTGAGAGTATTTTTAGTAATGTTTTAGAAGACAAATATAAAAGTGAAAATGATGATATCAAAGATGAAGAAAGAGAAATGTGAGTCTTTAGAACAAGCCCGTGCAAAGATTGATGTCATTGACGCAGCCCTCATTGACATGATTGCGACCCGTCAATTTTATGTCGATCAGGCTGCGCGTTTTAAGCGTACTGTACAGGATGTGCAGTCACCTGAACGAGTAGAGCAGGTGATTCAGAAAGTGCGTGCACAAGCCCTAGATTTGGGCACCGATCCTGACTTGGTAGAGCATTTATATCGTGAAATGATCCAGCGTTTTATTCAACGTGAGTTAAAAGAGATTCGACCGTAATTTTCTTGCCTGTTATATCAAGTTAATTAGCAAAATAAAAAAGACACCTGAAAAGGTGTCTTTACCGGGCGGCTTATCGATTAAGCCAGTCGGTAATAAGTGTAGGTCACGCGGTCATTTTTATAAACGGCATGGCTGTTTTGGCGGAAATCAGAAACCCATTGACGACCGGTATACGCAGCAATATGGCCATAAATGTGTTTTTGAGTTCTATTGATAATATAAATATCGCCTTCTTTGGGATTATCAAAAGAGGGATTGATTTTTTTATAGCCAATCGTCTGGAGGGTATTTCCCCAATCCGCAGCTGCGACAGGGTGATTTAAAATCCGAGCGCCAGCAGACTGGAGTGCAATCCGGATGCTTCGAGCACATTTTTTAGTACTGGTCGCCGAGGAAATGCTATGTAACTTTTGCGTGAATTTACGCACATCGAGATAGGGAATACCTTTATTTTTGGAGTTTTTGGCGCCTGAACCTGCCTGATGTTTCTGGAAATTTTGGGAGATTACCGCAGTATTCTGATCCGCAGTATTAATCATATTGCTATGATGTCCATCATAAATCATTCTTAAATCTCTACCTTATCTTCAATTACTTTTAGAAAAAAATAGACAGCATTTTTCAGAACTAAAACCCGAATATTTTTTCTCTAACTCTCAATAGTGAAATGCTATATCATTACATAGCCTATTCATGCGAAGGGCGTACTTTAAAGAGGTTTTGTCTAAAAATCCACCCAATTTAGGCTAAAAAAAGATCAATTTTGAGTAAAAAAAGCACTAAAATTGTCAAAATCCGGGCAGAAAATGAACTTAAGATAGCTCATAAATCATACAGTTAAGCCAGACTTAATAATGTGTTATTAATTGATGGAATTTTTATGTAAACATGCAATTAATTGCTCAATTGTTAATCAAAAATTAACATTTTGTCATATTTGCAGTCCTTTTTTTAACATTTCTGCCCCCTCTAAAAGGCCTCAATTTATTCTTGAGGCTTACTCTGGAAAACAGTGATTTTTAAAGTGCTCAGAGTCGCCTATGATCAGCTTAAAATTTAACGGGTGCTCAATATGATTGGCTTTGTGATTGGGGTGTTTGCCATTGCAGGCATGATTAAAGGCACCATTGGACTGGGTTTGCCTGCGGTTTCCATGGGCTTGCTGACGATTTTTATCAGTCCCTTTCAAGCAGCCACCTTGTTGATCGTACCGTCAATGGTCACCAATTTCTGGCAACTGTTTGCCGAAGGGCATGTGCTGAAACTGGTTCGTCGCTTTTGGCCACTGTTGCTGGGCATTGTGGTCGGTTCTATCTGGAGTATTTTTCCAACCCTGGGACATGGCGAGTTTCAGAGTGAGGCGCTGCTCGGCGGAATGCTGGCCTTATATGGCTTGTACGGTCTATTTGCCAAGAACATGCCCAATCTGGCTGCATATGAAAAATGGTTGTCTCCGATGATGGGTTATCTGGGCGGGGCACTGACAGTCGCTACCGGTGTGGTCGTCATTCCTGTAGTGCCTTACTTGCAATCGCTGCATCTCAAACGGGATGATCTGGTGCAGTCGCTCGGTCTGGCCTTTACTATCTCCACGATTTGTCTGGCAGTATTTTTACATCAGAATCCGGTGGAAAATATTCCCATGGACTATAAGATGTCATTTATTGCCCTGCTTCCGGCCCTAGTGGGAATGTGGCTGGGAACCAAAATTCGCTATCGCATTCCTGAACAAAAATTTCGTAAAGTATTCTTTTGTGGCCTGGTCATTTTTGGCGGTTATATGGTACTGCATCAGTTTGGCCTGCTTTAAAGTTAGTATTAAAACAATCTGCCCCCGTGTTTTTAACTTAATAATCTGGATTTTTGTGAAACTAAAAACTGGCTGAAATGTTGATAAGTAACCGGCAAGGCATCAAAGTTTTTTGCTGCCAATAACAGCTTGCGATTGGCCCAGTCACCAGTCAGTTCAATTTGCTGAAAAGGATAAACCGACTTTAAACGATTAGCTGCACGTTTCGGCATAATGGCAATTCCGACGCCATTGGCAACGACCTGAGCAATCGCAGCAAAATTAGGTAAACGTAAACGGTACTGAATCGCGCAGCCCAGTAATTTGGCTTGAGTTTCAATTGATTGCTGCAAGGAATGATATTGCATTAAACCGACAAAGGGATAATTCAGCACATCGGCTAATTGCAGGGTCGATTGCTGCTGCAGTTCATGCTCCATGGGGCAAATCAGCACCAGAGGATCATCGGAAAACTCGAGGGTCTGTAATTTTTTCGAATTAAAAAAACCTGAAATCAAGCCCAGCTGGGCGCTGCCATTTTCCAGGGCCTGAATAATATCGTTACTTTCCGCTTCTTTTAAATCAATCTGGATATTGGGGTTTTCGAGCAAATAAGAGGGTAAAAGCTGTGGAAGATACTCACTTTGAGCTGAGGAATTACACCACAGCGTCATTTCACTTTGCGCGCCTGTAGAGAAGGGCAGCATCTGTTGTTGCAATTGTTGCGCTTGGTGAACCAGCATCTGCGCCTGCGTGGCAAACACCTGTCCGGCAAGGGTCAGCTTGACGCCAGAAGCATGCCGGGTAAATAAATGCACCGCAAACTGCTGTTCAATTTTTTTAATCCGTTCACTGGCGGCTTGCAGCGAAATGGCGGAGCGTTCTGCCCCTTTGGTCAAACTGCCCGTATCTACAATATTCAAGAAAAGTTGCAAATCAAAAAAGTCGAGACGCATCTGCTGAGTCTGTTCGGTGAAATTTAACTCATCATACTAAAATTTATTCAGCTTCAGACATAAAAAAAGCAGCCTGAAGGCTGCCTAAAACTTTGTCTTTATATTTATGATTTATCGCCCAGGCTAAAGAACCAGTTCAGGATGAGGGCTGCAAATGTAGCAGTGCCAATGCCACCCAGGTTAAAGCTGCCGAATTGCAGAGCAAAGTCACCCGTACCTAAAATAATGGTCACCGCAGCCACCATCAGGTTTTTGTTTTTAGAGAAATCAACCTTGTTTTCAATCCAGATTTTGGCGCCAGCAATGGTAATTAAACCGAAGACCACAATTGAGGCACCGGTTAAAATCGCAGTC